>Ga0209985_10000376_pt1 | contig 49787 bp, 69 predicted proteins | sample NOAtaG_FD_187305 | JGI IMG/M metagenome (GOLD analysis project Ga0209985, IMG submission 187305) | Freshwater lake microbial communities from Lake Erie, under a cyanobacterial bloom - NOAA_Erie_Diel6S_1000h metaG (SPAdes) (version 2) | ecosystem: Environmental > Aquatic > Freshwater > Lake ... | reverse complement strand
GTGGTCGTCGCTACCGATCTTCCAAATCCTCTCCGCCTCGTTCCTGATCTCGGTGCGAAGGCACCCTATCTGAAACTTCTGGTGTTCGAGTTGGTCCGCCAGTTCCTTCGCGTTTGTCTGCTTCTTCTTCATGGCTTGGCTCCGCCTTCTTCCAGTTCAATGATCTCTGCCATGTGGTCGATTACGGCGCAGAACCCGATCTCTGCCAGCACCGCCTGGATGCGCGGGAAGTCGTTGCCGTCGGGTGGCAGTTTGATCTTCTCCCTTGCGTCCTCTTTGAGAAGTTCCTGGATGTTCTGAGTCATCTCGGCATCTCTGCTGAGAACGCTGGTAGCGAACGTCATCAGCCGGTCGTAGTGTGCCCGGTAGGGAATGGCCCTCGGATCAAATGGTTTATCGCTCATGCCTTGACTCCAGTTTCTTCGGTGGGCAGTGCACCGGTGGGGCGGGCGTCCCCGCCCGCCTCCGCACCACCCTGCGTGATCTTCACGGCCGCGGCGGCAACCAGGTTGTCGTCGACTCGGCGGTACGCATCCTGCACACCCTGGCACTGCTCGATCAGCCCCTCTAGAAACTCAGGGGTGTTCTCCAACTCTGAGGCAGCGGCGTACTCGCTCAGTTCGTTCCCAAGCCGCGCGGATGCCGCCAGGACCACGATCGCCCGATACAGCACTGAAATCTCCGCGTCCTTGTTCCTCAGATTGTCTGAGAGTTCTTGTATCCGTTCAGACAGCCCCTGGGAAGAGCCTCCAAGCAGCTCATGAACACCCACTCGGCCCAACTTCGCCGCGCACTGGCGGGCCAACTCCTCCTCCACAGCACCCCGAAGGGCGATATGAACATCCACCCAAATCTTTGAGTATTCTGCATCACTCACGCCACACCCTCCTTCCGCCCCAGCATCCCATTGGGGAACTGCGACCGCACGAGCGCCCCTTCAACTCTGTGCGTTCTTGTCGGGTCATACCACACCTCCCAGCATCCTGATCTGGTGCTTCAACTTCTCCGTCTCCATGCCCGCCAGCATCCGCTCCTTGTTGACCGCTAACGCCGCAAGCCCCGTCGGGTGGTTAGGCACCACGCTCAGCCAGTCGATCGACCCACTGGGAAGCCACTCGAACCGATCCGCCGCGATCCCCGTCCCGACCCCCGCCTCGAACCACTGGTTCGTTACGATGAACACCCCGCACTGCACGCCGTTCCACCAGAGGACAAGGCAGAGCGCGTCCATATTCGATCGCCGAACCAACTCCTGCACCTGCTCGGGGTTCAATCCGCCGTGCCGTATCCCCAGCGTGCCCACGGGGTTGCCGCTCTCCAGCAGGCTTGTGGACTTGGCCTCCAGGTAGACCGACCGGCCACCGGCGATCGTCCCCGAGAAGTCGATCGGCGCACGCGCGACGTACCGCAGTTTCTTGGGGCTACCCGCCGTCCTCGGGCCGAGCCGGTCGATGACGGCCCTGCCTTTGGTGCGGTAGGTATTGTGCTCTGTGTCGAGCCGGTCCTCAAAAGACTCGCCGTTCTTCTTGGCCCGCTTGCCCGCGATGCTGCGCGTGCGCTTCTTTGCGAAGTCGGTGCCGTAGTAGCGGTGTGGTTTCATACTGCCTCCTGTGTCCTCAATCCCCCGCGTGGGGGTCAACGCTTGCGATCAACCGAAGCCGATGCCGACGCTTCAGTGGAAGTGGAAATGGGGAACACAAAAGACCGGACGATGCTGAGCAGGCAGAAGAGCCACACCATGTCCCAGAAGGGGATTTTGAGCCACAGTTGCGGAAGGAATGGGAAGTAGGTCGGTGCCAGCCCATTCCAGAGGAAGTAGGTGGGGATAGACAAGAGGGCGTAGAACACAAAGCCAAGAATCCAACCAACCACCGGCAATGCAAAGATCATCTTCCATCTCACTTTCTGCCCCTGTGGGGCGTTGTCCAAACCCGCGGGCCGGAGTCGAACCGGCTGGTATTAGCGGAGCAACGTGGCTTATTCGTTCTGCTCCATTCGCGTGTCGCCGTCCACGCCGCCGCAGGTCCAAAGTCAACCATCGTTGTTGTCCAGGTCGATCCCGTCGTTCTCGTCCGGTGCCGGGCCGGGTGCCACCACACGCTTGGTCCCGTCCTCGTTGAGGCTCCTGGGCTTCCGCCTCCTGTCCGCATGGGCGTTTTCGTTGTGGTGGCTGCCCGTGCAGTCGCCGCATATCCCGCTCGGGTGCGCCGTGTCTTTGCGACCACAACCCATGCACACCGTTAGATTCTTCAGTTTCTTACGCCTCATGCCGTTTTCCTCCTCCGCGTCTCGAACACACCCGCAAACCTCGGCTCCCGCATCAACTCGCGGGCGTAGGACGCTACCAGATCGTTGTTGATCTTCCACCCGTCCGACTTCGCCCAATGCCGCGCCACCTCAAAGCGGACCCGGTGCATCAGCATATCAGCCGATAGCCTCTCGTGCCCCGCGTCCAACAACTCGGACGCGAAGCGGCGGAACCAAGTAAAGACTTGGGGGTTCTCCGCGTGGAACGCCTCGAACCGCTGCTGGATCGTGGGGCGGAATCTGAGGGTGTGCTGCTTCACTTGCCAGCCCTCCCCTCTGGCGCGCCGTACTGGTCGTAGCCGCCGTCGTGCAACTTGTCCCAGAATGCTTGCCGCTGGGCAGTGGTCGTGCCGTGGATGTCCGCCACCTTGCGGTGCTGCACCTCTTTGGCTAGCAACCAGCCGGGCGTGGTGCTGTCAAGGCCGCGACCATAGCAGGTGTCCTCGACCGCTTGGACAAACTCGGTCGGGTCAATCGGCATCTTCGGCGCGGGCTTGCTGGGTGCGCGTGCAGGCTTCACCTCGTCCACAACCTCACGCACGGGCTTCGGTGCCTCAACCTCCCGCAACTCGGCGGACAGGTCGATGGTGCCAGCCGTGTTCTCGACCGGCTTGCGGCCCTGGATCGCGTCGGCCTCGGCTTCCTCGTACAGACCGCCGCACTCGGGGAACACTTTGCGGAGCGCGTGGGCCTCAGCAACCTTCGTCAGCATGTGGACTGGCTTCCACTTCCACTGCTGCTCGGTGCCGCCGTACTCGCTCCAGTAAACAATCGCCCAAGTAGGCTCGGCACAATCCCGAACGCGAACACCGATCTTGACGGCGTGCGGCGGACCACCGCCCACCCAAATCTCTGTCCCGTTGCCCTTGCTGTCGTAGTAGACTGGGGCCGTCATGCCAAGGTATCGGCCCGTGCGCTGGGCCGTCTTGCGGATACCACCAATGCCGGTGATGATGCTCGTTACGGTGCGCTGTTTCTGTTTGTCAAAGTACGGCAGGGCGTAGATGTCGTTTTCGATGGGGTTCAACCCGGCACGCGCCGCAACCAGTAGGAACCCTAGAAAAGCGGTGTTGTCCACCTTCTCGGGCGTGCGCTCGCGGATCAGCACGATCTCGGCTGGCGACCACTTCATCATGTCAGCCGGGACCAACTCGCTCACCCGCTGAACCAAGTCCTCGCGGTCCTTCACAGTCAGATTACTCATTGGGCACTCCATCAAACAGGGGGCGTGGTATCCAGAATGGGTATCCTTCCATCGGTGGATTTATGGGTGTGCTTAGAACCCTGGTCGTATCGACCTCTTTCCAGTTGGCCGCGCTGCTGTCGTAGGCAATCACCGAGTATTCACCTGTCGGCGGCTCCGTTAGCGTGTTTCGTACACGGGCCAACCCCTTCGCGTTTTCGATTCGGCGAATGATTTCCGATTCGCACTCATTCTGCTTGGCCGATAGTTCAGCGGTAACGCCGCCCTCCCAATCGTCTTGATCCCGGAGAACATCACACAACTCCGGCACGGTCATTTCTTTTACGTCCAAGTCTTTCGGATTACTCATCGCCAACCTCCATCTTGCTTGCTTCCCAAGCCGGGACGCGCAGGGGCAGGATGCCCTCGCCGTAGCCCGGCCACTTGTTGTTCTCCCGGCACGCCCTCAACTCGCGGAGCAACTTGCCCCGCCGCGACTGGCCGAACGTCATCATGTCCGGCTGGCAGTCCGGCTCGCTCGCCCGGTAAACCATGACGGCGAACGGTGCGGCTTTCTCGACGACGATCCAAACGAAGTCCACAGGCTTACTGTCGGCGTGCAGCGTGCGGATCGCGTCGGCATAGTGTGCGGCCTGCACGTCGTATCCGTACTTGATCGCGTCCGCCGCAAACCTTTTGGGCGAAGCGTCCGCAGCCGTCTTGATGTCGATGACGATGCGGGCACTGCGGGTTTCGAGTAGCCGGTCGATCCGGCCCTTGCACTCGATGCCCGTTGCCTTATCGCACCACAGCACCGACTGCTCATTGACACCTCTCGCGTTGGTCAAGAGCAGCCGGGCCTCGGGGTTGTCCATGATCTGTGCCCGCATCCGGCCCATGTCCTCGCGTTCGATCGCGTCCACCTGGATGTGGTCGGGCGTAAGCGTCGCCTCGAACGCCTCGGCTGTGGCCTTGCCGTCCTTCGTGCGGCGGTCAAACTTGGGCGGGCAGACGATCAGCGATGCCGCACGGTCAGGCTCCAGCAGGGCCATGTGGAACGCCCGGCCCAGACGGAGCGCGTCGGTTTCCACTGGCGGCGCGTCCAACTCGTGCCGGAAGTGCGCCCACGAACGAAGGGCGTGCTTCAGGCTCGAAGCGTTGACGGCTTGCCACTGGCGGTAGACCTCGTAGTGTACCGTGTGAAGCCCTGGCAGCGGGTTGGTAATGGTCGTCGTCATTGAATCCCAGCCCGCGCGTTCCCGCGTGGGGTGGGGGTGCCTGTCAAGTCTGGTCGTCCGGCATTTGCTCAACAATCATCTGCTGTAGGTCGCTCATTCGCCGCAGGTCAGAGAGTAAAACGGGGGCCTGTTCTTTGGTGATGCGATGGTTGGGGATTACTTCTGAGTACCCACACTCCCCGCACGCTCCGAGCGTGAAGTACCTCGCCCCGCCGTAGGGTGAGTCGTCGGGTACGCCGTCGTCGGTTCGCTCGACGGTCCAATCGCGGCTGTTGCACTTGGGGCAGGTAGGGGTCATGGGTTGCTCCTGTGTGCTTCTCGGATGCAACCGATAGCGACCATCAAGCACGCCGACCCCAGCAACACCAACAGCCACGGAAGGACGGGGCCGCTTTGATCGACCACGGCAATGCGGATCGCGGATAAGTAGACCATGCCCGCGCCGGAGATGTTGAACAGTGCAGCCAACTTTAGCCAGATGCAGAGCCTGGGCTTTGGCCCCATGCTGCGAACGATCGCCTCTAGTTTCTGCCGCCTAGCCGTTTCGGCCCGAAGCATTTTTACCAGTTCTTCGATGTCCTTGTTTGCTGACATAAGGTAAGCGTGGTTTTTCCGATCGTTGTCTCTGTCTATCATTGTCATTGCCCACCTCCTGCGTTCTTGATGGCATCAATAGTGCCCAAGGCTTCCCGGATCGAAGTCTCATTGAACTGTCCGACCTTCATTCCAATGGATTTCCCAATCTTGATGAAAGCCCTATCAACTGCATGTGTGTATTTCATTGGCCCAGAAATAGCCCGCATCTCGGGCCACATATCAACCAGCCAGTTTGCAATCTCTCGCGGTAAAAATCCAGTGTCGTCGTCCTGCGTGTCTAGCCATTCCATCAGCACGTAGGTGGCTGCGCAGGCAGCGTGCAGTTCATCCCGCTGCTTCCTCAACTCCGCGACCTCCTTCTCGGGGTCGGTCATGCCGGCGCAGGCGTTGACACAGGCGACCAGCCGTTTCATATCCGCATCGACGATACAGACGCTTTTACCTACGGTCGTTGTTCGTGGACCAGCATTTTCAATCCACGGCGAGAACGCTTCGTACGCCTGCGCCGCTTCAGCCTTTACCATTCCACCGTAAACCCACGGCTCCGGCGTGTGCTTCGTCTGGTTCATGTGCCACACGCCTTCGGTTGGCCCGCAGTTAGTTTCGCCCGAATCTCACTCGCCATCTCTACGATGCGATTCAATGAGCCTTCTACTTCTGCCTCGTGAAAGGCGTGGGAATATCCCATCGCGTAGCCCTCCCTGAACGCTTCAAGTGGTGTCGATTTCTCAGCAGCCGTAACCGCATCCACCAACCGCTCCCGCCCAGCCTTCGACCCGCCGGGGTTGATGCCCTGGGCCAGCACCACAGCGGCCACGCCGATATCCGCCGCGTCGTAGTCGATCTTGTCTTTTGCCCGCTCGATCGCCTTGCCCACAGTGTCGGGCATGGGCCGCATCGTGGTGTCGAGCCGCTTGATGTTGGGCAACGGGTATGGTCGCCCATCACGCATCTGGTAAACGACACCCTCCCGCACGTCGGCGGGGAGCATCCCGTCAAACGGATCAACGCCTTCGGTCATCCATTTGGTGTCCGGGGTAGAGGGCACCCCCGTTTCCCCAGGAATGACTGACGGGTCTCTACTGGTACTCGCGGGGGTGCCCTCTGTCCCGTTCGGTCCATCAACTTTGTTGTTCGTATCCATGAGCGTCTTTCGCTCAGGTCATCTCGACACCTAGACACGGTGCCGGTCGCCTCGATGTCAGTCCATTGGTGTAGGCTGCCGAGGATGCGATGCTGACCCGTCAAGAAGCATCGCGGACAAGGGGAGTATCGGATACATTCGGGGCGAAGTCAAGGAAAAGGTCGAGATTTTTTTATTTTTCTCACGCCCGGCCTCCAGACCGCGCATGAGTTGCGCCATCATCTTGTAGACGGGCTTCTTCATAAATCCCCCGGCTGCCTCTCGGCTTGGGGGGATGGGGCGGCGCGTTGTTCATCTTGAGAGCGCGCCCGCTTTGTCCTTGACACCGACCAGCGGGTTCCCGTGGTCCTTCTTCTTCGGTGCTTCCTCATCCTTGACCTTCCGCCTAAACCCCCGCTTGATCTCACGCAGGCGGGCCGAACGGCGGTCTACGAAGTCCCTCACCCATTGGCGCGTCGTTACCACCATCCGCCCGGTGTTGCGGGTTTCGAGCAGCCCGTCGTTCTTCGCTCGCTGGATTGCCCCGATCGTCCCCCGGATCATCCGCGCGGCCTCGGCCAGCGTGATGTACGACTCGCCTTCGAGGATTGCGGCCCGCATCTCGCCAATCTTCGCGTCGATAGCGGACTCGACCGCGTTCTTGACGATCAGACTCAAAGCCTCTGGGTCCATAAAACCCTCCCGGTGGCTTGCACCATCGGGAGAGCGGAGCGAAACGAACAGCCTTCATCCAGAGTGTAACCGCGTCCAAAAAAGATTCAAGCCCGCGCCAGATTTTTCACGTTATCCACAAGCCGCGCCATCGCCTGTTGGTAGTCGGCGACCGGATCGTTGACACCCGTAACCCGCCCGGCATCGGCCCGGCTGGTCTGGTGGTAGTGGGTGATCGCCACGCTCGGGCTGTTGCCAAGCCACCGGCAGGCGTGTATCCCATGCTGGTCCAGCCAATCCTTCTCCAGAGACTTGCGCAGGTCGTGGAAGGGCTTGCGCACGCCCTCGACGTTGGCGCGGGCCATGATCCGGCGCATCCATGTCCGCGCGGCCCGCCCGTCGGCAAGGTGCGGGAGCCGGTCGAACGGTGCGCCAGCCTCGACCAGCAGCCAGAGGGCCGGACAGATCGGAACCTCACGCGCCGCCCGCTTGGTGCTTCTGCCCTTGCCCCGCCTCTCGTGGTCGAGCGTGATGGATAACAGCCTCGTTTTTCCATCAAAGTCTGCTTGCTGCACCCGCGCCAGTTCGTTGAACCGCAGCCCCGCCAGCCTTGCCAGCCCCAGGGTGATCCGCTCGGCGGGCGATTGGCAGGCGGCGAGCATCGCGCCAGCCTCGTCGAGTGTGATGTATCGGAACCCCTCGTCGTGTACCGGGTTGGGCAGTTCGGTCATGGCGAACGGGTTACGGGCGATGTAGGGCCGTTCGGCGGTGGGGTATCGCATCGCCAGCCCCCAGGCCCGGCGTGCGTTGCGGCAGTGCTGGGCCACCATCCAATCGGTCGCCTTGCCCGTGCCGTCGATGTTCGGCTGGGCGCGTAGGTGTTCGATGAACGCCCGCACGTCGGCGGTGCTGAACGTCCCGATGCGGCGTTCGGGCGTGAAACATTTGCAAAGATGCGCAAATGTTGCGCGGTAAGATCGCCCGGTGGTTGGCTCGCGCCCGGCTAGCAGTTGATCGACGACGACCGCCCCCCAGTCCTCGACGGTGGGAGTCTCGCCTTCGGCCAGCACGCCGGACGCGGCAACCTGCGCCAGCCTTTCCAGTTCCGCGCGGGCCTGGGCCTTCGTCGTGTGCTTGACGTTGCCGAGCGTGGCGCGGTGCAACTTGCCCTCCGCATCGCGGTAGGTGCCGGTGTGGTAGGTCTGCCCCCGTGCGGTCCTGGTGGTCATGCCTTGCCCTTTGTGTATTGGCGTGCCAGCAGGCCCACCATGTCGCTAATGCTGATGCTCACGTTCGTCCGAGCGCGGTAGAGTTCCCGCGCCTCGTTGAGTTCGGCGGCGTGCTGTTTCGACACGCGCAGGCCGGTGATCTTCTTCTCGGGTGCGGGAGTGGTTTCGGACGGTGGAAGTGTGTTTGTCATGGTGTGATCCTTCTGGGCTTCCGCCCTTCGTTGTCTGACTTTGCTATTTCTTCCCACTGGGCGCGGCTGAATGTCATCTTTCCGAGTGTCGGAGTCGGTGCGAGCAGCCACTTTTGGGTATCCCACAGCATCACTAGGCCCCTGTCAGAACCCAGCCCGTAGGCTGCCTGCAACAGCACGCACCCCACCTTGCGGTGGGTGGGGTCGTAAGCGAGAGTGATTTTCTGGTCGTCGTTTATAATCCGCGCCAGGCCCGCTAGGGCGTGGCGCGTAGGGATCAGCGGGAAGTAAACGCGGTGGGTTCGCGGTCAAAGTGCTTGACCTCGATACGGACCTGTCGGCGGCGTTGTGTGCGCAACTTGATCGCCTCGGCCCGCGCGCCGTCCAGCGACTTGTGCGCGGTTTTCGGGCACCACCGGACCATGCCGCGAGCCTTGGTCATGATCGACACCCAGTAGGTTTCCGTGCGAAGCCAATCCGCCACGCGGGCGATGTGTTTACACTCCTCTCGCTTGAACTTCCATCGCGGGCAGGAGCAGCCCCAGCAGCCCGCCGCGTCTTTGGCGACGGTGTAGTCGTGCCCCTGATCGCCGAGGACCAGCCAGCGGGCGACCCAGCGGCCATCTCGCGGCGCGGGGAGTTCTTCGACGCAGGCCGAATCTCTCAGGATGAATACGTCGTTCGTCTTGCACATTGCGAATCTCCTGTAAGGGGTGAATCCGCGCCAGCCTCGTTTGAGGGTGGCGGGGAGGGTGTTAGGTGGTGGGGGCTGAGGCTCGGCAAGCGGCAAGCGTGTAAACGTCTACAAGGCTGTCCCAGTACGCTATCTTGTGGGCCGATGCTTTTTTCTCCCGCAGATTGCACGCCGTCCATCTGGCGACGCGGACGTACCGACGCAGCGCGGACGCAGGCAGAGTACGCGCCAGCCTTTCTACTGTTTGTTCCTCTGTTTCGGTTGGCTTCTTCACTCCCCACCCCCTTCCGCGCCGGTGGCCTTGGCGATGGCGGCGCTGGCGGCGGCTTCGATCTTGGCGTTGCGTGTGATGGCCGGTTGGGACAGGAACCCGCTTGGGTAGCGGCGGTGGTACAGCAGTTCGTCCAGTGCCGCAAGCAGATCGGGCGCGGCGGCGATTAGGCGAGCGTTGGCTTCAGACTCATCACGCACGGTTTTGATAGCCGCGATGGTTCGCGTCGAAGCCTCGATAGAGAACGGGTCGCCGCCCGCTCCACGGCTGACCCGCCAATCGCCCGGTGTGTGTCCGCCAGCCTTGCTAACCTTGTCCATTTCCTTGCTCCTATCCGCGTGATTGCGGCCCGCTCCCCCCGTGGGGGGATGGGGCGGGGATCATGCGCTGGCCTTGCTGATTGCGCCCGCAAGAACCGTTATCAGTTGAAGTTTTGCCGCACCATTTGGCATATTCGGACCCTCTACGACGCGAAGGGCTACCCGGCATTCTGATTCTAACTCGTCCAGCCTATCCCGCACGATGGCAAGGTCGTTTGCTCCTTGGTTGTAAAATGTCTCGCACAGTTTTAGCATCTCCAGACACCACTCATCGTCGCTACTTTTTGTGCATGGTTGCCGAGCGGTTGCCAGCATCAGCCGTATCAATGTGTCCGGGGATATTTTTTGCATTGTCCTTACTCCTTACCCTCACGTAGTGCGAATGGTTGGCGGACCCGGTGGGGTGCGCCAGCCTTGTTTAGTCGATCTCGACGGGTAGCATCCGATCCGAGTAGGTGTCGGGGTCGCCGCCAGCGGGGATCATGTCGGGCCAATAGAGCCGCACCGCTGGGCCGCGCGGGTCGCCGCCGAAGTGAACCGATGCGCCGTGGAGGTGGGCGATCCGCTCCACCTCGCGCTGCCAACCATCCGCCGCCTTGTATTCGCGTTCGGACATTGGCCGGTTACACACCGCCTCGTTGTAGGTGTCCAGCCGCTTGGCAAGGGTGCGGAGCCGGGCCGCATCTGTGGCCGCGCCCCACGGGGAGCACGCCGTAGACCGCTTGGCGATCGTTGCCGCCACCAAAAGCCGCCTGGCCTGCCGCTCATTCGTTTTCGTGATCGTTCCCATTGTTCCTACTCCTGAAAGTGCGCCGGCCCCGCATTAGGGCCGGTGAAGATCGGGCGCGGCGGTTAGGCCGCGCCGGATGGGTTAGCCAACCGTTGCCACGCGGTAGGAGCCGCAGCCCTGCGCGGTTGCCTGGATGTCTTTAGCCATGCGGCGCGATAAGTCGTGGCGGTTGCGGTAGGCAACGCCTTGGCCGTCCAGTGTTACGGCAACGTGCCATTTGCCCGAGTATTGGAAGGGTTTGCACCCACGGAGCATTTGCATAGTCGATACGGCACTTTCCAGCGTTTTATGTTCGCCAATGTTCACGGTTCCTACTCCTGGTATCCTCGTGCGGCATTGCACGCGGGAAGCCTGCGCCAGCCTTTTCAGGCGGGGGCAGGGTGGGTTAGGTGGTGTGGTTGCGATAGATCGGCACCCGAGACAGTTCCTTACGGATGGCCGATGCGGCGTGATCTACCGGCCACGATGCCGGGATGCGCAGAAGTTCAACCGTCGGGCGTTCCTTGCTATCCCCTACGCTGATGCCAACCCCGTGGTGTTGATCCGTTACCAGAGTAACACGCGCCCAAGGGTCGCGCATCATGGCATCCACGGCGACCTTGGCCAGCGTAGTGGCTAACTCGTGCTTATGGGCATCCGAATAGCCATTAGATTCGATGTAGTGAAAGGCAACGCCCGAGCGGGCTTCCGAGACGATGCGGGCTGGAAGGGTTAGCAGATTGGGAACCATATTCGATCCTCCTGTGTTTACGCTGGCAGCATCGCCAACGAATACACGCGCGGGCCGTTGGGCCGGCGCGGGTGGGGTGGGCTATCGCCCATCGTGCTTGCACCCGATCTGCCCGCACTCGTGGCAATAGTCATTTTCCCCAATCTCGGCCACCTCGTCCCCCTCTACTGCGTGTATCCGGTCATCCCCAACCATCACGCACGCAAGGCTACCGGATGGGCAGTAGTCGTATCCGACGTGCTCGCCTGTTTCGTCGTCGTAGACCTCCGTAGGTTCGACGATGGCCCCGGCGACGTAGAACGCGATACCGTCGTAGCCACTCACCCGGTAACGCTTGCCCGCGCGCTCCGGGCTAGCGACGTACAGCCCATCGCGCCCAAATGCATAGGCTTTCGTACCATCTTCCAGTGTTACGCTCCGTGCCATATTCGATCCTCCTGTGTTTACGCTGGCAGCATCGCCAACGAATACACGCGCGGGCCGTTGGGCCGGCGCGGGTGGGGTTAGACCTCTACCGAATCCAACCCCCTTGGTTTGCTAGCCTTGGCTGCGAAGTATTCGCCGATTGCCTTGTACGGGTAGTATTCGGGCTGTTCGTCATCGGTGGGCTGCGAACTCATGCCGGGCTGGAATACATCGCCCAGCGCGGACAATGCGGCGTACTCGGGCGAATACTGGCCCGCATGCCACTCGCTCAAGGCCCAATATGCCCCTACGATCAGGTCGGGGCAGGTGAACTCCCCAAACTCGCCAAGGCTAAGCCACGCATCGTTATCGGACGGCTCGGCATGGACGGCTTGGGCCAGTTCGATCAGTGCCGGGCAGAGGTCGATATCCGCACCGTCTGTTCGGAACATCGAACTACCGGCGATACGATCGAACGCGGCAACGGTACGTGCGGCTGGCTTTGGCATTGGTGATCCTCCTGAAAGTGGTGAAGAAACAATCCGCGCCAGCCTTGGTAAAGGGTGGCGGGGGTGGGGTGGTTAGAATGCGCCAGACGCGAACGCCAGAGCATCGTGCCAGAGTTCACGGACTGCGCACAACTCGGTATCGTGCCCCGGTACGTAAATGGCTGCACGGGCTGCCCCATCTTTGCGGAGGTCGGTGCCGATCGTGGTGCTAGGATGCTGTCCATCGCACTCGTGAGTAATGGCATAGTTCACGTAACCCGACGACCGAACCCATGCCCGCATGGTGTAGCGCGAGTCGCTGCCCTTGATTTTGCCAGTTGATCCAGTCCACTCGGGCTTGTGGCAAAGCATCCATTCGGCTGCCATAACCTTGGCAGACTCATCGCGGTATGCAGACTCGGCTGATGCACGATTGGGGTAAAGGTACTTACTCATCGTCGATACTCCTATTGTGGCCGGGATCATTCCCGACAACCTATCATACCACACTATCGGCAACAATGCCAACAATCCGCACGATATTTCCAAAGATTCTTGCCAACCTATCAAGTTAGCACGTTTGCTCGCATTCCGTTAGCATATCTACAGCGCAAGAATGGCCGATAACACCCCGATAAAGTGTCTAATATATGCGAGTGGCAAATCATGCGAAGGAACGAAGCATGAAACAACCCAAGACGCACGCTAAGCCAAACACCCCTCCCCCACACCCCCTCCCCCCCCCTCCGCCCCCGGTATGTTCGGGTGCAAAGGAAGGAAGCAAACACCCTCGACTCCTACACGCATCTGTCAAGGGTTGCACACACGCGCAAAGGTGCAAGGGTCGTGCACCAGGTGCAAGGTGCTGGCAAGGACGGATGCACGCACACGCACACGCAGAGAGAGAAAGCAGCACAGAGAGAACGTGAAGAAAAAAGGGTAAGGTGTGCCGGACTGGGGAAAGGGAAGAAAGGGAAGGGAAAAAAGGGTAATACGAACGCACACGCGCACGTACGCTGCGACTCACTCTCAAGTAGCACACACACTCGACGAATCCGGGCTGAAGCAGCACGCACACTGCACACAACACAGCACACAGAGCGTAGAAGTGCAGCAAACACAGCGGATGCACGCGGTTTGCCAGACCGCAGGCACACGCGGCACGCTCGACGGGGGGGTAGAGGGGGGAAGCACGCGGCCAGCCTTGGATCGATACCCCCACAATGACACGCATCTGAAAACTCGGTCATCTGCAAAAGTGCCTCACCTTGCACCTCTGCGCGCAGTTCTATCGTTTTTCCCGTTTCATGGGTAGAACTGGCGGGAGTTGTATCACCTGTGATCCGAACTTGCTTCTCTGTAAGTTGCTGCTAGACTTGGGCACAGGGAGGCGCAATGAAACCGAAGAAGTTGGAGTTTGCCAGGGTTTATCTGGAGACGGGCGAAGGGCAGGCACCCGCTGCGCAGGATGTATGGGTTGCCAACCCGCTAGAGGGTTTTACCTACATGGTCCACTTCTGGCGTGGCGGCTTCCACTGGATGCGGGTGGTTCCGCCAAGTCGTATGAAAGCCGAGGACTACGGACCATGCCCGACCTTGGAGTTCGGGGTTGCTGCCTGTCAGAAACATTGGGAACGTGAGGCCCAGAAGCAGGTTGATGCCATCTTTCGTGAACTGTGCAACCCAATCCCCCGACCTGCCCCACAATCGCCCCACGATTGACGGGGAGGCGTTCTGCGCCCTTTGCCCACCCGTGGGCCGTCCGGGGATTGGGGAGGCTTCTGGGCGATCGTAGCGGGTGTGTAAACTCCCCGGCGGGGCAAACCCTATCAAGCCGTTGGACGGCACCGGGGTTGGGGGGTAGACTTGGGGTAAGGAGGCGGTATGACCACCAACGACATCGTTATCGTGCTGGGCCTGCTGGAGCGTGCCCAAGACCGGGAGGCTGCACTAGTTGATGGGGAGGGAGAGTTCCAGAGGGCTATAGCCCAAAGTCGGTTGGCGGCGATCAAGGCGGTGTCTGAGCATCTGAAGGAGCGGATCACTGCGCCTCGCCCGCTGCCCGATTTTACTCGCGGTATCCAAACCACTCCGCCCACCGTCGAGCATCGGGTAAACGACAGTTGGTTCAAGGTCGAAGACAAGTTGCCCGATCCGGGTGTCGAAGTGCTGGCGTTCACGATCAACATGGGCGGTAGCGTTGAGGTCGCCTATACAGAGAAAAGAGAGCCGCCAGGCAACCATTCCAACTGGCGGAGTCCGGGTTTTACTTGGTTCAAGACCATCAAGGGAACCGCAATGGGCGATCTCAAAGTCGAGTTACCGTGTGTAACCTGCTGGAAACCCCTACCCATCAAGGGCTGATTGGCACATACCGAAGCCACACCTTGCCCAACAGGTTGATGGGCAAGGCGATCGTCCGTCCGGGCGGGGTGGTGGCTGACGCGGTGGTTGGCTTGCCGGTTGGGTTTGAGGTGGTCATGGCTGCTCCTTGCCCCATCATAGCCCGACCCTGCACGACTGTCGCACCTTTGCGACGCGACAGCCCGGAATCCGCGTTTTCAAGCCCGGGAACGGGGTTTTTGTGTCGCAGGAATCCAACTATCCGGTACTGCCGGATAGTTCAATCCTCCCACCGACTACGCCCGCTGTAGGCCCTGGACCTGCCCAAGAACCTCCCCCCCAGCGTGTACGGCTGCTCGTCCTTGCTAGGCCGGGAATCTTCCTCCCACGCCTGTATCCGGTCCCTGGCGACCTGAGCCGCCTGCTCGGGGATGAAGTGCAGGTGCGTCGAGAGGTCGTTGACCAACGACGCCAGCACGTCCGCCCGGTCATCGTGCTGCAACTCCACGCCCTTGGCGGTCATCGCCAACTGGCCCTGAAGGATTTGGTCTGCGGCAACCGTCGGGTCAAACACAATCTGGTGGTTCTGGAACGGCCCTTCCAGTGAGTCGATGATCCGGCTCTGTTTGTTCTTCGTCGAGGGCTTGCAGTCCACCCGGCAGGACCACTCTTGGTCCGATATCCGGGTGATCTCCTGCTGAAGCGCGTGGGCGAACAACTCACCCCCGGCGTTGGACTCGACCGTACAACTGGTCGTCTTGCGAAGTTTGAGCCGTTGGGCGATCAGCCGCAACCCGTAGGACCGGCTCACGGGTGTCTTGCTGTCCGGCGTGCGGAGTAACGCCTGGGTCGTCGCCTCCGGCTCGGCACCCGTCGGCGAGAACCGAAGGCCCAGAAGTTCTTGGACGAACAACTTGCCCCCGAGCGTCCCGCCGATGGCGCACGTCGTTTCGTCCCCGCCCGAACCTGCCGGGTCAATCCGGGCGTGGCGGTTTATCAGCGTCCCGAACTTCGCGTCGGCGTAGATCGGGCGGCGGAACCTGTCTCCCGCCTGCCCGACCGTCTGGATGTCCAGCAGCGTCGGGTCGTCGCCCGAGGTCGCGCCCCACGCTAGTTGCACCGGGGCGATCCCCTCGGAGCATGGGTAGACCAGCAGATCACCCAGGCGGAGCGGGAAGTCATTGTCGCCGCTGGAGTCTGGGATACCTATGTAGTGCCGCTCGACCTGACTGCGGGGCTGGCTGAGGATGTCGGCAATCGTTTCCGGGCTATACCGCTCGGGGTTGACCGCCTCGCCCGGCGTGGCCTCGCCCGAGTCGATCTTGGCCGCGATCACCGGCGCAAGGCCCGGTATCCGCGCCCTTTGCTTGTGCGTTGGGTAGACGATCGGGTAGGACCGGACGGCGTAGCCGTACCCCGCGTCCTTGTTGAACAGCGTCGGGTAGATCGACTGTGCCGGGTTGTAGGTGCCGATCGCCAGCAGGTTCGGCACAAGCCCGTTGGACTTGTAGGCCATGTTATAGACCTGCGAGTAGATGTTCAGCAGCCCGGCCTTGGCGTCCGCCGTGATGGAGTTCTGATCCGTTTCCCCGTCGTCGATGATGCAGAGGTGGTGGCGACCGGCTGCCAGTTGGCCCTCGACCCCCTGCGCCTGCAACGTCGGCTCGCGGTTGGGCAGTTTCAGAAGGCCCGAGTCGAACAACGTGGTGTTGTTGCGGTGCGGGCCGTTCTTTGGCGGCATCAACTGCTGGAACAGCGGTATCTGCTGCATCATCGTCTTGATCCCGACGACGAACTTCTGCGCCTGCCCACCGGACTTGCTGAGGATGCGGATGTTGTGGTCGGGGTACTTCAGCATGTACCACAGCGGGTACAACTGGGTGCCGATCATCGACTTGCCGCTCTCACGCCACGCGAACAGGAACCGGCGCGAGGGGCCGTGGGCGATGTAGTTCGCCATGTCCAGTTCGATTGGCGAGAGTGCGGCCTTGCTCTGGAGGTCGAGGACTTCCCAGCAGTATGACACACAGTATGCAAAACTGTCCAGTGCCTTCTTCCTGAACGCCTGCATCGACGCGGTATAGTCCGGGTCGTAGAAGCGGTCGAGGCTCACCCTCTATCCCCTAGACCGTCTGCCGGGTCGGGCAGTTCCGATCGTGCCTGCCTGCCGGACTTGCGGAGTGCCGATAGCACCTGATCGTCCGCCGTGCCGACGCTCTCGATCGCGGCGGTCAACTTGAACTTCTCTAGTGCCTGCGCCATGCGCTGGAAGTCCGTCGGCGAGAAGTCGCGGTAGCCGAGTATCTCAAAGTTCTTGTCGTAGTTCGTTACCCGCCCTTCGGCGACGCTTTTGGACATGAGGACCAGCATCCGGCTTTCGATTGCCCGCTTCATCCCCGGCTCAATCAGAAGGCACGCCTCGCTGAGCGCGTCGAGCGGGAAGCCCCGAAGGTACTCGACCATCTCCTTCTGGGGCAGGCTTTTTGGGTCTATCACTCCGGCTCCTTTTCCTTCGGCTCGGTCATGCTCAATGCCTGCGAAAGCATAGTGCGCTGGCGGTCGGTGAGAAACTTGTCGTTCTCGCTAAACGGGTCCGGGTGCCCGTGGATAATCACCTGCGGCTTGACCGACTCAGCCTTGTGCGTCGGTTCGCTGACGATCACGAAGCGGCCCAGGTGTTCCTCGATAATGGCGAACGCCGAGCGCAGTTGCTTGGCCGGATCGCCCGAAGGTTTCTTTGACACAGGTTCCCCAGTCTGTAGGTTCTGTCGTTTGGTTCAAGGTCTACGTCGTCCAGCAAGTCCTCTACGTCCCGCCACGGCAGAGGCATTGTAAACCTCCTTGAAGTAGATGATCTCCCTCGTCGATCCGTGGACGGGCACCGCATATCCCCGTGTGAGTCTGCACCGGCGACCCAGGGGACAGGTTTACGTGGCATGGGTGTCCTTGTGGTTATGCCGTCGGGAGTGTCGTGCCGGTACTCTGTGGGATCGAAAGCCGGACATAGGTCTCTAGTTGCCCGGCCACAAGGTCCGCTCCAGACCCACCATAAAAAACAAACTCAAACTCGACCGGCGTTGGCGCAGAGCCAGCGACGATCAGCCCGTTCCTTGCAAGATTTGCGGGTGCCGTCGCGCTGTAGATGGTGAACGAAGACGAGCCAGAAGTAAACGACGACGACGCAACAAGACTTCCGCCCACAATCAGTGTTGAAAGATTGACCTCGACATCCGTTATTGGCCCACCAGTAAAGAACGTCGGCACAACAAACCGCAACCCGGTTGCGACGCTATCCGCCGGTATCGAAGCGACCTCGACCATCGCTACCCCGCTGACGTGCGAAACAAGACTGGGCGTGTCGAACGCGGTCGTGTATTTCACCCACCGTTCCACGTTGTCGGGCAAGACGCCAGATGCCGCAGCGGTAGATCGCTGCTCCAACTTGTCCAGCCGCCCGCCCGTGCGCGAGATGAACGTCCGCAGCGCGTCGGGGGTGAGGGAGATGATTGGCATTACTGGCCCTCCGTGCTGCTCTGCGGGAGATTGTTGTTGAACAGGTTGAACACATTGGTGATGCCCGGCATGTTCTGGAGTGGGATCAAGGCCCGCAACGCTCGCAAATCCTGTTTGCTGAAGTCGTACCCGCTGTCGAGTGCAGACCGGATCATACGGAACGGCAAGCCCTTGGCCTCCATGTAGAGTGCAAATGTTGGGTTACCGAGGATCGGGTCAGACTCCAGCCCGCTGAACCGCATGGGCATAATCGTTGGCAGCCCAGAAGGCGCAGCAGCCGAGTCGTAGAGCGATGGGATGAGGGAGGTAAACGCCGCGCGGGAGACGATCGCCCGGACGATGTTCTCGGTGCTGAGGCGGTCGGCAAGGTATTCCTCTCGGTCATCGCGCCCGATGCTGTTGAGGTAGACATTCGCCATGTACCCGCCAAGGCCCGCCACGATCATGGCAAACCACGACGAGAACGCCTCCATGTCCCGACCACCACTGGAGCGGAGAACGGCCAGATTCGATAGAAACTGCTTCTCCCACGCACCCACGGCGAACGTCCGAAACTGGATCGCGGTCTTGCCCGCCGTTGTGTTCATCCAGTAGGGGTTGAGGCCAATATCGCCCTCGTGAATGATCTGCCGAGACTTGCGGCTGATCGCCTGCACAAAGTCCGCGCGGGCCTGGAGGTTCGTCCAGTTTTCGATCCCAAGTTTGCGCTCTGCGGCGTTCCCGTGGGCGCGGAGTTCCTTGGCAATCTCATCCCACTGCGCACGGTCGAGGTTGTAGTCCGACAGCCGGGCGTTGCTCGGACGATCGCCGCTCTCGGCAATCCGCTGAAACTTGTCGATCAACGCCGACCCGGCAAACAACGTCGAGAAGTCGGTGAGCGGCGCAATGCCGGTCATGTCCGAAAAGACGTTGCGGACGTTGCCCGCGTAGCGGTCGTACTTCGCACCCATCCGGGTGCCCGTTGGAAGCGACGCGGACTCCCTGCTCCCCTGCTCAACCATGACGGCGCGAGTGATCCGGTTATCGCCAAGCCCGGCCATTTCCTGTAGCAGTGAAATGTATTCGTCGCTGACACGCTCGCCGCGACGGATCGCTTGAAGCATCTCGCCCATTGCGGGAATCTGCGCAATAGTTGCGCGAAAGCCAGCACGGGCCGGGATCACGGCGGTTTCCATCAACGCCGCCATGCCGAACCCGCCCCCACGGACGAGGAAGTTTAGGTCGCGGATGCGGCGCAGGCCCGACACCCAGTCTGAGTTTGGGTCTTCAATCGGGATGCCCTTGATCGACTTGATGGCAAAGTCCAGCCGCGTCAGTTGGTTCCTGATGCGCTGGTCGCCCGCGTTCGTCTTGCGCATTTCCTCCTTGGCACGCTTCAGCAGCCCGTCCGCGCTGTTGATCTTCTGGCCCGTTGGGTCCAGTTCCCGGTAGACCGCCTGCATTGCGGCCTCGCCAAAGATCGAGCGGGCGTAATGCTCGGACAACTTCTCGGCGTTGTTCTCCAGCAGGTCGCTGAGTTTGATCGTGCCCGTGTCGGCACTCTCATCAAGGAACACCCGACGCTTGCCACGGCTGATCGTGCGGGACTCGGCAGAGTTGGCGTTAGCCTGCCCAACCACCTTGCCAACAACTGCGTCGATGTCCGCTTGGGCAATGCCACGATCCTTCAGGATCGCCGCCAAAGTTTCGCCGTTGAACGTGCCCCGGTCGTGGCTCAGAACCGAGGATTTGAGGTCCATGATATCTTCGAGTATCCCGTCGGCCACCCGACGCGCAACTCCCGGCGCAAGCCCGGCCTGCATGTTGCTGATGCCCAACTCGAATACGTCAAGAACCTTGTCGCGCCCGTGCTTGGCGATCGCCTCATGGATCAACGCCCGGTCGTAGATGCGGGGTGCGTAGTCCTTCAGCGCGGCACCACGCTCGAATCCGGGGATCAGGTTGTCCGCAGCGTAGTTGTAGAACTCGTCCCAATGCTGCCGCTGCAACTTGGCTGCCGAGGCAACAATCTTGTCGTTGGTCTTGCCGGGGTTGCGGACTTCTTGCGTGATCGCCTTCTGGAACTCGTCGTGGGCCTTGACCCGAAGATCGTTACTGAGCCAGGCAGAATCCCCGCGAGCCTTCGACCACAACTCGAACAACGGCTCGATGTCGCGTGAACGCTGGGTTAGTGCCGACCTTGTTCTGCGGATCACGCCCGCGCTGGCAGGCTCGGACCCCTGCGACGATCCATCCTTCTTGATAACCGCGTCCTCGACAAGCATGTTGCCCACGCGGCGAATCCACGCCGATGCGTCTGAGCCGAACCGTGCGGCGATGCCGATGCGGGCCGGAGTGAACGATGCCTTCTGGTCCGATGCTCCGGCAAAGTCGAAGTCGAACGCATTTTCCGGGAGTTCGGTCTGCTGGAGCGTGCGAACCGCACCCGCCCGCGTCTCGGTTACATTCTCCAGCACGTCGCGGAAGTAGAGGTCAATGTCTTTGCCCTTCGCGCGGGACCACGCCGATGCGTTGGCCTCGATGATCGGGATGATCTGGTCCGCCTGCTTGCCAAGAATCTGCCGGAGTTGCCCGCTCACGCGTTCGTAGTTGGTGCCACGACCGCCAACAAGATCGCCTTCGGGCTTCCCGTCCAGCAGCCGGTCAAAGACCGATACCTCGGTGCCCGTCAGTTCGGTTCGGAGCGGTGAACCCTTGACCCGTGCGTAGACACTCCTGATCCAACCCGAGAGGGTGTCAAACACCTTCTGGAGCGTGGAGTTAGGTGCCTTCCCATCGGCAACGTACTTCTCGAACGCGCGGGCAAAGCGTTCCTCGCCCTGCACAGACCACCGATCGCCGACCTCGCCGTAGAGAGCGTTGAGTTCGTCGGCAAGGTTCGCGTCAATATCCCTCAGCGTGCCACGGAAAACGTGCCCGCTCTCGTGGATCGCGGTCGATATATCCTTGCTTTTCAGTAGGGCAACCGTCGCCCGGCCCACTTCGTCGAAACTCGTCTCGCCTTTGAGCCGCAAGGCCGGACCTTGCTGGTACGCCAGTTCGCTCAGGGGCACGGTGCTTGTCGCGTCCCCGACCTTGACCGTTGCTATGCCGTTGTCGATGGAGTCAATAGTGCCGATTGTTCCGTCCGATAACCGAACGTCTGCACCTGCAACCGGGCTTGGAGTTTGCTCGGTGAAGAACGGGCGAACGGAGTCCAGAGTTACCGTGTGGCGAGTGCCGGTGGAATCAACGGCCTCCAGCGTAATCTCGCGGCTGGTTTTGACCCCGTTTATCTCTACAAAGCCAGCACCGTTGACCTTGGTTATTTCAACCGTGCTTCCATCCTCTAGCGTGATCTTGCGGTCCTTTAGCCAGCCCATGTCCCTCAACGCTTCAATCTCGTTGCCTGGGTTGGCATCCGCAAGCCGGTTGATGGATGCGCGGATATCGGCTATCCGAAGTTCCTCGACCGTCGCATCGGGCCTGTGCCCCGGCACCTGATCGAAGAAGAACTCGCCCTTGGGGAGCGTAACCAGACCTTCCTCAGCCACCATCCGGCGAATGGTTGATGCGGCCATGAGCGTTGTGCCGCTCTCTGATAGGCCCTGGAACGATCCGAACGTCGCGCCGATAGCCGTGTCAAGGATCGCGTCTTGTAGCGAATAGTCTCGGCCAGCCAGTGATGCCAGCCCCAGCCCGGTGGCGACGTTGACCCCCGCGCCCGTGCCCGCACCGATAACCCCGCTCTTTGCCAGCAGGCTCAGGCGGGTAGCCCGGCTGACGATCTGCCCGGTTTCTGCCGCGAGGCCAACCTTGGTCAACCCACGGGCCAGCAACGCACCCCTGGCAACGTCCTCGACCGCGCCACCGGCAAACCCGGCAAGGGCGTTGATCGGGTCGGCTTGGCTGACGACGAATCCCACGGCAATAGAGCCGACGGTACCGAAGTTGGATTGCAACCGCCGCGATGCCTCGGCATCCTGACGCTCGCGCTCAACCAGCACCCGAAGATGGGAGAGGCTTGTGGCCTCGCTGAACTTCGAGAACGATTCGGGTGGCAACAACTCGCCGGAACGGTCAACCGCCTCCCGGCGAAGAATGTCCTCGGTCAGCCGGAAGTACGGATCGTACCCAACCGCCGCCAGCGTGTTGTTCATCACAATCCGCTGGAGAACGTGCCGACCTTCGATCATCGCGCGTGGGACGTTGGCGAGCCGGTCAGATAGGCCGCTGTCGGCACTTGGGGTAAGCGTGCCATCCCGGCCAATGTCCATCGGCCCGCCCTGGATGATGTCGCCTTGGCGCGTTGGGATGTTGAAAATCTCGTTCTTGACGTAGTTGAGGTCAAGCCCCGTGTCTACCCCAAAGTCGGCAAACATCTGGGCCGTCGCCCCGGCGTACCGATCAAGATAGTCGAGCGCGCCGCCAAAGGCCCCGAGGTCAGACCTGAAACCGAAGTTGAAGTACGACTGGTTCCGCTGCGCGGCAAGTTCCGCAATGTCCCGCTGGATTGCCGCGTCCCTTGCCGGGTCCGGGGGCTGCGGGTCAAACTGAAATCGGAAGTCGGCGTTGGTTCTGCTCATTGGATGTAGCCAAACTCCCGTAGGTCGCTATCGGTCCAGCCCTGTAAACGAAGCGATGCAATCTTGCGTTCTTTCTCTAGTGCCGAGAGAGTAGCAGCGTCCTGTGCTTCCTTGGCAATCGCCGCCCTCGTCTGAATGTCAAACAGGTTCTTTGGTCCGTTCTTCCGCTCCAGCGCGGCCTTGAACGCCTCGGCGTATTTTCCGTCCTGAATGTCCTGCCACGCGGCGTTCAACGCCTGCGCCTTGAACGTGGCAGTCATTGGCACAGATGTTCCGTCGATCCTGTAAACGCCGTACTCCCCGTCGCCCGTCTCAATCAGCCGGAAGTCCTTTGCCGTCGTGCCTTGCAGCGCAGGCGTAACCGCCTTGATCGTCGAGTCTGTATACAGAATGCTGGCAACATTGGTCATCCGGGCGGCGTTGAGCGCGCCGGTGGCAAACCTGGAAAAGAATCCGGGTTTCGCGCCGGGGTATGCAGACTTGCCGTTTTCCTCGGCATACTGAGTGAGAATAACGTCTTTGAGAACGTCGAAGTTTTCCACAACGCCGGGCGAGAGCGGTGCCTTGCGGTACAAGTCCTTGCCGCTCACGACGTAGCCCTCGGCGATGATCTTGCTGGCACGCTCGGAAATCTGGTCGTTTGTTAGGCCAACCGTATTGAGCGCGTTGAGCGTGCGGGCAAGGCTCTGAACTGCCGGGCCTGGACGCTCGGTGTATGCGATGCCGGTCTGTGATTGGATCACACTAAACGCACTAAACGGATTTTTCTCCTTTGGACCGTTGACTTTCACGTTGTTTCGAGAGTTGCGGATATCACTGATTGCGTTCTTGATCCCGTACCTTGGATCGTTGTTTACAATCTCGGCAATCGCTACCAGCGCGTCGTGGTCTGCACTATCGGCAACGTGGTTGCCAGCCCATCCGGGCTTGGCTCGGTAAAAGTCCGCAAACCTCTGAACAAAGGCAACATCGGCTGTCGTAACATCGCCCGCGTCAAGGCGTGCGGCAAACCCCGTCGATGTACGCTGAAGGTCCGGGTCTTTGAGATTGTTGTCGTTCATCACCTTTGTATACTTTGGGATGTCGAACGAACCGTCCGCGCCTGCGGACATCTCGCGGATTTTCGCAATCGCAAACGACTTCTTCTGCTCCTCGGGGATCGGCATGGTCTTTCCGCTGGGGAGAACAACCGTGCTGCCAGTAAGCACCACCGGGCCGTTGGTGGCCGAGTTGATTATTCCAAAAGCCACCTCATCGGATGCGGACTGCATAAACGAACTTGCGGCGGTAGAGTCGGCGATCGCCTCAATCTGACGATCAAACTGCTGGTAGAGCGGCGCGGCGGTGCCGTTTGTGATCTGCCCAGTCCTCACCGCATCGTCAACCATTGACCGTAGGGAGTCGGGGTTTGTCCCGTTGTTGAACTCGCCCCAGTAGCGGTTTAGGAACTCCTGCGATTGCTTGTTCTTCTGTGCCTCGATAGCAGCGTCGGCCTGCTTCAGCCGCGTCTCGGCGTATACCGGGCTGACGTTCTCAATGCTGCTCAGCAGGCTTTGCAGCCGTTCCTTTTCCCCCTTGATTGCCAGCGCGTCGGCTGCAATGTATTGAGACTTTCGGAAATCCTCTGGACGGAGGAACATATTTCCGGCCTTTACCGCCACGTCCGCAACTGGAACGCCAGCAACAATGTCGGTTGCCATTGCACTAACAGCCGCGTCGGTGGCTTCGGCCTTGCCCTTCTCGCGCACGTTTACAGCAAGGCCAGCAATCGGCGCGGATATCAACTTGACGATCTGATCGTGGTACGCCTTGCTCTGGCCCTGCGACCAAGTGCGGGCAATCCTCTCAATATCCTTGTTCGGGTCAGATGCGTTGACGGTAACGGCACCGTCCTTGATCTGGTCGCCAAGTGATGCAAGGTTCTGGCTGACGTAGAGGCTTGCGGCAGACTCATCCGCCGCGTCGATAGCACGCTGCGCACGCTCTGCCTCCCGTGCCGCCTTCTCCTGCTGCTGCAACGCCTTCGCGTCTTGGAACTCCTGCTCCTGCCTAGCCCGAAGATTCTGCCGGGTAATATCCCGCGTGATGCCCACGCCGGTATCGACCGCATCGCTAAACGCCTTTGCGAGAAGTGCGGCGTTGCGATCCTGGCCGGGGTCCGCAGCGGTAACACCCGGCGCGTTCTGGCCAATCTGCGAAGGCCCCGGAAGTGGCAGGGTGCCTCGACCCGCCCCGAGGTAGTAGCCGGTTCCGCTGTTGAATCCGCTCATGGTTTATGCTGGTGGACCCATGCCTCCAGAGATAGGCGGTGGCGCGGGCGGGGTTGTGGATCGGTTCAGTTCGGTCAGCGACGAGTTGACATCGTAGAACGTTGATGCGCCCTGGATCGCAGCCGAGAACGCCCCGGTAAGCGGGTCGATCCGCCGACCCTGTGCGGAGATGATGTTCGCGTTGGTGTTGCTGCCAATCGCCAGTTGGTTCCGACCGGCGTTGCCAGAGAGGGTAACGAGGTCTGCCGCGCCCTGGCGGACAATGGAGTTCTGGACCGAAAGCCCGGCACCCGTGGGCGTGCCGCTGGCCTCGGCAAGAAGCCCGGCCAGTGCCCGCTGCTGCGCGACCTGCTGGTTGATCCTCTCGCGTTCCTTTGCGTCCGCCGCCGCCTGCTGCGCGGCCTGAATCTGCCCCGCCTCACGCGCGTTGTTCTCGGCCTTCTTTGCCCGCTGGTTCTGCTGCTGCTGCCCGGCAATGGCCGTTCCCGTACCTATCGCCGATATAATCAGGCTCGCAATTGCAATCTCTGTTCCGGTCATTAGACACGCTCCTGAACAAGGTCGCCGCTGGTGTCAATACCACCGACGTAGGCCGGGCGCGGATCGGACGATGAGATGCGGATGGTGGTCCGGTCGGCTGGGCCACCGCCGTAGATGTCCTTCTTGCCGCTGACCGGCGTTGCCCCAAGATCGACCACCTTGAACACCTCTGTACGGTTGTTGACCACCCATCCGATCTTGAAGTACCCGCTCCGCGCGTACCGAACGGTGATCTCGCGCGGGTGGAAGTCGGGCGAGATGAACGAACGATCCTGGTTATCCCGAAGGAACTGGGCAGAGAGTTGAACGTCCCAGTCGATCGGTCGGCCCAGCGTAGTGCCCACGGAGGTGTGGTCGCCCGTGGCCGTTACCGTGCTGCCCGATGGGGTGCCCAGCAGCACTGTCCCGTTGGCCTTCACGATCGTCGTCAGGCCAGCAGAGGTTACGCCCGTGGGAAGCGTCCAAGTCGTAGTACCGCTGCTAAACAAGACGCTGACGCACTGTGCAGACGTTACTTGGCCGTCCATACGCGGTAGATACGAGTAACCCGCTGGCGTTGCCTCGCCGCCCATGTCGAAGGTTTCCAGCACCATCGCCGAACCGCGCAGGGTGTAGAGCCGCGCCTGTGTACCGCGAGATACCACCGCCCGGATGTCCGCACCGTTGAAGGTCAGGACTGACCACGCGGCAAGCCGACGCTCGCCGTTGATAAACGCCGTGCGGTAGAGGTAGGCCGTGCCCGTGCCCCGCGCAACCAGCAGCACCGATTGGGTATCCGGCGCGCTCGCCATCAGCAGGTTCGTCGTGCTAATCAGGTCGAATACATGCCGTCCGACGCTCTGGCTCACGCCAGCAATCCGGTCGCCGTTCGGGTCAAGTTCGTACTCGACCAACTGGACGAACCCGCCCGTGGGCTTGATGTAGTACGCACGCTCACCCATGCGGGCGGGCTGCACGTCGATAATCGATTCTTCGGGTGCGGGGATAACCGATATTCGAGAGGGCGCAAGTGCCTCGGTAAAGCCGATAGAAAACTGCGTGCGCCCCGCCGTAGTAACCAGCAGCGTCTTGTCAAAGGCGAGCATCGAGCGGATCGCCCCGCCTGAATCCTCACCGATGGGCTGGTCGAACGGGTCGTCGTCCAGGGTGGTTGTTACGTCTTGGGTATACAGCCGGGTGTAGTCGCGGTTACCAGCCGAGAACGCCAGCAAGTTGCCAGCGGCAATCTCCAGCCGACCCTGCCACGATTGGATCGCGCGGATGGGCAAGCCCTGCGTAAGCAACTTGCTCGCCGGGTTGCTTTGCTCATCGCCCGAGCGTCTCGGCTGCCAGGGAAGGTGCCGGACGCAGGCCATTGGGCTTTGTGCTGTGGCGTTGAACTGGTTGTACCGCCAGAGGGCAATCGAGTTGCCCATCGACCCGTCGTAGATGGCGAACTCGGCGATGTCGCCCGTCCAGTTGCCGCCAAGAACGGTGTTGTAAGAGTCGCCCGCTGGGGTGCCGAAAGCACTGGGAGGCCCGACACCGGGAAGGGTCAGGGTCAACGGCTCATTCACGCCGTTGATTGTGCAGGTTGCCGAGGTTGTGCCCGGCGTAAACGTGATGACGACGTGCTTCCACGAACCGCCGTAGAGGCCCGTGACGGCTGACTGAGTTTCGGCCAACTGATTGCCGCACGCGATCGACAGTTTGCCCGCCGTGGTCTGGGCAATGACGACTGCCGGTGCTGACGCGCCGGAGAAGAACGTCCGGCCCGGCGTTCCGACCATGCGGAACAGGTCGCCGTTGCCGCTGGCGGTCCCGCGAAGCCAGAACTCAAAACTGATCGGACCCCAGCCTGAGAGCGGCCGGTAGACCGTACTGCTCATGGTCTTGCTGGTGAACACCAGGCCAGAAGTACCAGTGATTCCCGAACCGCTCAGTGGCGTGCCAGCAACGGCCATCGCACTACTGAACGTGCCGTTCGCCCGCCCCAGTTCATCGACGCAGAACGTCGTCCCCACGTCCCTAAATCGGTACTGGGCAATCGCGCCCATCTCCGCAGGCGCAGTGGCGTAGTCCCCGCGAACTCGTGCCACCTTGACCGGGAGTGTCGTGAGGTTCGGCTGGCCCGTGTCCTGGTCAGGCTCGCCAATCGGCACCCAGCGGCTTCGTGGCGAGTTTTGGAACTGGACCGCGCCGGTGCCCGTGCCAGGAGCCGCGCCGGTGCTGCGGGCTGCGGTGGTGGCGTTGAATGGGCAGCCAGCCTCGTTCTTCGACGCGTCATACGAACTTCCGGCGGCTGGTGGCCGCACAAACTCGTTGGCAGGAAAGCCAGCGAGAGGGCCACCCCAGTTAGAGGTGAGCGTCAGTCGGCACGTCTGGTTAGTCCCTGGCGTGCTGACCGCAAACGAAGCCGCTACGTTGGGAAGCCCCTGATCGCGGAAAGCCTGTTGCACGCGGGCACCGGCCTGTGCAAGATCGTCGATTGGCGTGTTGGCAAAATCAATCGCCACTTCAACCTCACGGCCAACACCACGGACGTTGACGTTTGCCGGTGCTCCGGGGATGGCATCTACCAACGTTATCGTCGATGACGTAGCCGACGCAATCGTGTAAGCACCTGCACCCGTGCCGGTGATGAAAACCTGCTCGCCCGGTTCGATGTTGTTTGGGTACGTCGGGACGCTGACCGTGATCTTCTTTGTGCCGCTGTCGTAGGAGCAGGTGTTTTGCTCATGCACCACTCGGGCAAACTTGACCCGCGCACCCTTTGGGTTACGAAAGGTTTCCGAGAAGTTGCGCAACGGGCCGCTGCCGTCTCCCACTTGCGAAGCACCGAACGTCAGCGTCGCGTGCGTGCCTTTGCCCGGCTGGTAGCGGTACAACCCCGGAGGGTCAGAGAGATACCGCAGGCGGGCGCGGGCAATCTGGCCCGGCTGGAGCGTAACGCCCTCGACCTCCGAGAAGTCCTTGCACTCCCGCGTGGTCGATACGAACGGCGTGGCCGAGGCAGACGGGTTGATCCCTTGGCTTGCCACCACCGCGCCGTCCCCGAGCATACAGGCGATGCACTTGGCCGTGCCAGCGTTCGTAGCCAGATACCCAGCGGTCTGACCGGAGTTGTAGACCACCCACTCGGAGTAGTCGTCGCCGACAATCCGAAGCACACCGGCAGAGTCCATCACAAGGTCGTAGGACTCCGATCGGTCGGTGTTGACCGCGAACCCGTCGTAGGTGTTCCCAGTGGGCCAAGATGCAAACACCGCGCGGTGGCGCGTCCCTTGCCGCTTGCCCGTGCCCAGTTCGATCGAGACTTCCGAATCGTTGCACACCTTCAACTGTGCAACCTGCCGGGTTTCGTCGGGCTGCCGCGAGAGTCCCCCGTTCAAGAACGGGATTCTGGCGGTCGTCGGGTTGCCCATCAATCCTCCCAAGTAGTTGACCGGCCACTGAGACCGAGCCGAGCGTTAGACGAACCCCACCGACCGGGGATACCGGCATCGCGGAGGTTCAACTGGTGCGCGGTGTAGAGTTGGGTCCAGCGTCCGATAAGGTTGTCCTCGAACATGAACGCCTGCCGGGCCTCGGCCTCTAGACGCGAAAGAAACTGGTCGTCGATCCGGCCACGCTTCCACGCCTGTTGATACCGGGTTGCAGCGTGGGCCGCAACGTACTCGGCCATCGCAGGCGGGAGTGCGTCAATCGCCCAATCGGCCACGCCCATCTGTGGGAGCGCGGTCAACGCCCCGGTCGTCAGCACCGCAGCCGAGGTTTGGCCCGTCAGGTTATCGGTCCCCGCCAGCGTGCCCGTCTGCACCACCAGCCAAGCCTTGCCGCCCGTGAAGTAGTGCAGGATTGCCGTCGCCCCGCTGGTCGTCTGATTGACGATCTCGCCGTTGATCGGGTTGCCGGTGTAGGACGAGACGACAATCGAATGGGTAGCCCAGCGAATCTCGGGCTGGTACTCCCCGCGCTGAATCTGGGTCAGGGAGCGTGCGAACTGGACCGAAGCCCGGTCGGTGTCGATATCACCCGTGCCGGGTGTGGGGATGGAAGCAACCGGGTCGATTCCCACGCCGCGAAGGATGGTGTTTACGCCTTCGAGTGTGGTCATGGTTTACCCTTTGGGTGCAACGGCTGGGGGCGGTGTCATCAAGGCAAGAAGTTGGGCCTGAAGTCCATCGGCTCGTGCCCGCTGTGCGTCCGCTTCCGCCTTCGCTTTGGCGGTGGCCTCATCCCACAAATCGTCCTCGCGCTTGCGAGACGCTTCTTTCGCCTCATTCTCGCGTTTGCGGGACCGGCTGTTTTGCCAAGCGACACCCCCGCCGCCGCCGATAAGAAGCCCGGCGAGCGTGCTTGTGTCGAAACCAGCCGACGCGGCCAACTGCTTTACAATGGGGATGTTCCCGCCGAAGTTGGCCCACGCCATACGCTTGGCATCCTCGGCTTGCAAGACCGCAAAAGCATCTTCCTTCTGCGCGTTCAGTGCTTCGCTTGCGGCCTTTCGGATCGCACGCGAGGCCGCGAACTCGGCCATGATGTTCTCCGTGTTGACAGCCGCCGCCGCAACAACGTCGGCCAGTTGTTCCTCGCGCTTGGCCTGATCCACTTTGGTCTGAGCGGTGATGCGCCTGACCTCAGCCTCAGCCTTGGCCGTCGCGGCGCGGACAGCAGCCTCGGCCTTCGCCTTGTCTTCTGCTTCCTCTTTGACCACCTGCGCCTCGGCCTTGGCGACCTGGGCCAGCAGTTGATCGCCGGTTACGGGCTTGCCGGTGAACGGGCTATCGACCGTCGGTGGCGAGCAGCCCGTGAGCAGAAACAGTGCTTGCACTAGAGCAAATCCGAGGATAAAGAACAGTGCAGACCTTAGATTATCGCGCTTGGTTCTCATGGTAAATCTCCTTGTGCTACCGAACGCCAAGTAGTTATTCCGTCGCAATCGAAACGTCTAACACAACCTTTGAGGCAAAGCCGGCGCGGCGTGATCGTGAACGACCGCACGTCAGGCGGCGACCCACGCCCCGCCTTTGTGGACATACCTTCCAACAGCCGTAAACGGCGCAAGTCCGCTTGTGTCGGTGTTGTAGAAACTGTCCCCGTTGATGACCGACGCGGAAGGCGGTTGGCCAGCAATAACATGTCTCCCCCGAATACGGATGTTTCCGTTGACCCGAACATACCCGGTCCCGGTTACATCGCCAACGAGTCCGCGATCGTTGAACTTGCTCCAGTCCTTGTAGACAAGCCCGGTCGCGTCGATGTACGACTTGCTGTTTGGGTTCCGCTGGTAAATGACGTGCGAAGTTGCACCACTATCGCCCGCCCAAAGGAAGGGCAACCTGAACGCGATCTCGGATGTGTGCTGCGCGTCGATGATGCCGCTTACACCGCTCACGTCCTTTGTGCAAGACACGCCACGACTGACAACCACGCCCGGATCGGTGCGGAAGATAAAATCGCTGCTGTGAGCGGACCCAGGCGCGAGAGTAACGGCCCCGCCCGAGACAGAGATACCGCCGATCGCGCAAGGAACCGGCACGCCGTTGACGGCGTCAGCCGCACACTGGACCAGCCGGCCATCTGGACCAAGCCGCACGTTAGAGCCTGTTTCGGATACCTGGTCGATTGTCCCGCTGAGCGTTACCCACCCGCGCCACGCCCGCGCCGCCGAGCAGTTGACGATCTTGATGAAGTCCATCCCCGCCACGGCGGGGAACATCATCAACAGATCGTTGTCGGGCGCGGTATGGATATTTTCAAGCGTGATGTCTTTGCAGTTTATCGCACTGATCCCGCCGGTGTAGTTGGCTACCGGGCAGACCACGCTGGCGTTGCGGATGATGATCCCGGTGTGCGTCCCGCCGATGATCCCCGCAGGCGTGCCGTTGCCTACGTCGGCGTTGTCATCGCGGATAGACCACCAGGTTCCTGTTGAGGACGTGCCCGTAACGCCGTCAATAAGCACGTTGCTGATCGTGTTGCCGGTAGAACCAGCAAACCGGAATGCCTCAAAGCAGTTATCCAGCACGGTGTTGGTAAACACAAACTCGCCCGAACTGCCCGTGGGGGACTGGCAGAACTGGTTGCTGACTGTGCTGCGATATGCTCCCTCGTTGACAATGATCGGCAGAGCGTTATCGTGGACCTTTGCGTAGATGTTGTCGGTGCGGTGCCGCCAGCACCCAGCCCCAAAGTGGAGGCCGTCGGAGTTGGTGTTCGTCATTCTTAGGCGGGCGTAGTACCCATCGGTGCAGTTGGTAATCCAGATCAGGTACTTGGCGGCCCGCACGTACGTCCCGTCTGTAATCGTCAGGACGTCCACGCGGTCAAACCAGATGCCGTCATCCCACCAGAACCCAGCACCGCGAGGGGTTGGACCTTGCGCATTCGAGTTGCCGCCCGTTCCGTCGGTATGGTTGAAGTCAAAGTTGATATTGCGGATTGTGATATTCTTATCCCGCAGCGTCGAGTCCCCGGCCAGGTTGTTGCGCAGGAAGTAGCAGTTGGATTTGTTGGCCCGGCGCAGCGTTACGCCGTTGACCCCCTCGATCGTCGTGTTGGAATAGATCACCAGAGAGGAGTTGACGCGGTAGTTGGGTGTGCCCGGTGTGTTACACCTTTCCGGCCCGACGGTGTACGTGCCCGGCTGGTCGAAGAACAGCGTCCCGCCGCCGAGTTTGTTGAGGTTGTCCAGTACGTCTTGGACCGCCTGCGTGTTAGCTGCCTGCGTTTGTGCGCTGAGGTCGGTCTTGAGTCCGAGCATACTGGCCAAGATGACGGTGTTTGCGGAGAGCAGAACCGAGAGCATGGGTTGGGGCATAAGTGGCTTTCTTTGGTGAGGGGTGGTGGTTTAGGCGGGGCGGATGATTTCCCAATAAACCGTCGAGTTGTCTGCGACGTTGATGAGGTTTGTAGCGAGTTTCCCGGTAATCGTAAAACTGGTCAGGTTTACAATAGCCGTACACTCGTACTGGCTTGACAGCGTGCCGCTGCCAGTTACAAAACTGATGATTACGCGATCGCCCGTGGCAACGTAGGTGTTTGTAACGGTAACGGTGCCAGCGGTCAGAGCGACCGTCCCGCGCGTTGCAGTGCCCGAAGTCGCGGTCGTTGCAAACCGGGCGTGTAACCCACCGTTGGCAGAGTTGATGCCCCACTGAAAGGTTCCGGTAGGATTTTGCGTTGTAAAATCACCAGTTACACCGTGATGCAACCGATAAGCCAGAGCAGTATGCGATCCCGTTGCGTAAACGTTGATCTGTGGGATTGTGGGGCCTTGGCCAGAGGTCGAGTTAGTAGCAATAAACCTGCCAGTGGATTGTAACCACTCACTGTTCCCGTTCACGGCAAACGGTCCCAAAAACATTGTCTGATTGCCAGAGCACTCAATAAGGCGCGTGCCGTTTACGCGGACTTGCAAGAAGACCGTCGCGTCTTGCGGGAACGACGTTGAGTCAACACTTACCACCGGCGCGGTCTGGTTCGCGCCGCGTATTTGCAACGTCGGTATCGCGTCGCCAGTTATTCCGGATAGGCTGACCCTTGTTCCAAGTCCAAAGCGTTTTCTGCTCATGGTTTTTCCTACCTGTCGGTGCGGTTAGACGTTCAACTGACGGGTCCAGATCGAGGTGAAGGTGCCCGAGTCTGCGCCCCTAGACATAATCACGAGGTTGTCGTAGTCCTGTGGGTCGATGAGGACCGACTGCTGACCAGTAGGACCAGCCAAAAGAACGGCGGCTGCGTTGCCCGTCTCGTTGACCAATAGCGAGATTGTGCAGTAGTTCAGGGATTGCCCAAGTGCCGTTGTTGCGTATCCAGCGGCCTGTGGCGAAACTGTTGGAGGTGTTGCGGTAAACGTGCAAATACGCTGGTAGGTAAAGTTGCCCGATGCTCCAGCAATCGGGATAGAGGCATACACCGCAAACGTTGTTGACTTAGCAGCAGTAACCATCGGCACGATCTCAATGCCGGACAGTTGTGGGATATCCGCGACTGTCCACATGCCAAAGGCATTTTGGTCTGCTTGGATGCCAACAAGCGTGCCGTCAGCATTTGTGCTGGGCAGCGCGTTCGCGTGGTTGTTCCTGACAGGTTGCAGGGTTCGGCTATCGCCAACGGTCCTAATCATGGTGTGTTCCTTCGAGTGCTTGTGTGGTGCTGTCGATCAGCGCGTCCGTTGGTTCTGGGCCTCGTGCCACGCCTCGACCCGAGCCAGACGAGATGCGATCGCGTCGTGTTTTCCCATCAACTCTTCGAGTTTGCTGCCAAGGTTCTTTACTTGATCTCCAATCGCTTGGCTGGATTGGTGAATCTGTCCGAGTTTGTAGACCATGCCTGCGCCGGTAACAATCAGTGTTACAAGCACGCCAACGTCGCTGATTGACATTCTGATACTCCGGGTAGTAAACGAGACAAAACCCGCCGCGCACTTTCGCACGCTGGCGGGCAGGAGGAGGTAGAGGGGGTTAGGTGATCTGCGCGCCGACGACAACGAACGGCGTTGAGGTTTCGGCAACTTTGACGTGAACCTCGCCGTCAGTAGTAGTGGCGCGAGTGCCGATCGGCATGTTGATGTTGAGGCGGGCGGTGGTATCGCCACCAACGCCCGCGTTCAGGGTCGTGGTGTTTGTATAGACCGGAAACACCAACTCGGCGTGTGAGAAGGTTTGAGTTCCGGCTGCCAACTGTGCGGCTGTCTGGGAAAAGTGCCGAACGACAACAAATCCGCAACCAGTGGGGACAGAGTAAACCTCGTCCAAGTACGCGACTTGGTTCGGTGCCGTGCCGGGACGAACGCCGTTCTTGACGCGAGTTACCTGAACCACCTGAGTAACGTCGGGGCGACCATCCGCACCGAGGATCGACTGACCGTTCGCATCCACGACCCGATCGGTCGGGGTGTAAGCATTACCAATAGACATGGGATATCTCCATTCCGCCTTGTGGCGGTGGTGTGTTTGATGGGTGAAAAGAAAACGACAGCAACGAGACTTGGATTAGCCCTTGAACCAGAGAACGCCGGAGCGGGAAGGAACGAAGCGGCGCATGCAGTAACGCTGGCGGGTCTGGATGAACACCGTGTCGGTCTTGTCGTCGAAGTACGGACGGATTTCAAGGCCCTGGCGGTTCGGTGCGCTGCTCTCAGCGACGGGACCGGCGTCGTTGCCAACAGCAACAATGAACAGGCCGGGCGCGCCTGCGGTGCTGGCGAACCGAGCGTCAACAAGGTAGTTGCTGTCCGTGTCGTTCGCCGTGCCGGTGCCGATCGTGATGTTGGTCTTGGGCCACAGCGATTCGTGGACCGAAAGAACCTGCATCCCTTCGATCTGACCGACGTATGCAGCGGGGACGTTTGCCTCGCTGTTGTAGTCGCGCGACATGAACCTGTTGCTCTGGCGGATAGATGCCAGAACCGCAGGACGGACAATCAGCCGCAGGCTGCCTTCGTCAAGGCCCTCTTCGAGGTCGATCATGGCAAGCCTGAGTTCTGCAATCTTTGTCAGCAGCGCGTCGCCGCCCGCCGTGGTGATCGGGCAGAAAGTCGATACCTGTGTTGCGCCGCCAGAAGTGATAGTTACTGAAGCCGGGGCCGAACTGATGCCCGACACCGCAGCCGCCTGCGAGTTGAGCGTGAGGGTGCGGAGGAACCGACGGTCCCACTGCTCCATCATGTTCGAGAACGTCGCCTGCGTGTGGGGCTGGATGATCGGGATAGCGGTGTCGAGATTGATTTCCTGGTCAATCGCGGCGCGCTGCCACTCGGATGGGACGACGGGCACAAGAACCGTGTCCTGCGGTGCCGGACGCTGATCGACCGGAACGCCCGTAACGGCCTTGTTCGCGGGGTTGTGTGCTGTACGACCGTAGCGGACGAACGCCACGGACTTCTCGCCGTTGCTTGCGGGCTTGCTTACGGTCAGGCCGGCGGTGTAGAGAGAAGCCTTGTTTGCGTACATCGAGATGACATCGTTTGCCATCTGATCGCGGAGTTGACCAATCGGGTCGGAACCCGAGAGGTTCGGGTTCGTTACGTTGACCGGGTTGAAACTAGACATGGGTGTGTTTCCTTGAAGTTGGTGGGGGTGTTGCTAACAACACGCCTCGTTCAAGGGATCACGCGCTTACCGGGCCTCTTGCGAGGGTGGCCGGTTTGCCTCATGGCTCGACGTTGGCGAACGCCTTTGGTGTCGGGCCGAAGCCGGAACCGCTGGCGTAAACAACCGGCCCGCCGTTGGGCGAGCCGGGAGCGTTCAATCAGTTTGTTTGTTTTGACTTCTTCTCTGAGACTGTCGGCGGTGAAGCCGCGACCGTACTCACGGTGGGCGCGTCGGCAGACTCCTTGACGGCTGCCGGGGCGGCAAGGGCCGCTACCTGCGACCGGAGTTCAGCGACCTCTTTCTCCAACTTCTCCACGTCGTTGAGGGCGTGGACCTCGACCTTGAACTCGTCGCGCAGCCATTCGTGAGACTTCTGCATCACCTCGTCGCGGGTCTGGCCCTTGAACTCTTTGAGTTGTTTCAGGGATGACTTGTCGCGTGCAAAGCCGACAACGTAGAACTCCTTGTCCCTTGTGCCGTCGCCGTAGAACACAATCTCGGCGTTTGTCTGGTGGCTGATCTTGAACAGGTCGTGCGCTGTAAGCATGAAAACTCCTTGGGTTCTGATTTAGTGGGGACGCTGGGCTTCGGCCTTGACTTTTGCTGGTGTGGCGTGGAATCGTGCCTTGTACGACGGGTCCAACATGGCCTTGCCCGGTCCAAGCCGCTTCTCGACCTCTCGCTGTGAGTTGATGATTTCAATGCCGGTTGTAAACGGCTGCACCCCGGACGCGACGTTACCGCTGTTGCCACCGGCTGCAATGACGCTCGGGATGCCCGCGCTCTTGCGGAGATACGCAAGTTCCGCCTCGGCAAACGCCGGGCCGATTTGGGCTGGGTCTGCGCCGTTGAACCGCTGCTCCCAGCCGGGGATAGTCTTGCCGAACGCCTCGATCTCTGCGGCCTTGCTACCGGCTGCTGCGCGGGCGGCGGTCTGTGCTTGTGCGCGCTCGTACTTGTTGCCCATGTAGACGAGTTTGAGGCCCTGCGTCCCCCACTCCTCATTGCTAACATTCTTGAACACCGACGCGAAGGCTTCGGCATCGGCCTTCTCAGGGTCTTTACCCATCTCAATCGCCGCAAAAGACTTGCTCAGGGATTCGATGCCAACTTTCTCGATCGCCTCCTTCATCGAAAACACCACCGGCGGCGCGGCCTGCACCGGCGCATCGGGCGTGATCGGGTTGAGCGGCTTACTCAGGTCGCCAGCGAACTGGTTGTAGATAGGAACCATCGCGCGGGCCTGATCCTCGGTCAGCGTGCCGAGGTTGATCTTGCCAAGGCCGCGTTTCTCGGCGATAGCGGTCAACGAAGCGGAGAAGTCGGCAATGCCCTTGGCATCGGGCGAGAACTTGCCCGCCAACGGCTCCGGCTTGGGCGGCGGCGTTGCGGGCGTGCCGCCTGCGGGCGGTGTCGAAACCGGGGGCGTGGGCGTTGGGGTGGTCGTCGGATTGGGAACTTCATCTGCCATCTTCTGTTAGCCTCCTGTGCCTTGCTGTTCCATGATTGACTGCTGGGCCTGCGCCGCAGCGTTGACACCCGCGAGTTGGGCCTGTGCGTTGGTCTGCATCTGGATCGCCTGCTGCTCTTTGGCCTGCATCTGGGCTTCCGTGTAAACAGAGCCGGGAATCTGCCCAAGGCCGATATCTGTGGCGATCTGCTGGAAGATGATGCTGTGGTTGAGAACTTCGGCAGATTTGGGGATGACTTGTGCGGCCTGATACAGACTGTAGATTTTTTCTACCCGACGCTGGCTTGCAATAGTAGCCGATCCGGTCAGAACGCGGGGGATAATCGTCTTGGAAAGCAACTCGGCCTCGGGCGTGCCTTCCTCTGGCAGTTCAATGATCCCGTCCTTGACCGCCTGCCAATAGGCCCACTGCGCCATTGGCTGCATAAGTGAGTCGTAACTGGCGATCAGCAGCGAGTACGAACGCTCGGAGATATCCGACCGGATCAAGTTGATCTGCTCGGCGGTAACGCGCTCCTTCTGGGGCGCGATCGACGATCCGATGCCGAACACCTGGAACGCCGTCTGCCGAAGCGTCTGGTAATACTGGTACGCCTCGCGGAGCGCGGCTGACTTGTCCAGTTCGAGAACGCCGATGTTCCCGATCCGACCGTCGGGCGTTACGTTCACGCCACGGATCGTCCGGCCCCACTCGCCGCCGAACAACTGGCGGGGGGACAGCGGCATGTTGTTGTCGATGCCGACAGCAACATCGGTGTTCAGGGCCGTCAGTTTGCGGATAACGTCTTGGACAAAGGCCAGTTCTTGCAGCAGCGTGAGGTATTGCCCCATTGCCCCGACCTCGCCCATCTGGTCCTGCGTGAGCGACCAGCAGGGGTTCCACATCGTTGCAACCGGCGTAGTCTGCTCGAAGATAGTGTTACCGTTGCATTCCTCAACCAACTTGAACTTTCCCTTGTCATCTCCCTCCATCACCTGTGTCTGCGAGGTGTAGACCACCACTCGCCGATCTTCGATCTTCTTCTCCATCCACTTTTCTGGGAGTTGAATCTTCGCCATCCGATCGGCGGGCAGGCGCAGGGGGTCGATCCGGTGGGTGGTGATGATCTGCTCAACGTCGCCCGCTTGATTGCGGTGGACGACGTAGCGGCGGCGGTCAATAACCTCGACTCGAAGGCCGGGAAGCCCTCGCACGATGCAGCCGCCGACAATGCTCAACTGCTTGGCTACGGCGTGCATCCGACGCTGGAACCCGCCCGAATCAAGGCCCTTGGTGTTGGCCGAGTAGAGGCGGTTGTTGATCGTTGTTCCGTAGTTACGAACCAAGGCCCGCACGTACTGTACCACCTGCGGGTCCGCGTTCTGCTCGCGCCTGTCGTCAATGTCTAGATCAAGCCAAGGCTCGCCCGTGGCGGGGAAGGCGTTGGCGACGTACCGACCGACGAACGCCTGATCTCCAAGCGAACCCTCCCACTGTGCGGGTTGCAGGAACGTATCGCCGTCGCTCGTAATCTCGGGCGGGAACGCGCGTGGGTCAACCTCGCGGGCGACGCTCTCGGCGAAGTTGTTGTGCATCCGCCGCGTGGGAACAAGGTCGTCGTAGGCCCTCCGAACGTCCCCCGATTTGAGGGGGTCGGGCTGGGTGTAGTTTGTCATTCTTTGTTGGCCGTGGCGTATTCGAACAGATCGCGCAGCATGTGATAACCGCCAAGGGCGAGGAAGTACGCATCGCGGCCAGCCTGATCCGCGCCGATAGGCAGTTCGGGGTTGGCGATGACACCTTGGGTAGCCCGGACGATCTTCTCAGCCACCGACTTGTCTACCCCGGCCTTGCGCCACGCCTCAATCAGCGGGTTTGGCGGCTTGACCAGCGGCGCGAGGGTGCTTGGCAAGGGCATTGAGAACGTCTCCTGGTGTAACAATCGGGCGGGGCAGGTGAACCCCTACGTGGGCCAGCACGCGAAGGCACAGGGCCACGCAATCATCCGGCCTACGCCCCGGTCTAGGGTCTTTTTTGTACCACCGTGCCGAAGCCTTTGGGCTGTGCCGCATGGTATCCAAGGACCGATAACAAAGCGAAACGGCGGTCATCATTCGCTGGGGGTGGACCTTCACACGCACCCAGCCGGTTTCTGGTAGCATAGCGGCGGCAGCCCAAACATTTACCGGAAACAAGATGTGGAAATGAATGCCGCCAACGACCGGCCAGCAGTGGGTAGGCTTTTCGCCTATCCACTGGGCGACGGCGCGGGAGTACGGGGTACCTGGTGTCATGGCGCAGATATGGATGTACGGATATTCACCGTACAACCGCAATAGTGAAGCGGTCATGCGATCTCATCCCCTCGCCAGAACTGCCATTGCCACATTTTCAACACTTTCAGTAGTTTCTGAACTTTCAGAAAACATTGAAAACTGGTAAAGATCAGTCCTCTTTGGTCATGTGCAAGATGATGTCGGCAAGCCCAGTCATTTGCCCTCGCGTAAGAACGGTCGATCCGGAAAGCCCCGGTCGGAATAGGTGCAGTACGTATTTACCCGTAGGCTTGCCTTTTTTGTCCTCGTGGCGGGTGATGCTCGCAAGTGGCTTGTGCTTCGAGAAAAAGTCAAACGGCTCTTCCATGACAGTTCCTTCCTAACTGGCAAAGTAGGGACTTGTTAGTACGGCGTTCAGGTCAAGCGTCCCCCGCTCCGGCAGGGGTGGCAGGTCCACCTTGTACCGCTCGGTCCACTGGTTTGCGAGGTCGAGCCGCAGGTCGGACTTGTGCAGTTCGACAAACTGCTCGGCAAATATCTTTTTTGCCTCCCGCATCCGGCCCGAGTGGGTCGTAAACTGGTCGTGCTTTGATCGGTAGTCGATGTCGCGCCGGGCACACTCCATCGCGTTGAGCATATTGTGGGTGCCGTCGAGAGAGTGGGTGTGCATCGCCGCAATCGCCGTAACCGTCGCGTCGCAGTCGATCACCATGTCCTCGACCGGGACGAACATCGAAAGCCGATGCTCGCAGGTGCGAATCTGCCGGGTTTTCTCCTGAATTTTCTCGATCACCACCGGGAAGCCGATGATCGGCGTGAGCCACCCGATTGGCTGGTTCGTTTGCCGGATGATTCGCTTGACGCTCTCCTGCTGCCAAAGCATCATCTCCCTCGCCGAACGCCCAAGGTCATTCATCACGTCGGGCATCATCTTGGCAAGGTACGAACTGGCCCAGTACGCCTCTGGCGAAGGCCCGCCGCTGGGCGAGGTCCATCCGCGATCCTCCAGTTTGGCCGCGAACTGCTCCGTCCGGCCACGGTGGGTAACGCCATAGGTTTCGGTCATCACCGGCTGCTTACACAGGTTGCTGTCTACATGGCCGACCATCTGCGTGCCCCACTTGTCGCCCCTCGCCGCGTCGGCCTGCACCCTTTTCAGCAGCAACGCAGCCGCGTCGCCGTGTACGTTCTCTCGCCTGCCGGTGTCCATAAGGTTCACCAGCCGCCCAAGATTCTCGTCCCGCGACATAGCCGCGCTGTGCTGTAGGCCGTTGCACGAGCAATCAACCGACGATGGCGCGTGCCGGGCCATCTCCGGGTCATGCCACGCCATGCACGCGGCTAGGAACTGCCACCGCGTTTTCTTGTCCCCCATCATCCACTCGCGGTTCTTCAGCGGGTCGCGCGCCACGGCCTCGATCATCTGCCGGTGTTCATCGACGAACCGGACCCGCTGGGCCAAGGGGCGTTTATCCCACCCGTCTAGGCCCCAGGCGTTTGCCAGTTGCAGGGCCATGAACTCCCGCCCGTCCTCACCCGGCTCAACCGGTCGGTCGAACAACAGCATCGCCTCGGCCAAGTCGGTTGCGTGGCCGTTCAAGTGCTGGGTCATGGGTTGCTGGCGACCTTGGCATTGGAGGCGGTTTGGTATCCAGAACGCCGAGGTGCCCGCGTCCTTCGCCGCGCTCATCAGCATCACCATCCCCTTGCGGTCTGCCTTCAGTTCCCGCACCTTGGAGATGTGCCCACGCCAGAGCATCCGCCACCGCGAACCCTCGACGCTTTTCAGCCACGTTGCCCCTTCCTCCGAACGCTTCCAGCGGTAGTATTTGTCCTTCGGAACAATGTCCGCGTGCGGGAACGTCGGGGCGATCGGGTCTTCTTGCGCTGGGAGAACCGGGCAGGATTGCTCATCACACCACAGATGCTTGAAGGTGTCCAGAATCGGGCCACACATTCGGTACGCGGGCCGGTTCATCGCGTCGATGCCCCTAAACGTCCGGCTCATGTCGTGGCGCGCAAGTTCAGCCTTGTGCATAGGCCCGGCGTTGGCGACGATCCCCTTGCGGATCACCAGATACCCACCCGCTTGGGTGTCGGCCCACGATGGGGGCTGGACGACCATGATCGGGCACCGGGGCCGGATAGCGGCGCGGGCCTTGATCCCCTTGTCCAAGTGGGCAAGCATGTCGGGGTGGGCGTAGAGGACCAGCCTGCGCTTCTTTACCCCCGGCTCCTTGGCGACCCGGAAAGCGTCAACCTCGGTTTTGTCCTGCTTGACGATGATGCAGGTCTGTTTGACCAGTTCGATCAGCCACGCCCCGGCGCGGGTGCGCTCGATCTTCCCCCGCGTCTCTAGGATCATCCCCTCGGCGGCGGTCATGTTCGCAGCGGCCTTGTGAATTAGGTGCCTGTCGCCAAACTCGTTGACCTTCTTCCGCGTCCGCGATGCCCGCCTGATCCCGGCCAAGTCGCCCGCCTCGCGGCAACGCTTTGTCCGCTGTCGTAGCAGTTTCCGCATGGCGATCACCTCGGCCTCGGCTTGTAGCAGGTTGCCAATCTCGGTCGCACACGATGTATAGGACGACCCGCTAGGGTCTCGCATCACCCGCGAGATCATGGTCATCATCGCCGTGGCCGTGGCGATCTTCGGGCTTGTGCCCACGACCAGCGCAAGGCCCGGCGCGTAGTGGGCCGATACTTTGTCGGGGTCGGACTTGGCGATCTTCACCGCCTGACGCACGACCGATTCCATCTCACCGAACCACAGGGCGATCATCCGTTCGGCAGGCCGCAGACGACCGCCCTTGCCCTTCCTGATGTTCTCCTGCGCTTCGGCTATCGCATCGGCAAACCCACGGCCCGCGTACCTGGATTCGAGCGCGATCTGCTTGTTGTAGAGGCTTTCGGCCTCGCTAGTGCCGGTTGATCGGTCAAGTCCACCGATGAGTTCTTTGAGCATCCTTGCCTCCCTTGGTTATTGTATTGCCACCAGCGCGTACCGTGCCTGAAGTGATACGCCGTGTTCCTGATCTCGTTCCGGTAGACGCGGAAAGTGCCCGCGATTTTCACTTCCTCACACCCCATCTCCAGCAGTGCGCACCAGATTGTGCGTCTGCACGCCTCGCGGCTTGACTCCGGCATCTTGCTCTCGTCCAAGTCTAACACGAAGCCACGGCTAATGCAAAGATGCACACACCAGCAGTCAAACAGGGCGTTGATATTCCGGCTGACTTCCTCGCTGACGGCTGGCTCTTTGGCTGCCCGGCGCGGGTGCGCGGGCCACACCACCCCCATGTGCCCCGGCGTGGGCTTGACGATCGCCCGCGCGTTGGTCGGGGCTGGGCGTGGCTTGGCCGGGGGTTTGGGCTTGGGCAGCACCGGAGGCGCGATCTTCGCCTGCTCCAGCCGCCTTTGCTCTAGCAGGTTGGTGGCTTTCACCCTCTCCCCCCTTCCTCCCGCTCCATCCGATCGGCCTCATCGTAGAGGCAGATGTGGCAGTTGTCTTGACCCCCGCGCGTGGGCTTGCCGCACTTCTTGCACCCGTACCAAGTGTGTACGCCGGTTGAGGCGTTCATTCGCTCGATTCGCTGGGCGTATCTGCGGAGTTCGGCACTGGGCTTCTCGGGTGGGGTGGTCATGTCTACTCCGCGAGTTTCTTTAGGGTCTTGGGGTACTTCTTGAACAACCACACCACCGAGTTGGCAAACCCCCGGCTGACGGTCCCCGCTTGAACCTCTGCCTCCATCCGGTGCAGTTCTTCGATGGGGATGTTTGTCTCGACAGAGGTGCGATCGATTGCCGCCCTCTGCAACGCCTCGGTGAATATGGCCTCGGCGCGCAACACAGCGGCCTCCGCGTCCTCGTGTGTGATGGGGCTGTAGCAATGCTCACGCCAGAAGTTCGGATCAAGGTCCATCGCCCAGAACGCCCGGCGTTGCCTGCGGGTGAACGTGCTGCGCGATCGCGGTATGCCTGCGGGTGTTGCTCGTGGCTTGCGCTTGCTCATAGTTCCTTCTCCACTTCCACCAGTTCTGCCCGATTGTGCGACGTGCTTCCGTCTGACGGGTCGCCACTCGGCTTGATCCACCTGACGGTGTAGGTGGTTTGCGTGCTGTCGATTCTGTGTGTTTCCTGACGCTCTAGCACGATGCCGTGGTAGGTGTCGTGTTCGTCGGTTGACATGGCGTGCTTCACGCGGGTGCCGGGTTGGAGTGGGGTCATGCCTTCTCCATCATGGCCTTCACCTGCTTGGCGACAAAGGCATCCCAACGCTTCTGGCAAATGGCGGTTGCGTCCGCCTTGGTTATGCACCGGCCAAAGCGTCGGACCCCATTTTCCAGTGCCCTCCAAGTGAAGTGGTTTTTCCTGGTGAATGGGCCTAAGTCCCGGCTAATCGAGTAGTTGACGTTTTTCGTCGGACATGCCTCCCAATCGTCGTATGTCTCTGGTCCAACACTGTTGACCTTGTAGAACCTCAGTTTCTTCGGCTTCACTTCTCCACCTTTCTATCCCTTGATAAGTACGACGACAAATGCGACCATCGCCGCCAGCGTGGCGATGCGCAGGCCCAGGTCCACGGCAAAAATGATCTTCTCTTTTCTGGTCAGGTCATCCCACATCGCTGGCCTCCTTCGGTGCGGGTGGCTTGGGCATCCAGTGGGTGTAGTAGCCCTTGCCGAGAAGCCTGCCCTCCATGCCTCGGATGCAGCCCACGTCGGCCTCTCGCCACTGCTGGCAGCGGCGGTCAAACCCCAGTACGCGGTCGCCGTAATCCCCATCCGGCAACTCCTTCGCCGTCTCGCGGACGCGGGAGGAATCCAGTGCGTCGTTTGCCATCTTCAACGCATGAAATAACGCGGTAACGTGCGTGGTGAAACCGTCTTCGTAGTATCCACCGGGGCCAACCACAGCAAACTCGTCGTACACATCGGGGTCGGGAGTAGGGATACGGACGATGCGATATTTTTCTGTCATTACTTCGCCCCCAAGTCGCCAGCGGCGTTGATGGCGATGGCACATTTTTCATACTCGTCAACCGTCTCTTTCAGTTTTTGTGCAACAGAGACTTTCATAGGTATTACAACGCTGTAATCCCTAATAATGTCCCGCAGCGCAACAATCAACTTCCTCGCCGCCCCCGCCTCCGCCGCGAGCCGATCGGCGAGGGCGTTGGCTTCGGTGAAGTCGCTGAGCGGGTTGAATGTCATCGCGCCTTGCTTGTTCCACCACTCTGCCAGCGGAACAAACGTCTTATCGTCCTGCCACCATCCGCCGGACTCAAAAGCCAGTGTTCGCAGCAGTTGCAGCGTTTCCTCGCTTACCGTCTGCATCCCCCAATCCCGAGGCTCGCCACCCAACATTCCCCAAAGCACGATCCCCGTGCCGTCTAACCATTCGGCGGCGTAGTGTTCCTCGCTCAGCGCGGACATCTTCGACCGCAGTAGGCCCCTAGCAAGTAGGGGCGCGTGGTTGTAGTCGTCCCCGTCTAGGCAAGCGCGGAGTTGGTCGGCCATCTTTTCCGTTTCGGTGATGCGGCGGTCGATTTCATCCATGATCTTGCTGGCCATGGCAACGCATGGGTCTTGGACCATTCCAAGTAGGCGTTCCCACAAATCTTCGTCGCTTATCTTCTTCAGGTCCATCACTTGCTCCCTTTAGCGTTCTTGATGGCGGCTTCGCGGGTGGCGTAGGAGGCGGAAATATGCCACCCATCTTGGCGGTCCCCGGTCGATAGCAGCACGTGTGGATTGACAAATCCACTCTGCGTACCCGATAGGGTGTTGACGTACACTTCCGCGTGAATACCAGCGATTGAACGATCCGCCGTTATTGGAAGTTCGCCCAATACCTTCACCACCTCTCCGCCCGGCAGCATGACATGCCCATTGGGAATCTTGCCCTCCGCCGCGAGCCGATCGGCACGGGCGTTGGCTTCGGTGATGCGGCGGGTGAGTTCGGCGGTGATAGCGTTGATTTCATCGAAGCCTCCGACTTCTACAGCGTCAGCCAAGCCCTCCTCCCAAGCCTCGAATACCAACTCCTCTACGCTCATGTCTTTCAGTTCCTTCGCCATCACTTGCTCCCTTCGATTGGCTTGGTGTGCGATGATGCCCACTGCTTTGGTGGCCTCTCGGTCTCGATCCGTGGGCCGTGCCCACTGACCGCCACAGCCCCACATCTCCCGCATGTTGGCGTGGGCGGGATCGTCCCGTTCCACACGGCGGGCACCGTAACCGGGCCTCCGCACCGCGAGCATGTTCCAACTGTCCTGTCCATCACCTGCTCCCTTCGTGTTTCTGTGCTGCGTCGTACTGCCGTGCCTTCCACTCGCGGCTGAAGGCGTATTCGCAGGCGTCCCGCGCCTCGTCAATGGTGCTATAAAACCCACTGCCGGACGTGTGGGCATCCGCTCCCGCTTCGTGGCATCGCATGTGCCACTGCCACCCGTGGCCATCGTTGTCGCATATCAGTTCAACCCCGTCAGGCTCGGCCCTGATGCGGTAGTACTTTGTGCGCGTGTCAATCTCCCGCCACTGAATCTTCGGAACGCCCATCACCCACCATCCTTTCGTTCGCTCTCGCCCTCACGGAGTTTCCCAACAAACTCGGACGGGTCTACCCCATCCGTGATATTTACGCCGCCAAGATCGTCCAGCGTCGGCAGGTCGGTTGCTGGCGGGATGATGTCGAAGCGTTCGACCACGAAGCCAACCGGCTGCCCGAGAGAGTTTGACTGCATGATTCCAGTCGCCTCTATGCGGCCCGTGCAAGCGGACTTTGCGCGCTGCGCGTCGGCTGGACCGAAAGTGCAGGGAAACAGTTGGTTTATCAAGGGGGCTCTGATGCGGAATAGCGGCGCGCCTTCCCCTTCAACGAGGACCAACTGTCCGTCGATGGTTGTGTGTTCTTCATACATTGGCGTTGCCATCCTTTCCCGAGCCGCGAAGGCTCTGACCCGCAAGCACCACGATGGCACCTGCCTCGTTCATCCGATCCGCGATCTTCACGCCCACCGCGCTGTCCAACGACTCGGGCGTCAGGTTGCCCACGATTACCGTGTGCTTCATTCCCGCGTCCCGGTCCATCAGCACCCGGCGGATGACGTGGTCCACACGGCCCGCGTGCGAGACCGCCGTCTCGTTGGTCCCCTGGCTGTACCGCGCGTCGAACTCGTCGAGGATCAGCAGGCCAACGTCCGCCCACTCCTTGTACCACTCGACCGAGCCGGTCGTCTTACCCCAGACCCGGTCGGTGTAGTCGTCGAACAACGCCGCCGCGTCGATGACCCTCACCGTGCCCCGGCTGTTGTCGATCCACCACCAAGCAAGCAAGGCCGAGAGCGTTGACTTGCCGGTGCCGTTCGGCCCGATGATCCCGATGGTTGTGCCCCAGCAGGAGGAGAGTTCCGAGAGCACGGCTTGCTGCTTGGAATCTGCAAGCCTCCCCGCGAGGGTGTACCCATGCACCTCGATCATCGCCAGCGTGCGGGCGGACGCGCCGCAACCGTGCCACGCCCGGCACCTGGCCTCGATGACCTGCTGGGCCTGCTGCTGCTTGTACTGCCGCTCCCGTTCCTCTTGGGCCAGCCGCCGGGCCTCCATCTCCTCGGGCGTGTAGCCGGTGGTTCTCTGGACCATCTCAACCGCCTCGGTGATCCGCAGTATGCGGGGTACGTGCGGCTCGGGGTTGGCAGCCTGCGCCCTGGCCTGGAGTTCGGCCAGCCGGTCGTGATGGACCTGATCGGGCGTGCGGGCGGCCTGCTTGGCCTCCTGGTCGATGCGCTGGCTGACGTTGGCCGCGACAAGGGCGGCGATGGTGTTGGCGTTGTTCTGCTGCTGGGTGTTCATATCACCCTCCTGCGTCCAGGCTGGAACCCGCCGCCCATCTCGCGGTTTACCTGCTCGTTGGCAGACTCGGGCGCGGCCTTGGCGTTCCGCTGGAACCACCACGCGGGCATCTCGGGGCCGAAGGCGTCTTTCTCCACCCACCTGCTCCAACTCGGTCGGAACTGGGCCTGCGTGGTTTCGACCCTCGACCCTGCGGCGTAAGACTTCACCCGGCGGTAGACAAACTCCAACGCCTGATCCTGGCTGCACGCCTGCATCATGCAGACCGCACGCACGGCCAGGCTGACCTGCTTGGTGCTAGGCGGCGTGCCCGCGTTGGGCGGGAAAGCCTCGATGATGTCGGCGATGGTTACCGGTGTCGCAATGGTGTCGCGCGGTGTCGGTGTCGGTGTCGCGGTGTCGCGCAGAGAGAGTCTGTTTTTGGGTGTTTGTTGCATTTCTGACCTGATTTCGAGGATTGGAGTCTCCGAAGAAAGAACCCCCCCTACCCCCCCAACGGTGTCGGCGGTGTCGCGCGACACCGTTCCGACACCGTTCGCGACACCGCGCGACACCGGCGCGACACCGGCCTGACGGGCGCGGTAGGCGCGGCACTTCTCGGCGTTGGTCATGCCGCCACGCTTGCCCACCTTCCCCCCGCCGCTGGCCCCTGCCGCGTCCGCATCGCCGGGGGGTGCCGTGGGTGGGGTGAGGGCGGCGGAAGGCTCCAGCGTAACCGTTACGGGCTGGTAGCCGGGCACCTGGATGGTGAAGGTCGGTCGGTTCATGGGGTTGCGTTCTCTGCCTGCTTCCTCGCCCACGCGACGGCCCTCCACGCTGCCACGAGCGGGCAGGGGTCGAGGTGGGCCATGCACACCCCACCCCCTTGATGGATCACCCAATACTGGTTGGGCGTGATCCCGTGCGGGCCTGTCTTGCCCATCGGGTAGGTGCCCGGCTCGTCGGGCCACTGGATGCCGTTGGGGAGGGTCATGGGTACTTTTTGGGATTCCAGACTTCCTTCATAATCGCTTCGAGGTGTTCACACACGTCCCGCCCGAGTGGCGTACGTGCCGACTGTGCTGACTTGTGCCACCGACACAGGATGCGAACGCACCGATTGCGTTCATCCTTGACCGCCGCATTGACCACGCGCCGGATGCGCCGGGACAGCCTGATTGCGGCTACAGCGTCTGTCATGGTGCCTTCTGGGTAGATTTCGCGGGCAATCCTCTGTACGGATGTCGCCCTTTTAGACTTAGCCACGGGTCCACTCCTTTGCTAGTTTCAGGGCGTAGGGCCACTGCACCCAAGCGTGCTTTGTTCCGAGGGTTCGACACCCAGCCGCAAGTCTGCGGGCAAAGCAAACGGCAAGGCCGACGCGGTGCCAAACCACGGTTCCGCCGCCCACGGTGTCTGCCCACCTGACAATCGTTCTCGCGTCGTAGAGTGTGTGAGCGGCTCGCTTCTTCGCTTTCTTCTTCATCCGTTTCTCCTTGAATCTGGCCCCGCGCTGTGGGCGGGGGGGGGGGGTGTTAGACCGCGTTCTGCCCAAGCACGCCACGAGCGGCGCGTTTCTTCGCCCGCTCGTCCAGCGCGTCGATCGCCCAGTTGATGTGCCGTATGGCCGCGGCGGTGTCATCGTCCGCAAACTCGCTCTGTTGGAAGAAGTCCAGCCTCTCCCGAGCAGCGACCAGTGCATCCTCAACTAACGCGCCGGTAGCCGGGCCAAGCAAGCCGTCCGGTGTCTTGCCGCGCGGCCCGTCCTGCCACGCGATGCACATGCCGGGGCCGTGGGCGTAGCCGCCTGCCGGGTTGCCCATGTTGTCGGTGTAGTTGCGGGCGATCACTTCATTGGACTGGCCGTTTCTGTATTTTGTCTGACTCATAGATACTCACTTTCTGCCCTCTCGGGCGTGTCCGCCACGCGGCGGGGTTATTGGGGGGCGGGGCGTTTCGGTGCCTTCTTCCTTTTTGCAGCAACCCGGTCGGATGCAGGGGGCACGATGTCTGAACACCAGATGTCGAAGCGGTCCTCAAACTCGTGCCGATCCACTACGTAAAACAGGGGGCTGTCATGGATCACCCAGTCCCCTATCTCCGCGACATCTCCGATATCCGTTACAACAATCACCTGGGTTTTGGCGTTGAATCTCTGAAAGTAGTTTGGTCGTGGGTGGGTCTTTGTCGGGTACTCCCCCATAAACGAGGTGCTTGCCTCCACTCCGCCGTGGCACCATGCCGCAACAGCAACCGCCGATGCTTCGGTTACTTGGTGTGCAACGAGATGGCGCACCTTTGGGGTAACGATCACGCCCCGTTCTCCTTTGTGTTTGATGGCTTCGCTTCCCCCACCCTCAACGCTTCCTGTAAAAGAGATTCCATCTTCCACTTCACTTTCTGCCCTCTCGGGCGTGTCCGCCACGCGGCGGGGTTATTGATCTAGCACCGGCCTCCAGCACTGCGGGGTGGGGGTGGTCATGGCTCGTACCTCCTGAGGATCAGGTCGAGTTCCGCATACAAGCCGCGAGTGATCGCCTTGACCATCGGTGGCGTGTGGTCGTCGCTACCGATCTTCCAAATCCTCTCCGCCTCGTTCCTGATCTCGGTGCGAAGGCACCCTATCTGAAACTTCTGGTGTTCGAGTTGGTCCGCCAGTTCCTTCGCGTTTGTCTGCTTCTTC
>Ga0209985_10000371_pt1 | contig 50058 bp, 41 predicted proteins | sample NOAtaG_FD_187305 | JGI IMG/M metagenome (GOLD analysis project Ga0209985, IMG submission 187305) | Freshwater lake microbial communities from Lake Erie, under a cyanobacterial bloom - NOAA_Erie_Diel6S_1000h metaG (SPAdes) (version 2) | ecosystem: Environmental > Aquatic > Freshwater > Lake ... | reverse complement strand
ACATAACAACTTATAGGACCGCTTCGGGCCTATTGACGATTTATTTTTTCCAAACCGTATGAAACCGTTGCCCCGCAGGAGCATCCCGCCGCTCGTACCCATGGGCGCCGAAGTAGTCGCGCTGTGCCTGGATTAGGGGGATACCCTCGTTCCCGGGCCGGCTCAGGGCCCTTGCATACGCCATACCGGCACGGATAAGGGGTATGGAACAGGTACCTGCGGCCATTTCCTGCTCCGTTTGCTGCAGGAAGGCGGCCCCCGAAGCAAAATAGTCTTCCAGCCAGGTCAGCCCGGGTATCTCCTCCCCCTGCAACGTATTCCTAAAGTCCTCCAGAAGCTCAGATCGCAGGATACAGCCTGCCGACCAGATTTTCAGCACGTCGTCGAAGACAATCTGCCAGCCAAACGTCTCAGCGCCTGCGCGGATAAGATGAAATCCCTGGACATAGTTGGTCAGGCGGATAAAACGGTACAGATACCTTAATGATTCCGGTGCAGCAAAGCCCTCCCCCTGTACCTTACCCGGTGGATAGTCTTTAAAAAAAAGCCCTCCGGAGGACTGAAAACGGGCGAAAAGCGCAGCCGCAATCGTTGGCACGGAGATCCCGAGTTCACACGCCGTGGCCACTGCCCAGCCACCGCTCCCTTTGGTAGCAGCTCTGGGCGCGATGACATCGAGCAGTAAACTGCCATCGGGGCATTTACAGCGCAGGATTTCGGCAGTAATTTCGAGCAGAAAGCTATGTTCTCCTGCCAGACCCCATTGCCGGAATAAGTCGGCGATGGTATGCGCAGACATTGCCCGATCCACCCTAAGATATTCGTAAATTTCCGCAAGCAGTTGCATTTCAGCATATTCAATACCGTTGTGTACCATCTTTACGAAATGGCCTGCCCCTCCATCGCCGAGATATGCGCAACAGCTTTCTCCCGAACGGTTACGCGCTGCCATTGCACGGAAGATTTCCTCCATTACACCAAACCCCTTCCGGCAACCTCCCGCCATAATGGCCGGACCCAACAAAGCACCTTCCGCACCTCCGGAAATTCCCGCCCCGACAAAAGATATCCCTCGTTGGGCGAGTAGCTGTTGCCGCGCTGCGGTATCGCGAAAGTGCGAATTCCCCCCATCCACGAGGGTATCCCCAGGTTCCAGCAAGGGGATCAAAAGGGTAAGAAGGGAATCTACTACGGAGCCTGCCTCTACCATCAGCAGAATCTTTCTGGGAGGGGCAATTGCACGGACGAAGTCCTCCAAATCATCGAAAGCATAGGCGGAATGGAGCTCCGGGAACGCATCCCGCGCCAATACCGCAACCTCCTCCTCGCTCCCGCTCAGATGGCGATTATATAACGCAGTTTGAAAACCTTTTCCGGCAATATTCCGCGCCAGACTTTGGCCCATTACCCCTATACCCATTATACCAATTTCAGCACCTGGGGGTCGGACCGATTGAATGATCCGCTCCACCAGCACTTCAGGAAGCTCTGTTGCCGAAAGGATAAGACCCACCTGAGGGGTTTCGTAAATTGCCAGCTGGGAGTCCAGAAGGCTCGCCGGCATGAAATGCCCCACACGGTCCTGCATACGCACGCGTAGCAAGGGTGTGGGCCCCTGCAGGTGTACCCAGCAAAGCGCTCCGGGCCCCAATCCCTCTGCCAGCCTGCTTCGGTAAACCTCCCGAAGTGCGGAACACGCAAGCACCAGCGAGCGCCGGGATTCTGCTTTACGCAGCAGGACATTCATGCGTTCCAGCCAGGGCCAGCGATGGGAATCCTCAAGCGGAAGTCCGCTGCGCATCCTTTCAATAGCCTCCAGCGCATGAAAGTCGTCGCCGTCGTAAAAAGCAATTCCCAGCCGACGTGCCAGGGCTTTGCCCAAGGTCGTTTTTCCACTACCTGAAACGCCGGTAACAATGAAAATCATTCGGTTTTTTTTGCGTGAACCCTGCCGTGAAGGTAGGGAAAAAATCATTCTTCCCCACCTATGTACCTAAATGTGTACAATTGACTATATTGGCGTGCTTTTTTTAGCCTTACGCCCGGTCTGCTGCGTCGGCATATAAAATTTTCCGCCGGAGGCAGGGAAACTGTATGTACATAACTCCATACACTGAACCAATTGCACCAGGTCTCCGACCAGCCTTTTTTATGCTTTTAAAATGCCAAAAAATGAAAAATATCCTTCTCCTTGCCGTAGGATTGATGCTCACCTTTACCGCTGCTGCGCAGCCAAATCGCAAAATCAGACCCTCCAACGGCAAATCCTCAAATAATACAGTCTCCACATTTGCCTCCACCATCAGCGCGGGGGATCTCAAAAACCACTTGTTTATCGTTGCCGGACCGGACATGGAAGGCCGCGATACCCCTTCCGAGGGCCTAAAAAAAGCAGCGAGCTATATTGAAAACCACTTCAAAAAACTGGGACTGGTACCCATCGCGCCAAATGGCTATCAGCAACCGTATAGCCTCTATACGGATTCTATCGTTTCCAGTACCCTGAGCGTGAATGGAAGGGTATTTGAAGCCGGTAACGATTTTATGATGCCGACAAATAATTACACTTTTTCCGTCAATGCTGCCGAGGTCGTATTTGCAGGTTACGGGCTTTCCGATTCCACCCGCAACGATTACAAAAATCTCGATGTACGCGGTAAAATCGTGATGATAATGAGTGGTACGCCCCCCGGAACTGGTGGCGGCGGTACAATGCGCAGGAATTTTATCAACAAACAGGCTATCGCTGCACAATACGGCGCCCTGGCAGTCGTGCAGGTCCAGTCGAATATCTCCCCACAAATGCGGGCCACCGGAGGAAGGCCGTACCTCGACCTGTTCCGCAAATCTACCCCGCCCAATTTGTGCATCATCAAACCCGAAGTTGCCCAGGCGATTTCCAACCTTTCCTTTCAGGCACTTACCGAGGAAGCCAACTCTGGCAGGACAGGATTGGTTTTTCCTACCCAACTGGCGCTGTCAATGAATAAAAAGGTGAATTCTGTCGAAACAGCTAATGTACTGGGGGTCCTCGAAGGTACTGACCTCAAGGACGAATACGTGATGATTACCGCTCATTATGATCACGTCGGCAAGTCCGGAGAAACCATCTACTATGGTGCCGACGACGATGGGTCTGGTACCGTGAGCGTCCTTGAACTCGCGGAAGCATTCGCAGAAGCAAAGAAAGCGGGAGCCGGACCACGTAGGAGCATCATCTTCATGACTGTTTCCGGAGAAGAAAAAGGCTTGTGGGGATCTGCATATTATGCCAATAATCCAATCCTTCCTCTGGAATCTACGGTCTGTGACCTCAACATTGATATGGTCGGCCGCATCGGCAGTGAATACCAGAACAGCCCGGATTCGGCTAATTATGTGTATGTTATCGGCGACGACAAGCTTAGCTCTGCCCTCCGGCCCATCAGCGAAGCGGCCAACAATACCTATACCAAAATGAAGCTGGATTACAAGTACAACGACCCCAATGATCCCAACCGCTTTTATTACCGCTCCGACCATTACAATTTTGCAGAAAAAGGCGTGCCCATCATTTTTTACTTTAACGGCACGCACGCCGACTACCACCGACCCACGGATACGCCGGATAAAATCAACTATCCCCTCATGGCTAAACGTGCGCAACTGATCTTTGCTACGGCATGGGAAATTGCCAACCGGGCAGAAAAAATCCCGCGGGATCAGAACAACCCGTAAGCGCCAATGGGGCTGGAAACAGCTTTTGGAAAAAGGATATGCACCATCTGATTGTCATCGGGGGACCTACCGGGAGCGGCAAAACGGAGCTCGCCATCCGCCTGGCCAGGCATTTCTCCACTGAAATCCTCTCTGCCGACAGCCGCCAGTTTTATCGGGAGATGAACGTGGGTACTGCCAAGCCAACCCAGGAGCAGCTTCAGCAGGCAAAGCACTATTTCATCAACAGCCTTTCAGTCCACCAGCAATACAGCGCTGGCGACTTCGAACGCGATGCCCTGAAAATCCTCCAGGACCTCTTTCAAACCCGGGAATCTGCCATCCTTACTGGTGGATCAGGCCTTTTCCTGAAAGCACTTTGCGAGGGACTGGACGCATTTCCTCCCGTCCCCGAAGATATCCGAAGCCACCTGGAAGAACTCTACAGCGAGAAATGCCTCGACGTGCTCCGGGAAATACTCGCCGACGCCGACCCCGTTTATTTCGGCGAAGTGGACCTCAATAATCCCAGCCGGCTGATCAGGGCCATTTCCGTCTGTATTGCCACCGGACAGCCCTATTCATCTTTCAGGAAAAAGAAAGCCCAGACCCGGCCTTTCTACCCCGTTTACCTCGAACTCGCCTGGAAACGCGATGAATTATACCATCGTATCAATCAAAGGGTAGATCAAATGATTGCGGAAGGCCTGCTCCGGGAAGCCCGTGAACTCTACCCACTCCGGCATCTTCCTGCCCTGCGCACCGTCGGATACCAGGAGTTGTTCGCCAGCTTTGATGGCGAATATTCACTGGAAACTGCGATAGACCGCATCCGGCAACACAGCCGAAACTACGCCAAACGCCAGCTTACCTGGTCGCGCAGGGACGGGTACTGGAAACACTTCCACCCATCCGAATGGCCCCTCATACTACAGTACCTCGATTTTTCCACCCGGGAGCACATCTTTTGGACACAAAAATTGTTTTGTGAGGAGATCAACAGCGTACGAATCAATGAGGGCGTGCGGCTTGTTTTTTCCACCCAATCGGGAAGAAGCGGAGAACTTCTTTCAGAGGACACCCCGCATTCGCGTATCCTGCTGCCCTCGGAGTGCCCGGAAAAGGAAATTGCTTTCTGGCTGTTGCACGAGGCCATTCATCGCGCCGAGGGTAAACCGATCCTGGCATTCCCCGGCCGTGGCTGGGATATGTACTTCCGGTATTTCGGATTTACCCCGCTGGGGCATCGTCAACTGCCAAAAAAAGAAATTACCCTGGCTGCTGCTTTCTCCACATTTGCTCCAATGTACCTGGATTAATGAGGTGCGCGGAGAAATATTATAGAACGACAGGAAAATCTGAATCAAATAAATATCATTTGCATGATCTGGAAGCATCAACCTGCCATCGAAGGCATGAACGCAATGTCTGCCGGGACGCTGAATGAAGCGCTCGGAATTGAATTCACAGAATTCGGCCCCGATTACCTTAAAGCAAGAATGCCCGTAGATTCCCGGACCGTTCAACCCTTCCGCATCCTCCACGGAGGGGCTAGCGGCGCCCTTGCCGAAACCCTCGGCAGCGTGGCTTCCGTCCTCTGCGTAGAGGATCCCACCAAAGAGTCCTGCGTAGGCATTGAACTCAGTTGCAGCCACCTGCGCAGCGCACGCGAAGGGACTTATGTTACCGGCACAGTACGCCCTTTCCGCATCGGAAAAAAAATCCAGGTTTGGAATATCGAAATCCAGGATGAAAAAGGACACCTCGTCTGCGTAAGCCGGCTGACGATTGCGGTGGTGCAACGATAAACCCGGGGAGGGCCTGTAAAAGAGCCCGGGGTTTTCAAATGAAGATTTTCTATAAAACTTTTCTGAACCCTACCATGTAAAACCCCGGAATACTAATTTTATCGGGAATTCTACATAAAACAACAAATGAAAAACATTGTCCGGATTACTGCAGCACTTCTTTTGCTATCAGGAGCTCTCAGCACAACCCTCACAGGCCAGCAACCCGTAAACCTCCAGCTTCTGGCCAATAAGAATGACTTCCCGGAAAGCCTGTACAGCGATATCTGGGGATACACCGATTCCCTGGGCAGGGAATACGCGCTTTTGGGGGTCAGGACGGGTACGGCTATTTATTCGCTGGAAAATCCCCGGAATCCTAAACTCATCAAATTTATTCCTGCGGTACAGTCTATCTGGCGCGATCTACAAGCATTTGGAAAGTTCGTCTATGCTATGGCGGACCGGGGGGAGGATGGCATTCAAATCATTGATATGGGTAATGCGCCAGAGGAGATAACCTCTAAATTTTATAAACCCGTCATCAATACGACCTCCATCAACCGTTGCCACAATCTCTTCATTGATGAAAAAGGGTTCATGTATCTTTCCGGGTGCAATATCAATAATGGCGGTGTCCTCATTTTCGATGTGGCCTCTTCACCGGGAAACCCAAAATTTATCAGCAGCACCAATTCCCGTTATTCCCATGACACCTATGCCAGAGGAGATACCCTCTGGTCGGCAGACGTCTTTATCGGCGAATTCTCGGTGCTGGACGTTTCAGTGAAAACTGCTCCGCGTATGGTGGCCACTCAGCCGACGAGTTCGAGATTCACCCATAATTGCTGGCTTTCGGACGACGGCAGGTACCTCTTTACTACTGACGAAAAAGTATTTGGCACCGTGGACGCCTATGATGTATCAAAATTGAACGACATCCGCTTACTGGACAAGTTTATGCCCCAAAATGCACAGGCAAATCGAGCCATCCCACACAACACCCACTATTACAAAGGCTTTCTGGTGACGAGCTGGTACACGGAGGGAGTGATTATAACCGATGCCCACCGACCGCAGAATATGGTGGAAACCGGCAGTTACGATACCTACCCCGATACAAAACAAGGTTTTGAAGGATGCTGGGGCGTATTTCCCTACTTTCCTTCTGGTACGCTTCTGGCTTCCGATATTTCCACCGGCTTATACGTGTTCAGGCCGGATTACAAAAGGGCAGCATATTTTGAGGGGAAGGTGGTGGATGCATCCAATGGGGTTCCGATCTTTGGTGCCCGCATCAAGGCCGGAAAAATGGACGAGACCAGTGATTTTTTCGGTATGTTCAAAACCGGAAGCCCGGACAGCGGTATCGTTACGGCCATCGTTTCAGCACCCGGCTATGTTTCCGATACTTTTGCTGTTGCCCTCAAACCCGGGCAGGTATTTGAGAAGGAGATCCGCCTTAAGACCGGTAGTGTGACCAGTATAAATAAAATCAGGCTTCGGGAAGATTCCAGGATAACGGTCGTGCCCAACCCTTGTTCCGGTGAGTGCTTCGCTATGCTGGAAGTACCGGAAACAGGCGGAGACGCGCACCTCCTCGTCATTAACCTGCTTGGACAGACCCTCCGTCAGATCGATGTGCCTTCGGGGCAAAAGCAGATAGGACTTCCGCTGGAACAACTTACTCCAGGCACCTATTTCCTGCAGCTTGTGACACCGGGGAAAACCTCTGCGATAGAGCGGTTCATTTTGAAATAGCAAAACATCTGTTCAACCACCTTCGGAGTCTTTGATCAACAGCAAAGGGACCTGGCACGCTTTCAGCATCCAGCCGGAAGTACCGCTTTCAAAAAAAGCCTCCCATGCCGAACGTCGGTGCGTCGTCAGCACTAATAAACTGGCATCCTCTTTGGACAAATAGTCCAGGATTGCCTGTTTTGCCTGTTTGCTGCGCAGCAATTGAAACGCATAGGGCATTGCCACGCCGAGCATTTCCGCAAGCGCCCCCATTTTTTCTGCAGCCGGGATGGCGTCTTTTTCTGTTTCCAGTACATGGATAATATCGAGTTTCACATCCAGCGTCTGTACCCATCGGCGCAATAAATTCAGCGCAATCAAATCGTTAAATTGAAAGGAGATGGCGAAAATGATCTTGTGCAGGGGCCGGAAAACGGCTGTTGCCGGTACGAGCAGCAGTGGCAGATCAGATATCCTCGCCAGGCTTCGGGCCAACGCTTGCGTATAAGGCGCCGACTCCGGCATCACGATAACCCCGGCACGGATATCTTCTGCCAGCAGGCAGATCGCCCCGGCATCCCCCAACCCGACCTCCAGGAATTCCACCTCCCCCTCATATCCCAACCCTGCCCCGAAAGCCTCCAGTTCAACGAGCAATTGCCTGGCATCTTCCGGTGAACGGTGGAGGGGCAACACTGCCTGTGCATTACAGGACGCCTGGCTGAGGACCGCCCCAAAAGCTTCAGCGAGATATGCGGCATAACGGTATGCAACAGCAGCATTATCTGAAAAATCGTTAAGGAACAATACTTTATGCATGTAGGTCGAAGTGTTAAATCAGGTTATGGCAAGCGCATCTTTTTTGCGACTGCGAGGAGCCCCATTACAGAGAGGGAATCGCGGATTTCGCCCTGCATGACCATCCCGATTGCTGCTTCGACCGGGACTTTACGCAGGCGCAGGTCTTCAGTATCTTCAGGCGCAGGTGGGCCCTGGATTAAATCCCTGGCAAGGTATAAGACAGCCGTTTCGTCTGACACCGAGTTGGAGACATCGCACTCCAGGATTTTTTCCCAATATCCGGCCAGCAAACCCGTTTCTTCGCGCAGTTCACGCTGTGCAGTCTCGAGTATATCGGTACCCTCCGGGCATCCCCCTTCCGGAATCTCCCAGCTATAGCGACCAAGGGGATAGCGGTACTGCCCAACCAGCCAGGTATTCCCCTCTTCATCAATGGGGATGATTCCCACTGCAATATGTTTAAAGTGTACAACCCCATAGATGCCCGGCTTTCCGCTTGGCGTCAACACGTTCCGGTGTTGTACCTGAATCCAGGCATTATCATACACCTCTGTGGTGTTCAGGGTCGTCCATGGGTTTTTTTCTTCAAGGGTATCCAAGAGCGATTGATTTTATATCTCAATAAAACGAGGACTATAGCAGCGCTGCATCCGGCATGCTCAGATTTCTTCGAAAAGCGTACCCGGGCGTCCGGGTAGTGGGATTTTAAGGTGGCGGTAGGATTTTTCGGTTGCCTCCCTGCCCCTGGGGGTCCGTTGAAGGAAACCTTCCATAATCAGGAAAGGCTCGTGGACTTCCTCTATCGTACCTGGTTCCTCTCCGACAGCAGTAGCGATTGTCGTCAGGCCTACCGGACCACCTTTGAACTTGTGAATGATAGCAGCGAGGATTTTATTATCCATTTCGTCCAGGCCATATTCATCTACGTTCAGTGCTTCCAGGCCAAATTTTGCGATTGCTTCGTCAATTACCCCATCACCTTTAACTTGTGCGAAATCGCGTACTCTGCGCAGAAGTGCATTGGCGATCCGCGGGGTACCTCTGCTGCGGCGGGCAATCTCGTGGGCGCCTGCTCCGCTAATCTCTACTTTCAGTATCTGGGCCGAGCGTTGGATAATTCGTATGAGCGTTGCAGTATCGTAATAGTCCAGGTGGCAGTTAATACCAAAACGCGCGCGCATGGGTGGGGTCAGAAGCCCCATACGGGTAGTGGCACCGACGAGGGTGAACGGGTGCAGGGAAATCTGTATGCTCCGGGCATTCGGGCCGCTGTCAATGAGGATATCAATTCGAAAATCCTCCATTGCGGAATAAAGATATTCCTCTACAACATTGTTCAGGCGGTGGATTTCATCAATAAAAAGTACATCCCCGGCGTCCAGGTTGGTCAGGAGACCGGCGAGGTCGCCGGGTTTTTCCAGTACCGGCCCGGAGGTCATCCGCAGATTGGCGCCCAGTTCATTGGCGATGATATGAGAGAGTGTGGTTTTGCCAAGGCCGGGAGGGCCATGTAGAAGCACGTGATCAAGTGCCTCCCCACGTTGCCTTGCCGCAGCAATGAACACCCTGAGGTTGTCCACAATGCGGGGCTGCCCGCTGAACTCCTCCAGTGCTTTTGGCCGAAGTGCTTTTTCGACCTGCTTATCTTCTGTGGTGAGCGGCTCGCCGCTCGGATCGAGGAATGGATTCATACACAATAATAGTGTTATTACCGCAAAAGCTACTAATCTTACGGAAATGGTCCCGCAATTTTTTTTATATTTGGGCCGCAAAATCCGGAAAGCACGCCCTGTTTCAATAAAGGCCTGTCCGCACTTTTGCGAATATCATGGTTCAACGTTCTTATTGTTTTAAACAACAAAATTCAGAATACGATGAATGGATCTCAAGTAAGTATTCAAAATGGCAGGCTGCTCGTACCAGATGATCCTATTATCCCCTTCATCGAAGGCGACGGTACTGGTCCCGATATCTGGGCCGCATCCGTACGGGTGCTGGACGCAGCAGTGGAAAAAGCTTATGGCGGAAAGCGCAGGGTGCATTGGGTCGAAGTGCTCGCCGGCGAAAAAGCCTTCAACGAAACAGGCAACTGGTTGCCCGACGAAACCCTGGAACTGATCGAAAAGTATCGTATTGCCATCAAAGGACCCTTGACGACTCCGGTGGGCGGTGGTATCCGCTCGCTGAACGTTGCCCTAAGACAAAAACTCGACTTATACGCCTGTGTGCGCCCCGTGCGTTATTTCGATGGCGTACCTTCTCCGGTCAAAAATCCTGAGCTCGTGGATATGGTCATCTTCAGGGAAAATACCGAAGATATCTATGCGGGGATCGAATACCTCCATGGCACCCCCGAACTGGAAAAACTCAAAAAATTCCTGATCGAAGAAATGGGTGTCAACCAAATCCGCTTCCCGGATACCGTTTCCCTGGGCATCAAACCAGTTTCGGTGGAAGGTACCGAGCGCCTTGTCCGTTCGGCCATTGATTATGCCATTGAGAATAAGCAACCTTCCGTTACGCTCGTGCACAAGGGCAATATCATGAAATATACGGAAGGCAAATTCAAGGAATGGGGCTACCAGGTCGCCGAACGCGAATATGGGGATAAGGTCTTTACCTGGGCACAGTATGACAGGATTGTCGCCGCAGAAGGTACGGCAGCCGCCAACGCCGCACAGGAAGCAGCGGTTGCCAAAGGCGCGGTATTGATTAAAGATGTTATCGCAGATGCTTTCCTCCAGCAAATCCTCCTCCGCCCATCGGAATATTCCGTCATTGCCACCCTCAACCTGAACGGCGACTACATCTCCGATGCCCTCGCTGCAGAAGTAGGCGGCATTGGAATCGCCCCAGGTGCCAATATCAACTATATCAATGGAATGGCTATCTTCGAGGCGACCCACGGGACAGCTCCAAAATATGCCGGCCTGGACAAGGTGAACCCAAGCTCCGTCATCCTGTCGGGAGAAATGATGTTCCGCTATATGGGTTGGAAAGAAGCCGCCGACCTGATCATCAAAGCGATGGATGGCGCTATCGGCAAAAAACGGGTCACTTACGACTTCCACCGCCTCATGGAAGGAGCAACCCTCCTGAAGTGCTCCGAATTCGGCGATGAACTGATCGCAAATATGTAGCAAGTCCTTTGGCGGCTTGCGCCGCCAAAGAATAATTTCTTAAAACGGCGATTTGTTGATTTTGCTTCGCAAAATCAACAAATCGCCGTTTTAAGAAATTTTATTCTGCCGCAGAAGGCGGCAAAAGTCTTTTGATACCATCCAGGCGCACTCCCAAGGTCTCGGATCTGCCCCAGACTTAAGGTGGCAGGTCTCTTCGACATTTTCATGTGCGCTGCATCAGAAAATGTATATCCTCGCTTGCCCAGGATGATTTTTATTCCCTGTCAATCACAATTTTCTTCACCGCCGAACCTGCCGCAGTTTGCAGTTTCAGCACATAGATACCCGCAGCCAGGCCCTCGGTCGGGATAGTCTTGACATCGCGGTATACCCCATCCCATATATTCCGGAACACAACCCTTCCACTGACATCCATGAGGACTGCTTCGAGGCGCTCTGCCGCTTCGCGCAACGCAAACTGAATATTCAGCCGATCGCTTGTGGGGTTAGGAAAGACTGCTACCTGATCTGCAATGCTGGGCACTTCCCGCACTGGCGTCGCACCGGCATCGGCACTGATATGCCAGCGCATGACGTAGGAATAATCCCCTGGGAAAGCGCTATATCCTACGGGAGAGTAGGTTTCCTGGGTAAGGTCGCCTGCCAGGCCGGTCATGGAGGTGTAGCGATTCTTGTTTTGCAGGTCGCTGAGCAGAAACTGTGCCTTATAATCAAACTGGTCGCTGACGAGGGCCTGGAGGTCCACTCCGTCTGCGTCAGGAGCATAGTATTCAAGCATGACCAGGTAAGTCGTATTGTCTTCCAGTTCGATCGCCGACTCCCCCGGGGCCGGTAGTGATACGTCAATAAGGCGAAGCGGATTGGACTCGGTACCGAGGACGGTATATACATTAATGCCGACAAGGGTACGTTCTCCGGGCTGGCAAAGGTCATCGTTATTGACGTTATTCCATTTGTAAAGTGCGAGGATCAGGCCGCGGTCTTTCAGTGCGGTGGCGTTGGACAGGGCGAAGGTGACTTTTCTTGAAAACCTGCCTTTCCCTTTCGGAACGAAGAAAACGTTGCCGTAAGCCGCAGAATGGGGTTCATTGGCTGCCCAGTTGTTTGCAGCAGGGTTAATTGTCCGCAGGGCCGCACCATCTTCTTTCGCAAAAGTCGAATCGTTTACAATGAAATTGAATGTTCGGGCATTGTCCTTTGGGTCAAAATCTGTCAGGCTACCGCTGATGGTATAGGTCCCCGTGTAAGTACCCTTTGCCATAGGCGTAAAGGTATTGGAAAAGGGTTTATTCTCGACTACGGTATTTGCATTAATCGTACCGTATGGATTATCTGCTGAAAACACCGTCTGCCCTCCCTGGTTTTTGATATTGACATTCAGCATGACATTATTTTGGGCAAGGCTGCCGATATTTTCTACATCGGCAAGAAACCCGAAGGATTCCACCTGAGAAACCGGGGTTGCAAAATTTGGTGGGATGGCGTAGAAGTCATTCACGCGCAGGTTATTGGCTTCCTGTGCGAGGACTTGGACATCATCAATAATCCAGTGGTAATAATTCCCCAGGTACAGGAATTTTAAGATCAGGCTATCGGCATTTGCCGTGCCCTCCAGGGGCAGAATCACCAGTGGCGAGGCATTCACTGTATTCGCAGCGATTTCCTGGTTGATTTGCAAAGTATCCCAGGCAGTGCCGCCATTGACCGACCATAAAACAAAATAGCTACTGCTGAGCTGGCGGACATATTGATAAAATTTGAGCTGATATCCCGGAGATCCCGCACCCCGCAATTTAATCGTAGGGGAGATTAATTCTCCGAGCTGGTTCGTGGGGCAATCGCCGGAGCCCAATCCGGCACCGCACTCGATCCCTTTATCGTCCAGTAAGTTTGAGGAGAACATTGCCGCTCCGTTGCACTGAGTCGGGCTGGCGATACTACCCCTGCCACAGGTCGTGACAGGAGTGGCCCCGTCCGGTGCCCATCGCCAAAGGTCAACTTTAGGCTGGGACTGGTTGCTCGCGCACCAGATATTTCTGATTTTCCAGCCATTCAGCCCACCATTAAAATCCCCCTGACCAGGCAGGGCGCCCCAGACGATCGTCCTGGCGACATTGGAATCAGGGTCCAGGAAAGGTCGGGTGTTAATCCTTACCTTCACCCCCTGGGCGAGCGCATTTTTTATCGTCGTACCTTGTCCCTGCGTCATGAAAAAACTGGGAATGGTAATCTGTGCAGCGAAAGGCTGCGTAGCGCCCATATTAATCAGTTCCGGTGCATTTGTATTGTTGTTGATCACCACTGCCGCGATAGCACCTTTCAATTGTGCATTCAGGACTTTTTCAGAAAAGGAACAGGTGCCCCGGTCTATCAGCGCAATTTTACCCGTCAGATCCGTAGTAATCGAGCCGCAGCCCAGGGTAGCACCTGCGTTGTCGCGGACTAAAATCAGGTCGCCCTGTACCGAACAGCGGAACGCCCCGAAGCTACCAATTTGTGCGAGGTAGGTGCCTGCTGCGGGCGACGGCGCGTCAACAGTCAGTACGTGGGTACTCTGGGCAAAAGTGTGTGCCCAGGAAAACATTAAAAACAGGAAAGTAAAAATCCGCATGGTCAATGGTTTGGTAATTCAAAATAAGAGGAATCTGCTACTCTGTAAGGGGCAAAAGCAAAGGAATGCCACCTGATAAAAGAATTGGTATTATGCACGCGACAGAATATCACCCATGCAAATAGATTCGTCATAAAAGACTGTGGGGTAATGAAAAAACAACTTATGCCGAGAAAGAGGTACCGCAGCCGCAGGTATCTTTAGCATTGGGATTGTTAAAAACGAAGCCCCTGTTATTCAGCCCTTCGAGCCAGTCAATTTCCATCCCCAGCAGATAGATTGCATGGGACTTTTGCATCATCACTTTCAATCCCCCGATTTCGTACGTGTTGTCCCCTTCTTTTTCCACATCGAAACCCAGCACATAAGAAAACCCCGAGCAGCCGCCGCCCTTGACACCTATTCGAAGCCCATGATCCTCGGGGATATGCTCCTCGTTGCGAATGCGTATTAATTGGTGCAGCGCACCTTCTGTAAGAATTACCGGTTGAATTTCAGTCTTCGTTTCAGCCATTTTCCTTGATGTTTTTAACCCGCGATAATCTGTCTGTACAAGTAAAACTTTTTAGATAACATGATTATGGCAAATTTAGTTTTTTTTGTCGTTTTTCGGTAGATTGCTTTCCGTACAGATAGATAATTTTATTGCAAAACACCTTTATTTAGCCTGTTTTTACTACTTTTCCGCCATAAAAAAACAGCTATGTGGATAGAGGCTATCCTTGAAATCGTTAAACTGACCATTCCCGCCCTTATTGTTTTCTTCACCATTGACCGGCTGATGCGCCAATACCTGGGGCATCAATTGCAGCTTCAATATAATGAAACCAGAAAACGCGGCCAGGATATCACTACCCCGCTCCGCTTACAGGCTTATGAGCGTTTATCCCTCCTCTGCGAACGCATTGACCTCCCCAGCCTGATCCTGCGGGTGCGCCCGGAAGGGATCAAAGCCGGTGAATATCGTCTCGCCCTTCTGCTGGCCATCCAGCAGGAATACGAGCACAATATCACCCAACAGGTGTATGTCTCTGCCCAACTCTGGGAAATCATCAAGATCGCCCGCGACGACAATATGCAGGTCATCGAACACGCCCTGGCACAGGTCCCGGCAAATGAAGAGGCCCGCAAACTTGCCGAGGCGATCCTGCAGGTACTCCTGCAACGGGGGGAAAGTGCTACGCAAAAGGCACAACTGGCCATAAAACGGGAGGCAGCAAGCCTTTTCTGAAAATCTGCTTTTACAGGCGGGGCAAAATGATTAATTTCACCATCACCAACACCTAACGCCATGACAAAAAACAACCGCAGAAATTTCCTGCGCAACCTCGCACTTTTTTCCGGGGCGGCGCCTACCCTTGCCTATTTCGATTCTCCTGCAGGCAGGGCTTTCCTGGAAAGTGCAGACCGCCTTAGCAGGGGGACAGTCGCCGACAGCATCACGGACGAGACCTTTTGGTATCAGGTCAAGCAGGCTTATACCGTATCGCCGAATATCATCAACCTGAATAACGGCGGCGTTTGCCCCCAGCCAAAAGTCGTACAGGAAGCTGTCGAACGCTACAACCGCCTCAGCAATGAAGCGCCTTCCTATTACATGTGGAGAACCCTCGACGAAGGCCGCGAACCGCTTCGCCGAAAACTCGCCGAACTTGCAGGCTGCTCGCCCGATGAAATCGCTATCAACCGGAATTCCTCCGAAGCGCTGGAAACCGCTATTTTTGGTATCCGCCTAAAAGCGGGGGACGAAGTGGTGCTCACCAAACAGGATTACCCCAACATGATCAATGCCTGGAAGCAAAGGGAAAAACGCGATGGCGTCGTCCTGAAATGGATTTCCTTCGATTTCCCAACCGAAGACAAGGCCCTCATCGTGGAGGGGTTCGTAAAGGCCTTTACACCTAAGACAAAAGTGGTGCACATCACCCACATGATCAACTGGAACGGTCAAATCCTACCCGTCCGCGAAATCGCCCTCGAAGCAAAAAAAAGAGGTATTGAGGTCGTTGTGGATGCCGCCCATACCTTTGCACACTTCCGCTATAACATCCCGGATCTGGAATGCGACTATTACGGCACCAGCCTGCACAAGTGGCTCTGCGCACCTTTTGGCAGCGGAATGCTCTATGTGCGCAAGGAAAAAATCAAAAACCTATATCCGCTTTTCGCCGCTCCCGACCCCGAAAGTACGGATATCCGAAAATTTGAAAACCTCGGTACCCGGTCCTTCGCTATCGAAGAAGCCATTGGAGTAGCCATAGACTTTCATCACATGATCGGATCGGAACGGAAAGAAAAGCGCCTGCACTATCTGAAAAACTATTGGGCCGAGCGGGTACTCGATCTTCCCAACGTCCATGTCCATACCCCTGCCTCCCCCGAATGGAGCGGCGCTATCGGGTTGCTGGCTATTGACGGGAAAAAGCCCGGCGACGTGGGTTCCGCGCTGTTCAATCAGTATAAAATCCATTCTACTGGTATCGAATGGGAAAATATTAACGGCGTAAGGCTTACACCTAATGTTTATACGACTACCCGCGACCTGGATATTCTGGTGAAAGCTATCCGGGAAATTGCAAAAACCTGACGGGTTATGGGAAAGGGAGCGGTCGCCTTTCTTTTACTGGTTTTATCCAACACTTTTATTGCTTCCAGGTACCCGCACCGGGTTGGCTATCAACAATATGGCGGCCCATTTTCCCTCATCGAACTCAAGGTATTGCAGGGAGTCTAATTTCCTTGAAGCGCCGATTTTGTGGATTTTGCTTCGCAAAATCCACAAAATCGGCGCTTCAGAGAATTTTATTCTACCGCAGAAGGCGGCAAAAGGGGCTTTTTATACAACCTCAAACTTTTTCCGGAGTCTCTGCCCCGACTCATTGCACGGCCCCGGACAAGCCTAATCCTTATAGAGCAGATATTGCTTCCTTTTCACCTTATACTGGGAAAGCGCGGGTTCCCAGGAAGCCCGGATTTTATCTTCGTTCCAACCCTGTACAAGCTGGGTGCGCAGGGAAGCGCCGCCGGCCAGCTTATCTATAAACATCCCTTTGAGGAAGAACGAATCCTTTTCGGGATAGTTCTGATAAAAATGGATAAGGTAATCCAGATGGATTTTCCCCCAGCCCCGGATTTCTTCGGGGTCAAGGGAAGTCAGGTCGTAGCCCCGGCAGGGTTTTCCCTGCAGGAAGGGCTGCATGGCGCCTTCTTTAGGCTCGGGCGTGAACGTATAGTCGCCGATAGGGAACCCCGGTGTACCGAGTACCTGAAACTGTTTGTCCGTACCGCGTCCAACACTTACCTGGGTGCCTTCGAAATAACAGATGGAAGGATAGAGGTAGATGGCACGCATGTTGGGGAGGTTGGGAGATGGTTTCCTGGGCAGGACGTAGGGCGTTTGATGGGTATATTCACTGCATTTAACCACTTCGAGTTTACAGGTCACCCCACCCTTTAGCCAGCCCTCTCCATTGACCATCTGTGCATACTCTCCTACCGTCATACCATGAACGACGGGTACGGGGTGCATACCGACGAAGGAGCGGTAAGCAGTGTCGAGGATCGGACCATCCACAAAGTGCCCGTTTGGGTTGGGCCTGTCGAGTACCATCAGGGGCAGCCCCTGTTCGGCACAGGCTTCCATGACGTAGTGCAAAGTAGAAATATAGGTGTAAAAACGCACCCCCACATCCTGAATATCAAAAATCATGAGGTCCAGGTCTGCGAGGTCAGCCGGTGCGGGCTTCCGCCGGTTCCCGTACAACGATGCCATGGCAACCCCGGTCTGTGGGTCTTTGCCGTCCTGAATTTTCTCCCCGGCATCGGCGGTACCGCGCAGGCCATGCTCGGGCACAAAAACCCGGCGCACATCTACCCCCAGCCGGAGCAGGGTATCCAGCAAATGGGTTTCCCCAACAATCGCGGTATGGTTGATGGTCAGTCCCACCTTTTTACCCTTCAATTTTGGAAGATATGCGTTGAGACGCTCCGCCCCGGTCTGCAATTTTTCAGGCGGAAAATGCCGGACAGCCGGCTGTACCGATTCTTTTGCGATTAGTACAGCAAGCCCGAGTGTCATAAATAATCCAACAATACTTTTTACTATCATCACTATTTTGTTTTTTTTGTTTTATTACTACCTTTACAAAAATAGGAAAAAACCAAAAGGAGAAAACAGAATTTTTAGTAGGTGCTTAAACTACCGGAAATTTGATGCCGATGCAGAAGCATTATGCCATAATTGATATAGAAACCACCGGAGGACGGGCACAACGCGACCGGATCACGGAAATTGCCATTGTATTGCACGACGGTGAGCAAGTCGTCCAAAAATGGGAATCGCTCATCAACCCGGAGTGTTATATCCCCCATGGGATTACGGAGCTGACGGGCATCACACAGGAAATGGTGCAGGATGCACCGAAATTTTACGAAACTGCAAGGGAAATCGTCGAGTTGACCCAGGATGCTATTTTTGTAGCGCATAATGTGCGTTTTGATTACGGATTCCTCTGCGAAGAATTCAAGCGCCTGGGTTACACTTACAGCAGAAAACAGTTGTGTACCCTGCGCATGAGCCGACAGGCATTTCCCGGGCTGCCATCCTACAGCCTTGGTAAACTGGCGGCATCTCTGGGCGTACGCCTGGACAACCGCCACCGGGCAATGGGAGATGCCAGCGCCACCGCAGAGATTTTCCGCATGATCCTTCAAAAACACCAGCTCAGGGAGGAAATACAGGTGATGATCAATATGGGCATCCGGGAATCCAAGCTGCCCACTGGTATTTCCCTCGAAAAAATCCACGCCCTGCCGGAATCCTGCGGGGTCTATTACCTCCATGATGAGAACGGCAACGTAGTCTATGTCGGCAAAAGTCTCAATATCCGCAAACGCGTCGCCGATCACTTTGCCGACAACAGCCCCAAAGCCGGCAAACTGCGCCAAATGGTCAATGAGGTGAGTTTCGAAATAACGGGCAGCGAACTCGTCGCGCTACTGCTCGAGTCGCATGAAATCAAGCGGCTCAACCCAGCGGTCAACCGCGCACAACGGGCCCGCAGCTATCCTTATGCGGTTTATTCCTGGGCGAATACCGATGGCTATCTCTGCTTCGGCATGGATAAAGTCTCGTCCAAAGAAAAAAAATCGCTGAACCTCGTCGCAGAATATGCCCAGTCAGCACATGCCCGTGGCCACCTGCAGAGCATCCGGGAGCAATTCGAGCTTTGCGCCAATTTCTGCGAAGATACCCGACAGAAAGGGCCCTGCTTCTTTTTCCACCTGCACCAATGCCGGGGGGCATGCAAAGGCATTGAAACGCCCGACACCTACAACGAACGCGCCCTCCTGGCAATGGAAAAAATGGGCACGCTCTTCGATCACGATTTCTATCTGATTGATGAAGGACGAAATACCAGCGAAAAAGCAGTGGTATTTGTCGAAAACGGGATCTACCAGGGATTCGGCTACCTCGATGCCGCCGACTTAAACGGTAATCCCGCTGTGTTGGGCGATGCGGTTAAAAAATTTCCGGGAAACCCTGAAACCAACCGGATTATCCACCGTTACCTGCATCAACATCCCACCCTCAAAATCATAAGGATTTGAAAAACAATACGTATGCCCCGATGATTGCCCTGCTACCTTCCATTCAGCAGAACCTTCATTTCCTCCTGCAGCCGCGCCGCCTCTGCCGCCGCTTTGCCCGCAAAATCCGGTCCGCTCCCGGCGTACAGGATACTCCGCGACGCATTGACGAGTAGCCCGCAATCCTTGTTTAATCCTGCCGTAGCGATTGCACGAAGCTCCCCCCCCTGGGCGCCTACACCGGGCACCAGAAAAAAGTAATCCGGTGCCAATTCCCGGATATCCCGGATAAGGCCCGGATGCGTGGCGCCGATCACAAACATCAGGCGTTCCGGCCCGGCCCACTGCATCGCTTTGGTGATGACTTTTTTGTAAAGCGGGCCCCCATTTTGTCCATCCAATTGAAAATCCGCACTGCCCTGATTGGAAGTCAGTGCCAGAAGAATAGCCCATTTACCCGGAGATTGAAGAAACGGCGTCACGGAATCTTCGCCCATGTACGGTGCGACCGTGACTGCATCGCAGGGAAAGGTTTCAAAAAAGGTTTTTGCATAATACGCGGAAGTATTACCGATATCGCCCCGCTTAGCATCTGCGATGATGAAATGCGTATCCCCGATATAGCGCACGGTTTTCTCAAAAAGTTCCCATCCTTTGATCCCCATAGCCTCATAAAAGGCCAGGTTTGGCTTATAGGCCACACAGAAAGGGCGGGTAGCGTCAATAATCTGGCGGTTGAATTCCCAGATGGGGTCTTCGCAGCTTTGCAGGCATGCTGGCAGGCGCGCGGGGTCAGTATCCAGGCCCACGCATAGGAAAGAAGACTTTGCAAAGATATTGGAGATGAGTACTTCCCGCAACATAACACCGATTAAACCAGTCCGTTGATGGCAACCACCCCTTCTACTTCCGGTACCTTGATCTTTATGGCCTGTTCGATCCCGGCGCGCATCGTCATAATCGACATATTGCAGCTTTGACAGTTCCCGAGCCATTTAATCTGTACGATCAGCTCCTCTGTGATATCTACGACTTCCACGTCGCCGCCATCTACCGCAAGGTGGGGCCGAACATCGTTCAATGCCTGGTCAATGCGCTGTAAGAGCCGGTGCTTATCCGTTAAGGGCATAAGGTTAATTTTTGGTTTGGATTACTTTTGTCGGCTCCATGAATTCATTGCGCAGGGCGACCTGCCGCAGGGTATTCTGCGCGACATTCAAAAAGGCTTCTTTTACCTGGGCGTCCCCATTTCCCAAAACTGCGGGCAGGCCCTCGTCCCCTGACTCCCGGATGCCCTGCACCAGGGGAATCTGCCCAAGGACCATACTATTGCTCATCTGTGCAAGCTTTTTACCCCCGCCCTGTCCAAAGATATAATAGCGGTTATCGGGTAATTCGCGGGGGGTAAACCAGGCCATATTCTCCACCACCCCAAGGATCGGCACATTGACGGAGGGCAGGAGGAACATATTCATCGCCTTTATGGCATCCACGACGGCCACTTCCTGCGGCGTGGTAACGATCACTGCCCCGGTGACCGGAACCGTCTGTACCAGGGTGAGCTGGATATCTCCGGTACCCGGCGGCAGGTCAACGATGAGATAGTCCAGTGGCGGCCATATCGTATCGTTGAAAAATTGTTTGATGATACCAGCCAGACGGGGCCCACGCAGCACCACTGCCTGCTCGGGTTCGATGATAAAACCGATGGAAATCAGGAATATCCCGTTAGATTCCAGCGGTACCATTTTGGGTTGGTTATAGATGGATTGTATCTTTGGCCGCTGCCCCTGCAAACCGAACATCGTCGGCATTGAAGGCCCGTAGAGGTCGGCATCTACAAGGCCCACTTTGGCCCCCAACATACTCAGACCCAAAGCGAGATTGGCAGCAACAGTGGACTTGCCCACACCGCCCTTGCCCGATGCCACGGCGATAATATTCCGTATATGGGGAAGGGGCTGGTCTGGCTGTACGGCATCTGCGTTGCGCGCGGCCATGTGCACATGAACGTTGGCATCTGGATAAAGCTCCCGGACAGCCGCCTGACAAGCAAAATTCAAGTCGGTCTTGTACTGGTTGTTAAGGGTAGGGAGCTCCAGGGTGAACGCGACATTGTTCCCCTCGATACGCAGGTCGCGCACCATGTTCATGGTAATGAGGTCCTGCCCGGTATTAGGGTCTGTGACCCTGGTCAACGCTTTGACGACTTTTGCGGTTTCGATTTGCATATTGTTCCATGTTTGGGCGAACGTAACGCCCGCAGGGGTACAAGGATTAAAGCATAAAAATACAAACAAAAAACAAGAATAAACAGTTTACATTTGCACTGCCATGAAAGTCCATACGCAAATAGACCATTTACCTGTATTCCGGAACGCCGTACTGACGATAGGGTCGTTCGACGGGGTACATAAAGGGCATCAAAAGATTATCGGGCAGGTAAAACAACTGGCCCAAAATATCGGTGGGGAGAGTGTGCTGGTCACCTTCCATCCCCATCCGCGTACCATTGTGTACCCCAAAGAAGGCAACGTACAGCTCCTCAATACGCTGGAAGAGAAAATCGAGCTCCTCGAGGCTTTCGGTATAGACCATCTCGTGGTAGTTCCTTTCACCATCGAATTTTCGCAGCTCAGCGCCGACGAATACATCGAGCGCTTCCTCGTCGGGAAGTTCCATCCGGTCATTATTGCAATTGGTTTTGACCATCGCTTCGGATTAGGGCGGCAAGGCGATATCAATTTCCTGCGCTGGCACGGCAAAAACTTTGGCTATGACGTGGTGGAGATCGAGCGCCACGATGTAGAAGATATCGCCGTATCTTCCACAAAAATCCGCCGGGCAGTGGAATCGGGGGATGTACGCAGGGCCGCACTGCTCATGGGGCATTATTTTACCCTCAGAGGCAAAGTCGTACATGGAAAGAAAATAGGCAAACAAATCGGCTTCCCTACCGCCAATATCGAGCTTAGCGATAAAAATAAGCTACTCCCGCCAGATGGGGTTTATGCGGTCTTCATCCGGCTAAAAACCGAACATTACGGGGGCATGCTGTATATCGGAAGCCGCCCCACCCTTGAAAATAAGGGGTCCCAAAGTATAGAGGTGAACATCTTTGGATGGAACCAGGCGATCTACGGCGAATCAATCGGCGTAGAGTTCATTGATTTTATCCGCGGCGACCTGAAATTCGAGCATATTGGCCAGCTACGCAGGCAACTGGTGCGCGACCAAAATGCAGTGGAAAACCTGCTGCTCAACGCGCCCCGCCTTGGCCCCGTGCAGCCGGTTTTTAAAAGCCCTTCTGTAGCGGTCGTCCTTTTGAATTACAACGGGAAAAAATACCTGGAAGCTTTCCTGCCCAGCCTCCTGAAATGCAGCTACCCCCAACTGGAAATCGTAGTAGCCGACAACGCATCAGAGGACGGCTCTATGGGATGGCTTGAAAATTCGTACCCGGAGGTCAGGCGAATCCAGCTACCGAAAAATTTTGGTTTTGCAGAGGGCTACAACCAGGCGCTGCGCAAAATTCGTTCGGAATACTTTGTGCTGCTCAATTCAGATGTAGAAGTAACCCCCGGTTGGCTCGAGCCGATCATCAAACTCATGGAAGCGGACAAAACGATTGCTGCGGCACAGCCCAAAATACGTGCGCAGCGGGACAAGTCGCTGTTCGAATACGCCGGCGCCTCTGGTGGCTGGATGGATTTCCTGGGATACCCCTTTTGCCGGGGGCGCATCCTTTCCGAGGTAGAAAAAGATGAAGGCCAGTACAACAGCGTTCAGGAAGTCTTCTGGGCCAGTGGCGCGGCGTTCGTGGTACGTGGTAATTTATTTCACAACTTTGGAGGGTTCGATGGGACTTACTTCGCCCATGCCGAAGAAATTGACCTGTGCTGGCGGTTCCGTCGCGCCGGATACAAGGTAGTCGTACATCCGGGGTCAGTGGTTTATCACGTTGGTGGTGGGACCCTAGATTACCTCAGCCCGTTCAAAACCTATCTCAACTTTCGCAATACCCTTTTTACCATTACAAAGAATGAGCCGGTCACAAAACTGCTTTGGCTTATACCGCTGCGCTTCCTGCTCGATGTTGCCGCTTCCTTTTTATTCGCGGCCCAGGGTAGGTTTGGTCATATCGGGGCAATTATGAAAGCCCATCTGAAATTTATCCCCAGCATTGGCCAGGTGTTGCTCAACCGCCAGCGGTATAATAAACTGATCCTGAAGCACCGGATCAGCAATTTTCCAAGGAAAGCCGGCGTTTATGCCGGAAGTATTGCCCTGGACTTTTACTTCCGGGGGAAAAAGCGGTTCAGTGAACTCATCCAGCCATGAAAAACGAAGTGCGTATTCTTTTCGAGGACGATGCCCTGTTGATTGCGGACAAACCATCCGGAATGCTCTCCATACCTGAACGTTTCGACCCCCTAAAGGACAATCTGCTCGGGAGATTAAGGCAACAGTACGGACAGGTAATGGTCGTTCACCGCCTCGACCGGGAGACCAGCGGCCTGATCTGCTTCGCGCGAACAGAAGCAGCGCACCGGCACCTCAGTATGCAATTCACCGGGCGCCAGGTGGACAAGTACTATGTCGCCCTCGTGGATGGCAGGCCGGCACCTCCAAGTGGAACGATAGATAAGCCTATTGGCCCTCATCCATCCATTGGCGGCAAAATGGCCGTTACCCCCAATGGCAAGGCTGCGCTCACCTTATACCGCGTTTTAGATACTTACCGCAATTTTAGCCTGGTGGAAGCCAATATCAAAACAGGCCGTACCCACCAGATCAGGGTCCATTTCAGCAGTATCGGGCATCCGCTGGCGGTGGATCCCCTGTATGGCAAGCGGAACTGCCTTATGCTTTCCGAAATCAAGCTCCGCAACTTCCACCTGGGCAAATTCGAAGAAGAAAAGCCATTGATGCAGCGACTCACCTTGCATGCCTGGCGCCTTGGATTCATCCACCCCGTCAGCGAAGTACGGATAGAAGTCGAAAGCCCGCTTCCAAAAGATTTCAATGCCCTGCTCCGGCAACTCGACAAATGGGGTAGAAAATAAAGCTGTAATCAAAGTGTTGCATGAAAGAAGCATTCCGAAAATCGGGAAAGGTCGCGCTGATTACTGCCATTGTCCTGCTTCCACTTTTAGGAAAGACCTATCTGCTGGAAGTCGAAGAGGCATTTTCTGCTGAAATTGCACGGGAAATGCTTGTGGCCAAAGACTTTGTACGCCCCCGATTCGACTTCGTGCCGGCATGGGAAAGGCTGCCCCTTTTATCCTGGATGCAAGCATTCTGTTTATGGTTGTTTGGCCCGGGTGCTTTTGCCATACGCTTGCCGAATGCAATTTGTGGTATTCTTACGATGGTGATGTTGTATAAGCTCGGGGCACGCCTGTACGACCATCGGTTTGGCATGCTCTGGGTCGCTGCTTTTTTATCGGGTTTGCTTCCGGTATTTCTTTTCAGATCGGGGATAGAAGCCCCCTGGTCGGGGCTCCTGATATTCCTTGGGCTTGTACACCTCATCTTTTTCTACTGGAAGAGTATGGGTTCCGGGGTTCACCTCCGCTGGCCCGTTTCCTGGTACCTGTATAGCGGCGGGGTCTTTATCGGGCTCGCCTCCCTGTTGCGCGGGCCGGAGGCGGTAATATTGCCTGCCATCGTGCTGGGGATCTATTGGCTATATAAAAACCTGCGCTTTTACATCAGCGTGCAGCAATTTTTCCTTTTCTTTTCCCTTGCAGCAATTATCCCCTTGATCTGGCTCAGTGTGGACGGCGTCCTGAACGGGCCGGATGCCGTTATGGCCATCCCTGCTAACCAATGGAGCCTTTTTTCTGTAGCCCCGGAGGGACTGCGTCAATTTTGGGGGTTTTACCTGATTGTTTTCATACTGGGTTGTTTTCCCGCTTCGCTTTTTGCGATCCAGGCCTTACGATACCGGACCCCCGAAAACCAGGAAAACGAAACCCATGAGCATTTTGAACAAAATGATTTTCGGCGCTGGATGAAGATGATGTTATGGACGGTACTGATTTTCTACACCCTACGCAGTGCAAAGACGCCCCACGATGCCTTCGCGGCATTTTTCCCCCTCTCCTTTCTCTCTGCATGGGCGGTATATCAGATACTCGATAACCGGCAGGTATTCGAACGCTGGCTACGCATTACCATTATTGCAATAGGGGGGATATTCGCTGTCCTGGGCACCTTTTGGGCATTGACAGGATACCCGGCTGGAATTGTCGCCCTGGGGATGGGAAAGTTGTCTGGGATATCCACAGCAGTGCCGCGGCCTGTGGGCTTGCCGGGTATTGTTCCGGGAGCAGGATTGGTTGTCCTGGGAGCGGTTGCATGGTGGTACCTGCGCAAAGGTGCGGCCCTGTCGGCATTTAGCTGGTTATTCGCCGCATTTACTGCCTTTTCTCTGATGGCCACTATAACCCTGCTACCCGTAACGGTCAGGAATGCTACTGGCGCGGCAATCGAATTTGCCCGCTCCAAATCCGGAGAAGACTGCTATGTGCTTCCTTTTCATTTTAAAGCACCTGGCCTGCTGTTTTATTCGGGGAAAAGCGCATCGGCGCACCCGGCAAGCAGTAGGGAAGACTGGCTGTTATTTGGGGAAACCGATAAGACCGTATATATCATCGCGAAGCACCGGGATGCCGGCCAGCTCTCGGGGTATGCGCATATCGAGGAGCTTTACCGGAAAGACGGATATGTATTCTTCAGACGTTTATACTAGGTCGGACCGGGCATTATGGCGATGGGTGGGGATCCTACGGCGGACCCGGAGCTTATTATCTGCCGTATTGTTTCTTTGCGGAAATTCTAATGCATACGATCCCCCCTCAGCTCCAGGTCTTTCATAATTCCGGCTTCGTATTCCAGAAACTGTTGCCAGCGTGTGCGCACGCGGTTTTCATCAAAGTACAGGCGTGCAAGATCGAGGAACAGGCGGTAATGGCCTGCTTCGGAGACCATAAATTTGTGATAAAAATCCTTTAGTTTGTCATCCTGGATATAGAGGGAAAGCAGGCGGAATCGCTCTGCGCTGCGGGCTTCGATTAATGCGCAGACCAGGAGTTTTTCCAGGAGGCGTTCTTCGCGGGATCCACCTTTCAATTGAAAATCCAGCAGGCGGTTAACATATTCATCTTTGCGTTGCTTACCCAGTTTCAGGTGGCGTTTTTCCAGTTCCTGCAATACGAGGCGGAAGTGGCCCCACTCCTCTGTAACGATTGGTGCAAGTTCGCGCACCATTTCTTCTTTTTCGGGGTAGCCCTGGATCAGGGTGATACAGGAGGTCGCCGCTTTTTGCTCGCAGTAAGCATGATCGGTAAGGATATCCTCCAGGGACATTTCTGCAAGGTTCACCCAACGGGGATCGGTCGGCAGTTTGAGTCCGAGCATTTGCACAGGCAGTTGCTGCTGGTCTTCGGTTTCCATCATTCCCATGTAATATTTTATGCCGGGTACAGCGACAGGACTTTTCACACGACCCCTGGCTAAAAATGGCTCAATTTCGCACTACACTGAACTATCGCAGTAAGCTATTTATCCAGGCAGGACAGTTGTTTCATAAAAAAATCGAGGTTATAAACGGGGTATTCCTCATAGCCGGAGCTCCAGAACACCCTTACTGCATCCAGTTCGCTGGCCGATAGCAGGCCGAGGACGCCCTGGTCAATCAGGTACTCCACGCGATAGGTGAGTTCTTCCCGGCGGGTATCATAGCTGCCTTTGGCCATAGACCCGGAAGCCAGGTTCACATGTTGGCCATTCAGGAGGCGCAGGGTAAGGATACTGCCCTTTTCGATGAATCCGTAAGCCTCCCGGGCATTGGGATAAACGAAAGTAAATTCGAGTACCAGGGAGCGGAAGCCCCCCGAAGAAGTCATAAAACCCTCACAACGGAGATATTCCCTGTCTTTAAGAAAGAGCCGGAGGTGTTCGTGGGTATAGGTAAATAAAAGCTCTTTGCGGAGTTCTTTGCGCCACCTGCCGCCGGACTCGTCCATTCCATTGAACGTAAACGCGCAGGAGTTGCCTGGTGCCCTTGCAGCCAGACCTTGTTTAAAGTCCGTATCGAGGGCATAGCCCGGATTGGCAGCAGCCACGAAAGCCGGTGCATAAGTTTGGACCAGCTCATCGGCTTTAGGCAATACCAGCTGGCTTTGCCTGCCGGATTGTACCTTATTGAGTTGCTGCAGATAATTCCCTGAATTGGCCGCATTTTCTGCGATTTCCAATTCTTTTCGGGCAAGTACTGCTTCATTTTTAGCCTCGATTTCGTTCTGACGGGCGGCGTTGAGGCGCAGCGTATTCCTTTGGGCATCCGGGCCCTGGACCGTAGAAGTGGATGCAGTTTTCTGAATTTCCGCTTCAATGCGTTCGCGCTGGAGCGTAGCTTGTTTTTCACGGTTGGAAGCAATCGCAGCGGCATCCCGCGCAAGTTGTGTCCTGCGTGTTGCAATGCGCAGGGCATCTTCCTCTGTTAAGCGGACAGGAACGTTCAGCGTGCCGATTTCCACATCGGATTTAGGATAATCCTTACCCCCTTGCGACTGGCCGAACAATTGCCAGGTGCCATCGGGAAGAACGATGATTTTCTCCCCTTTTTCATTGGTGCGTATTTCACCCTGGGCGTAAGCCATATGGGTATATACACCAGCGAACATAATAGCCGAAAGCCATAACCCTTTTCTCATAAGCCTAAAATAGATTTAGCCGGACTCATCAAAAACATTGGGCAACGGCAGGTTTGCTGCCGGACTTTCTCTAGTAAATTTAATGTTTGCCCTCTCAAAAGCGATCCACCGGTATTTTCCGGTATGTTACAACAAATATAAAGTATTTTTATTATCAAATATTGTGCCTTAACATGAATGATGGTTTTTAAAGTCTTTTTTTTTGCTTACCGTCATTAAAAACCTATTATGCTTCAGCGTGATACGAATAATCAAAGTACATGCAACCGACACGGGGTAAATATTGTCAAAATAAGCTATCTTTCCCCCAACAAAACGACGCTTTCGGAAAAACAGGAGCTGTTGTGTAAGTCATTTGCCGCATGAGGGGCTAAAATAATGCGAGACCGCCCTTTGTTCTGGCGCAGATTCTCCTGCAATTCGCGATACTGCATTTAATGGGAATGACTTTACTTTTCAAGATTGGTTTTCTGCCCATCAGGATTTGGGATATCCTGGACGTCCTGATCGTAGCCTGGCTGTTGTACCAGATTTACCGTCTGTTAAGGGGCAACGTAGCCTTTAACATCTTTGTAGGTTTACTCGTCATCTATATGATTTGGGGGATCGTCAACCAGCTGGAGATGGATTTACTGGCGGCGGTCCTGGGGCAGTTCGTCAGCGTCGGGATGATTATTATTGTAATCGTATTCCAGCAGGAGATCCGGCGATTTTTGTTTTATCTCGGCAACAACACCCTTCGCAGTCGCCTCGATTTCCTGGGCAGATGGCTGGGCAGCAGCCTGGATGTGTCCGAGGGCAGGGAGATTTATCTCCGTGCCCTTAAAAATGCTATGTTGCGGCTCTCGCGTCAAAAAATCGGTGCGCTGATTGTCCTCACCCGGGATATTATTCTGGATGAAGTGACCTCCACAGGCTCCGAGTTGGACGCTGCAATTTCGGAGCTGCTGGTAGAGAGTATTTTTCAAAAAACGGGTCCACTACACGACGGGGCACTACTGGTACGGCGGGGCCGGCTCATCGCAGCAGGGTGCATCCTGCCGATTTCCGAAAATAATGATTTGCCAAAATTTGCCGGGCTGCGCCACCGCGCTGCGGTAGGGATTACCGAAAAATTTGGAGTGGCCGCTTTCGTGGTCTCAGAAGAAACCGGGCAAATCGCGTTTGCCCACGCAGGAAAATTACTAACTAATCTTCAGGAAGATGAAGTGGAAACTTTGTTGCGCCAATACCTGATGTAAACCTATCCCGCCACGCTGCCAAATAACATTTGGAGGCTGTCTCACCAGTGCTTTGGCGGCTGCCCCGAAAGCCCTTTGGCGGAATTCGGCGGCAGAATATATTTACTCCGCTTCGAGGCTTTTCACACCACCCCAACCCCAGCTAAAAAAAATGGCCGATTCACAGCATTTGTCGAATATGCTTTCAATAAGATTCTTACCTTCATCAAAAAAAGTTAACGACTATGCAACCTGTCCAGCAATACATCCACGAAAACAAAGGGCGGTTTCTCGAAGAACTCCTTGAACTCCTTCGTATCCCTTCGATCAGTGCAGATCCGGCTTACAAAGGGGAAGTACGCAGGGCTGCCGAATATGTCGCCGAAAGCCTGCGCAAATCGGGTGCCGATCGTGTAGAAATCATCGAGACTGGAGGGCATCCGGTAGTCTATGGCGAAAAAATCACTGCCCCCGACCTGCCGACTGTCATGGTCTATGGCCACTATGACGTACAGCCTCCGGACCCCCTCGACCTTTGGACTACAGGGCCTTTCGAACCTGAAATCCGAAAAACCCCTCTTCACCCCGAAGGCGCTATCTTCGCGAGGGGTTCAGCAGATGATAAAGGGCAGTTCTTTATGCACCTCAAAGCTTTTGAAGCGATGAGCGCCAATGGCCCTCTGCCCTGCAATATCAAGTTTATGATCGAAGGCGAAGAAGAAGTGGGATCCGCAAATCTGGAAGGATTCCTCAAAGCCCATGCCGGGCGGCTGAAGTGCGATGTCATCCTTGTATCCGATACCCACATGATCGCGCGCGATGTCCCTTCGATCACCGTCGGCCTGCGCGGGCTCAGTTATGTGGAAGTAGAAGTGCAGGGGCCCAACCGCGACCTTCATTCCGGCCTTTACGGCGGTGCCGTCGCCAACCCGATTAACATCCTGGCTAAGATGATCGCCTCCCTGCACGACGAAAACAACCACATCGCCATCCCCGGATTCTATGATGACGTAGAAGTAGTTGCCCCGGCAGAACGGAAGGCCATGAACGAGGCCCCTTATGATGAGGAAGCCTACAAAAAAGAACTGGATATCCGGATGGTCCATGGCGAAGCGGGCTTTACTACCCTGGAGCGCACTGCCATCCGCCCCACCCTCGATGTCAACGGGATATGGGGCGGCTATACAGGGGAAGGAGCAAAAACAGTCCTGCCGGCAAAAGCTTTCGCCAAAATCAGTATGCGCCTGGTCCCCCATCAGGATCCGGAAAAAATTACGGAGCTGTTTGCAGCGCATTTCAAAACGATTGCCCCGCCGTCAGTGAAAGTCCAGGTACGTTATCACCATGGAGGTTACCCCGTAGTCACCCCCACAGATACCCCCGAATACCTGGCCGCCCATAAGGCTATGGAAACGACATTCGGAAAAGCACCAATCCCTCAACGTGGAGGAGGCAGCATCCCTATTGTCGCCCTTTTCGAAAATATCCTGGGGGTCAAAACTGTATTGATGGGCTTTGGGCTGGATACCGATAGCATCCACTCACCCAATGAACACTATGGGCTCTTTTTCTTTTTCAAAGGCATCGAAACAATTCCGCACTTTTACCAGTATTACGCCGAACTGAAAAAAGATTAGCGCTACCGTAATACCCTTACAGGATTTCATTTGAGCCGGAAGCAGCAATCAATTTCTGATATCCTGTTAAGTCCGTCTATCATCCAGCGATTTGAACCTTGAATGGCATAATTTTGAATACCACACAAGCACTTGCCCAATGTACAAAAACCTTTTCTTAGCAGGATTCCTGCTGGCTTGCTTTTCCTTCGTCAAAGCCCAAAATGGCGCCTACCCCGATATTGACCGAATGGCCGATCAACTGGAAGCACAGGTCATCCAGTGGCGACGGGATTTCCACCAGAACCCGGAATTGAGCAACCGGGAATTCAAAACAGCTGAAAAGATTGCGGCACATCTCAAGTCACTTGGCCTTGAGGTGCGAACCGGTATAGCGATAACCGGGGTAATCGGAATCCTACGCACGGGCAGGCCAGGTCCGGTAGTGGCACTCCGTGCCGATATGGATGCACTTCCGGTCACAGAACGCACGCCGGTGCCTTTTGCATCCCGTGCCCGTGGCGAATACCTAGGCGAGGAAGTTGGGGTAATGCACGCCTGCGGCCATGATACCCACGTGGCTATGCTCATGGGTGCAGCTCAAATCCTCGTCAATATGAAAAGCCAACTGAAAGGTACCGTTGTATTCATCTTCCAACCCGCAGAGGAAGGCGCACCTCCTGGTGAAAAAGGTGGGGCCGGGCTTATGGTCGAAGAAGGCGTACTGGATGATCCCAAGGCCGATGTCGTTTTCGGGTTACATATCAACGCACAGACAGAAGTGGGAATGATCCGCTTCAAACCAGGTGGCACTATGGCAGCTGCCGACCGCTTCGTGATTACCGTGAAAGGGAAACAAACCCATGGGTCAACGCCCTGGACGGGAATTGATCCGGTCACCGTAGCGGCACAGATTGTATTGGGGCTTCAAATGATCGTTTCCAGGCAAACCGAACTGACCCGGGAGCCTGCAGTAATCAGCGTGGGGAAAATATCCGGTGGGGTGCGGAACAATATTATCCCGGAAGAAGTGGAGTTGGTGGGCACTATCCGCACCCTTGACCCACAAATGCAGGACATCATCCACGAAAAAATCCGCCATACAGCCACTAATATCGCGGAAGCCTCAGGGGCAAAGGCCGTTGTAGAAATTGAACGCTATGTTCCCGTAACTTTCAACAACCTGGAACTCACCCAGGCAATGGGCCCTACTATGAAACGGGTCGCAGGGGAGGACAACGTCGTCCTGACCCGCGCAGTGACCGGAGCAGAGGATTTCTCCTTTTTCGCCAATAAAATCCCGGGACTCTTCCTCTTCCTCGGGGGTATGCCAAAAGGGAAAAACCCCACGGAATCAGCCCCTCACCATACGCCCGACTTCTACATAGACGAAAGCGGCATGAAACTCGGCGTCCGTATGCTGTGCAACCTGACCGTGGATTACATGAAAATGAGCAAATAGATCAGAAGGTATGATATGCGGTTAAACCTGTCGTGTATGCTCCTGCTCGCCTTACTCGCCCACCGGGAACCGGCGCTGGGCCAGTCAGCGACCTGTAGCGGTAACCTCGGTGAGAATATTTTCACCGCAGGGGATTTCGGCTCCGGATTTGTCAACATCCTGCCCGACGACCCGCGTATTGCGCCGGGATATGCCTACACCCGCCAGGCCCCCCCAAACGACGGCTTTTATACGATTACCAATGATATGCGCAAATGGGCATCTGCGTTTGATTGGGTGCGGGTGAAAGACAATAGCCAGGACCCCAACGGCTACATGATGGTCGTGAACGCCAGCTTCCAGCCAGGGCTTTTCTATGAACAAAAAGTAGATGGGCTTTGTGAAAATTCCCGCTTTGAGTTTTCTGTGGATGTTTTCAACCTGATTCCCGCCGGAAAAAACAAAATAAAACCTAACGTCTCTTTTCTGATTGACGGAAAGGAAGCCTTGACGACCGGTAATGTGCCAGAGAACGAACGCTGGAACACTTATGGTTTTGTATTTACCACTGCTCCCGGGCAGACATCTGTCACCCTGGCCCTTCGCAATAATGCCCCGGGAGGTAATGGCAATGACCTCGCACTCGACAATATCTCTTTCCGGGCATGTGGGCCAAAGTCTTTTATCCTACCTACCGAAATTGCCAATATCTGCGAAGATGGCTCGCCTATTGCACTCAAAGCGACCGTCATCGGAGATGAGTACTCCTCCCCAAAAATCCAATGGCAGGAAAGCGTTGACGGGGGCGCCCAATGGAAGGATATTCCAGGGGCAAGGGATTCCATTTATACCCACACCAGGCTTTCAGGAGGTTATTACTATTACCGCTATCTGATCGCCAACAGTGTACAAAATTTACAAAATTCCAAATGCCGGATTGTGTCCAATATCAAAATTGTACATGTCGTACCAAAATTTTATACGATTGCGGACACCATTTGCCAGGGGCTGGCCTATCGCCTCGGAAATCAACAGTTCACGGCCAGCGGAGTGTATGTGGATAGCCTGAAAACGGTTATCGGCTGCGATAGTATCGTAACCCTGAATCTTACTGTTGTTCCTGACCCCCTTATTTCCGCCGATCTTACCCTCAAAGGGCCTACCTGCGACGCACCCAGCGGAGGGTCGGTTACTGTTGACCGCATTCTGCGGGGCAATCCCCCATTTTCGCTTATCGCCAATGGCAGGGAGCTAGGCAACGTTCAACGCATAGACGGACTAAATGCCGGCAACCATACCATTCGTATCACCGACCGCAATGGATGCTCATTCGAAACTGTAGCGGCACTGGAAAATCCTTTGCCATTTACAGTGGATATTGGACAAAACCTGGAAGTGGATTTAGGGGAGACGGTTAATATTAGCGCCCTGAGCAACCGGCCAGTCCTGGAATATCGCTGGCAATACACGCCCGCAATAGACTGCCCCAATTGTGCTATGCTGGAATGGCTGCCCATCAGCTCCGGAATGCTGTCTGTTTATACCCGCTCGGATAAAAACTGCATCGCGACAGACTCCCTCTTTATAAAAGTCAATAAAATCCGAAGAATCTTTATTCCGGATGCATTTACCCCTGACGGCGATGGGAAAAATGATTTATTTACCGTTTTTGCGGGTATCCCCAATGTGAAACGGATTGAGCAACTCCTGGTTTTTGACCGATGGGGCGGGATCGTTTTTGAACGCCTCGATTTCCCTCCGAACGACCCATCCCTTGGCTGGGACGGCAGCGTCCATGGCAAAGCTGCACCGGAAGGACCTTACGCCTATATAGCGCGCATTCGCTTTCTCGATGAAATAACCGAAGGGTATTCAGGGGATATCCAGCTGATCCGCTGATCCGTCTTGTTACTTAACCTGCTTCCCATGTTTCATCACCATATCCACATCTTGTAGCAATGCGATGTGGCGCAATACGTCCCCATGGACTGCAATGATATCCGCGTATTTCCCTTCGGAAATCGTCCCGTAGTCTTTATCCGCTCCCATTGCCTTGGCAGGCCAGTAGGTCGCCGCCTTAATCGCGTACATCGGGTCGAACTTGAATTGGTTGACCCATACATCCAGTTCGTTCCAGGTACTCTGGCAATGGAACTTCATGGGGATACCACTGTCCGTGCCGATCAGCAATACCAGGCCGGCGGATTTAAGCTGATTGACTTTGCGCTCCAGGGTGGGTTTGCGAATAGGGTTTAGCTGAAAATAGGCCATCCTGCTGGGATAACGGATCGAATTTTTAATATCTGCGACGATGGAATCCGGAAGGCCGAGGTGCCAGCAGTCGTTGTCGAGTTTTTCCGGATTGTCGCGCATGTATTCGTAGTTGAAAAGGCCTTCCACAGTTGGCGTCCAGTACAGGGGGCCTTTATTCATCTGGGCCGTGCGCTCTACGATCATGTCAATGATATCTTCAGGATATTCCGGTGCGGAAGACAGACCGGTATGCTCGAAGCAATCTACCCCGGCCTCAAGTCCACGCCGCACCTCCTCCGGGCGATGGGCATGGGCCACCACCGGTAACCCGTATTTATGGGCTTCGTCCACGATTGCCTTCACCTCGTCCATGGTCATTTCATCCTGGTCAATCAGCTTGATACAGTCCACGCCGGCATCTGCAAGCTTTTTGACTTTTGCCCGCGCATCTGCGATGCCGTTGACACCCCAGCGGAAGGCTTCGGTACCGGGATAAGGTTTATGCTGTAAGAAAGGCCCCGACATAAACATCGTCGGCCCGGGGATCTCGCCCTTGTTGATGCGGTCGCGTACCCGGATACTCGCTTCCAGCGGTGCCCCCAGGTCGCGGGCCCCGGTCACCCCGGCCATCAGCAACTGATGCGCAGAGGATGGCATGATGACATCGGCCAGCAGGGGCAGATAGGTGGAATCCCAGTGCGCATAATCGCTGTGCCCATTGATCATGAGGTGAACGTGCATGTCCCAAAGCCCGGGCATTACGCTCATACCTTCTGTGGAAATCACCTCAGCGCCTTCCGGCACTGCGAGATTGCCCTGATGGCCCACTGCTTTTATACGCTCCCCCTCTACGATAATAACGCTGTTGTGAATAGGCTTTCCTCCAAAGCCGTCAATCAGCGTACCGCCGACAAGGGCTTTAACGCTTGTATTTTGTGCAGTAATGCTGGAAAAGGCGACCGATGCCAGAAAAAGAAGCATAAATTTTTGCATAAAACAATTTTTAAACTCCAATTTACGGAAAAATAGATTCTCTCCTGAGTTATTTCTAAAGGCCGTACGAAAAGCCCTTCCAAGGGTTCTGATACAAAAATGTCCTTTGGCGGCAGGATAAATTTTTTTTAAACGCGGATGCTATCCATTTTGATTCGCAAAATGGATAGCATCCGCGTTTAAAAAAAGGATTTACGGTACAGCCCCCAGAAAAATTTAGCGGCTGTCTCATAAGTACTCTGTCGCCTTCACCGCCAAAGGATTTGTGAGACAGCCTCGTCTTTTTACAAACCCCCAGAATATTTTTTTACCCCTATGAGGCTGGGTGATCAATATAATTTTGACTTTGACCTTACTACGCCAACAGGCCTAAACACGAGCGAGGCTCCCGTCCCCGTCCAAAATATCCCGGATATTCCGGTACACGGGAATATTCCCCTGGGATAGGATAGTCTCCGGGAACTCCCATACGGCCGCTGTAATATCCTCCTCGGCTTGCGGATACAGCGGCTGTTCTTCCGCATACATTTTAAACCAGAAAGTGACCTTGAGCATGCGTTTGCCGGAAGCGGTTTTGTAGGTGTGGTAGGTTGCTGGAAGTGGGTCACCCAGACGGAGCGTTTTGATACCTGTTTCTTCCCGGACTTCCCTCAACGCGGCAGTTGGTGGATCTTCTCCTGGGTCAATTTTACCTTTGGGGAGGTCCCAGTGGCCCAGGCGGTGGATGAAAAGCACCTTTCCGGACGGAGCAACGACCACGCCACCACCTGCTTCCACCTTTTGAAAGCAATGGAAAAAGTCCTTTTCCAGATTACCGAAGTCATCGGAAAATAGCACCACCGCGGCATAGCGCCGGGTTTTTTCGAGCATATCGAAGTAATTCGGCAGGGTTTTGATCTTTCCGGAATAGCGGCTGATCAGCACATTTCCCTGTGCCTGGAGCTGTTCAATAAGCCCGGCGCCCGATTGCAGCAGATAAAGCGGTGTTTCGTTGATATAGATTTTATACATTTGCCAAAAAGAACATGGAAATTGCCAATGAAATTGCGGGCATATTGCTGCAAATAAAAGCAATTAAACTGAGCCCGCAAAAGCCATTTACCTGGGCATCGGGCATGCGGTCCCCTATTTATTGCGATAACCGCAGTATCCTCTCCCACCCGGGTTCCAGGGATCACGTTGTGGAGGCACTGGTGCGGCAGTCTGCTGCTTTCGCCCCATTCACCGCCGTAGCCGGCGTCGCCACCGCCGGAATCCCGCATGGCATTTTGCTGGCCGACCGCTTGCGCCTGCCTTTTGTTTATGTGCGCGACAAACCCAAATCCCACGGGCGCCAAAACCTGATCGAAGGCGAGCTTGCCGAGGGCGCTACCGTCCTCGTAGTCGAGGATTTAATCTCTACTGGTGGCAGTAGCCTGAAAGCGGTGGAGGCGCTGCGCGAGGCCGGGGCTACAATCTCCGGAGTACTCGCGATTTTTAATTATGGATTTCCTGAAACCGCACACGCATTTCAGACCGCCGAATGCCCACTCGCTACGCTGAGCAACTACGATGCCCTGCTAAAAAAAGCCCTGGACATGGGCTACATCTCCGATGCAGAAAAAGCCCTGCTCACCGATTGGAAACACGACCCCAGGGGGTGGGAGGAACGCTTTACATCCGGCCATTCCGCTGTCAAATGACCTGAAAACCGTACGCGTAGGGGTCGTCCTCCGGATCAATAAAAATCGTGTTGTACCCCGTGATTTTTGCCCAGCCCTGGACAGAGGGGATGATCGCTTCATACCCTCCGCAATGCGTCTTTCCTTCAACCCGCCCAACAAACTGGCTCCCGATATAGCTTTCGTGGACGAAAGCGTCGCCGATATCGAGCTTCCCTTTGGCCGCCCATTGTGCCATCCGGGCGGAAGTACCTGTACCACAAGGGGATCGGTCAATCGCTTTATCTCCGTAAAAGACTGCATTCCGGGCATGGGCATCAGCCGAGAGCGGTTTACCTGTCCAAAGGATGTGGCTAAGCCCACGGATAGCCGGGTTCTCGGGATGCTGGAAAGCAAACTTTTCGTTGAGGCGGCGGCGAATCACCGGGCTCCAGCGGATTAAATCTGCTGCCGTATATTGCTCTATACCCGGAAAATTAGGCTGCGGGTCAACGATGGCATAAAAATTCCCTCCATACGCTACATCAACAGTCAGGGTGCCCAGATCAGGGCACTCTACCTCCAGATCAGTACGGTAAAGGAAAGAAGGGATATTCGTCAGCCGGACCCACTGCACTTTCCTGTTTTCGGCGGCATATTCGACCAGTACAATTCCCGCAGGCGTTTCCAGGCGTAGCTTACCGGGCACTTTTGGAACGACCAGGCCTTCCTCCAGGGCAATCGTGACCGTACCGATCGTACCATGCCCGCACATAGGCAGGCAGCCGCTCGTTTCGATAAAAAGAACACCAATATCGTTCTGCGGATCCACAGGAGGATAAAGGATACTCCCCGACATCATATCGTGGCCACGGGGTTCAAACATGAGTCCTTTTCGGATCCAATCGAATTCTTCGAGGAAATGCAGGCGCCGTTCCATCATGCTGCCCCCTTTGAGCAAGGGTCCGCCCCCGGCAACCAGGCGCACTGGGTTGCCACACGTGTGAGCATCAATACAAAAAAAAGATTTTTTCATTCTTTGCCCCATTTACCGTTAAAAAACCGGAAAATCCCGGAAGGGTTACCATCTTTCAGCGCATCCGGCAGTAAAAAGTCCGGGCAATTCTGATAAGCCACCGGCCGTACGAAGCGCCGTACTGCCTGCGTGCCGACAGATGTAAACCGCGCATCCGTTGTGGCCGGGAAAGGCCCCCCGTGCTGCATCGCATGACCGACTTCCACACCAGTAGGGACGCCGTTGAACAGCAAACGCCCCACTTTTTCCTGCAGGACTTCCGCAAGTGCTTTCCAATCTCCCAGCTCGGTATTTTCCCCCATTATCGTTGCGGTGAGTTGCCCGTGCAGGCTGGCAGCCACCGACTGCATCACAGCTCTATCCTTACACCATACGACGAGCGTCGAAGGCCCGAATACTTCTTCCTGCAGGGCAGGCGCAGCAAGAAAAGCCTCTGCTGAAACAGTTGCCAGGGCGGGTCTTCCTTTCCAATCGTCCCCGATACGGTGTGCTGAGGGATATGCCGCTGAAACACCTGGAATAGAAAATTGGGCTTCTTTCCGCTGTTCATAATTTTCAAAAACCCCCTTATTGAGCATTGTGGCAGGGGCTACCTGTGCCATAGCCGCAGCCAGGGTGCGGACAAAGGCCACACCAGCGGCGTCTTCCATAATGACGATCAGCCCGGGGTTGGTACAAAACTGCCCTGCCCCCAGCGTCACAGACGCAGCAATCGCATTGGCCAGACCTTCACCATTGGCCTGAACGGCCAGTGGGAGAAGGAACATCGGATTAATACTACCCATTTCGGCGAAAACGGGGATTGGCGCTGTGCGGTCGAGTGCTGCACGAAATAAAGCCATCCCACCCTGATGCGAGCCGGTAAATGCTACGGCACGGAGAGCAGGGTGTTGTACCAGGTGAAGGGCCACCTCCGTACCCGCATCATTAAGGGATGAAAAAACACCATCCGGCATATCACAGCGACGGGCAGCGCGGAGAATTGCCTCTGCAACCAGGGCATTCGTTCCGAGGTGGGATGGATGAGCCTTTACCACTACCGGGCAACCCGCTGCGAGGGCAGATGCGGTGTCCCCTCCCGCGGTGGAAAAAGCCAGGGGGAAATTGGAAGCAGTGAATACGGCGACCGGACCGATTGGCTGTAACACATTGCGGATATCCGGCCGCGGCAGCGGCTGACGTTCAGGCAGCGCTGTTTCGATGATTGCGTTTACCCAGCTCCCCTCTTCCAGGAAATCCGCGAACAGGCGCAACTGCCCGCAGGTGCGGCCGCGCTCGCCCAGGAGCCGGGCTTCCGGCAGCCCGCTTTCCTCCATCGCACGTTCGATCAGGGGCGGTCCCAGGGCCTCGATCTCGGCTGCGATTGCCCGCAGGAAAGCCGCCTTGCCCACCGCCCCGACAGACCGGTACGCGTGGAAAGCAGATACCGCCTTTTCCATCGCAGCATTGACCACTTCCCTTGTGGCTGCGTGAAAGTGCCCGGGCAGCACTTCCCGGCTGACCGGGTTGACCGACTGAAGGGTCGGCATGCCCTGTGCGACAGATTGGTATCCAATCCGGTTGGCAGTGTTGATCATATCAGTCGTTGATTTTGATGTTCAAATAATCCGGAAGTACGGGACGATCGGCCAGGTGTTTTTCCAAAAGCGCGATTACCCTTGCACGTTCCGCTCCTTCCAGCGGGACGCGCGGTGGCCGCACATGTTCATTGCCCAGTCCGGTCATTGCTTCCGCGAGTTTGATGTTCTGTACGAGCTGGGGGGAAATATCCAGTTCCAGCAACGGCAGGAACCAGCGGTAAATGGCGAGTGCCGCCTCTGTCTGCCCACTTTTTGTAAGGCGATAAACCGCTACCGTCTCTGCGGGAAAGGCATTGACGAGGCCTGCCACCCATCCATCTGCCCCCATGAGTAATTCTTCCATCGCGAGTGTATCCACGCCGCAAAGAAGCTTGAACCTGTCGCCATAAGCTGAACGCATGCGGGTCACATTGGAAATATCCCGGGTGCTCTCTTTCACCGCCTGTATATTTTCATGTGCTATAAAATCTTCGAACATCGGCACGGTGATTTCGGTCTTGTAATCCACCGGATTGTTGTAGAGCAGGATGGGCAGATCTATACTTGCCGCAACCGTTTTAAAAAACCGCACCGTTTCCGAAGGTGTAGGGCGGTACATCATCGGCGGGAGCAGCATTAGTCCGTGAGCCCCTGCCGCTTTTGCCATCTTCGCAAGCCGCACCGCAGTCTGGGTAGCCCCCTCGGCAATATTCAGGATTACCGGTACTGTCCCTGATGTTTGGTCTAAAGCTGCACGGAGTAGTTCCAGGCGTTCTTCATGGGTAATCGTACTGCTCTCTCCCAGGGAGCCGCCGATGATAATACCAGCCACCCCCGCATCCACCTGAGCCTGGATATTATGGAGAAAACCCGGAATATCCAGGGAACCATCTGCTTTGAATTTTGTCGTCACGGCGGGGTACACCCCTTTCCAGGATACTTGCATATCAAAAAATAATTTTATGAAAAAACAATTAATTCAGTTAACTTTTTATATCTTTAACTTAGATCGCGTTGAGACGGAATTTATCAGCGCGGAAGCGAAAATGCCAAAAATTTGAAACTCCGATTCAACTTATGGGAAAAAAATATTTTGCCTGGCTGCTGCTGGGCGGGCTTTTCATCTGCTATGTCATCAGCAACGGGGTTATCCTGAACACCCTGCCCATTTTTTATCCGGCCCTGCTGGAGGAATTTGGGTGGGATCAGGCGAAGGTCACGCGCCCTGCACAAATGTTGTTTTTTTCCGTTGCCCTGATCTCGCCTTTTGTCGGATTGTTGCTTGACCGGGGCAGTCCGCGCAGGATTATGCTGACCGGAATATTATTAATGACGGCTGCTTTTTTTGCTTTCGCCTATATCCGGGACCTTGGGCAGATGATTGCGGTGTATTTTCTATTCTCATTAGGGATCGTGATGGGAGGAATTATCCCCAGCATGTATATCCTGACCAAGTGGTTTGTGCGTTACAGGGGTATTGCGGTTGGGATACTGCTTGTCGGCTCCAGTTTTGGCGGCACGATTTTCAACCCGATCGCTGCCTGGGGCATTGGGGCATTTGGGTGGCGGGGTGCGCTGCTATTATTGGGTACCATTGCCGGGGTATGTATGTTCGGGTCCTTAGCCCTTTTGATCCGGAACCACCCTTCTGAATTTGGCCTGGGGCCTGACGGGAAAGTACTGGGGGACAGTAGCGGCGTGAATAAGGAGGTTGCCCAGGCGGCGGAAGGGCCTATGCTTGGATCCACCCTGCGCAGCCCTTCGTTTTACCTTCTGATGCTCGTTACCGGGGGCATGTGGTTTTGTATTGTGGCGGTTATTCAGCACCAGGCCTTATATTTCAAAGATATTGGCGATAAGCTACCTGCTTCTGCGGGGGTATTGAGTGCTTTTTTCTTTTGCAGTATTTTAGGGAAAATCATTTTCGGGAAACTCGGCGACCATTATCCCAAAAAGACCATTATGTTCGCTGCAACCCTTAACCTTGCGCTCGGAGCAATATTCCTTTACCTGCTGGGCGATTATCCCGGACTGGTCTGGGGGTATGCCATCGTTTTTGGAATTGGGTTTAGTGGAACATTCACGATGATCCAGTTGTTAGTAGCTGGATTTTATGCAGGGAAAGCATACGGCAAGATCCTTGGCCTGGTGACTATGGTAGATACGATCTCTGGCGTTATGGGTATTCTGGTACTCGGGCAGTTGCGTGCAGCACAGGGAAATTACGGCCAGGGCCTGCAGATTTTAATTGCAATCAGCATCATCGCGGCAATCAGCGTACCTTTTTTAACCCCCCCAAAAACCGTGCGGCCGCAATAAAAAGCAAACATGAGCCAAACCAAGAAAAATAAAGATCTGCTCATACCCCAGCAGATGCGTATCGAGAAGCGCATAGAAGAGACCCTGATCCTCACCCTGATTACCCTTGGCGACCGTCTCAAAAAGCGGCGGGATATTATCAGCCAGGAGCTGGGGATTTCCACCCAACAGTGGCTGGTCCTTCTCCACCTCGCCAACGACCCCAACATCCCCTATTTACAGCGCAACCCACAAAACAAAGCGCTCATGGCCTCGGAAATTGCCGAATCCCTGGACTCTTCCCGCCCCAATGTTTCCAATATCCTCAATATCCTGTTGGAAAAAGGGCTAATTGTACAAATCGAAGATGAAGAAGACCGCCGCAGGAAACGCCTCGGGCTGAGCGAACGGGGTGCGGAACTCGTCGGCAGGCTGCAGCCTGAACGCAGGTCGCTCAATGAAATGCTCTTTTTCCAGCTCTCTGACGAGGAAAAGGAGCAATTCCTGTACCTCGCCGAGCGTGTCCTTGAACAACTGGACGAATACCTGCAGTACAAGCAGTTCGCCGAACCGATCGGGACCGATTAATTATCTGATTATGCGCTATAAAGCCCTCGCCCTGCAAATCACCTGCGATGCAGTCAATAGCTGTAGCTCCCGTTCGGCTGCAACAGAGCGTATGCTCGCTGCCTGTACGCGGATCGGGCGGCAAATCCGTGCCTCCAGGCTTTTCATCGGACAGGACCTCCGCCTTGTGGTCTTACCGGAATATTTCCTCACTGGCTTTCCAATGGGCGAGAGCATACCGCAATGGCAGGAAAAAGCCTGTCTCGAACCGAAAGATTCGGTGTTCCAGGCACTTTCGGCAATTGCCTGTTCCAACCAAATCTTCCTTAGTGGCAACGCGTATGAATTGGACCCGCATTTTCCCGCACTTTATTTCCAAAGCAGTTTCATCATAGATCCGGATGGGGATGTCATCCTCCGGTACCGCCGCCTGAATTCCATGTTTGCCCCTACACCCCACGATGTCTGGGACGAGTACCTCGCGGTTTATGGTCTGGAAGCCGTATTCCCGGTAGCAGATTCGGCAATCGGACGCCTTGCCTGTATCGCCTCGGAAGAAATCCTCTATCCCGAGATCGCACGCTGCCTGATGATGCGTGGGGCCGAAATATTCCTGCACTCCAGCTCGGAAGCCGGAAGCCCCCTGCTGACGCAGAAAAATGTGGCCAAACTGGCCCGTTCCATCGAAAATATGGCCTATACCGTATCTGCCAATTCTGCTGGTATCAGCGGGACGGATATCCCAATGAGCTCTACCGACAGTGGCTCTAAAATCGTCCATTACGAAGGGCATATCCTTGCCGAGGCCGGCCCGGGAGAAAGTATGGTCGCCAATGCTACACTTGACCTCGATAGTCTGCGTGCCGCACGCCTTCGTCCGGGTATGGCCAACTACCTCGCCAGGCAACGCAATGAGTTGTTTGCCGAAAGCTATGCAGGGCATACTGCCTATCCTGCAAATAACCTCCTGGGGAAATCTCCTGAGCGCACCCATTTTATTCAAACCCTTCAGGCCACTATTGCGAGAATGCAGGCGGAAGGCCGGATTTCATCTGTTTAAGCCCTGCAACTCCTCCCATAAATCCTTTTTCCTGCTTTATTGCCAGAGCACATAAAAACCACCTGAGATGTCCCTGAATCAACCATTTGCAGTGCGTAACCCGCGTACGGGAGCGGCAGATTATTGTTTTAATTTACCGGAATCTGCAGAAATTAAGGCCAAAACCAAAATTCTGCGCACAAACCAGGCGGAATGGGCTGCGATCGGCATCGAAGCCAGGATAGATGCCTTGCAGCAGTGGAAAGCGGCCGCCCAGGACAGGCAGGCGGAACTTTTGGCTGCACTGTGTGCAGATACCGGCCGAAAGGGCGAGAGCTTGCTGGAAGCGCAGTTGCTTTTTTCGGGTATTGACCGCTGGTGCGGTATCGCCCGGGATTTTTTTTCCGAAAAAATCACCCGCAAGACCAGTGTACCTTTCATTGAAATCCATCAGGATACGGTTCCTTATCCATTGGTTGGGGTGATCAGTCCCTGGAATTTTCCTTTACTGCTATCCATCATTGATGCTATTCCCGCGCTGCTCGCCGGGTGTGCCGTCGTTGTCAAGCCCTCGGAGATTACGCCCAGATTTATCGGGCCATTGCAGGCAAGTATAGATGCAGTACCCGGATTATCCGGCGTGTTGCAGTATATTGAAGGCGATGGGCAGACCGGGGCCATGCTCATCCCGGAAGTGGACCTGATCTGCTTTACCGGAAGCGTTGCCACAGGCAGACGCGTTTACCGGGCGGCGGCGGAATATTTCATCCCGTGTTTTCTTGAACTTGGGGGCAAAGACCCTGCCCTCGTTTTTGAGGGGGCTGACCTCGACCAGGCCAGTTCGTCTATTTTATGGGGCAGTTGTGTCAACTGTGGCCATTCCTGCCTTTCGATCGAGCGGGTGTACGTCCAGGAAAGTATTTTTGATCCATTCGTACAAAAATTGACGGCCAAGGCAAGGGCTATCCGCCTCGCCTACCCTACCATGGAAAGCGGCGAAATCGGCCCGATTATTTCTGCGCGGCAGGCGGACATTATCAACGCCCATTTGCAGGATGCGTTGGAGAAGGGTGCGATCCTGCATTGCGGCAGTCCTGCCTGCGAGCAGCATGGCGGCGGGCTATGGCTCAGGCCCACCGTACTCACCAACGTCCGCCACGATATGCGGATTATGCAGGAAGAGACCTTTGGCCCTATTATTCCGGTCATGTCCTTTAAAGACGAGCAGGAAGCACTGGAACTGACCAACGACAGTCCCTTTGGCCTAAGTGCCGCCGTCTTTGCCTCTACCTGGGAAGCTGCAGAAAAAATCGGCAGAAAAATCGAGGCCGGCGCCATCAGCATCAATGACTGTGCCCTGACGGCCATTATCCATGAGGGGGAGAAACAATCCTTCAAGGCTTCCGGCATCGGCGGTACCCGGATGGGCCCGGGGGCGTTGCGCAGGTTTTTCCGGCAAAGAGCGATGATTGTGAAAACCCAGCCTGTTGCATCGCCCTGGTGGTGGGGGTAGGCTCAAATACCTGCTAAACCTCATTTCCCCGAAGTATAACTACATGTTTGCAAAATACGATATTATCCGACTCCAACCCCTTCCTGCTCATGTACTCTGCTGCGGATCCCATCGGCTGGAGAGCCCCGGAGCGGTCAATGGCAAAAGGCGTATATCCGAGCGAAGTTAGTAATTGTTCTGCGCGGAGGTAGGTATCTCCTGATCTTTTGCCGGAAAGATACTCCATAATGACCACCGGGGAGGCCTTTTCCAGAAAATGTCCCATCCCTTGTATCACCTGGTATTCTGCTCCTTCCACATCTATTTTGATGACTGTCGGGGAAAGGTTTGCCTTTTCTAAATATCCATCAAGGGAAACGGCCTGGACGCGGTACTCCCGTGGCGGGTTCTCCCCTATCCAGGCATCTTGCCGGAATTGCTGGATGTCCAATGCATTATACTCGGCGTATTGATTGGGGAATTCGTAGAAAACCAATTCGCCATCGGTGTCTGAAAGGGCGAGGTGATGAGCAGTGATACTTTTGAAAGAGGCCGTATTTTTTTGTAAAACTTTAAACGTTGTCGCTGACCCTTCAAAAGCAACGACCTTTCCACTCTGGCCCACCAGTTGAGCGGCCAGCAGGGTAAAATAGCCGTAGTGCGCACCTGCATCCACCAGGATATCGCCTTTCTTCAAACAATGGATCAGAAATCTCGCCAGCCGGATTTCGGATTCGTGGGTCTTCCCGCCGGTCAGGTAGATATCGGTGCTGGAGGGGAGCAGTACGTGCATATCCTGGCCGAAAAAAGTCCTGCAAACGACCTCCTTTCCCTGCTTGGTCTTTGCATATACGAGCTCCCGGAACAAGATCGCATGGACATAGCGGAATGGCCGCGTCAGCAACCTGTGGAGGCGGGAAGCCGTGGCGACCCGCTCCAGTGCGTCGAGTTTTTTTATCAGCTCCGATTTTGGCATTCGAAATGGTTGTGCAATGAGTCGCGTAATGGTCTATGGATATTTTCAACCACCTTTCCCTCCATTTTTCACAATTCTGAACACCTGGCGGGCGATTTTCACCAAAAACAACCCATCGGGAAGCCGCGAAAGATCAATGGAATTATCCTGGCCGGAAATCAACAATTGCCCTAGTCCATTGTACACCTGAAACCGATGGACCGTTGCATCGGATTGAATGAATACCCGGTCGCTGGTCGGATTAGGGAATAATACAATCCCACTTTCTTCGGCAGGCAAAAGCCTGCTGCTCGTGGTCGTTTGGTTGAAAGGAAAGACACAGCGTTTGAAAGCAAGATATTTCGGATTCAGGGTGTCTTTTTGTTGTTCCATGATCCCCCAGCTACCGTATTCGGAATATCCCTGAACTGAAGAAAAATGGCAGAACAACTCCCCGCCCGCCTTGTACCAATCATCCATATAGGTGCAATAGAGTTGCTGCATGGCGGTATCCCTGTTGGTATCTATGAGCTTTTTGGTCAACTGTTCGATATTGGTATTACCTCCGGTCGCTACCAGGTGCTGCCCCCCTTCATAGCTGATGAGTTTCAGTTGGTATTTATCTGCCACCCGTTTATTTTCTTCCATCCATGCTTTGGAATCAGCCATGGATTTTTTCAATTCCTGGAGAATTTGTGATACCGTGACCGAAGCGACCAGGCCTTTCGCTACCAGGTCATCAGCGACTTCATTTCCAAAATAAGGTGCGATCGCTACTGCATCGGCCTTTACCCTGTTGGGGTTAAAAAGCGGGTTATTGAAAAAAGTGATCAATTCTTCGGTCAGCCAGCTATTAGCAGCCTGGGAGGGAATAATCCTGACCAGGCGCTGGGTACCGCCAAAGGCTTTTTCAAACAGGTGGAACACATCTGCCGAGCGCTTGGCCGTAAACTTCCAGGCCCTTTCCCAGGGCTGGCCTGAAATCCCGATCATTTGGGCCATCTCGGCACAATCCTGGTGCTGGGAGAAGAAACTGTTCCAGATTTCATTGCTGTACTCCAGGTAAATCCGGGCATTCGGGTGCAGGGATTGCTTCAGCAGGTTTGCCAGGTTGGTGATATACGCATCATCGGCTTTATGTGGGATATTGATCCAGATATCTTTACGGGTCTCGTTGGCCAGTTGGACCACATATTCCCAGGCCGCCCCGCCAAATTTGGCCTGTGTATAGTAGTTGGCGGGCGTACGCTCTGCCCAGGTTTTTATCGGAGAGCCATTAGTATTGGTAAAATCCATAAAGCGGATTACCTGGAAGTCTTTCACGAAATGCAAAAGCTCCCGGGTGAAGGTCTGGGTAGCGAAGTTGTTTACATAGCCCGGCAGGATAAATTTAATATCGTTGATCGGGCTGCCCTTATCGGATCGGGTGATTTCAATAGAAACTGCACCCGTCACATCTACCAGGGTATCTACCGGACAGTTGAAGGTGCCCCTTGCGCCAAAGTTAAGCTGTACCTGCCCACTGCCCTTCACGATTAGCCTGAACTTCCCCCTGGGTGTCGCTTCGAACAGGTCCCAGATCAGGAGGGTCTTCACCTTTTGTGGCGGATTGATCCCATTGCGGTAGGGGATCTCCAGCGGATACCCCGATGGTCCAAGCGGGATTTTCACCTCTGTATCCCAGGGGCCGGTATTATCTGCATTGGAAGAAATCCATTCCCTGCACTGCTTGAACGCATCTGTGAACACCAGCTCGGTGGAGTAATCCGCCACATACGACAAGTTGATGCCGATGGGTCGGGTGATCTGGGCGTTTACGAGTAATGGGAGGAGGAGGACTACACAAAACGATACAACGCATAATCCTAGCAAGATCCTTGAATTGGCTGTTTTTTCTATCATTATCTTACAATCATTTAAACAGGTGTTCTGTTTCGTATTCAATGATTTGGTATGAAGATGCCCAATTCTGCGGTTCTACGCGGCTTATATTCAATCCATCATTCTGCCATTTAGATGGATTATTAAAGATATATTGTCTAATTGCCTTTAATTCCTTTTCATTTCGGATTATCCTATCATGATATCGGGACTGCCATTCAAAGTTAACATTTTTTTGATTCGCATATCTTTTTGTTGAGGATTTGAAGGCCCGAATAACCGCACCCACATTTCGCGATTGAGTACCAAATTGATTCGGTATCCAGTCAAATTTATCCTCACGATTAAAAATTAGAATTCCGTGTATATGATTTGGCATTACCACAAATTCGTCCACTTCAATAAAGGGATAATGTTTTGGGATTTCTCTCCAATATTCATTAGCAATTTACCCTATTATGGTGGGCTGTAACTGAAATGAACGATTGTGGGTCTCCATTGGATATTTCGGTGCCGTTGGGTCATGATATGGCAACCCAGAATCGCACGCCTCGACGATAGATCCGAAATAACATTGCCTGTTTTTTGTGCAAATGGTAATGAAGTAACATCCATTTGAGCTATAATCATACCCCTTCAACCGGGCAGAAGGTATTCTATATTTATTTTGGAATTTCTCTCTCATTTTATTTTTTTAAATCTACGTAATTTTAGGAATATGCGCAATCGCATTTTTGCAATCACCAGCGTAGAGACGCGCAATCGCGCGTCTCCTCCCGCCCGGCATTTTGGCGCCGTCGGTAAGATCATCGTATATATGGGTATGGGAATCCTACATTATACGTGGTGGAGACGCGCGATTGCGCGTCTCTACCACACCTGCTAATTCTTGCGGTGTCTTGCGGTGGAGACGCGCAATCGCGCGTCTCTACTTCACCCGTTCATAAACAATTGGCGTAGCATAGGCTGTCAGGCGTTTACCGTCTTTTTCCAGGAGTTCCATGACCTCCAGGCGGCCGGGGGTAAATTTCTCGATGAGGGTGAAGGTCATACCGTTGTCCCAGGTATTGGGCGCATGGATGGTGAAAGTCTCTTTTCCATCGAAAAGGTATTCGGCAGGTTTGAAGCGGGGGGAAATCTTGAGGTCGGCAAAAGGAAGGACAAGGTTGGGGTTGCTGTTGGTGAGTTGTTCCATGGGCAGAGCAGGGGGCAGTTCGTAGGCATACAGGCGCACGGAGTTGTTGCCGGTATCCTCAAAGAAGAATAAATGGTGGTTGATGGTCGTAGGCTTATCCGGATAGGTGTAGTAACTCTCTTCTATAATCCAGAAACCCGCTCTTTTAGGCGCCCCGGCAATTTTTTCATCCCCGATCCTGTTAATATGCACGGCGAAAGGATGTTCCTGTTTTCCGAGCCTTCGCTCCTCTTCCACCTGACGGCTATTGTTAAAGTCCCCGGTGATATAGATTTTGAATAATTCGATCGCCGAAACGGCAGAGCGACTGGCGGAAGGAACGCCGCAGGCTGCACAACAAGCCGTTGCCAGCGCGGCAAGAAAGGTATTGAAGGAGGTTCTGCTCATTATATTGTACTTTTTTGAACGTCGCTATCTTGTACGGATTCCGAGGATGAGGTTGTGTAAAAGCCCCCGGCTTTTGATTTGGCGGCTGACGCCGCCAAAGAATATTTTGAACGCGCACTTTTTTCATTGATTTTGCTTCGCAAAATCAATGAAAAAAGTGCGCGTTCAAAATATTCGTTCGCCGCCGAAGGCGGCGGAATAGCGGAATACTTTTTACACAACCCCAAAAAATTTATCTTATGAGACAGCCTCTTAATAGAATATTCTTTGGCGGCTTGTGCCGCCAAAGAATATTCTATTGCTTAAGCCAATCCCCGATTCCGTAAGGATCTTGTAAAGCGCCGGAGACGTGTTCGTGGCAGATTACCCATCGGCCATCTGATTTTTTCAGGACAA
>Ga0209985_10000363_pt1 | contig 51019 bp, 33 predicted proteins | sample NOAtaG_FD_187305 | JGI IMG/M metagenome (GOLD analysis project Ga0209985, IMG submission 187305) | Freshwater lake microbial communities from Lake Erie, under a cyanobacterial bloom - NOAA_Erie_Diel6S_1000h metaG (SPAdes) (version 2) | ecosystem: Environmental > Aquatic > Freshwater > Lake ... | reverse complement strand
ATGCCTGCCGAAACGCGCAAAAAGAACGCCATGCGCGGAGTGTAGAGAACGATGCGCGAATCGCGAAGCGGTTCGGCGCCCCGATTGGGGATTGCCCGCAATTCGCTGCGTTCGCGTAGGCTACCGCGAAGCAATCGCCCGAGAGACCTCAACTCGATGAATCGATTCGCCCGACCAACATGCCTGCGACAAGCCGCGGTCGCCTTCGCGGCGGCGACCTGCATCGTCGGCTGCGACCTCCCGCAGCAGGAGATGCCGCGCGCCGAGGTCGCGCCGCTCTCGATGCAGACGGTGCAGCTCGATGCAGGGCCGATGCTCGGCGCGGTGACGCAGACGGGCGCGCGCATCTGGGTCCATGTGGCGAACATCGCGTCGGCGCCACGCGCGTCCGAGGCGATCCGCCTCGTCATCGAAGACCCGAACGCGACCGATGTGCGCGCCTTCGAGGCGACTGCGGATGCGGAGTCCGGCGGATCGGCGACCTTCCGCATCGAAGGCCTGCGTCCGGGCACGAACTACAACTACCGCATCGTGTCCTCCCGCACCGACGCCGTGCTCGCGAGCGGGCGCTTCCGCACGCAGCCGACGCGCGCACCCGAGGCGCGCCTCGCGTTCGGCTCGTGCGCCGACATCGACGCCTCGACCGCGCGCACCTGGAAGGCGATCGAGGACGAGCATCCCGACGCGCTGGTCCTCCTCGGCGACACGCCGTACATCGACAGCACCGGCCTCGCGACGCAGCGCGAGCGCTACCTCCAGTTCGCGCAGGCTCCGGCGTTCGCGTCGCTCGTCTCGAAGACGCCGCTCTACTCGGTCTGGGACGACCACGACTTCGGTGCGAACAACACCGACGGAAGGCTTGCGGGCAAGACGAACAGCCGGCGCGCGTTCCTCGAGAGCCGTCCGAACCCGAGCTACGGCGAGGGCGCCGCCGGGATCTACACATCGTTCCGGCACGGCGAGATCGAGGTGTTCCTGCTCGATACGCGCTGGTTCGCGGCCACCGAGCAGTCGAAGCAGGACCCGACCAGGCAGACGCTCCTCGGCGAAGCACAGTGGCGCTGGCTCGAACAGGGGCTTTCGCGAAGCAAGGCCGCATTCAAGATCGTCGCGTGCGGCATGGTGTGGAACGGCCTCGTCACGCCCGACAAGAGCGACTGCTGGGGCCGCTATCCCCACGAGTTCGAGCGGTTCGTGCGCCTGGTCGGCTCGACCAAGTCGACGGGCGTCGTGCTGGTCTCGGGCGATGTGCATCGCTCGCGCGTCGTGCGTCATGCGACCGCCGCGATGATCGGGTACGACCTGACCGAGCTCGTGACGAGCCCGCTGAACGGACGCGTGCTCGCCGAGTTCGATGTGCGTGAGAAGAAGGCGGAGAACGACGGAGCGGAGGACGGCGACCGGAAGGACGGCGACCGGAAGAACGGCATCGCCGCGACGGTCGCGTTCGACCGAGGCGAGCCGATGGCGTTCCTGCTCGTCGACGCGGAGACGCCCGCGCCCGGCCAAGGCACGCTGACCGCGCGCTTCGTGAACGCCGCAGGCGAGCGCTTCCACTCCGTGCAGCTGCCGCTCGACTCGCTGCGCCGCCCGCGCTGAGCCCGTGCCTACTTCGACAGCTTCCTGAAGTACGCGTGCGCCTGCTCGGGCAGGATCTTGCGCTGTCCGAGCTCGCCGATCGCCCACTGCCCGTCGTCGCTGACGAGGAAGCGGAGGAACTGCATCGCCGCAGGATTCGGCCGCTTGGGATCGCGGAGGAAGTAGATGCGCAGCGAACGGCTGAGCGGATAGCGGCCCGAGCGGACGGCTTCATCGGTCGGCCCGACGAATCCGCTTCCGTCGGTCGCCTCGAGCATGAGCGCGCGCACGCGCGGAGTGCGCTCCACGAAGTACGCGCTGCTGTATCCGATCGCCTCCATGTTGGTGGCGACGGCCTGCACCACGCTCGAGGACACCGGCTCCTCGTTCACGCTGCTGCGGAACGCGCCGCCCTTCAGCACGATCTCCTGCATGATGCCGTGCGAACCCGTCTTCGCACCCATCCCGAAGAGGAGAAGCTTGCTGCCCGCGAGCGGCTGCGTGGCGATGCCGAGGTCGCTCCACACAACGGCCGGCGCACCGCCCCGTCGCCTCTCGCGCCCGAAGATGCGGTCGAGTTCGGCCATCGAGAGCTGCGTCAGGGGATTCTGACGATGCACGCAGACCGCGATCGCATCGATCGCGATGTCGATGAACTCGACCTTGCAGCCGCGGGCCTTCTCGACCATCGTGATCTCTTCGGGCTTCATCGCGCGGCTCATGGGCGCGAGGTCCGATTCGCCGCTCGCGAGCATCTTCGGCGCCTCGCCCGAGCCGGACGAGACGATCTCAAGCTCGATGTCGGGCTCGGCGGAATTGAAGTCCTTGCGGATCGCGTTGAGGATGAGGCCGACGGCGGAACTTCCGACGCAGCGGACCGTGCCCTTGATCGAAGGGTCGGCAACGAACCTCGGATAGGGGCTCTGGTCGATGTCGATCGCATCGGTATCGGCGTGAACGGCTGGCTCCGCCGGCGCCTCGGCCGCGGGTGCTCGCGGCGGCTCCTGCACGGTGAGGCAGCCCGCCGCGAGCGCGACGCCCGCGAGGCACAGCGCGCGAAGGGCGTGCATCGTCGATCGATCCGACAGGTTCTTGAATCGGTTCATGCGGACGGCCCTCCGCCGAGGCGGCGATAGGCGGTGGCGAGCACGAAGGCGAGCACGAGCAGGCCTGCGGCGATGCCGCCGACGAGCCAGACGATGCGCGACAGCGTGGTCTCGAGGCTGTTGATGCGTTCCTCGGTGGCGTGGGTCACTTTCTCGATGATGCCCTTGATCGCGGGCGAACCGGCGAGCGATTCGCCTCGGTCGAGCGCCTTGTTCGCTTCGACGAGCGCGGCGGTCGCATCGGCGAGCGCGCCGCGGTACTCGGCGATGTCGAAGGGCTTCGCGTTCGGATCGGGCGGCCCGGACATCTCCGCGACCTTGCCGAGCAGGCGCTCGGAGGTCGCCGCGAGCCGCTCGACCGCGGCGAGCGTCGGCTGCGCGGCATCGAGCGTCGTCTGCACTTCCTTGAGCGTGGGCGCGACGCCGTCGAGCGTCTTCTGCACATTGTCGGTCGCGACGCGCGCCTCTTCGGCGATCGTCTTCACGCTCGCGAGCGCGCCGTCGATGTCCTTCTGGCGGCGGTCGAGCTCCGCGAAGATCGCCTCGCGCTCGTGCTGGATGATGTTCGGCACATCGGTCGCGAGCTGCTGCACCGTGGCGCCGAGCGTGTCGACCGACGCAGTCACGGTGTCGAGGTTCTCGAGCGCGTTGATCGTCTCTTCCTTCGAGAGCACCTGATCGATCACCGACTGCGTCTGCCAGTTCAGGAGCGTCGGCGCGCGCTTCGCGAGGAAGAAGATGCGCTCGAGCACCTTGCGGTACTCGACCGCCTCGTCGACGGCCTGGTTGAGCGGGGCGAAGAGTCCGCCGCCCTCCTTCGCCTCCGCGATGAGCGCGCTGCCGCGCGAATCCGCGAAGTCGTCGAAGCGAACGAAGCTGACATCCTGCACATCCGCGTTGTCGCGGCGCCAGCTTGCGATCATGAAGTCGAGCGCCGAGAGTTGGTCGGGCAGCAGCACGCGCGCCGCGATCGCCCACGCCTCCTCGCGCGCCTGGCGCAGCGCGTCGATGAGGATCTGCCCGCGCGCCTCGCCGAACTCGCGCGAGGCGCGGTCGTTGTCGATCCACACCTGGCTCGTCAGCGTGATCATGATCGTGAGGTCGAGCACCTGCGAGAACGGCTCGCCGCTCGTCGCGATGTCGTAGGCGCTCGTCGTGCTCTCCACGAGGAACCGGTTCGCGAGCGCGCGCTGCCGCGCGTCGGCGTTGCCCGTGATGATCTCGCTGATCGCATCCTCCATGAGCGTGCGGTAGCGGTCGGCGAAGGCATTCGTCAGCTGGTTGAGCTCCTCGGAATCGATCTTCTCGAGGACGGCGCCTCGGCTGAAGTCGGTGGAACTCGTCACCGCCTTGTTGACGCGGGGCGCGGAGCTGCGCGACACGACGCAGCCCCCCGCAAGCGCCGTCGCAGCGGCGAGCGTGAGCGTGGTCCGGAACCAGTGTGGATGCGTCGGCATGGGAATCGGCTCAGAACATGAACTGGAACTGCGAGCGGACGACCCACTGTCCGTCGTTCGACTCGCCGCCCGAGGCGGTGGAGTCGGGCAGGTAGTTGGCGCCCGACGCCGCGAAGTCGACGACCGGTTCGAAGCTGTAGCCGAAGTCGGTGGTCCACTTCACCTGCTTGTTCTTCGACCCGGCGAGCCACCAGTTCATGCCGATGGTGACCACGCTCAGGTCCTCGCCGGACGCAAGAAGCGCCGTCGCCTGCGTGCGGTACCGGTCGGTGTCGGTGTTGCCGATCTCGTAGCGCGCGAACGCCTCGATGTCGTCGGTGACGAAGTAGCCGCCCTGGATCACGGCGCCCCACTGGTCGAGCTCGTCGCCCGTGCCGCCCGCGCGCACCGCCTGCGGCGACTGGAGCGACACATTGCGGACGATGCCGTAGGCGAAGAGGTGCGCGCCACCGAAGTCGATCGACGCGTCGGCCGTCGCGCTGAGGATCACATCGGGCGTCGCGCCGTTGGCCGACGGCACCGAATCGACCTGCTCGGCGTAGCCGGCGAGGCCGAGCATGAAGCCCTGCCCTTCGCCGCGGTAGCTCTGCATGTCCCTGAACTGCTTCCACTCGCCGAGCGGCTTCCACTCGATGCGCGTGGCGAAAGCGTAGTCGCTCTGGTTCGCGTTGAATCCCGTGTTCTGCGACGCCGCGACTCCGAGCGCGCCGCCCGCGTTCAGCGGACCGGTGGCGCCTGAGGTGACGGCGTACGGCGCGGTCGCGTTCGCGCGCAGCGCGTCGCCGTAGAAGGCCTCGACCTTGAACTGCTCGTTCTGCCAGCCGAGCCGAAGGCCCTGCGCGCGTCCGGCCGAGAACGCGTCGTTGACGAGCGAGCGTTCGACCGCGAGCTGCGACACGGCGCTCACGAGCTCCTCGCGCAGGAACGGCGGCTTGAACTGCCCGATGCGCAGCGACCAGCCGTCGCCGAGGTCCTTGCCGATGAAGGCGTCGTCGAGGAAACCGTTGTTGCTTACGGTCGCGTTGCGGTTGTACGCCATCTTGATCTCGTAGGTCCACGACGGATCGACGACATTGCCGAAGAAGGTGAGGCGCACGCGGCGGAACTCGAAGCCCCACGCGTCGTCGGCCGTCGTGTTCGCGGGCGAACCCTGCGCGGCGGCGGCGCTGCCGATGCTGCGGCTGTTGTAGGCCCAGCGCAGCTGCATGTCGCCCTTCATCGAGAGCGTGTAGTTGCCATCGGCGCTCGCGAGAAAGAAGCCCTTCGACTTGTCGTAGCCGGCCGTCGCGCCGTCGCCGGCGAGCGACTCGCGCGCGGCGCTGTCGGCGAGCACATCGCCAACGATCGCGCGGATCTCCCGCGCGCGCTCCTCGGTCAGCCACGCACCATCGGCGACCACGCGCTCCTCGAGCAGGCCGACCTTCGCGGCGATCTCGGCGTTCTGCGCGGCGAGCGCCTCGTTCTGGCGTCGCAGCAGCTCGATCTGGTCGAGCGCGCGGCGGAGGTCGTCTCCCGCGGCAGGCGCCGCCTGCACCGCAAGCGCAGGCGAGCACAGGATCCCCGAGGCAAGCGACAGCACCGTGACCACATTCGTCGTCATATCCATCCATCTCCTGCCGCGCGAACGGCTGCGGCCCCCGCAATGTAGCGGAACCCGCCGAATCAGTGTGTTTTGCGCGGGCCGACCTCGTCGCGCACGACATACGGCTTGATGCCGCCGATCGCGTTGTTCGCGTCGCTCAGGAGCTCGAGCACGAAGCCCATCGCGAGGAAGAAGAGCGCAGCCAGGAAGAACATGATCGCCACCAGGAACGGCGGGCGGGTGCCCATGTCGACGCCGAGCGCGAACTTCTCGTAGAGAAGCCACGGCATCACGATGCAGTCGACGAAGAGCAGCGCCACGCCGATGCGGCCGAAGAGGTAGAGCGGACGCGCCTTGAAGCTCGACTGGAAGCCGAGCATCAGGATGTCGAAGATCACATCGAACGAGCGCGAGATGCCGTAGTGGCTCTTGCCCGCGAAGCGCTCATGGGCCTCGACGAACACCTCCGAGGTCGATCCGCCGCGCATGTGGACGAGCGCGGGCAGCAGGCGATGGTGGCCGGGCCGCAGCCGGAACGATCGCGCCATGTCGCCGTCCATCGCCTTGAATCCGCCCATGTCGCGGATGTCGCAGCCCGTGACCGCGCGCAGCAGCTTGTTGGCGATGCGGCTCGGCAGGCGCTTCGAGAGCTTCTCGTGGCTGCGGTCGCGGCGCGAGCCCGACACCAGGGTGACGCCCTTGTCCATCTCGGCGATGAGGAGATGGATGTCCTCGGGCCGATGCTGGAGGTCGCCGTCGGCCACCACCACCACCTTGCCGCGCGAGGCCTGGATGCCCGCGTAGAGCGCGCTGCACTGGCCGACATTGCGCGCGAGGAACAGCGCGCGCAGCGAAGGGTAGCGCGCGGTCGCCGCGCGCAGCATCTCCTCGGTGCGGTCGGTCGAGCCGTCGGAGACGATCACGATCTCATGCGGACGCCCGATGGCGCGCAGGGCCGCGTCGGTGCGGCGCAGGAACTCCTCGACGCACAGCTCCTCGTTGTGCATCGGCGTCACGACCGAGATCGCGATCGTTTCGGCTGATGCAGCGGCGGAACTGGCGTTCGGTTCGTTCGTCATGATCGGAATGGGTCGGGATCGGTCGAGATCGGTTCGGGATCGGTTTTTGATCAGGGCGCGCCGGCGGAAACCGTCTCGAAGTTCACGAGCTTCCAGCGGTTGCGCGCCGCGGTCTCCCGCCACGATCCGTCGCGAAGGCTGCGGAACTCCGGCGTCCACAGCTCGTGGACGCGCATCCTACCGAACGACGCCGGAAGCGCAGGATCGCCCTCGACGCGGTTGCCGGGATGACACACGACCTCGACGGTGCGCGGGCCGATCCCCTTCAGCGCGCGCTCGCACGCCTCGGCCGTGAAGGCCGCACCCTGCTCGGCGATCCCCCAGACCGCGTCGGTCGACTCGGTCGACGGGTTCGTGTGCGCCGACACGCACAGCGCGCGCAGGACCGCGCGGCGCATCGCGGGCGACCCGAACCGCAGGTTGCCGAAGCGCTCGTCGCTGCGGCGCACCCAGCGGATGCCGTGCTCGGCCGCGACCTCGCACGCCACCGCGAAGAGGCCGGGCAGGCAGTGCGTGTGCTTCTCGCCGTCGACATGCGAGAGCGCGAGGCCGCGATCGCGCAGCGCGGCGACCTGCCGCGACCACTCGAGCCGCACTTCGTCGCGCTTCACCGCGCGGCGCATCACGCGCGCGGCCAGCTTCGCGGCGCTGCCGACGAAGAGCCCGTCGTCGCCGACGAGCGAGCGCACCTCGTGCGCAGGCGACAGCGGCTTGCCGCGGAGGATGTTGAGATGCGCGCCGAACGACACGCCTGCGATCGGCTTCACCGCGTCGATGTCGGGTCCGTTCGCAAGCACGCTCGCGCTCGTCACCGTGCCGAGCGCGGCGCACTCCTCGATGGCGCGGCGCACCGCCGGATGCAGGCCGAGGTCGTCGACATTGATGATGAGGCGGAGCGGTGCGCGCAACAGGATGACTACCAGAAGACCTGGCGGCCCTCCTCGATCGTGAAGATGCGCTCGAGGCGCTCGGAGCCGTCCTCGACGAGCCAGTAGAGCGCGTCGTCCGGGAGATTCTCGAAGAGATGGTCCTGCATGCCGGCCTCGATGCGGCCGACGCTCCTCCATCCGCCGTCCGACCAGCGGAAGAGCTCGTATGCGGCGCCCGCCTTCACGACCGCGCCCGGAATCGTCGCGCGCGTGTCGGCGTCGGGCGTGGCCGGACGCGTCGAGGTCGCCATGAGCGACTCGCGGTGCATGCTCGCACCTGCGAGCGGACGCGTGCGGCCGTCCTTGTCGAGGATGAACGGCGTGCCCGCGGGAAGATCGCGGCCCGCGACATGGAACATCGGCAGGTAGCAGATGTCGCGGCCCATCTTCGGAAACACCGCGCGCGTGCCGTCGATCCGGCCCCACTGGATCGGCCGCCACTCTCCGCCGTTGAACACCGCGAGATATGCGAAGCGCGCGCCCTTCGGCGGCGCGGCGAGGTCGACCACGGCGTCGGTGACGGGCAGGTACTGGTCGGTGACATCGATGTAGTGCGAGCTCGAGAGCCAGCGCGGGACCTTCTCGTCCTCGCGCTTCTGCTTCGCGAGGCTGCACGGCTGGATCGCGAAGGTCTTGCGGTACACCTTCGCGCAGCGGTTCGAGAGCCCCGCGCGGCCGCGGCCCTCGCTGTCGAGCACGACCTCCCACGCGTGGTTGTTGTCGCGGTCGGCCCACCACGGCGTGTAGTCGCTCGCGCACAGCGTGGCGACCGAACGCATGCCGAAGGAGACCATGTTCGTGATGTCCTCGCAGCGGCCGAGCTTGCGCGCCGTCATCTCCTCGTAGCTCTGGTCGGTCGGATGGAGGTAGAAGAGGTCGCTGAAGCCGACCCACGGATGCACCGTGGCGCGGATCCGCTCGCCGACCTCGCGCACATCGCTCGCGCTTGCGCTCTCGAGGCGCTGCGGAGCGAGCCGCTCGAAGGCGGGCGCGCGCCAGAGCGACAACGGCTCGTTGCTTCCGCGATACGGAAGGATGAAGTCGCGGAAGGTCTCGAACTTGATCGACTTCGCCCACGGAAGCGTGCGCCACGCGTCGAACGCCTGCTCGAGATGCGTCGAGAGGAAGTCCGCGTTCGCGTGCTCGAGGTCGCTGTCGAAGCGCACCCGCGTGAACTCGGCACCCGGATGCTCGCGCTCGATCGCGTCGAGCGCCTCCTTCGCCTTCGCGAGGTTCGGGTGATCGAGCGCGTCGAACGCGATCGGCTCTCCCTTCGCATCGACGAGCTCGAGCACCGCGTAGCCGTGGCCATCCATGTTGGCGACGAGCCAGCGCGCGGCGCGGCGCTTCTCGCCGTCCTGGCCCGACTCGTAGCGGTCGAGGAACCTCTTGATCTCCTCGCGGTTGCCACCGGCCTTCTTCAGCGCGTCCTCGATGCGCGCATCGAGACCGTCGGAAGGCGCGCGCTGCGGCGCGGCTCCGGCCGGCAAGACCAGCAATCCGATGGAAAGCACGAGCTGCGACAGACCCATGGCGGGGATTGTCGCCTCGCCGTCGCGATGCTGCAACGGTGCAGGTTCGTCAGGCGCTGCGCCGCGCCGCGCCGTGCTTCACGAAGCGCGCGCCGTACTGGTAGGTGCCGGGCTTCACCTCACGCGCCCAGACGATCACGAAGTCCGACCCGATGTGCGTGCCTTCGGGCTTGATGCTCTCGGCGTGACCGTGGTCCTCGAGGGAGTACACCTTGTGGCATTCGAAGCGGAATCCAGACCTCGACAGATCGAGGATGCGGATGCGCACGGTCTCGGAGTGCCCTGCCCACCGCACCGCGAGCGGAGCCCGAAGGTGCACGCGTCTGGCGACGCGGCGCTCGCGACCGCTGGCCGAACCCTCCGCCGGAAGCGCCGGAATGGACGCCGATTCGAGACGGCGGCGATCGGACGGTTGGCGGCTGGTCGAACGGTGCGACGACATGCTTGAGGACCCCTGTTCCATAACAACGGCACAAACGACGCGGCCCTTGAGCATGGGCGGAGAAAGTCGCGCGTTTTGCGGCCGTTGCCCCATCGTGGGCTGCGGGCGCCACCCGCCGGTCCGAGACGAGTTTCGCTTGAGTCCCGCTGAATTCCTGCCGATAACGGGCATATGGACGATCAGGCAGACAACCCCGCCGAAGACGCGGCTCCCGACGAGTCGTCGGAGCAACGGGTTGACATCGCGTCGCTCGAACGCGACATCGACAACCTGATGTCCACCGCGCGGTCCGAGCGACCGGGGTCGGGCGACGATGGCGGCGTGAGCCAGGTCGATCTCCTTCTCCGGGAGATCAACGAACTGCTCGCGCACGAGACGAACTCGCTCCTCAACGCCACCAACGGCCTGCTCGGCAAGACGCTCGAGTCGATCTTCGATCCGAAGATCCTCGCGAACAAGCACCAGAAGATCGACAAGGCGCTCGCGCAGGCGCTTGCGAAGGGAAAGGCCGGGGCGGCTGCAGCTCCGGTCAAGGCTCCTGTCACCAATCCGGCGCCGCGCTTCGCGGGCATCTCGCGGCCCATGACCGCGGACCTCTCGAAGACGGGTCTCAAGACCGCTGCGGCGCCCAAGGTCGCGAGCGGTCCGCGCGAAGCGCTTCCGAAGCCCGAGGAAGAAGCCCCCGGGGAAATCAAGTTCGGCGAGGCACCCAAGGGCGACACGGGCGCGTTCACGACCCGCATCGAAGAGGCGCCACCGGAGTCGGAGCCCGTCGTCACGATCGAGGAGGCGAAGCCGACCGTCGAGAAGCCGCCGCAGCCGGAGCCCGTCGCGGAAGCGCCGCCGGCACCCGCGCCCGCCGCCGCCGCACCTGCACCCGCACCTGCACCCGCGCCGAAGCCGGCTGAAAAGCCGAAGGCGGAGGCTCCTCCCAAGGAGGCGCCCGCGGCACCGGCCGAAGTTCCCGACTTCCCGCAGCCGCTGATCCTGCGCATCCTGGCGTTCCCGATGAAGCTCGTTCCGGAGTCCGCCCGGCTTGCGGTCAGTGCCGTCGCGCTCACGATGCTCTTCTCGGCGCCCGTCGCGTGGGTGTTTGCGCACCGAGCGGTGACCACGCAGGGAATCGGGCCGATCGACTTCTCGATGCTCGAGGAGCAGCAGGCCGAAGCCGAGGCTGCGGCCAAGGACGCGGCCAAGGACGCGGCTGCCAAGGACGCCGCCGCGAAGGATGCAGGCCACGCCGACGCAAAGAAGGACGATTCGCAAGGCGGCGGCAAGCACTGACTGAACGCCGCACGCGCCGGCCCCCTCAACGATGGTCCGGCTCGGCTCAGGCGCGCTTTCCGCGCCCCTCATCGATCAGCTTCGACATCGCCTCGTGGGTTTCCTTGGCGGCGCCCGAGAGCATCGCGGCCTGTTCTTCGGCGTGATAGCTCGAGCGCACGAGCGGACCGCTCTCGCACACCTTGAATCCGCGCGCAAGCGCCTCGCGGCGATACATCGCGAACTGGTCCGGATGCACCCAGCGGTCGATCGGCAGGTGGTTGCGCGTCGGCTGCAGGTACTGACCGACGGTGATGATGTCGGCGTCGCTCGCGGCGCGCACATCGTCGAAGAGCTCGAGGACCTCGTCGTCGTGCTCGCCGATGCCGGCCATGATGCCGGTCTTCGTCACGAGGCCGCTCGCCTTGAACTGCCGCAGCACCGCGAGCGAGCGCTCGTACTTCGCCTGCGGGCGAACCGCAGGATGCATGCGGCGCACCGTCTCCATGTTGTGCGAGATGATCTCGGGGCGCGCGTCGCACACCACCTGGATCGCCTTCTCGTCGCCCTGGAAATCGCCGACGAGGATCTCGACCGACATCTCGGGGCACGACTCGTGCACGCGCTGGATCGTCTCGGCCCAGATCGCGGCGCCGCCGTCGGGCAGTTCGTCGCGGTTGACGCTCGTGATGACGACATGCTTGAGCTTCATGAGCGCAAGCGACGCAGCCACGCGGCGCGGCTCGTCGAGGTCGTAGACGGGCGGCTTGCCCGTCTTGACATTGCAGAACCCGCACGCACGCGTGCAGGTGTCGCCGAGGATCATGATCGTCGCGGTGCCGCGGCCCCAGCACTCGCCCATGTTCGGGCACGAGGCTTCCTGGCAGACGGTGTGCAGGCGGTGCTCGTCGATGATCTTCTTGAGGCGCTCGTAGCCCTCGCCGCCCGGCACGCGCGCGCGCAGCCACTCGGGCTTGCGCTGGATGCGCAGGTGGTGCGCCTCGGCCTCGCGGTTGTTGATGACCTCGCCGGTCAGGCTGAGCTTCGACGCGCCGGCCGTGCGCTGCGTGTCGCCGCCGAGCGGCCGTGGATGGCGCGCGATCGTGCGCGCGATCGCGTCGGGAGACGGCGTCGCGGCTGCGGGGGCGTCGGGCTTCGGGGCGTCGGGCATCTGATCGGGACTTTCGGGGATCGAGAGTGTAGGCGAAGCCATCCCCTCCACGCGACACGCGCGACGCAGCGACCGCGGCGCTCGATCGCACTACACTTGCGGCCCATGTCCGTAGCCGCCCCCGCCCTCCAGCACCGTACCGCGCGTCTTCCCAACGGCCTCGAGATCCAGGCCGAGATCGATCCGGACGCGCACACCGCGGCGCTCGGCTTCTTCGTGAAGACGGGCGCGCGCGACGAGCCCACCGAACTTATGGGCGTCTCGCACTTCCTCGAGCACATGCTGTTCAAGGGAAGCGACCGCAGGACGGCGGAGGATGTCAACCGCGACTTCGACGAAATCGGCGCGAGCCAGAACGCCTTCACCACGAACGAACTCACGGCCTACCACGCGCATGTGCTGCCCGAACGCCTGCCGGCGGCGCTCGACATCCTCTCGGACATCCTGCGGCCCGCGCTGCGCGACAAGGACTTCGACGAGGAGAAGGGCGTGATCATCGAGGAGATCGCGATGTACGCCGACCAGCCGTTCTGGGTCGGCTACGAGGCGATGATGGAGCGGCTCTACGCGGATCACCCGCTCGCCCACCGCGTGCTCGGCACCGCCGACACCGTGCGCGCGCTGTCGCGCGAGCAGATGGCGCGCTACTTCGCATCGCGCTACTCCGCCGACAACACGGTGCTAGTCGCCGCGGGCCGCCTCGACTTCGACGCGTTCGTCGCCGACGCGACGCGGCTCTGCGGGCATTGGAGCGCCGCGCGTCCCGCGCGCGAGCACCCGGCGTGGAAGCCGGGACGCGCGAGCGCAGACCTGCGCCTCAAGAACACGGCGCGCGCCTACCTGCTGCTTGCGATGCCTGCGCCCGCGATCCAGGACGACCGGCGCTATTCCGCCGGAATCCTGATGCACATCCTCGGCGGCGGCGATGGCTCGCGGCTCCACTGGGCGCTCGTCGAGACGGGACTCGCCGAGGAAGCGAGCTCGAGCTACGACGGCCACGACGGCACGGGCGACTCCACGCTGTTCGCCGTGTGCGACCCCGACAAGGTCGGCGAGATCGAAGGCGTGCTGCGGCGCGAGCTCGCATCGCTCGTCGCGTCGCTCGATGAAGACGATCTCGTGCGCGCGCGGAGCCGCATCGCGACCGGCGCCGCCGTCGCGTCCGAACGCCCGGCGGGCCGCATGTTCCGACTCGGCACGCTGTGGGGCTACGGTGCGCCCTACACGCCGCTCGACCAGGAGGTCGAGCGCATCTCGCGCATCACGCTCGACGACCTGCGCGCATGCGCGCGCGACTTCCCGCTCGAGCCGACGGTGCGAATCGCGGTGCTTCCCGAAGAGGGCGCGGCCGCAAAGTAGCCGCGCCGGTCACGCGCCTTCGTATTCGGCCTTGAGTTCGCGGCGGAAGACGACCACCCGGTCGCTGCCGCGTCGGCCCATCGCCAGCGCGAACATCGCGCCGCTGACCAGCTGGTCGGGCGTGCCGACGCCCGAACGGCTCACCGACGCAGGATCGCGGTCGTACAGGTTGACGCCGATGCTGACGGAGATGGGGAACGATCCGCCGTTCGCGCCGGCGAACTCGACGCTCGACTCGCAGGCCGCGCGGCGGATGAACTCCGCGATGCGCGACAGTTCGTCGGGATCGACCGACGGGATCATCACCGCGAGTTCCGCGCCGACGAACCGGTACACGGACGCGTTGCGCGGGAGGACCATCTGCATGCGCCGCAGCGTGTGCCGCAGCGCGGCCTCGACACCATGCATGCCGTAGGCCTGCTGGAGCGCGCGGGCGCGGTCGACGCCGATGAGCATGATTCCGACGCGGCCCTGCGACGCGACGCGTGCGACGGTGAACTGCCGCGCAAGATCCTCGCTGAAGACATGCGACTCGGGAATCGTCTCGAGCTCGAGGAGCTCCTTCTCGACCGAATCGCCTGCCGCCATCGGAATGCCGGGCTCCGTCAGCTGCTGCTCCTCGCGGATGCGCTCCGCCGCCGCCAGGATCGCGTCGACATCGGGCGCCTCGCCGGTCTCGAGATCGAAGGTCTCGGAGAGATCGCGCGCGAGCTTCACGATGTCGGAGAGCAGCGCCTCGGCCTCGGACTTCTGGATGCCGAACCATTCGCGCGCATTCGCATAGAAGCGGTCGAGCACCTCGGGGCTGCACTTCGGCGCAAGCACGGCTGCGACCGTCGCGGCGAGTCCGATCGTGCGGGCGAGCGGCTGCACCTCTCCGCCCACCTCGTCGATGCGGTGGTGGAAGCGGATCGCCTGCGCGAACGCGATGGGGAACCGCCAGCGCGCCGTCAGTTCGGCCGAGATCTCGGCATGGTCGGTGTCGAGCGTGCGCTGCTCGATCGCGCACAGCTTGTCGTGATCGCCCTTCGAGAGATCGATCACCTGGAGATAGCGGTCGCCGAACGCGCGCCACAGCGCGATCATGCCGATGTCGCGCACGAGCGCGGTGAGGAAGGCCTCGTCCGGGTCGCAGCGGCGGTGGCGCTGCGCGATCTCGCGTGCGGCGGCGGCGGAATAGATGGAGCGGCGCCAGTACGAGAGGAAGTCGAAGCCGACCTCCTCCTCGCCGTTGGTGGTCGAGCTGCGCAGCAGCGTGAAGCCGAGCACGAGCGCCTTCAGCGAGTGAAGGCCGAGGAAGACGAGCGCCTGCTGGATCGATCCGCAGCGCCGCGAGAGGCCGAAGAAGCTGGAGTTGACGGTGCGCAGCACCTTCGAGGCGAGCGCCGGGTCGTTCTCGATCACCGAGGCGATCTCGCGCACCGAAGCGTCGCGGCTCGAGGTGAGCTCGAGCACGCGCACCGCCACCGCCGGCATCGTCGGCAGGTTCGGAATGGCAAGGACTCGTTCGATCGCCGCGTTCTGCATGCAACGCCCTTCACCCTTCGCTGGGCCGTCCGGAACGATCCGGAACAGGCTCAGCCCCAAGCAGACCGCGGCCGGACCCTTCGCAGGTCCATCCCGATCCACCATGGTCATCGGCTCGGTGAGGACATCAATTCACGACCGTTGGAGGACATAAATGTTTCCGCGCGCTGTACCCCGACAGGGCCACTTGTCGAGGTCAACCTCTGCCGATATTGCGCGATCTTCTCGGCTCGAGCGCGAGATGGAGGGTCAGGAGCGCATCGCCGACCAGCGTCCGCGCATAGGCGGAGAGGAGCCGGATCGCACGGTCCACCGAGTCCGGCTCGAGATTCTCGGGCGGCTCGCCGACCGCGGTCTGCTGCAGCGCGAACGCCGTCTCGGGGCGCATGCGCCAGCCCTTCGGGTGATCGGCGAAGTCGACGATGGCACCCTCCGCGGGATCGAATGCGAGGCGCGGCGCGGGGATCGCGCCGACCTCGAAGCGCGGCTCGTGGCCCGTCTCGCGCAGGAGCAGCAGGAAGAAGCGGAGGAAGTGCGGCGCGGGCCGGTCGCCCTCCTCGATGTGCTCGAGCGTCGCGAGCATCGCGTCGTAGAGCCGCTCGTGCGGCACGGCGGGCGGAAGCATGCGGTGCACGAGCTCGGCCATGCCGAGCCCGTAGAGATTCGTCTCGAGTTCGTCGTGCGGCCTACGGAACATCTGGAGCAGCGTCCACTGCGTGAGTGTCTGCAGGTCGCGGTCGGGCTTGACCACCGCCACCACCTCGCCGCACGCGAGCATGTCGATGCCGCCCGAGAAGCTTCCCCGCTCGCGTCGCGCGCCCTTCGCCAGGCCGCGGAGCACGCCGTGGCCGCGGCAGAAGAGGCTCACCGTCTGCGAGGTCTCCGACCAGTCCCACTGGCGGATGCAGATGGCTTGATCGACGAGATTCGGCACCGGAGGATTGTGACACGGCGCGGCCCGCTTGGGGAAGCCGTTCGCCGCCGATCCGCTCGCTCACGCCGCGAGCGGCATGCCTTCGAGCGAGACGCGGTTGCGTCCGCCACGCTTCGCCGCGTAGAGCGCCAGGTCGGCGCGGGCGAGGAGATCCGCGGGCGTTCCGCCGGCGCCGATCATGGTGAGATCGGCGATGCCGAAGCTCGCGGTCAGCACGAGGTCCGGATTCCTGCGCCAGCGGTGCTGCTCGAAGCGCTGCCGCATGTCCTCCGCCACCTCGACCGCGGCCTCGGCCGCGACTTCGGGCAGGATGATCGCAAACTCCTCGCCGCCGTACCGGCACGCGATGTCGTTGCTGCGGCGGTTCGAGAGCACGGTCGCGAAGAACGCGAGCACCTCGTCGCCGAACGGATGGCCGAAGCGGTCGTTGACCGACTTGAAGTGGTCGATGTCGGTGAGGATGAGCGAGATCGGGTGGCCGAGCCGCCTTGCCTGCTGCACCTCGGTCGCGAGACGCTGGTCGAAGAACGCGCGGTTCCAGAGCGCCGTCAGGCCGTCGAGCTGCGCGCGCTGCGAGAGCATGCGGAGGAGCTGCTGCACGCGGATCGCCGAGCGCAGCCGCGCCTTCAGCTCCGCCATGTCGAACGGCTTCGAGATGAAGTCGACGGCGCCGAGGTCGAGGCAGCGCACGCGGTCCATGGTCTCGGTGCTCGCGCTGATGAAGATGACGGCGATGTCGCGCGTGCGCGCATCTTCCTTCAGGCGCTGCAGCACCTCGAAGCCGTCGATGCCCTCGAGCTCGATGTCGAGCAGGATCACATCGGGCTTGAGTTCATGCGCGAGGCGCAGGCCTTCTTCGCCGGTCGCGGCGCAGCAGATCTCGATCTGCTCGAGCTGCAGCCGTGCGCGCAGCAGCCGGTGCATGAGCTCCGAGTCGTCGATCGAGAGGATGCGCGGCGTACGCGGCCCGTAGTCGGTGTTCGGTGCGGATTCGGTCGTCACGCCGCACCCCGCTTCCCGTCGATCGCCCGGCGGCAGAGCCAGATGAGATCCTCGGTCTTCTCGGTCAGGGCGGAGAGATGCAGTTCGTCCTCCAAGCCGTCGTCGACATGGGGAATCGCCTCGCGGTGCATGTTGATGTAGCGGATCTCGCTCTCGACCTTGCGCGCGGCGTCGCCGATCTGCTGGAAGCCGTAGCCATTCGCCGATCCGGCGAGCTGGTGCGCGAGGATCCTCAGTCGGTCGGCGTCGTGGGCATCGAGCGCGGTGCGGATCGCGTCCACGCGGCGCTCGAGGTCGCCAAGGAACCACAGCACGAGCGACCGCATCTCGGGGTCGTTCTCCAGTGGACTCCGCAGCGGCTCGCCGCCTTCCGGTCCCGATGGGTTTCCTTCTTCCCGCATGGCCGAATCATCGTCACGGTCGGACCAAGACTTCGCCCCGTCGGACTCCGATCGTCCGCCCGCAGGCGGCACAGGCGGCACAGACGGAACATATGGAACAGACGGAACGATCCGTTCGATCGGCGCCGCCGCCACGGAGGGGTTTGACGCCCCGCGCCGAGGCGTCTACCGTGCGGGCGTTCCAAGGCCACGCCTGCGCGAAAGCGCGGACGAAGGAGTTCTCACTGTGCTACCAAGCCCCCCCGCCCGCGAGGGCCAGCTCGGCTTTCTCTATCTCCCGCCGTACCGCGTGCAGGGAATCAGCGTCGCCGGCGAGCAGACCTGCATCCAGATCCCCGAACTCGACCTCGCGTTCGACATCGGTCTCTGCACCCGCGCGGTGCTGAGCGTGCCGACGATCGCGCTGTCGCATGCGCACATGGACCATCTCGGCGGCCTGCCGTACTGGTTCAGCCAGCGCTACTTCCAGAAGATCGGCGGCGAGACGCACATGCCCGACCGCGCCGACGGCAAGCCGAAGCCACCCGTCGGCCGCTGCGTGTGCCATCCGGAGCTCGAGCCGCACCTGCGCGCCATGATGCGCGCGTGGGAACCGCTCGAGCGCCAGCGCACCCCGTTCGAGATCGTACCGCTCGCTCCTGAAGAGGAGATCGAGATCAAGAACAGCATCCGCATGCGCGCGATCGCGACGCGCCACACCGTCACGAGCCTCGGGTTCGCGGTGCTCGAGCAGCGCAGCAAGCTGAAGGAGGAGTTCCGCGACCTTCCCCAGGAGAAGCTGCGCGAACTGCGCGCGCGCGGCGTCGAGATCACGCGCCAGCTCGACATCCCGCTCGTCGCCTACACCGGCGACACCGCGCCCGGCGAGTTCCTGGTGCGCGACGAGTTCGCAGAGGCGAAGATCGTCATCAGCGAGTGCACCTTCTTCGAGCCCGAGCACGCCGATCGCGCGCGCACCGGGATGCATCTTCACATCGACGACATCATCCGCATGCTTCCGGTGTGGAAGGCGGAGGCGATCGTGCTCGTGCACGCGTCGCGCCGCACCACCATCCACTACGCGCGCGAGCGGATCGAGGCCCTCGCGGGCGCCGACGCGTCGCGCATCCACCTGCTGATGGATCACCGCGCGAACCGCCATCGCTACGAACGGCAGCTCGCGGATACCCAGGCCGCGCAGAAGCCCGCCACCCCTTCCAGCCCGGCGAACCCCGCTCCGGACGAAGCGCAAGCGGATTGACGGGCTCGGCGGGACGGTCTATCGTCTGCGCCCCGTGGTCGATTCATGGCGGTGGGACGCCAGGAATCCATGTCGACAGGAAGTCGACGAACGAACGAACGAACTTTCGCCGTTCCATCGCCGTGCGATGGGCGGATGCGCCGCCCTCGCGTCGAGTGCGGCAGGAGGATGCATGCAGAGAATCGAGCCTGGTTTCCGCGAGTCGCTCGTCGACTACCTGCGGAAGAATCACCCGGATATCTGCAGGCACTGGTTCGACGACATCGAGCCTTCCGAGATCCGCGACGGCGTGCTCCGGCTCGTGGTGCGCGAGCCCGTGCAGCTGCGCTACCTGCAGCGCTGCTGCGGCACCCACTTCACCGAAGCGGCGCAGAATGTGACCGGCCGGCTGCTGGTGGTGCGTTTCGTCAGCCCGAACGACGAGGCCAAGCTCGAGGCGGGCCGCCAGCACGGCGGAGCCGCCGTCGTCGAGGACGATGCGGCGGAGCGTCCGGCGTGGCTCGACGAGCAGATGCTCCTGAGCCCCGACTACACCTTCGATTCGTTCATCGTCGGGCCGAGCAACCGCCTTCCCCATGCTGCGGCGCTCGCCGTCGCGGCGAAGCCCGCGCGCGCCTACAACCCGTACTTCATCCACGGCGGCGTCGGCCTCGGCAAGACGCACCTCCTCCACGCGATCTGCCAGTCGCTACTCAAGGCGCAGCCGAACCTCCGCCTCTGCTACATCTCGTGCAACTCCTTCATGGATCTCTTCCACGAGGCCGTGAAGGCCGGCCGCATGACCGACTTCCGGAACCGCTTCCGCACGGCGGATGTGCTCGTCATCGACGACATCCACTTCCTGTCGAAGCATGAGCAGACGCAGGAAGAGTTCTTCCACACCTTCAACGCGCTGTACCAGGCGGGCAAGCAGATCATCCTGAGCTCGGACGCAGCGCCGAACGAGATCCCCGATCTCGAGGAGCGCCTCACGAGCCGCTTCGCCGCCGGCATGGTGGCGCGCATCGAGCGCCCCTGCTTCGAGACCCGCGTCGCCATCGTGAAGGCGAAGGCGTCGATGCACGGCCTCGATCTGCCGGACGATGTGCCGCCGTACATCGCGGCCAAGGTCGACACCAACATCCGCGAGCTCGAGGGCGCGCTCACCCGCATCCGTGGCCTGGCGATGGCCAACAACCAGCCCATCACGCTCGAGATCGCCAAGCAGGCGATCGACGGCGACCTCGAGACGCGCGGCGGCAACGCCCCCAGCCTTCAGTCGATCATCGAGAGCGTCACCCGCTTCTACGATGTGAAGCTGGTCGATCTGCTGTCCAAGCGGCGTCACAAGTCGATCGCCATGCCCCGCCAGGTCTGCATGTACCTCGCCCGCAAGCACACCCGCTTCTCCCTCGAGGAGATCGGCGGCTACTTCGGCGGACGCGACCATACGACCGTCATGCACGCGGTCCGGACGATCGAGCAGAAGGCCGGCCTCGACCAGAAGCTGCAGGCAGAGGTCGACCGCATCGAGCAGGACCTCCTGCAGCGCGCGTCACGCTGACTCCTAGGGTCTGTGGACATCCTGTTGGATACTGTCCCCAACGCCGACGCGATCGACATGTGGACAACCTGAAACGGACTCTCGCCGGTTCGAAGGATCGCATCCGGCCCTTCGAACCGACTGGGGTCGATCCCAATCGACAGCCAGTTGTCAGGTTCCCCGATGTGCACTTTGATCGTAAGTATATGATCTACATCAACTTCCGTTGTGGATAGTCAGACTTATGCGGATACCAACAGGCCCTTTTACTAGGTAGGTAGAGAGAGTTATTGAGGATGGTGTTCGGGCCCCAAACGGGGAACCGTTCCTCGGGATCCTTCCCGTTCTCGGATGCGGAACCCCAATCCGTGCGGCAGCGAGAATTGTGGATATCGCGATGCGCGGCTAGCTCGATCCACAATTGTGGCTTGTGGATAAGTCTTGGCAGCGCGGGCACGCGACCGTCGTGCGTCCGCCGAGTTGGAACCCCTCCAGGATCGTGCCGCAGCGCAGGCAGGGCAGACCGGCACGGCCGTAGACCTGATGGGTCTGGACGGCGTCTCCAGGCTGCCCGAAGGCGTCTCGGTAGTCGCGGAGGGTCGAGCCTCCCGCCTGGATCGCGGAAGTGATGATCCGATGGATGTTCTGAGTGAGTCGATTGCACTCTTGCTTGGTCAGGGAATTGCACGGACGCAGGGGGTGAATGCGCGCGCCGAAGAGGGATTCGTCGGCGTAGATGTTCCCGAGTCCGGCGATCGTGGCCTGATCGAGTAATGCTGACTTGATCGGTCGCTTGGACTTCTCCAGAACCGCCCAAAGAAGCGGCCCGGATGGTTTGGCTGCGTCGTGTCCAAGAGTCATCCAGACTTGTTGTAGCGCCGCGCGGGAGGCATAGGCGGTAAGCCCGCCGAACCGGCGCGGATCTCGGAAGGCAAGGCGCCACGGCTGTGTCACCTCGATGCCTGCGGCCCGAACCGTCGACTCGGCCGGCCAGAACTCCCAGATCACATGGCGGTGCTTGGCGTCCATTCCGCGTGGGTAGCCACCGCGCTCGATGGTGACGGAGCCGGTCATTCCGAGCTGGATCACCAGCACGCGACCACTCGATGCCTCGAGCGCCATCTGCTTCCCGTGCCGATGCGTCGCGACGATGGTCGAGTCGGCAAGCAGCGCAGCGTCGATGTCACCGCGGAGTGCGTCGGATGCATAGGACACGACGCCGCGGCGACGCACCGAGACACGCCCAATTCGACCGCCCGCGACCCAAGGGTCGAGGGATCGTCGGAGGTGCTCAACTTCGGGCAGTTCGGGCATGGTTCGAGTGGGGCGACCCTATACTCGCAGGCTACGCGCAACGCGGCCTTTCGGCGGCGGTTGGTCGGGCTGGAAACAGACCCGTCGGCTGAAATCTGGCGCCTGCGCCGAGCCGATCGGGAGAACCTTCGGTTTTCTCCAGGAAGGGCGTATCCCGAGGGGTTCGCCAAAGCCGAAACAAAGGGGAGAGGGAAGGCAACTCCACCATGTCGGATCCAACGAACAGCCACCACCACCCCAACGCGACGCCCTCCAACCAGTGGGCGATCGCAGAACCAGCCTTCTCGCCGACCTGGCCGGACCTCGTCGCCGGCGTCGCCGAAGTGCGGCGTGCCATCGAGCGCGTCCGCCGCGAGGTGCACAAGTCGATCGTCGGCCAGGACGAGGTGGTCGAGCAGGCGATGCTCGCGATCCTCTGCGGCGGACACGCCGTGGTCGAGGGCGTGCCGGGCCTCGCGAAGACGCTGCTCGTCTCGAGCCTCGCGAAGACGCTCAGCCTCCAGTTCTCGCGCGTGCAGTTCACGCCCGACCTGATGCCGAGCGACATGACCGGCACGGAGGTCATCCAGGAGGACAAGGCGACCGGCTCGCGCGCGCTCCGCTTCGTGAAGGGTCCGATCTTCGCGAACATCGTGCTCGCCGACGAGATCAACCGCACGCCGCCCAAGACGCAGTCGGCGCTGCTCGAGGCGATGCAGGAGCGGCAGGTCACGGTGAACGGCGTGCAGTACCGCCTTCCGAACCCGTTCTTCGTCCTCGCGACGCAGAACCCGATCGAGCAGGAGGGCACCTACCCGCTGCCCGAGGCGCAGCTCGACCGCTTCATGCTGAACATCCGCGTGAACTACCCGACAGAGGCCGAGGAGCTCGAGATCGTCTCGCGCACCACCTCGACGGGCCTCTCCGATCCGTCGCCGGTGCTCTCGGCCGACGACATCGTGCGCATGCAGGCGCTCGTGCGCCAGATCCCCGTTTCGGAAGATGTGCTTCGCCATGCGATCCGCATCGTGCGCGCCACGCGCGTGCGCGAGGAAGGCGAGGCGATCAAGGTCTGCCGCGACTACCTCGCGTGGGGCGCAGGTCCGCGCGCGAGCCAGTTCCTCGTGCTCGCGGCGAAGGCGCGCGCGCTCGTCGAGGGAGCCGAGAAGCCGACGATCGCGCATCTCGAGTCGATCGCGCTGCCGGTGATGCGTCACCGCATCGTGACCAACTTCAACGCGGAGGCCGACGGCGTGAAGGCCGACGATGTCGTGAAGCTCATCCTCGAGAGCGTGCGTGGCGGAAGCGCCTCGCGCGAGTTCGAGAGCGTCGTTCGCTGATCACGGCGTGATGGACCATGGCGGCGGCCGTCGCCGGGAGCAAGCAGCGTTTGGATTCGAACCGCGACATGAACGACGGTCGTTCGCGTGAACGGCCAAGCGAGCGAGCGCTCCGCGCCGAGCAGTATCTCGCGCCCGAGACGCTCGGCACGCTTGCGCCGTTCGAGCTGCGTGCGCGGATGATCGTCGAGGGCGTGATGAGCGGCATGCACCGCTCGCCGTACCAGAGCCTCGCGGTCGAGTTCGCCGAGCACCGTCAGTACGCGCCCGGCGACAGCATCCGCCAGATCGACTGGAAGGTGTTCGCGCGCACCGACAAGATGTATGTGAAGCGCTATGTGCAGGAGACGAACCTCGATGTGATGGTGCTCGTCGACCGCTCGAGCTCGATGCGCTTCGGCACGCTTCCGGTGAAGAAGGGCTGGGGCGGCACGGACCCGAGCCGCGCGCGCGGGTTGTGGACGAAGTTCGACCACGCGACGGCGACGGCCGCGGCGCTCGCGTACCTCTGCCTGCACCAGGGCGACCGCGTCGGTCTCGCGCTCTTCGACGAGGAGCTGCGGTCGCAGGTGAAGCGCTCGAGCCAGCGCGACCAGTGGCGTGCGATCGTCGGCGCGCTGAGCGGCGAACCCGTGAAGGGGCGCGCGCAGATCGGGCGTTCGGTCGACCAGATGGTGGCGCGCGTCCAGAACCGCGCGCTCTTCGTCATCGTGTCGGACTTCCTCATGCCGCTCGACGACCTGCGCGGCGCGCTCGCGCGGCTGTCGCACCGCGGGCACGACGCGATGCTCGTCCAGGTGCTCGACCGCCAGGAGCTGCGCTTCGAGATCGACACGCCCGCGCTGTTCGACGGGCTCGAGGGCGAAGCGGCGGTCGAGGCCGATCCGCGCGCAGTCCGTTCGGCGTACCTCGAGCTCCTGCGCGCGCATGTCGAGGGAGTCGACCGCATCGCGCGCGGCTTCGGCGCCGACGCGGTCGTGTGCGACACGCATGAATCGGTCGGGCCGGTCATCGCCGCGCTCCTCGACCGCCGCATGAGCTTCGCGGGGAGGCGCGGCGGATGAACTTCCTGCACCCCGGCATCGCGCTTGCAGCCGTCGGAGCGGTCGCGCTTCCGATCATCATCCACCTGCTGTTCCGTCGCCGGCGCATTCCGGTCGACTGGGCCGCGATGGAGCTCCTGCGCGAAGCGGTGCGCCGCACCAACCGCCGGCTCAAGGTCGAGCAGTGGCTGGTCCTCGCGCTGCGTGCGCTTGCGGTGCTGTGCGTCGGTCTCGGACTGTCGGTTCCGTTCATCGGCCAGGGCGGAGTGCTCGGCGACGAACCGCGCGTCTGGATGGTCGTCGTCGACGATGGAACGACGAGCGGACTGCAGAGCGGTTCGGAGACGGAACTCGGTCGCGTGCGCGACGAGGCGTTCAAGCTGATCGCGGAGCGCGGCGCGCGCGACCGCGTCGGCATCGTGCTGGCGTCGACGCCGCCGAAGGTGCTGCTTGCGCCGACGGGCGACGGAACGGTCGTCGAGCGGGAACTGCGCGCGATCGTGCCCAGCGAGTCGCCGAGCGACCTGCGCGGTGCGCTGTCGCTTGCGCGCGACGCGATTCTCGCGGAGGCGGCGGCGGGATCGGGTTCGCGTCCGGCACAGATCGTGCTTGCGAGCGCGTTCCGCGCGGGCTCGGTTGGAAACGCCGAGGCGCTGAACGACGGCGGCGATGCAGGCGCTGCGGCCGCTGCTGGCGAACCCGCCGAACGCGGGCCGAAGATCGAGGTCGTCGCGCTGCCCCCGGCGCGCGATGTCCCGAGCGATGTACATGTCTCCGAGGTCGAGGCGCGGCTCGCGCCCGTCGGTGGAACCGTGTCGGTGCGCACGGTGCTCACCCGGCAGGGCGCGTCGCTCGAGACGGGACGGACCGAGGTGCGCGTGGGCGGCGATGGATTCGCGGCGGTTCAGCCGCGCACCGTCGCATGGGAACGCGGCCAGACCGAGGCGACCGTCGAGTTCCAGCTTGCGCCGCTCGCCGCGGGAGCAGCGGAGTCGCGTCGTGCGGCGATCGAGGTGAGGCTCGACGAGGACGCGCTCGCGCCGGGCAACGCGGCGTGGACGGTCGTCGATGTGCGCGATGAGATCGAGGTCGGCATCATCGGGCGCCGCGGCGCGCTCGATGCGTCGGACCTCGACCGCATTCCCGCGTCGCTCTGGGTGTCGCGCGCGCTGTCGCCGTCGGTCGGGTCGGGCATGCGCGTGCGCGACATCGACCCCGCCGCATGCGATGCGCGCGAACTCGTCGGACTCGATGCGGTCGTGATCGCGCGGCCCGACCTCCTGTCGCAGGCGGCCGCCGATGCGCTTGGTGCGTTCGTGCGCGCAGGCGGCGTCGCGGTCGTGCTTCCCGCGGGCGAGTCGCGCGCGCAGTCGTGGGGCACCATGCTCCTTCCCCGGCTCGGCGTGACGCTTGCGATCGCGGCTGAAGCGGTCGATGCGGCGGAACCGAGGCTGCTCGCGGAAGAGCAGCCGCCGAACCGGATCCTCGCCTCGATCCGTCCTGAACTCGCATCGCTCGCCGCGCCGGTCACGGTCGACCGTTCGGTGGCAATCGAAGGTGCGGCGGCAGGCGATGTGGTGCTTGCGTTCGCCGACGGCGCGCCGTTCGTCGTCGCGCAAGCCGCAGCGACCGAGGACCGGCAGGCCGGCGGGCTCGTCGTGCTCTTCGCCGCAGCGCCCGAACTCGCGTGGTCGAACCTGCCCGTGAAGCCGCTGATGGTTCCGCTGTTCCAGGAGACGGTGCGCACGGCGCTCCAGTTGTCCGCGGCGGGCGACGAGATCGCGGTCGGTGCGCGCGTACGCGGCGAACCGGGCACTCGGCTCGCGGCGGGCGATGGCTCGATCGTCGTCGTCGAGAAGGACGGCGTGTCGGTCGAACCGGTCCGAGCGGCCGGCGTGCTTCGCGGCGACGGTGGAACGGTGGTCGCCGTCAACCAGCCCGCGTCGAGCCTCGCGCTTGCGCCGCTCGGCGAAGACGCGGTGCGCGCCGCGCTCCGAGGAGTCGGGAGCGTGCGGATCGCCGAAGTGGCCGAAGCGGCCGATGCGGGCGCCGTCGCCGAGTCGGCGCGCGAGCGCGAGGCACGCGCGGGCGCGAACCAGACCGCGCGCATCGCGTTCCTGCTGCTTGTCGTCGCGCTCGCGGCGTTGCTCTTCGAGGGATTCCTGAGCCGGCTGTTCTCGCATGCCTCGCTCGAGCGCGCGGGCCGGTCCGACGGGGTCGTTGCGACGGTCGGTCGGGTGCGTCCGCGCGGCGGCCCTGCGTCGCGGCCTTCGTCGAGCGACCGTGTTCCGGTCGGAGGTGGCCGATGAACTCGCAGTCGCCGATCGTGCGTTCGGTGGTCGAGTGGATTCTCGGCGAGCGCGTGCCCGAAGACGCGCAGGCGATGGTGTTCGTGTTCGAGCGCCCGGTGCCGACATGGGTGTGGTTCCTCATCGTCGTCGGGGCGTGCACGATCGGCTGGTGGAGCTACAGGCGGTTGTCGGCGGGCCGTTCGTCGTCGTCCCGCGTCGCGCGCGGCGGGCTCGCGGTGCTTCGCGCGTGCGCGATCATGCTCCTCGCGGTGCTGATCGCGGGTCCATCGGTTCGGTTCGAGCGGACGCGCGTCGAGCGTGACCGGCTCATCGTGCTGCTCGACCGAAGCCAGTCGCTCCTCATCGAGGACGCTCCGGGCGGGAAGAGCCGTGCGCAACAGCTCGTCGGGCTGCTCGAGACGGCGGAACCGGCGCTCGCGGCCATCGCGAAGGACAAGGAGATCGACTTCGTCGGCTTCGCGGGAGGCGTGTTCTCGCTTGCGCGAGGCGGCGATGGAGCGGTGGAGGCCGGCGTGGTCCCGCAGCTTGGCGATGCGAGCGGCGATCGGACCGATCTCGACGGTGCGATCCGGCAGGGGCTGTCGCGCGCGGCCGGCCGCCCGGTGAGCGGCGTGCTCGTGGTGTCCGATGGTCGTTCGATCGTTCCTGTCGCGGCCGAGACGATGCGTCGGCTCGAGCGCGATTCGATCAAGGTGTTCACGGTCGCGCTTGGATCGAAGGATCCCGTCGGCGATGCGGCGATCGTGTCGGCGACCGCGCCTGCGCGCGCGTTCGTGCGCGACCGTGTTCCGATCGAGGTTCGCGTCGATCGCGGCGGAACCGAGGGGAAGCTTTCGGTTCGTCTCGTCGATGCCGCGACGGGCGCCGAGATCGAGTCGCGGCCAGTCGAGGACACCGGAGCGGCGGAGTCGGTGGTGATCCTCGACCTGGTGACCGAGACGGTCGGTGCGCGGGCCGTGCGGGCGGAGCTGGTCTCGGAGCGGCCGGACCTCGTGCGCGAGAACAACGCGCGCTCGCTGACGGTCGAGCTTGTCGATCGTCCGATCCGGCTGCTGTACATCGAGGGAACCTCGCGGTGGGAGTACCGCTACCTCAAGAACCTTCTGCTGCGCGAGCGCGATGTCGAGAGCTCGATCATGCTGCTGTCGGCCGACCGGGACTTCGCGCAGGAAGGCAACATGCCGATCTCGCGCATTCCTCGCACGAAGGAGGAGTTCGGGCGGTACGACCTGTTCATCATCGGCGATGTTCCGAGCGGCTACTTCTCGCCCGAGCAGCTGGCGATCATCCGCGCCGAGGTGAGCGAGCGCGGCGCGGGACTGCTTTGGATCGGCGGCGATCGATCGACGCCGGCATCGTGGGAAGGCACGGTGCTTGCGGATCTCATGCCGTTCCGGCCACCGCTCGCCGTCGAGGCGCGCACGGGTGGCAGCCTGATGAAGCCGACGGAGGCCGCGGAGCGGCTCGGCGTGCTGCGGCTGTCGGATGAACCCGAGGGCTGGCCGGCGGTCCTGAACGATCGTTCGCTTGGCTGGCCGCAGCTGCGGTTCGTGCAGCTCGTGCCGCGGGCGCGGCTCAAGCCGACGGCGGAGACGCTTGCGGAAGTGAGCGGCGTCGGCGCGGCGGCGCAGGAGCCGAGCGCTGCGGTGATGCGCATGCGGTTCGGCGCGGGCGAGATCGTCTATGTCGCGACCGACGAGATCTGGCGCTGGCGCTACGGGCAGGGCGAACGCTACCCCGAGCGGTTCTGGGTTCCGCTCGTGCGGTTGCTCGCGCGCGAGGCGCTCGCGAACGACGATGCGCGAGCGGTGCTCTCCGTCGCTCCCGCGCGCGTCGCACCAGGCGAGTCGGTGCTCGTTTCGGTGCGTTTCCGCGACGAGGAGACGGCGTCGATGGCGCCCGCGATGGTGCCGGTCGAGATCAGGGATGGATCGGGCGCCGCGGTCTCGCGCATCGAGCTCGCGCGCGAAGGTGCGGAGGCGACGGCTGTCTTTCCGGCGGATCGCCTTGGATCGTTCCGTGCGGTTGCGAACGATCCGGCGTTCGGTTCGAGCGAGGCGCCCTTCGAGGTCGTCCGGGCCGACGACGAGATGCGTCGCGGCGACGCCGACCACGAGACGCTCGCCAGGCTTTCGGAGCGGTCGGGAGGTCGTGCGCTCGACGGCGAGGGGCTGCGGGAGCTGCCGGCGCTGCTTCCGCTGCGCGCGAGGGAGATCGATGAAAGCGTGCTCAGGTCGATCTGGGATACGCCGGCGGCATTCGCCATCCTGCTTGTGCTGCTCGCGGCGGAGTGGACGGGGAGGAGGTTGCTGAGGCTGGTGTGAACCGGTCTTGGCGTCGCAAGGACATCATGAGTCAGGATCACGACACAACTTCGGCAAGCCAGTCGCAGCGCAGCGATGCGGTGCGTTCCGTCGAGCGGATCGCGGTGCAGGCACGCGTGCTTCGCATCGTGGCCGCTTTCGCTGCGCTCGTGGTGCTCGTCGTGGTGTCGGTGTCGCTGACGGCGGCGATCGATGCGCTGGTGCGCTTCCCCGCCGTGCTGCGGGCGGTCTTCCTGTGCGTGATCGTCGCGCTCGTCGCGATCGATGTGCGGAAGTTCCTGATTCCCTCGCTGCGGTTCAGGCCGAGGCCGATCGAGATCGCCCAGAGGATCGAGAAGCAGCGTCCGGAGCTCGCAGGGCATCTTGCGGCAGCGGTCGACTTCGAGTTGACGGGGGTCTCGAAGACCAACGAGCTTGCGGCGTTCGCGGTGCGCAACCTCGAGGAGCGGGCGAAGGGAATGGACCTCCGCCGCGTGCTCAGGCTCCGTCCGACGGTGGTCCGCGTCTTCGGTGCCATCGCGTGCGTCGCGCTGGCGTCGGTGTTCGCGGCGATGCAGCCGGACCATGCGACGATCGCGGTGAAGCGCGTGCTCATGCCGTGGAGCGATGCGGCGTGGCCGGCGCGCACGGCGGTCGAGAGCCTCATGGCGGGCAAGGCCGTCGCGCCGAAGGGTGCGCCCATCGAACTGCAGGCGCGCCTGACGAAGGGCGATGGTGCGAAGGAGCGCGTGTTCGCGCGGTACCGCACGATCGGAGCCGATGCCGGCGAGCCTTCTGCGTGGACCGAGGTCGCGCTGTCAAGGCAGCCGAGCGGGGACTTCTCGAGGCTCGTCGAGGCCGATGGTGAGCGCATCGAGTTCGTGTTCCTCACGCGCGATGCGGAGACCACGGTCGGTTCGATCCGGCTTGTCGAGCCGCCGGCCATCGAAGGCGCGATCGTGACCGTGGATCCGCCTGGCTACGCGAGTCGGGTTCTGCAGACCCGCAACGAGGAACTTGGAAACGGGATGGATGCGCGCGCGACGCCGCGCGATCCGTTGCTCGAGGGAAGCAGGGTTCGGCTCGTGCTGCGGCTTTCCAGGGCGATCGAGATCGACGCGGCGAACCCGATGGTCTGGATGATCGGCGACGCTCCGTCCGTCGCGTCGGAAGCAGCAGCGCGCAAGCCCGAGGCGGCGCTGGCGGAGGCATCCGGAGCTGGCGACGCCGAGGTCGGTACCGCGGCCGGTGAGTCGAAGGCGGATGCCGACGGCGCACGCAAGGCGATCACCCCCGCAGCCGATCCGAACGACCCGACCCGTTGGGTGATCGAGTTCGTCGCCCGAGGGCCTGCGCGCATCGAGGCCCAGCTTGTCGATGCGGACGGGATCCGTCAGTCCGAGGCGAGCGTGTACGCATTCGACACGATCGCGGACCGTGCGCCGACGGCGGCGATGATCGAGCCCGCGCAAGACGAGTCGGTGGTCGCCGATGCCAGGGTGGCGATGCGCGCCGATCAGCGCGATGATCTCGAGCTGAAGGCAGCGGGAGTCGAAGTCGCGACGCGCCTCGGGAAGTCCGATGCCGAGAGCCTCGTGTTCGAGGAGCGGGCGGATCTGAAGGAGTCGCAGTCCGCCGCGAGCGTCGAGCGGACGCTCGATATCGCGAGACTCCGGCTCGAGCCCGGCGACTCTGTGGTGCTCCGGTCGTTCGCGGAAGATCACTTCGACGGGCTCGGAGCTCCCGAGACGAGCCATGGCCGTGCACGGAGCGCGCCGCGCATCATCCGAATCGTCGGCGAGGAGGAGTTCGAGCGTCAGATCCGGTCTTCGCTCGCGGGCGTGCGCCGTGATGCGATGCGGATCGACGAGCGGCAGGCGAAGGCCCGCGAGCAGATCGAGCGGGATCCGAGCGAGTCGGGCCTCGAGCAGGCGCAGGCAGCCATCACCGATGGCATCACGCGCATGCGCGAGGCAGCCGAGCAGGTCGGTGAGCGCCTTGCACGGAACGGCCGAGACGACGGATCGCTCGGCGACATCGCGAGGCAGGCCCAGGACATCGCTGCGGCGGCCGAGGCTCGCAGTTCGGAGGCGAGCGAAGCGATCGAGCGGGCGCGCGAGGAAGCGCAGACCCCCGAAGAGCGCGAGCAGCGCGCGAAGGACGCGAAGGAAGCGGCGGCACGACAGGATGAGGTTCGGGCCGAGCTCGAGGATCTCGTCGGACTGCTCGACCGCGACGAGGATGCATGGGCCGCGAAGCGCAGGCTCGAGGGCCTGACCAACCGCATTCGCCAGCTTGCGCGCGAGACCCAGCAGGCCGCCCAGCGCTCGAACGGAGAGGAACGCGAGCAGCTGTCACCCGATGCGCGTGCGGAGATCGACTCGCTGTCGGAACGCCAGGCCAAGGTCGCGGAGGAGACCGAGAAGGCTCTTGCGGAGTTGAAGGAGCGCGCGAACTCGCTCCAGCAGAGCGATCCTCAGCAATCGCGGTCGCTGGAAGCTGCTGCGGAGGCCGCTGAGGAGGGTCGGGTCCGCGAGGAGATGGAGCAGGCTTCGCGCGACAGCGCGCAGAACAAGCTCGAGCAGTCGAAGGCGGCGCAGGATCGTGCGCTTCAGGCGCTCGAGCGTGCCGTGCAGGCGCTCGAGGAGGATCGCAAGGTCCGCGCGAAGGAGCTCGCGCGCGTGCTCGAGGATCTCGTCGCATCGATCGAGCGTCTCATCAAGGAGACGGAGACCCGCCGCGACGAACTCGCGACCATCCCTTACGGCGAAGGCCAACCCGAGCGCATCTCCCGAGACCCCGTTGCCGCTGGATTTGGCCTGCTTTCCCAGAACACCCGCGGAGTCGCGTCCGATGCCCGGAGCCGCAGCCGCGAGGCGACGCGCCCAGCGCGGTCGTTGGATTCAGCTGCGACGAGCATGGCGGCGGTCGCGGCCGCACTGCGCTCGGAACGGGTCGTTCGGGAGGACGCATCTGCTGCCGCAGAGGCGGCCCTCGAGCACCTCGATGAAGCGCTCAAGCTGGCTCGTGAGGCGGCTGACCGAGCGGAACAGCGCGCCGAGCAGGAGAAGCGTCAGGAACTGCTGGAGCGCTACCGCGAGTTCCTCGAGCGCGAGACGACGCTGCGCGACGCTGCGGGCAAGATCGTTCCTTCCGAAGGCAAGAATCTCGGCCGACGCGAGCTGGTCGAGAGCCGGCGCCTCGCGACCGCGCAGGAAGAACTGCGTGAGGCGGTTCGTGAACTGCTCGATTCCCAGGACGAAGTCAAGGGATCCGATGCACTCGTCGACATGCACGACATCGTCGATCAAGCGCTTTCTGATTCGAAGGCGAGGCTCGGCGAAGGAAAGCCCGCCGATGCGCTGCCTCCGGCGAACGATGCGATCGAGGCGCTTGCCGCGATCGTCGCGGCGCTCGATGAAGGCGAGTCGCAGGGCGAGGAAGACATGTTTGCCGAGCAGCAGGGAGGCGGCTCCGAGCAAGGCGGGAGCGGTCAGGCCCCCGCAGGAGTCGTACCGCCGGCCGCAGAAGTGAAGCTGCTGCGGTCGATGCAGCAGTCGATCGCCCGGCGCACACGCGAGCTCGATGAATCTTCGGGCTCGATCGATCCCGTGCAGAAGGCACAGTTGCTCGGGGAGATCGCAGCAAGGCAGGCGCGAATCTTGGAACTCGGTTCGAAGCTCGCGGACAAGATCAGCGGCGGGACACCCAGCCCGTCCGGAGCACCCACTATCGAACCCGATGGAGATGGTGAACGACCGGAAAGCGGAAACCAGGAGAAGAGCCCATGAGTTTCGAACCCTCTCACCGCTGCTCGCTTCGACTCGTCGGTACGCAGGATGCCGTTCGTGGATCGGCTCTGCGCGTCGTGCGTCCTTGCACCGCGATCCTTATCGCAGCATGCTGGATGTTCGGTGGGCTCGCAACGGCCGCGTCTCAGGAGACGAACAAGGCAACAGGCACTCCGAGCACCCCTCCTGCTCCCGCTTCCCCTTCGAATCCCCCGTCGCAGGCGCCCGCCGCGACTCCGCCGAAGCCCGACGCACCGAAATCGCTCGATGACCTCCTTGGTGTGCCAAGGCAGCAGGATTCCGGCGCAGGAAAGTCAAGTGCCGACGATGCAGCCGAGAGGGAGCAGGCGAAGCGGCTCGAGCGATCGCTTGATGGTGCAACCCTCGACGATCTCGTGAAGCGAGCTGTTGATGGGATGAAGTCGGCTTCTGAGCGGCTTGGCGAGGCGAAGGATCCCGGCATCGGCACGCAGCGCATCCAGGAGGATGTCATCAAGACGCTCGACCGACTGCTTGAGGAGGCTGAGAAGCAGCAGAAGCGGCAGCCGTCCTCCAGCAGTTCCCGCAGACAGTCTGGCAAACCGCAGGATCAGCAGTCCGATCCGCGTGAGAACAATGGCCAGCAGTCGGGAAAGCCCGAACAACAGGACGGTCGGACGGAGCGCGGCAAGGCGTCGGGCGATGAAAGCACCGAGGGCCAGCGTCCTCCCGACCAGTCCGCGGCGGATGGGACCGAACTTGATGAAGCGCGGATCGAATGGGGAAGGCTGCCTGAGCGAGTACGCGAGCTTGTTCTTCAAGGTCGCCGCGATCGGGTCTCGACGATCTACGAACGGCTTACGCGGGAGTACTACCGTCGGCTCGCAGAGGAGGCCTCGAAGTGAACCATCGTCGGATATTGAGTGCAGCGTTCGGCTTCTGCACGCTGGCGACGCTCATCGCGCCAACGCTCTGCCTCGCTTCCTCCGCCTCTCCAACAGGGCGGAGCGCGGGCCATGCGGATCAGCCAGATCGGGAAGGACGATCCCTTCGGCCGACCTTCTACGGAGGAACGATCGTCATCGGCGCGCCGAGCCCCGCCGCTCTTCAGCCGGATCTCGATGATCGTCAGGGTGAGCTTGACGACGACGCCGACCTGCTGCTTCCGAGTCTCAAGGCTCTGCGAGCGACTGTGGCCACGTCGTCCTTTGGCAACCCGCTTCCCGCCGACGCCGTTCAGTCGACTCCGCCCGCGACGGGTACGCCTCCAGTGACCCCGAACCCAGGTCAGCCCGCGGTTGCCGCGCCGGCTCGACCTCCTCAGATGGGCGCGGAGAACGCTCCGAGCGAGGCGGAGATCACGCCGCGTCTTGAGGAGGCTGTCCGCAAGGGATTCGAGTACCTGCGTCGCCAGCAGAAGCCCGATGGTTCGTTTGGTCAAGGCCGATTCGGCCAGCATGTCGGCGTGACGAGCCTCGGCGCGATCGCGTTCATGGCGGATGGCAACCTTCCTGGCCGCGGTGAGTTCGGGGAGTGCGTGCAGAAGGCGCTCGACTTCGTCCTCGACCATTCGACCGAGACCGGCCTGCTGGTCTCGGATGAGACGCACGGCCCGATGTACGGTCACGGATTCGCGACGCTCTTCCTTGGCGAGATCTACGGCATGAACCAGGAGGATGATCGGGTTCGCGACGCGCTTGTGCGTGCGGTGCAACTGATCGTCAGCAGCCAGAACGACGAAGGCGGCTGGCGATACAACCCGGTCCCCGACGACGCGGATGTGTCGGTCACCATCTGCCAGGTCATGGCGCTTCGCAGCGCGAGGAATGCCGGCATCAAGGTGCCGAAGTCGACGATCGACGATGCGATCCGCTATGTCCGTGCCTGCCAGAACTCCGACGGCGGATTCCGCTACATGAAGGACCTTGGAGGTTCGGCGTGGCCGCGCACGGCCGCGGGTGTCGCGAGTCTGTTCTACGCCGGCGTCTACGAGGATCAGTCGATCGAGCGCGGCCTCGACTATCTCAAGCAGACGGCCTTCCCGAGAGGCGGCGGCGGCTTTGCCGGCGGCTTCTCGCAGCCCCACTACTTCTACGGTCACTACTACGCGGTGCAGGCGATGTACCTCGCGGGCGGCGATCGTTGGAAGAGCTGGTGGCCGGCCATTCGCGACGAGTTGCTTGCGAAGCAGAATCCCGACGGCTCTTGGTCGGATCCCCAGGGCGACTCCTACGGCACCGCGATGGCCCTCATCGTGCTTCAGATGCCAAAGCGCTACCTGCCGATCTTCCAGCGCTAGCACGACGCGGTACCTTCGATGCGAATGTTGACCGACCTCATCGACCTTCCTCGCCGAACGGCCGCGCTCGCGCTTGCGGCGCTGCTTGGATCGACGGTTTCCGTTCCTGCGGGCGCTGCGTCCCAAGCCTCGGACGCGCCCGGCGGCGTTCGGCTGCAGATGCTTCTTCGCGACGGCCGGTGGATCGACGGCCAAGTGGATCGGATCGGTATCGATCGCTTCTCGCTGACGCGCGCGAGCACCGCAACGGATCCCGCTGCCGGCGAGATCAAGTCCGACGAGGTCGTCGCATGCCTCGTCGGCCCCGATGCCTACAGGTCCATGGCATTCCTCACGCAGATGAGCGCTGGCACGCTCGTATTCGGGGATGGCCAGTTGCTTCCGGGCACGCTTCGGCCGGATCTCCGGCAGCCCCGTTGGGAGCATCGCTGGATTGGCGCGGTTCCGATCAAGACCGACCTGATCTCCGAGCTCAGGCTCGTGGCGACCCGACGCGCACCGGCGCGTCCCGACTCCGATTCCGTCCTTCTTCAGAACGGCGATGTCGTCTTCGGCTTCATCGAGTCCATCGGCGAGGAGGTTCTCCTCGAGCCTTCGGGCGGTGAGGCCGAGACGGATCAGGCATCCTCGAAGCCGTCCACCGTTCAAGGCGGAGCCGATGCGGCGCCAGAGGCATCCGCTCTCCGGCGCATCCATCTCGATCGAGTCGCCGCCATCGCGTTCGCCGCCCTTGAACAACCTCGGGCCGCAGATGCGCTTCTCTGGACCGCCGATGGAACGATCGTTCGCGCGAAGAGTGTCGCGTTCGACTCCGAGTCCGGATGGCGGTTCTTCCTCGCGGATCCGAATCTTGCTCCGCAGGGCGACCCAAAGCCGTTCACAGGCGCGGTGGCACGGCCAACGGCGTTCCTCTTCGACCGGGAGGCGATGACGCCGCTTGTGTCGTGCGGAGCGCCCGAGTATCGACCGACCGAGTCGTCGTATCGCTATTCGACTCGCCCGGAAACCCGCATCGAGCCAGCGGAGCAGTCGCTGCTTGGGCTTGGCTCGGTTGAGTTCGATGGCCCTGTGCACGCCGTGTTCAGGCTGCCGACGGCGCTGGCGGGCGCGGAGGTCGCATTCACAGCCGAGATCGCGCTCGCCGAACCCGCACCGACGGATGCGCGTGTCTCGGTCACGCTGCGACTCGGCGAAGCGGCGGTCGAGACGCTCGTCCTCGACTCGGGCACACGGCGAAGATCCGTTCGACTCGGCTGTCGGGTCGAAGGCGATGCTCGTCTGCAGATCGTCGTCGAGGATGGCGGCAACGGCATCGGCGGCGATCGGATCGTGGTGCACCGCGCATGCTTCGTCAGGCAGCGCTGAGCGCGGCCAGCGGATGCGAAACCGCCGTGGCCTTCGGCGCACCGACATCCTGCCGACCGGTCGCATGCCCCCCGCCGCCGATTCATCGACGACGCTCGCGCGGATCACGCCATCCGGAAAGAACGACACACGGATCGTGCCGTCGCGGCAAGTCGCAAGGCGCATCGATCCCTCGGGCAGGTGTGGTTCGAACCGATCCTGCGAGAAGCGCCTCGCAGCGGTCGACTGCAGGATGAGCTGCGGCTGTGCAAGCGCGAGGGCGCCGGCGACAGCCTCGCGCCAGCTTCCGTGGTGCGGTAGTTCCAGCACATCGCAGGAGAGATCGACTTCTCCGCGCTCATGCATCGCCGAGAGCCGCGCCGCAGGTTCCGTCTCGATGTCGCCACAAAGCAGGAGACGCGGTCGCTGCACACCCTCCGATGCATCGACTTCGACGGACACGACCAGCGACATGTCGTTGTCGCGTCTCGAGCGGAACTCCGCCCGAGGCCAGAGCACCGTCCATGCCGCATGTCCGATGCGCAGCGAGTCGCCGGCCGCGAGCGTCTCGATCCGTGTCCCTCGGACCCGGAACGACGCGAGCAGCTCCCTCACGGCCGGGTTCGAGCGCTCCGCCACCAGCATGGATTCATGCAGGTACGCGCAGCCGACGCGCGCATACCGCGCGACATCCGCCAGCGCGCTCAGGTGATCGAGATCCGGGTGGGAGATGATCACGGCCTCGACCACTCCGCCGCGCTCGTCGATCCACGGCAGAAGCGCACGCGAAGCGACATTTCCGATCGAGCTCGAGCCGCCATCGAAGAGCACGAGGGACGAGCCCGACTCGATGGCGATCGCGGTCCCATCGCCGATTGCGAACATCGTGGCCTCGAAGTGCGGGACTTCCCGATCGATGCCGCGGACGATGGGCGGCAGGACCAGAAGCATCGCGAGCACAAGCCACGCGGCGGTCCGCATGACTCGCCTCGGCGCACGGAGCGCCACGACGCTCGCCAATCCGGTTGCAGCGCCGATCGACCAGTGGATGCCGCCGACCGCGAGCGATCCCGCGCCGCAGCGGATGGCGAACTCGACGAGTTCGACCTGAAGCCACGCCGCAAGATGCAGCGGCCAGCCGAGGAATCCGAGCAGCGGTGGCCAGGCCGCAGCGAGGATCGCCTTCGGATATGCGATGGCGAGCGTCGCGGTGGAGAGCGGCGCACACAGAAGGGTCAGAGCGGTTCCATACGGCTGCAGCGTGCCGAAGTGACAAAGCACGATCGGGACGCTCGCGACGAACGCCGCGAGACCCGATGCGGTCGCGCGCGCCACGAACTCGCCTGCGAGTCCGAGCCACGCGGGATGCCCGCGCCTCGGGTCGTCGCTCGGCATCCAGAAGAGCCAGCGGCGCTGGATCGGACCCGCGAGATGACGCAACGCGATCACGCAGGCGAAGCTCAGCTGGAACCCGGGCCCGACGGCGTCGGAAGGCGATGCGACAAGCATGGCGACCGCCGCAAGCGCAAGCACGGCGTCACCGTTCCAATCACGGCCGAGCGAGTGGCCCGATGCGCCGACGGCGGCCATCAACGCTGCACGCGTGGCGCTCGCGGCGGGCGCCATCAGGATGAGTGCGCCGACCGCCGCGACGCCGCACGCGAGCGCGTGCACCTTCGGGTCGGTCGACACGGCTCGCGCCACGAGACCGACGATCCATCCGAGCACGGCGAGGTTGAAGCCCGAGATCGCGAGGATGTGCGACAGGCCGACCGCTCGAAAGGAGTTCTCGATCGTGCGGTAGCCATCCTCGGCGTCGCCGAGCACGAGCGCCACGAGCATCGCGCGTATCGCGACATCGCCGTCGGCCGGAACTCCCTCGAGAAGCGCCGCGCGGACTCTCTCGCGTATTGAATCACGCAGCTGCGCAGCCGCTCTCGAGAGCGGCGATCCACCGTCGCGCGCCTCGACGATCCTGACCAGCTCGGGCGAGTCGACCGCGACCGATCCGACGATCCCGCGCCGTAGCGAGGCCTCGATCATCCGCGCATCGCCCGGAAGCCCGCGCGACGACATCGATCGCGCCACTCCGACGAAGGTGATGCGCTCGGCCACGCGGCACTCGGGAGCTGCACCGAGGACCGAGACGGACAGCACCGCGGATGGATCGCCAAGCGGATGGCGAATCCCCCGTTCGTCGATCAGCTCGACATCGACGACGAGCCCAGCGAATCGCGATGGCCGCTCGAGGTGATGCGAGAGGAGATCGACCGCGAATCCGCGTTCGGCGAACGGCGCTGCGAGGGTCGCCTCGAAGCGCACGAGCCGTCCATCGGACGGGAGATCGAGACGCGGACGACACGATGCCTCGACCGTCTGCTCGAACCGCAGCGCGACGCCGAGCAGCAGCGCGGATCCGGCGAGGAGCGCGAGCGCACAGCTGAGGCCGGCGGCTGTGCGGATGCGATGGCGCCACGCTCGCAGCGCAGTCACCGCCGCACCGAGCGAGCCGATGGCCGCAGCGGGAACGCATGCATCCCGCATGATCTCCGCGCAGCCCGCCCACGCGATGCCCGACCAGCGCGAGCCGCTGGCCAAGGCACACCCGACCCAGAGTGCGGCCGCGAACACGCAGGTCGCCATGGGCACGATGTCACCCGAGTCGATGCACTGCTCTGCATCGATGTCGCTGCGCGAGGGCATGGGATCGCCTGGCCCATGAGGATGTGCGTCGTCCCGAGGCATCTTTCGCCGGTCTCAATCCGTCCGTCGACGCGACAACCTACCGCGCACGGAAGGCGTGCCCGCAGGTTCAGTAGTTTTTACGGAACGATTTCCCGAGCGATCAACGCCCGTTCGACTTCTCGCGCAGAAGCTCGAAGGTGGCAAGCGCCTTGCCGAAGTCGATCGACTCGGCGGCGATGCCGATGCCGGTCTCGATCGAGTCCGCGATGCCGCCGACATAGAGCGCGGCAGCGGCGTTCACAAGCACCATCGCGCGGCGCGCGCCCCGCTCCTCGCCGGTGAGGATGTTCGTGAACAGCGTCGCAGCCTCGTCGAGGGAATGCGGCGCCAGCTCCGCCGGGTCGGCCCGCTCAAGCCCGAGCTTTCGCGGATCGATCGACCACTCTGTCACGCTTCCGTTGCGAACTTCCGCGACGCGCGTCGGTGCGGCGATCGAGATCTCGTCGAGCCCGTCGTCGGAGTGAAGGACGAGCGCATGCATCGAGCCGAGGCGGACGAGGGCCTCAGCGATCGGCCGCACGAAGTGACCTGCATACACGCCCATCACCTGACGCCCCGCGCCGGCCGGGTTCGTGAGCGGTCCAAGCAGGTTGAAGAGGGTCGGCACGCCGAGCGCACGGCGGACGGGCAGCACATGGCGCGCGGCAGGATGGTGGTGGATCGCGAAGCAGAAGCACATGTTCGCCTCATCGAGGCACCGCGCCTGCACCTCGACCGGTGCATTCACATCGACCCCGAGCTTCTCGAGCACCTCGGCGGATCCGCGCCCGGTCCGCGACCGGTTGCCGTGCTTGGCGACCTTCGCTCCGCTCGCCGCCGCGACGACGCCCGCAAGCGTCGACACATTGAAGGTCTTCGGTGCGCCTCCGGTGCCCGCGGTATCGACGACCTCGCGAGGATCGGTCTTGCATGGAACCCGCGATACATTCGCCCGCATGACCTTCGCAGCGCCGACGATCTCATCGACGGTCGGCATGCGGGTCGCCATCAGCGCCAGGAAGGCACCCATCTCCGCCTCGGTCGAGTGGCCCGAGGCGATGGCCTCGAACGCGGCGTGCGCAGCCGCCTCGTCGAGCGGCCGGCCGGCGAGAAGCATCTTGAGATAAGGAGTGAGGTCACCAGGTCGGGTCGGTCGGGCGAACTCGGGCGGTCCTTGGTGTGGCATTCCATTAGCGTAGCGAAGGCGCGGGATCCGTATGCCGCATCCTTCCCGCGCATGCCGTAGCATCCCCTCCGCTTCGAACTCGCAATGACGGTTCCACCCTCCATCCTCGCCGACGCCATCGTGCATACGCTCGACCCGTTCGTGTTCGAGATCTCCTCGGGCGTCGGCCCGCGCTGGTACGGCGCGGCGTATCTCACGGGTTTCGTCGTCGGCTGGATCGTCCTTCGCCTGCTGGCGAAGTCGGGGCGCATTCCGCTTTCGCTTCAGCAGGTCGGCGACCTTGTGACCCTGGTCTTCGCAGGCGTCATGATCGGCGGAAGGCTCGGCCATGTCCTCTTCTACGAGCCGCACATGCTCGTGGAGTTCAGCGGCGATTTTCCGTTCTGGAGCCTGCTTGCGATCCACAAGGGCGGCATGTCGAGCCACGGCGGCGTGATCGGCGTCGCGCTGACGATCATCCTCTTCGCCCGACAGCAGAGGATCCCGATCCTCGCCGTGGGCGACGCGGTCGCGTTCGTCGTCCCGTGGGGACTCATGTTCGGCCGCCTTGCGAACTGGGTGAACGGCGAACTCTGGGGCCGCGCGCTGCCGCAGGAACTGCAGGCGAGCGCGCCCTGGTGGAGCGTCAAGTATCCGAAGGAACTCGTTCTCTTCGAGAAGGTCCCCGCCGCACTTGAACCCCTGCGCGACCTCGCGCCCGCAGCGGATCGAATGAACGATCCGCGCTTCATCGACTGGGTGATCGCAGCAGCGTACGAACCCTCCGGCGCGGTGCATGCGCAGGTCGTGAAGACGATCGAACCCGTCCTGACCGCCTACTACCCGAGCCAGTTCTTCCAGGCGCTCGCCGAGGGTCCGGCGCTTCTCCTGCTGATGGCGCTCGCATGGCTTTCCCCCCGCAAGGCGGGTGTCGTGAGCGCCGTGTTCTTCGCAGGCTACGGCGTCCTCCGCTATACGACCGAACAGTTCCGCGAGCCTGACCTCGGCGTCGCGATGCTCGGCGGGCTGACCCTGCCGATGATGCTGTCGCTGCTGATGATCGCGGCGGGCGTACTGCTCTTTGTCCTCTCGCGACGCTCGCAGCCGATCGGCGGGCTCGTGTGGACGACGCCGGGCGCGCCGACGAAGAACGGGTGAAGTTATGGAAACCGCGCCTCAGGTGGGCCGTATCGACCGGTGCGAATCGTTGTCGCGAGGTGCCCCATGACAACCGAGGAAGCCACCGTTCCGACGACCCCCTGCCCCGCGTGCGGGTACTCACGCATGGGCATCGCGCATGATGCCCGCTGCCCGGAGTGCGGCGCCGTCGGGCTCTCCGACGCGCTCGTCCTCGAAGGCTTCGTGCCCCGACCTTTCGGCACGCGTGGAGCCTTCGTGCTTCTGCTTGTCGCGCTTCTTGGTGTCCCGGCGATCGTGAGCGTGTCCGCGATCCTGCGCTGGGACATGGCCATGCTCAGGGACATGTCGCTCGTTTTCCCGATCTTTGGATTCATCATCTGGTCGATTCTCCCGCTGCGCACGGAGATGGACTCCGCCACTTCCCAAAGCGGCCGCTGGATCGTCCATCCCGGCGGGGTGATCGTCGTCGCGAGGGGAAAGACGCGGCAGATCGCAAAGACGTCGATCGCGAGACTCTCCTCTTCCGACTCGATCATGGGACCCGTGACGCAGCTGGTGCTGCGGCCTCGCGTCTTCTCCCTTCATCGGATCACCGGCGAGCAGGTGCTCTTTCTGCGGGGGGCGGACGAAGAGCGTCATCTGCTCGCACAGCGCGCCGAAGCGCTGCTCGGATTCCGGTCGCGCGGCGAAGGCGCATGATGCGCTCGGCGGGAAATTGTTCCTGCAAAACATACGGAACTTCGAGGACCCCGCGAATCCTGCGGTAGGTTCATGCCCATCGACGCGCTGGGCTCGGCGTCCAGTGCATCCGTGAGAAACCCAAGGGACGGAAGAGGCTGTCGCATGTCATACGACATCAGTTCGAAGCAGTTCGAGAGGGACGGGAAGATCGAGACGCTCGCGCGCAAGTGCCGGCTGGGCGATGAAGACGAGGCGCGGTCGCTGAGCCTCTATCACGGCATGATCGACGCGATCGCCGACCGCGTGGCAAGCCGCGACCGTGAGCCGAGTCCGCCGCCACCCGTCGTCTACATCGCCGCATACCAGCACCGCTTCGGCGTCGATCTCTCGGCGCATCGCTCGCGCGACAACGCGGAGTCGCAACTCCTGTCGATCGCGTGGAAACAGTGCATGAGGGATCCGGCGATCCGTGCGGCGGTCGATGCCCGCTTCGGGCCGCTCGTCTCACAGGAGCCCCCGCTGGAACATCCATTCGAGGGGGATCTCGGCTGTGCGTGGTCCGGGACCGAACCAGCGTCGGATGGATACGGATTGTCGTCGAGCGAGCCCTACGAGCTCGTGGAGATGATCCCCAGCGAATCTCGCGATGTGCGCGAGCACGGCTCGGGCGCCGATCATCACGAAGAGCGCCGCCGCACCTTCTGCGAGCAGCTCCTCGAAGAGTGGCCCGACTTCGCCAAGGGCGAACTGCTCTGGATCGCGGAGTGCGTCGTCGAGGATGACGAAGCCTCCGCTTCCAGGCGCGGCGGGCGCGAAGATGAAGCGATGGAGGCCGACGCGCATGGCAGCGATGGTTGAGCCGCCCTGCCGCCACTCTCCGCGATCAGGTCGGGCGCCTTCGGCACTCCTCGCGAAGCATCATGCAAAGAGCGGCTTCGGCGGCAAGGCTGCCCCAGCCCGTCTCCGAAGAGATGCGCTCGACCTCCTCGGGAGTCACCTGCTCGACCTTGCGTCCCGCCAGATGGCGGCGGAGCGAGGATGAGTAGGCCTCGTCGGGAAGCCGAGCGGAGAGATCTTCCTCAAGGATCGAGCGCATGAGGTCTTCGTCGATCACGCGCGTGTCATCGCAAGTCGTGCGCAGCAGCGCGGCCCGCGTGATCGGCTCTGCGGAGTCCACGAGGGACTTGAGCACGCGCTCGAGCTGAGGAAGGGCCGCCGCGGCGACGCTGATGGAGCCGTGACGACGAAGTGCGCGGAGGACGGCGTTGCGCAGCGCCTTCGGGTCGTCACGCAGATGGAACATGTGCTCCATGCGGATCCGCACCGGGTATCCGACCTGCGTCATCATGTGGGCGGTGGCGACGAGGGTGAAGTCGTGCGACTTCGCGTCGCTCGTCTGGCCCCGAGCGGTCGCTGAAGCGGAGATCGCGCGGTCGAGGTCCGACTCGGTCGGATCGACGAATCCGCGGGGCCTCCGTCCCCGCGCCGGTCGGCCTGCCAGGGCTTCGGCGAGCATCTGATCGCATTCGGCTTCAAGGGCGTCGATGTGCCGGATGTAGAGGACACCGCGTGGTCCGACTTCATCGATGCTCCGGCGGAGCAGTTCGGCGTCGCACCCAAGCGTCGCATCGATCTCGACGACCCGGCGCGGTGCGTAGTCGTTGATGAGCGCGAGAGCGAGGAGGTTCGTCCCACTCCCGATCGCGCCGTGGATCAACACATTCTCGAGACGGGTGTCGCGCTCGAGGCAGCGCGCGACGAGCGTGTCGAGTTGCTGCGGGATGCGCGTGGTGCTGAGGAAGTTGCTGAGACTGTGCACCTGGAAGAGAGGTGCGCCGCCTGTGTGTCGACCGTCGTCCTGATTCCGCGCACGACGAGGACGCTGCGCGTGCCGCGATTGCGGTTGGGACGCTCGTTGCGATGGATGCTGATTCGGTTCCGATGAACCTGGCTCCGGATTCCGCGGTTGCGCGTCGGGAGCTGCATCGCGCACTGCAGGCGGAGTCGGAGTCGCCGGGTCATCGGGGACGACCTCATCTTCCGATCCTTCGGGACCTGCGGCGGACTCCTCCGGATTCCTGCGCCCCTCGGGCGATGGATCTGGATTGTCAGGCATCCCGGATGCGCCCGGGACCGAACTCGACGCAGGAACCGGACTGTCGCCCGCATCTTGCGGGCTCGAGCCGCTCGACTCATCGCGCTCGAGATCGGCGCGATCCCACCCACCAGACCCGTCGTCCATGGATCCTCCTTCGGTTTGATCGTCGTTCAAGCCTCTTCCACCGTGCCTCTTCAGAAAGTCGTGCGTACACGCACCACTACCGCTCGCGCATCAAGCATGCGCGTGCAGCAATCCATTCGGTCCCAATCGCACTGAGCCATCAAGCCGGCGCCCAGTGCACTTCGATTCACAATCTTGTCGCGGGGCGTTCACCTGCCCCGTGAACCGCGATCGTAGGCAGCCCCTCGCAGGAAGCAAGAGTCTACGGGTCAGATTTCGCGAAGCCATTGAGGCGGTCGACGAAGCTGGGCGGCAGCAATCGAAGCGCCCGATCCCCCGCGCCGCCGCGGCGACCCATCTAAAAACCGCGAGGCTCGCCGGAGTCCGCGGGGCCGTGCGGAATCGGGCGAGCCTTCGGGTGTCAAACTTCGTGACAACAGTCTGTTCGGCGCAGCGTCGCCGTCGGTTCCAGCGCAACGGAACAATTCTCGACGGCCGCAGCATGAGCCGACCCCGCCGTCGCCAGATCGCGCTTAGCCGCGGATCCCCTCGAGGCTGACCACGACACGGACCTGGTCACCGAGGGTCCCCTTCTCGACGCCGTAGTTCATTCCGAAGTCGCTGCGCTTGACGGTGAAGACAGCCTCGATGCCCGCTCGTGCACCCATCCCCATCTCCTTCACGCCGGTCACCTCGAGCGCTGCGGTGACCGACTTGGTGACACCGTGCATCGAGAGCATGCCCGTGACCTCGAGGGTCCCGTCGGACTTCTTGCTGACCGAATCCGACTTGAAGGTCATCGCAGGGAACTCCTTCGTGTTGAAGAAGTCGGGGCTCTTGAGGTGTGCGTCGAGCTTGGGTTCCGCGGTGTCGACGCTGTCGGTCGCGATGGAGACATCGAAGCCCGTCGGCTGGCCGGACTCGCCGAAGGTCATGGTGCCGGAGACGGCGTTGAATCGACCCCAGAACTGGCCGGCGCCGAGGTGATGGACCCTGAACAAGGCGCAGGAATGGACATCATCGATCTTGTAGGTCGTTCCAGCCGCCGTGGCCGTGGTCGAGGCGGGGGCGGACTGCGGGGCCTGGGCGGCGCCAAGCGAAACGCCGGCAATCGCGGTGAGGGCAAGTGCGAACGGGACGGTGATTGACTTGTAGCTCATGTGTTCTCCAAAGAAGTGAAAGCGAGCGCAGGATTCGTTCGTCGAACGCCGCGACTGGGATGTGATCAATACCTCAAGATTGCGAGTGCGTTGCCAAGTTGGATCGCGTCGGTAACTCTTAGTGAGTCGGAATGACAACATGGTCGCCTTGGGACAATGCAGAACAGGTTAGAAACACTCGAATGGTGCGATCCGAGGCACCGAGAACGCCGCTGATCGCCCTTTCGCCGGGCAGATCAAGCCGCACGGTTCTCCAAATGAGTCGTAGAGACTCGATTTGAGCTTCCCGCTGCTGCTGACGGGGCCTCGACCGAGGCGCTCGGATCCACAGGGATTGTCGCGGGCGTCCCCTGCTGCGAGAGCTGGCATTGCTTTCCACCGTCCTAGTGGCTTCGCGGGCAAGTGAGGCAGGCTTCGTTGGGAGTGATCCGAGCGGCATCGGATTGTGGAGGTCGCCCGCTAGCATGGCGCGATGCTCGTGTCGTGCTACCCGTTTGTTCTCGTGTTTGCCGTGGCAACGACCGCAAGGGGAATCGCAGTACCCCCAACTCCCCATGGTGCGAGCCCCACACCGCCACCCGGTTCGGCGAGCTCCTCGGACGCGGCTGGCGGGGCTGCCACAGCCGTTCCCAAGATCAGGCCGATCGAGGGACTCTCAAAATCCACCGTCGCGCTCTATCCGCTGGTCGACGACCCGGTGGCCTTCTGCATCGACGAGCAGGGCGCGTTCTACTTCGCGGAGAGCGATCGGCAGGAGCGCGGCGTTGAGGACAATCGATCAAGCCCGTTCTGGCTGCTTGATGACCTCCAGAGCGAGACGGTCGCCGACAGGCTGCGCATGTACGAGAGGTGGGCCGCGAAGCGATCCGGCGGGATGTCGTACTACTCGAAGTACGACGATCGCGTGTCTCGGCTCGCAGACGCCGATGGCGACGGTCTGCCTGAGTCGAGAACGGTGTTCGCGGGTCCGTTCAATGATCCGCTTGATGGAACCGGTGCGGGGGTGCTCGCGCTCGACGGCGACATCTTCTACACCAACATCCCTCATCTCTGGCGCCTGCGCGATCTCGATGGCGATGGTGTTGCCGAGGTCAAGACACGCGACTCGTCCGGCTACGGCGTCCGGGTCGCGCTCCGCGGTCACGACATGCACGGCCTCGCGATCGGCTACGACGGCAAGATCTACTGGTCGATCGGCGATCGCGGCTACAGCGTGACGACCTCCGAAGGTGCGAACCTCCACGATCCGAGATCGGGTGCGGTGTTCCGGATGAATCCCGATGGAAGCGAACTCGAGCTGTTCTGCACGGGCCTGCGGAACCCGCAGGAGCTTGCGTTCGACAACTACGGCAATCTCTTCACCGGCGACAACAACTCCGATGGAGGCGACAAGGCGCGCTTCGTCTACTGCATGGAAGGCGGCGAGACGGGCTGGTCGATGGACTACCAGACGCTTGAGGGCGCCAACCAGCGTGGGCCGTGGAACCAGGAGGGCATCTGGCATCTGCGGCCGGATCTCGCACCGCACAAGGTGAAGGAACCGTCGCCATTGCAGCCGGCATGGACGCTTCCGCCGCTCGACCATGTCGGAAGCGGTCCGGCGGGTCTCGTGTTCTATCCGGGGCTCGGCCTGTCCGATCGCTACCGCGACCACTTTTTCCTGTGCGACTTCCTTGGCGGCGACAGCTACTCGAGGATCCTCGCGCTGTCCGTCGAGCCCGTCGGTGCGGGCTTCCGAGTCACAGACGAGCATGTGTTCGTCGAGAATGTGCTTCCGACCGATGTCGACTTCGGGTTCGACGGCAAGATGTACATCACCGACTGGGGTGGCGGCTGGGAGTCCGGCGAGAAGGGCGAGCTCTACGCCGTCTGGGATCCGGCTGCGATCGAGGATCCGCGAGTTGCCGAAGTGACGCGGCTCTTCAGGGAAGGATTCGCATCTCGCGATGCGGATGAGCTTGCAGCCCTGCTTTCGCACGCAGACCGACGCGTTCGGCAGCGTGCGCAGTTCGAGCTCGCATCGCGTGGACGCGAGACGACCGTGCTGCTCGGCGATGTCGCCAGGTTCGGTGGCGACCGGTTCGCCCGGATCCATGCGATCTGGGCGCTTGGCCAGCAGGCTGCGCGGCGGCTGCGCGATTCCGGCGTGCTCGAGTCCAGTTCTCTTGACGGAGATCTCGACCCGACGGTCGCCGTGCTTCCTTTGCTCGACGACCGAGATGCCGAGATCCGGGCGCAGGCGGCACGCATGCTTGGCGAGTCGCGAGCGGTTGCGGCGGAACCGAGGCTTGCCGATCTGTGCGCGGACGACAACGCGCGCGTGCGCGCATTCGCGGCGCTTGCCCTCGGCAAGCTCGGTGCGCGCGACGCCCAGCCTGCCATCGTCTCGATGCTTGCGGAGAATGCCGACAGAGATGTGTTCCTGCGCCATGCAGGCGTCCAGGCGCTGGCGTGGATCGGCGACCGCGCGAAGCTCGGCGAGCTCGCGGCGGAACCGGTCGCTTCGCTTCGGCTCGCTTCGCTCCTCGCGATGCGGAAGCTTCGCGACCCGCGCATCGCTCAGTTTCTCGACGACCCGGAGCGCGCGCTTCGGCTCGAGGCGGCGCGCGCAATCAACGACATTCCGCTCGACGACCTTCGTCCGCGCCTCGCCGCATCGGCATCGCGCTTCGCGCCGCGCGCGGACAGCGTCGCGATCCAGGATGAGCCCCCGCTTCGGCACAGCTTCCGCCGCGAGGTATGGAAGCTGGGTCGCGTCGGCACGGTGCAGGACCTTCGCAGCGGCGAGGTGTTCCGTCGACCCCCTGACGAATCGACGGAGCTCTCCGTCGCAGAGGCGCCTCGCAACGCCGGCAACCAGTTCGTCGCACGGATTTCAGGCGTGATCGAGGCGCCGGAGTCCGGCGACTATGTGTTCGCGATCGCCAGCGACGACGACTCGATCCTGTCGCTTGGCACCAGCGAAGCCGTCGAGTCTCTCGTCGAGATCGCCCGAGTCGGGGGATACACGAATCCGGGCGACTTCGAGTCCCAGGAGTCGCAGCGCTCGAAGCCGATTCGTCTCGAGAAGGGCAAGCGCTATGCGATCCAGGCGCTGCATGCGGAAGGTGGCGGCGGTGACCATTGCGCGATCGCGTGGACGACGCCGTCGGGCCGGACCGAACAACCCATCGGCATGAAGCCCGTCGACCGCAGCGAGTTTCCTCATCTGCGGCGCGCCATCGAGGCGTGTCTCGCCGAGGGCACCCCTACGACCGCCTCCCTTCTCTGCGACCTCGCGATCAACCCATCCAACCCCATGCCGATGCGCCTCGAGGCGCTCGACGCGTTGGCAAGTTGGACGAATCCTGCTCCACGCAATCGCGTCAACGGTGCCTATCGGATGATCGATGGTGCGTCGCGTGCCTCGGATGCGGATGCGCTCGCGGCCTTCAAGATCGTCATCGCGCGCAAGCTCGGCCCTCTCGCAGAGAGCCCCGATGCGGCTGTTCGATCTGCGGCACGGGACGCCGCCACGAAGCATGGCGTGTCGCTGGATCCTGACCAGTCGCTGCGCGCCGTGGCCGACTCGTCGCTGTCGGCCGCCGAGCGCGTGTCGAGCCTTCGCTCCCTGGCGGGCGATCCATCCGGGAGGTTGGCATCCGCGATCGCATCGGCGCTCGAGTCGCGGGAGCCGGAGCTTCGCGCCGAGGCGCGTTCGATCATGCTTCGGACAGGCGATCAGGGCGCGCTTGCCGCGCTGTCGGATGCGGCCGAGCATGGCGACACGATCGAGCGCCAGCGTGCGATCGAGGACCTCGGGCGCATGGGTTCCGCCGCAGACTCGGTACTCGCTCCCCTTGCCGCGAAACTCGCCGACGGCACGCTCGAGCCGGCGTTGCGCCTCGACATGCTGCAGGTCGCGGCCACCCGTGCCGAAGGACCGCTGGCGGCCGCAGTGACCCGTTGGCAGGCCCGGACCGGTGCGGATCCGATCCGCCGCTACGAGGATCTCGCCATCGAGGGCGGCGATCCGGCGCGGGGACGAAGCATCGTGCTCTATCACCAGAGCGCGGTCTGCCTGAAGTGCCACGCGGTCGGCGGCAGCGGTGGGAACGCCGCGCCCGCGCTCGATGGCGTTGCGAGCCGTGGGGATGCAAGACACCTCCTGCACTCGCTCGTCAACCCGAGCGAGAGCATTGCCGCGGGATACGAGAATGCCGGCGCAAGCGCGATGCCGGCGATGGGCACGATCCTGAACGACAGCGAGATCCGCGATGTGGTGGCGTATCTCAAGACGCTCAAGTAGCAGCACGCCTTCGGACGATCAGCGGCGTCGACGGCGCACAGCCAGGATCGCGGAAGCCATGATTGCTCCGCACGCCGGCACCGGCACGCTCGCGGGCTGCGCGTTCGAGTTGAACACCCAGCCGTCCCATGAACCGTCGGAGATGGTCCGGTCTGCAAAGCCGATCATCGAGTTGGTCCAGTTCGCGGTCGCAGACTCGCGGGTCCAGTAGTGCCAGTAGTCGAGGTAGTCCGGTGGGGTGCCGAACCCTTCGTTGGCGTCGGCTCCGATCGTCACGCCGAACAGTGCGTCGCCGAAACTGAACGACACGACCTGATACGAGAAGAATCCGGGCTGGGCCGCGGCGACGATCGCGAAGAGGTCGTCGCCACGAAGCGAACCGTCGTAGCGCACTTCGTAGAGGTATGCGTTCGAGTTCGCGAACTCGAACTGGAGATAGCTGGTGCTGGCACCGGTTCCGACGGTGTAGCTGCCGACGAGATCGCCCTGTGCGATGCCGTTCATGGCGACAGCCACCGACGAGATGGCGATGGTGGTCAACGAATCACGATGCTTCATGCGGACACTCCTTCCGCGGCATGAGCGGCCGCGTCTCTCCGCGCCTCCGTCGCGACGGTCGAAACATCACCTCCGTGGAGGTCCATGAAGCGAGGTCTGGATGCCGCGCACCGCCTTGAGGCGCGCCGCAATCGGACCACGCCCCAGGAGCGGAGGCAGGAACTCGACGCATGTGGGACTCGACCCGACTTGGCCACGCGACTGTGTCGCGTGCTTCACGGTGACGCCTTCGTAGCGGATTCGCACCGCTTTCGGAACCACATGCGCGCCCAGCAGTGCTGGGCGAGTTTCCATGCTAGCGCGATTCTGCTCCGCCGCGGCCACGGCGCGCGAGGAACCCCGTTATCTCGTCGGCGAATTGAGTCGCGCCGGCAGCCCTGGCTTCGTCGGCGATCTGAACGATCCTCGGTCGCACCGACTCGTCTCCGAGCGCAAGTGCAAGCGCCAGACTCAGATACCGCGCGAGCGGATCTCCCCTGCCCACGGCCATCAACCGTGCGGAGACGGTCTTCGCGGCAGCCGCCTCATCCGGGGAGAGCGGTGCTTCGATCGCGAGCCTGAGGTAGCCGACCGTAGACGCCACCCAGACGCTCTCTCGCGAGAATCGCTCCATCGGGAGGTTCGCGACCTCGAGTAGAACGCCACGGGCTTCCTCAGGGCGGCCTGCCGCGACGAGCAGCGAGCCGCGATTCGCTCGCATGTCGGCGTCATCGGGGTTGAGCGCGATGAGCCGCGCGCACTGAGCGAGTGCGTCCTCGACATCGCGGATCGCGGCTGCGATGCGAAGCAGCTCACGCCTCGCCGCGACCTCTTCGTGGACCTTCATCGCGAGTCGTGCCGCTTCACGGAACTCCTCCCGCGCCTCGTCGCGGCGACCAAGCGACTCGAGCACGCGCGCCCGTACCCAGCGGACGTCGGAGATCCAGGGCTCGAGCTCCATCGCGAGGTCGATCTCCCGAAGGGCCTCGTCGAGTTCTCCGAGAAGTCGATGTGCCTCGCTGCGATTCACGGCGTTCGAGAACTCGTCGGGCTTCACCGCGCCTGCGAGCTGCGCGAACCCGAGCGCCTCCCGCGCGATCGCGGCCGCCTCGGCCCCCCTCCCCTGCTGCGCGAGCAGGCCTGCCCGCGGCAGGAGGATCGACGCGATGTTGTTCGAGGCGATCCATGCGCTGGGATTCTGGGCAAGCGTGGTGCGCCAGAGAATCTCCTCGGACTCGTACTTCGGCGTCGCGCGGATCGAGAGAGCGATGCAGG
>Ga0209985_10000361_pt1 | contig 51121 bp, 38 predicted proteins | sample NOAtaG_FD_187305 | JGI IMG/M metagenome (GOLD analysis project Ga0209985, IMG submission 187305) | Freshwater lake microbial communities from Lake Erie, under a cyanobacterial bloom - NOAA_Erie_Diel6S_1000h metaG (SPAdes) (version 2) | ecosystem: Environmental > Aquatic > Freshwater > Lake ... | reverse complement strand
CGCCGGCTCGCCCGAAAGGAGCAGGAGGTCCTCGAGCACCACCTCCATCCGAACGGCACCCACGGCGGGCAGCCCAAGCGCGACGCCACGGACCCGAGCCCGCAGTAGCGCGCCGCGCCGGATCCTCGGCGCGCGCCCGCTACATTCCACCCATGCCAGCGCCCCAGGATCCGACCGCACACGACGAGCCCGCGTCGAACACGCCCGATGCGCTTGCGGGCGAGGCCCTGCACCCCGCCGACGCAGCGTGGATGGCACGGCGTTCAGCGACTGCACCGATGGTGCTTGGCATCCTGTCGGTCCTTCTGAGTCCGATCCTGCTCGGTCTCTTCTTCGGCCCGCTCGGCCTGCGTTCCGGCATCGACCTCTACCGCCGCGGCACGCGGACCGCCGGCACCGTGCTTGCGATCGCCACCGGGTTCCTCGGGGTCGTCTTGAGCATCACGCTTGCCCTCGTGTGGGGATCGATCCTCTCGAGCGTGCTCCTCGGACGCGACGCCATGCGCGCGGCGGAGGGCTGGCGCGGCCGTGAGGTGCGCGTGGCGATGATGGCATCGCTCGTCGACGGCGCGCCGCGCGAGATCGACTTGTCGCGACCGGTCGAAGGCGCGCCGCGCCACGCGATCCTCGTGATCGGCGTGGGATGGGAGCCGTGCGCGACCGCGATCCGAAGTCTCTCGGAGGCCGCGGACCGCTATCCGGAGGTGCCCGTCGTGATCCTCGATCGGCAGGCATCGGCGGAGGAAGTGCGGACCTTCGCGCGGATGCACGGAACGGCGTCTGCCGAGCGGTTCCTCTTCATCGGCGGCGCCGAGTCGCTGCCGCCCCCGCTCGACCAGGCGGCCGCGCTTCCCACGCTCGTCATCATCGGGGCGAACCGCACGGTCGAGCATGCGGTGGTCGGGGCGCATCCGTCGCTCGACATCGAGAAGCTGCTGCGCGGCGATGCGGCGGCTCCCGCGCAGCCCACGGCCGAAGGAGCCCGCTGAATGCCGCGTGCGCCACGGGTTCCGCAACCCGCCGCGGGCCGGGCGACGCCGATCGTGGGGATCGATGTCGAGACGGCGTGCCCCAGTCACGGCGCCGTCTGCTCGATCGGCGTGAGCGTGGTGCATCGCGGCGAAGTCGTGCGCGAGCGCCACTGGTATCTCGATCCCGGGACCCGTTTTGATCCGCGCTTCATCGCGATCCACGGCATTCGCCCCGAGCAGGTCGCGGGCGCGCCGCGCCTCGGACACGCCTGGCCCGAGGTCGAGCACTTCATCGCGGGGGCGCTCGAGCTCACCCGAGGCGAGGCGCTCTTCGCCGACGCCGTGCCCGAAGTCGCGCCGCTCTTCGTCGCGCACAACGCGCAGTTCGACCGCATGCAGATCGAACGCGCGATCGCAAGGCCGCTCCCCTTCCGCCTCGCCTGCACGGTCGCGATGTCGCGGCGCACCTATCCGCAGCTCGAGCGGCACAACCTCGCGGTGGTCGCATCCCATCTCCGCATCGCGCTCAAGCACCATGATGCGCTCAGCGACGCGCGCGCGTCGGCGCTCATCGCCTACCGCTGCATCGCGAGCGCGTGACGGCTCAGGCCCCGTCGCCCGCGGCGGCGCGGACCAGGAAGTGCACGATGGTCGAATGCCGCACCACCGCGCCCGACCCGTGCGGCGACCAGGTCGCGTCGTAGACGGTGTCGTCCGCTTGCGTCGCGCCGGTTGGCGCCGCGAGGCGCAGGTCGATCTCGGGCGGATCGGTCGCCAGACGCCACCCTCCGAGCGCGTCGGCGACGGGGCCACCCGCATGCAGGTCGATGCGCACATCGGCGAACGACAGCCGCACCGATCGGAACCGCCGCGCCAGCGACAGAAACGCAGGGCCAGCCGACGCGGGAACGCGCGCGGCCCGGAGATGCTCCGCCGCGGCGGCTTCCCCAACCACCTCGCCGCTCGCCAGGAGGCGCTCGAGCGCCCTCTCGGCCTCTGCAAGCGGCCGCTCCGGGAACTCCTCGAACTCGATCGGTTGGTCGTCGGTCGACATCGCGGGCGAGTGTACGGCGGTCGCGGCCGAGCTTGCCCGACGCCCGATCATCGCGGCGATCGGCCATGAGGCGGTCATGGATAGGTCATGGATCGGCCACGAATCCCCAGCACGGCCGCGATTTGCGGCGCGACGGTCGCGGAAAGCGCCCGAATTCGCCTGCCGCGGCGGGGTCGCGTGGTATCCTCCCCGCTCTCGGGCGCTTAGCTCAGCCGGTAGAGCACCGCCATTACACGGCGGGTGTCGCAGGTTCGAGTCCTGCAGCGCTCACTCGCCCGCTCGACCACCTCCCATGCTCCGCAACCTCCTCAGAGCTCCCGCGTTCAACCTCGCGTCGAACCTCGCCGCAACCCTCGCGCTGGCGTGCGGGCTTCTGGTCGGCCTCGGGCTCGCCGGCTGCGGCGAGATCGTCGAGAAGGTTCCCGAGCGCCCCAAGCAGGACCGCGTCAACCCGACCAACTTCGTGCTCGATGTCGATCCGATGATGCGCGGAACGGTCGCGAGCGAGACCGCCGTCGCCGGCCTCAATCCGGTGGTGGTCCGCGGGTACGGCCTCGTCGTCGGCCTGAAGGAGACGGGCGGCCGGCTGATGCCCGCCGAAGTGCGCGCGATGATGATCCAGGAACTCGCGCGCCGCGGGATCGGAAACCCGACCACAAGCCCCGAAGGCTGGACTCCCGAGCGCCTGCTCGACAGCACCGACACCGCGGTCGTCGTGGTCGAGGGCGTGATTCCGCCCGGCGCGACCAAGGGCACCAAGTTCGATCTGCGCGTGAGCGCGCTCCCGGGCACCGATGTCACCAGCCTCGAGGGCGGCAAGCTCTACACCACGGATCTCCGGCCTGGTCCGCTGATGGTCGGATCCCGTCAGGCGAAGATCATCGCCGAGGGCAAGGGAAACATCTTCATCAACCCCTTCGTCGAGCCCGGCGCCACGCGCAGGGACGCCGTCAACCGCCTCGTCGGCCGAATCCTCGACGGCGGCACGGCGAAGGACGACATGCCGCTGAAGCTGAAGCTCGCGACCTCGAGCCACACGCGCGCGCGCACGATCCAGTCGGCCATCAACTCGACCTTCCCGCGCGAACCGCGTCAGAAGAACGAGACCGCGCGCGGCGAGAACTCGGACTCCGTCGAGCTCTCGGTGCCTCCGTCCTTCGACGGCAAGACCGAGGACTTCATCCAGCTCGTGCGCCATGTGCCGCTCGACATCACGGCGACCGAGACGACCGCGATCGCCATCCGCAAGGCGCTGATCGCGAACCCGGGCTCGTCCGAGGCCGCGATGTGGCGCTTCCGCGCGCTCGGCAAGCGGGCGCTCCCGGTCATCCAGGACCTCTACGAGTACCCCGAGGAAGAGCCGCGGATGGCGGCCCTGCGCGCGGGCGCGGCCCTCGACGACCCGCTCGCGGTCCGACCGCTCCTCGACATGTCGAAGAGCGGCTCGACCGACAATCGCGTCCGCGCCATCGCGCTGCTCGGCGACATGGGCTTCAACCCCGATGTCGACCTCGGCCTGCGACCGCTGCTCGACGACGCGGATGTCGATGTCCGCCTCGCCGCCTACGAGGCGCTCTTCAAGCGCAAGGATCCGATCATCACCCGCATGACCATCGACGAGAAGTTCGATGTCGCGATCGTTCCGAGCCAGAAGGGCATGGTCTATGTCGCCCAGAGCGGGCGTCCGACGATCGCCGTGTTCGGCGAGGACCTGTCGGTCGATCGCCCGCTCACCGTTTCGGCCTGGAGCAACCGGCTGATGCTGAAGGCCGACTCGGGCGACGACCAGCTGCAGGTCTTCTTCCGTCAGCGGCCGGAGGTCAAGCCCGAGATCCAGCTCGCGAACCCCCGCCTTGCGGAGTTCATCCCGTTCCTCGGCCACACGACCTCGGTCGAGAAGCCCCTGCCGGGCCTCGGCCTCTCGTACGGCGAGACGATCGGCGCGGTCCACCTCCTGTGGCGCAGCGGCTACATCAAGTGCGACTTCAAGGCCGAGCAGGACCGCGTGCTCGCGGCGATCCTCCGCAGCCAGCAGGAAGAGGAGCTGATCGAGCGCCCCGAGTTCGAGCCGACCGAGGAAACCCTCGAGTCCGGGCCGACGCTCGGGTCGACCGGCACGCCCGGCGCCATGCCGAGCGACCTCGCCAACATCCCGGCTCCGCCGCCGGTTGATCTTCCGACCTCGGGGCGCGATACTGTGCCCCGCTGACCCGGGCCGTCGCTCGGGAGTCTGGATGAGAGCCGCGCGATTCCCAGGAGGGGATGGCGGCAAATGTTGTTTCCGTGCGGAATCCCGCGCGGCGTGCAAGGTTCCGATGCGATTGGCCCACCGGCCTCTCGACGGGCCGCGCGACACGGAGGTCGAGAATCGATGCGGCTTGCCAAGCTGATCCTGAGTGGTTTCAAGAGCTTCGCGGATCCGACCGAGTTCCGGTTCGACGAGCCCATCACGGGCATCGTCGGTCCGAACGGGTGCGGCAAGTCGAATGTCGTCGACGCGATCAAGTGGGTGCTCGGCGAGCGCAGCGCGAAGAGCCTCCGAGGCGGCGCGATGCTCGATGTCATCTTCGCGGGAAGCGCCGCGCGCAAACCCGCCGGCATGGCGAGCGTGACGCTCTGCTTCCACAACCCGCTGCTCGCCGAGACGATCGAGCGCAGCGAGGAAGAGACGACGCTCCTCGACAACGAGACCGACCCCGAGACCGGTGAACCGATCGAGCGCGTCGTGGACCGCAAGTCCGTCCGCAACCGGCGCCTCCCGATCGACAGCGACGATGTCGAGGTGACGCGCCGCCTGACCTCGGACGGCAAGAGCGACTATCTCATCAACGGCCGCAAGGTCCGCCTCAAGGACATCCGCGACCTGTTCCTCGACACCGGCATCGGTAACGACGCCTACTCGATCATCGAGCAGGGCAAGGTCGACGCGATGCTGCTTGCGAACCCGGTCGAGCGGCGCGCGATCCTCGAGGAGGCCGCGGGCGTGGCGCGATTCCGCGTGCGGAAGATCGAGGCGACGCGCAAGCTCGAGAGCGCCGAGAAGAACCTCGTCACCACGCGCGAACAGCTGGCGAACACCGAGCGCCGCCTCCGCATCGTGCGCGGCCAGGCCGACAAGGCCCGCAAGTTCCGCGAGCTCGACGCCCGCCGCCGCTTCCTGCGGCGCGAACTCGCGCTCGACCTCTTCCATGAACTCGAGGAGCGTCTCCGCGGACTTACCAGCGAACTGCAGATGCTCGAGGCGGAGAAGCAGTCGGTCTCCGCGGCGCTCGCGGCGGCAGAGGATTCGAAGCAGGACGCCGAGATCGCGCGTCACACGGTCGAGACCGAGCAGCATCGCCTCGAGCAGCGCCGCCTCGAACTGAGCGGCATCGAAGCGCAGGCGCGTCAGCGCGCCGACTTCGCGCAGCGCACCCTCACGGAAGCGCAGGAAGCGCTCAGCGCAGAGCGCACCCAGATCACCGCGCTCGAGGCCGACGCCGCGGCCCTCGCCGCCGACGCAGCGCGCGCGGCCGCGGACCTCGATCGCGCCGCAGCGGCGGCGACCGAACTCGAGCAGTTCGCCGCCACCGAAAGCGCACGGCGCCAGCAGGCGCAGCAGCAGGCGTTCGAAGCGCAGCGCAGCGCCGATGTCGTCGGCGAGCAGGCCACGCGGCTCGAGCGCGAGCGCGGGGCGCAGGCGCAGCGGCTCGCCGCCATCGAGTCGCGCTCCCGTTCGCTCGGCGACGAGCTCCGCCGCCTCGCGGCGCGCATCGAGCCCTTCGCCCGCGAGATCGATTCGCTGCGCGCCTCGCGCCTGACACATGTCGTGCGGGGCCAGGTCGCGCAGGACGAGATCCTCCGCATCCAGCGGCAGCTCGACGAGCGCACCCGCGCGGCGAGCACCCTGACCGACTCCCAGTCGGAACTCGCCCGCTCGCTCGCGGCGGTCCGCGACGAGCGCACGGCGGTCGAAAGCCGTCGCCGCGTGCTCGACGAGATGGGCCGCGCGCACGAGGGCCTCGGCTCCGGCGTGCGCGCCGTGCTCACCGACCGCGCGCGCTTCGGCGGCGTGATCGGCGTGCTCGCGGATCTCATCGACACCGACCGCGCGAACGCGGATGCGGTCGAGGCCGCACTCGCCGATCTTCTCGAACTCGTCGTCGTCGACGACCCGTCGAACCTCGCGCGTCACGCCGACGCCGCGCTCTCGCTGCGCGTGCGCGTGGCGTTCGCCGCAAGCACCGGCGCCACCACCCCGCCGCCCCAGATCGCGGCCGCCGCGGGCGCAACGCCGCTTCTCGAACTCGTGCGCGTCGACCACCGCATCCGCGGCCTCGCGGAGCGCCTGCTCGGCACCACCTTCATCGTCGAGACCGTCGAACGCGCGGTCGAACTCTCGCGCGGGGCCCTCGCCGGCTGCCGCATCGGCACGCGCTCCGGCGCGCTCGTCGACGAGCGCGGCCGCGTCATCGCCAACGCTTCGGCCCGCGCCGACGCTGCGGGCGGCGGATTCCTCGCGCGACGCGCGGAACTCGCCGAGCTCAATGCGCGTTCGAACGAACTCGCCACCCAGATCTCGGCGCTCGAACTCGAGTCGCTGCAGCTCGAGGTCGAGTCGAAGGCCGCGCAGGAGTCGGCGCGCAACGCGAGCCAGCATCTCGCCGACGCGCGCCGCGCCGCGCTCGACGCGGTCCACCAGACCGAGCGCATCGAGCAGCTCATGCGGCAGATCGAGCGCCAGCGCGACTCGGCCGCCGGCGAAGAGACGCATCTTCTCGAGCGGCTCAGGGCAAGCGACGAGGAGTCGAAGGCCGCGAACGCGCGCCTCGAGGCGCTGTCGACCGAGGCGGCGGAAGCGGTCGCACGCCGCGATGCGGTGCGCGCCACGCTCGAGCAGGCGAAGGCGGTTGCCGCGGAGGCGAGCGAAGCGCTCGCCGCCGCGCGCGTGCGGACGGCCGAAGCGCAGGCGACCCTCGACGCCGCGCGCCGCGAGCAGCGGCACATCGAGTCCCGCAAGGGCGAGATCGCGCGGCAGGAGTCGGCGCTCAAGGAGAGCATCGTCCGACGCGTCGCCGCGATCGAGCGCGCGGAAGCGATGCTCGAGGAGAGCCAGAGCGCGCTCACCGAGGCTTCATCCGGCCTTGCCGCGCTGACGGGCGAGTTCGCGGGAATCGCAGAGCGCCTGCGCGAGTCGCAGGCTGCCGTCGAGGCGATCTCGAAGCAGGTCGACGGAGCGCGCGCGGAAGCGTCGCGCGTCGAGCGCAACGCGCACGCGGTCGAGCTGTCGCGGCGTGAGCTCGAGGTCCGTCGCGAGAGCCTCGAGGAGCAGACGCTCTCCGACATCGAGATCGACCTCCGCGCGACCTACGAGACCTACCTCTCGGAGCGCGCGGCCGAAGGCTTCCAGGCCATCGAGCGCGATTCCGCGCAGGCGGAGGCGGACGAACTCAAGGAGACGATCCGCAGGCTCGGCAATGTGAACCTCGATGCGATCGACGAGCTTTCGCAGCTCGAAGTCCGCAACGAGGAGCTCGTCCGACAGCTCGCCGACATCGACAGCGCGAAGACCAGCCTCGAGGCGCTGATCAAGGAACTCGACGACGCGAGCAAGACCCGCTTCCAGGAGACCTTCGAGCGCGTCCGCGAGACCTTCGCTGGCCCGACCGGCATGTTCCGGCGCCTGTTCGGCGGCGGAAGCGCCGACATCTACCTGCTTCCGCTCGAGAACGGCGAGACCGACTGGCTCGAGTCGGGCGTCGAGATCCGCGCGAAGCCGCCGGGCAAGGAACCCCGCGTCATCAGCCAGCTTTCGGGCGGCGAGAAGACGATGACGGCGGTCGCGCTCCTCATGGCGATCTTCCAGTCGAAGCCCTCGCCCTTCTGCATCCTCGACGAGGTCGATGCGGCGCTCGACGAGGCGAATGTCGAGCGGTTCTGCCACGCGCTCACGCCGTTCCTCGATGTGTCGCACTTCATCGTCATCACCCACCACAAGCGCACCATGCAGGCGTGCCACCAGCTCTATGGCGTCACGATGCCGGAGCGCGGCGTCAGCAAGCGCGTGGCGGTGAAGTTCGAGGAAGTCGGCGTCGATGGCCGCCTCACGAAGGCGGCCGCCGAGCGCGCAGCGATGGAGCCGCAGGCGGAAGCGCCTGCCGCGAAGCCGCTTGCGTCGGTGATGATCGAGATCGATCCAACGACCGAGTCGCCGAAGCCCGCCGCGCCGTCGCCGAGCGCAGCGCTCGCGGACGCGTGGAAGGACTAGATCTGAGCGCTGGCGACTCGTTTCGCTCTCGCCCGCGCTGGTGCGAGGGAGCGCTGTGCGAGCGTTTTCATCGGCGCGCGCCACACCAAGGTGAGGCCGTTGCAGCGGCGACCCCGCGATGTTCCTACGACCGGACGCGGACGCTGATGTACTTCAGGTCGACATAGGCGTCGAGGCCGTGGGTGCCGCCTTCGCGGCCAAGGCCCGAGTCCTTGCGCCCGCCGAAGGGCGCTTCCGCCGCACTCGGCGCTCCGTCGTTCGCACCGACGACGCCGCAGTCGAGCGCCTCCGCCACGCGCAGCAGTCGGTCCGCGTCCTGGGTCATCACATAGCCCGCGAGGCCGGAGGACACGCCGTTGGCGAGTTCGATCGCCTCACGCTCGCTCGAGAAGGTCATGGCGGCGACGACCGGGCCGAAGGTTTCCTCGCACGCGCATGCCATCGTCGGGCCGCACCCTTCGAGGATCGTTGGCGCGTAGAAGCGGTCGGCGAGGCCTGCGATCTTGACGCGCGTGCCGCCGAGGCGAACCCGCGCGCCGCCCGCGATGGCGTTCGCGACATGGCGCTCGACCTTGGCGATCGCCGCGTCGTTGATGAGCGGACCGATACGCGTCGTCTCGTCGCGCGGGTCGCCGACGACGAGCGCGCGCATGCGTGCCTCGAGCCGAGCGAGGAACTCGCCGGCGATGGCCGCGTCGAGCAGGAAGCGGTTCGCCGAGATGCAGGTCTGCCCCATGAAGCGGAACTTGGTCAGCATCGCCTGTTCGACGGCGCGGTCGAGGTCTGCGTCGGCGAACACGAGGAATGGCGCGTTTCCGCCGAGTTCGAGCGCCGTGCGCATCAGTCGCGGCGCGCACTGGGCGGCCAGGATGCGGCCAACCTCCGTCGAGCCCGTGAAGGTCAGCTTGCGGGTCGACGGATGCTCGATGAACGCACGCGCGATCGTGGGCGCATCTCCGACGACCACGCTGAACGCTCCGGCGGGCGCCCCGACTTCCCTCGCAACGCGCTCGTAGAGGCGCGCAAAGGCGAGCGCGGCAAGCGGTGTCTCCTCGGCCGGCTTCACGGCCTGCGAACAACCCGCCGCGAGCGCGGGCGCAAGCTTGCGCGCGATCATCGCCAGCGGGAAGTTCCACGGCGTGATCGCGAAGGTGGCGCCGACCGGCTCGCGCACCACGAGGATGCGGCGATCCGCAGCGCGCGCTGCCGGCATCTCGCCCGCCGCCATCTCCGCGGCGGCCGCTGCGTTGTCGAAGAAGGTCGCCGCGTACTCAACCTCCCCGCGTGCTTCCACGATCGGCTTTCCGCTCTCTGCGGTGAGGATCGACGCCAACGCCGCAGCTTCGGCGCGCACCGCGGCCCCAAGCGCGCGCACGAGTTCAACCCGCTTCGCGACCGCGATGGCGCGCATTGCTGAGGCGGCCTCTCCGCTTGCCTTCGCCGCCCGTCCCGCGAGCGCCGCAGAGGCGCTGCCGACCTCGGCGAGCACGACGCCGCGGGCAGGATCGGTCACAACCAGCCGCTCGGCGTCGCCGCGTGAAAGCTTGCCGTCAATGAGAAGGTCGGTTGAGTATGCAGCGCTCATGATGAAGAGGGGTCGCGGATGCGAAAACGTCGCGGACGCGAAACCCATGTGCGGGCGCAGTTTACGGCGGTTTGGCAGCGAGCGCTCCGGCGTCGCCGCACGGCAGCCACGACGAATTCTTCGACTTTCGACCCAGATCGCTGACATGCCACCCCCGCCATTTGCGCCTCCCCGAATGGCAGAGTCGGTCCCTTCGGGGGCCGGGCTGTCGTTTCGGCGCCCCAGGCCGCGCCGAGTGTTCAAAGTTCCCGTTCACAGAGCACCCTATGAAGACCCTGATCTCTGTCCTCACCCTCACCGCTGCCGTCTCGTCCGCCGCTTCGGCGAACATCGTCTACACCCAGAACTTCGACTCGATGGGTTCGACGAATCAGCAGATCGTCGGGAGCGGTGTGCTCAACGCCCAAGGCGTGATCGGCGGGCTCGATGGTCTTTGGCAGGCCGCGCGCATCGGCGGATCCGGCACCACCGCGCTCACTGCGACTTCGAACGACGGCTCGAGCAACTCGGGCGGCATCTTCAACTACGCCCAGCCGAACACCGATCCCGATCGTGCGCTCGGCTCGCTCGCGTCCGGCACGACCGTCCCGGGCTTCGGCGTCGCACTCGTCAACAACTCCGGATCCACGCTCAGCACCATCACGATCTCGTTCGACGCGATGATGTTCCGCTCCTCGACGACGAATCTCAACAAGCTGGCCTTCGCGTACGGCTTCTCGACTGGGACTGCAACGCTGACCGACTTCCTTTCGTCGACCGGGATGACCGCCGACGCTCAAGGCGATGTCGTCGGCGGCGCCCCCGTGGCGACGAACGGACCCGTCAATCCGGCGACGACGACCCAGGTGACCTTCACACTTTCGAGCATCACTTGGGCCGACGGCGCGACGCTCTTCCTCCGCTGGACCGACGTCAACGAGACTGGAAACGACGCTGGCCTCGCGATCGACAACTTCTCGCTGACCGCCGTTCCCACCCCCGGCGCGCTCGCGCTGCTCGGCCTCGCGGGCCTCGTCGCCCGCCGTCGCCGCTGACCTGCCGGCACCCTGAAACAACACGACGCGCGGTCCTCACGGGCCGCGCGTCGTTCATTTCCGGTGACCCACCCACCTCAGCGCTGCTTGAGGTATTCCTCGAGCCGCTCGGCCTTGCGCACGAGGAACGGCACATGCTGCTCCGAGACGCGCAGGAACTTCACCAGCACCTTCATGGTCTGGTCGAACTCCTCCGCGAACTTCTGCTGCTCCTGGTCTTTCCACGACCCCTGCAGGGAGCCCATCTTCGCGCTCATCGCGCTCACCTGCCCCTGCAGCTCGGCGTTGAAGCGGTGAAGGTCCTGAGCGAAGCGGCGGAGTTCCTGCGGATCGGCGATTGCTTTGGCCATGGCGGCAGTCTATACGCGCCCCGGCGCGCGGCGATGCGCCGAGGGCCGTGATTCCGCTACCGGTCGCCGCACTCGTTGCGGACGCGGCGCAGCGTCTCGTCCATCGCGTCGAGGGCGTTCAGGGCCGCCCGCAGCGACCGGTCGATCGGCTCGATGGAACGCTCGCGGAAGACGCGCGCGGTGTCGTCGCGCCACACATCCGAGACCTTGTACCACGCGTTGAGGAGGTCGCGATGGGCGGCCGTGATGCGCGCCTTGGAATCCGAGAGGCTCATGATTCCCCTCCCTTCAGGCCGCGCACGGCCGCGTCGCGCGCTTCGGCAAGCGCCTTCTCGTCTGCCTCGAGCGCGGCCTTCTCGCGATCCATCTGCATCTCCTCCTCGGCGTTGCGAACTTCGCCCGCGCGGCGCATCGAGGCGACCCGGTTCCTGGCCCGTTCGAGCTGCTCGCCGAGCGACACCGACGGGGTCGCAAGGTACGCCTCGAGGGCAAGCGACATGTTGCGGAGCCGCAGGATCGCGTCGGGGAGGTCGCGGTCGACGAGCGTGGCGAGCGGGCTCATGGCGCTCTTGAAGAGCGACACATCGCGATCGAGGGTCGCGAGCCACCGCCGCGTGCGCTCGAGCCGCTCGCGCGCCTCCTCGCAGCGCCGCTTGGCGCGCTCGACCGCCTTCTTCTCATCGATGGTCGACGGCCGCTGGTCGGTGCCCATCGTCTGCGATTCCTTGCGGAAAAGCGCGCTCTTCGCGCTCGTCAGCTCCTCATCGAGCCTCGGCACCGCGCGCCGCCAGTGCAGCATGCGGTCGCGCTCGAGCCAGACGAAGGTCGACTTCACCTCGCTGTCGGCCTCCGCGAGCGCGGCGTTCAGCTCCTCGCGGAAGCGGATCAGCGCGCGCCGGAACTCGTCGAGCGCGCCGACATCGGTGATGTTCGCTTCGCTGGCCAACGGTCCTCAGGCGACCTTCTTCTTCGAGGGGTAGAGGACGAGCATCAGCACGAAGCAGGCGATCGCGATGTACATCGGCACGCTGAAGAGCTTCTGGAAGTCGAGCTGACCTTTAGGCATCCCCTGCGCCGCATACTTGCCGACGACGCTCGTCGCGAACAGGCTGCCGACGATGATGCCGACGCCGATGATCACGAGGTTGAAGAGATTCTGCGCGGTCGCGCGGATGTCGGGCGTCGTGTGCTCGTCGACCACCATGAAGGCGACGAAGATGAAGCAGCCGAAGCAGACGCCGTGGAGCGCCACGCCGAGCAGCACGAACGGCAGCTCGGGCGCGAACGCGAAGAGCGCCATGCGTGCGGCGTAGGCCGCGATGCCGACGAGAAGGAGCGTCTTGCGCGACACGCTCTTCGCGAAGAACGGAATCGCGGCGAGCACGAGGAGCTCTGTCATCTGCCCGATCGTCATGAGGCCGCCGCCGCCGACGCCGAGGATCTGGTTCACGGCGGTCGCAAAGGCGTTGGCGCCCTCGCTGTTGGCCTTGTTCTGGATCTCGCCCACGAATCCGCTCGTGTAGACGAAGTAGAACTGGTGGACCATGCTGATCGGGACGGCGATCAGGAACAGCGTGACAAGCGGCTGCTTCGAGATCTCCTTGAGTCCCTCGAGCCACGCCGTCTTCTCCGACGCCGATGCGGTCGGCGGCGTGTGCGGCAGCGTGAGGCAGTAGAGCGCCATCAGGACGCCGAGGCCCGCGCTGATCTGGAACGCGACCGCGCGGCCCGCGTTCTGGGCGGCGGCGACCTCGGCTTCCGACACGCCTTCCGGAGTGTGCACGCGCAGCAGGATCTGGCCGACGGCGATGCCGGCCGCGATCCAGCCGATCGTGCCCCAGAGGCGCACGGGTCCGAAGTCGCGGTCGCGGTCGGGCAGGTTCGCGAACGAGATCGAGTTCGTCAGCGCGAGCGTCGGCGCGTAGACGAGGCCGTAGACGAAGCTGAGCCCGAGGAAGACCTCGAAGGACGCGGCCGTTGCGAGAAAGTAGACCAGCACGGCGCCCACGAGGTGGCTGACGGCAAGCATCTTCTCGGTCGCGAAGGTGCGGTCGGCCAGTTGGCCCGCGATGAACGGCCCGAGCAGCGCGCCCACGGCGCCCGCCATCAGGCAGAAGCCGGTCTGATCGAGGTCAAACCCGCGGTGCCCCATCAGGAAGGGGTACAGGATCGGCAGCCACGCACCCCAGATCGCGTACTGCAGGAACATCATCACCGAGAGGCGGGTTCGCACATACGGCGCGGGAGCGGCTTCCATCTGCAGGACCTCCTGTGGGTTGGGTCACGCACACTCTACAGGAAGGCCCGCCGAAGCTCTATCGGCGAGCCCTATACTTGCCGTCTATGGCCCCACGCCGCAAGACCCGTCAGATCACGCTCGGCGACGACCGAGTCGGCCGCGTCAAGATCGGCGGCGACGCCCCGATCGCCGTCCAGACCATGACCGCCGGCTACACGCACGACATCGACGCCTGCGTGGCCGAGATCGAGCGGTACGCCAAGGCGGGCGCCGATGTCGTCCGCGTGGCCGTGCCCGAGCGCAAGGACACGGACGCCCTGAAGGAGATCCTGAAGCAGGTCTCCGTGCCGGTGGTGGCCGATGTCCACTTCCACTACCAGCGCGCCCTCGAGGCGATCGAGGCCGGCGTCCACAAGATCCGTCTCAACCCGGGCAACATCAACGACCGCGACCAGGTCAACAAGGTGATTGACGCCTGCAAGGAGCGGAAGATCCCGATCCGTATCGGCGTGAACGAAGGCTCGATCATCGAGCGCAAGGACAAGCTGAAGCGCGCCGAGGAGCTCGGCAAGTTCTTCGCAGGGCACAAGTCGGGCCACATGCTCGCGCTCATGATCGCGAAGCTCGAGGAGTACCTCGACATCTTCGACGCGCGCGACTTCCACGATGTCGCGATCAGCGCGAAGTCGATGGACGCGTCGATGGTGATCGACATCTACACCGAGATCTCGCAGCGCTTCGACTATCCGCTCCACCTCGGCGTCACCCACGCCGGTCCGCGCGAGACGGGCGCCATCCGCTCGATCGCGGCGCTCGGCACGCTCATCGCGAACGGGATCGGCGACACGCTGCGCATCTCGTACGCAAGCGACCACATCGACGAGGTGAAGGACGGGCTCGAACTCCTGTATTCGCTCGGCAAGCGCGAGAGGAAGGGCGTCGAGCTCATCGCCTGCCCCACCTGCGGCCGCATCCAGGTCGATCTCTTCACGCTGGTGAAGGAAGTCGAGAAGAAGCTGATGCCCGAGCTCGAGCTGCCGATCAAGGTGGCCGTGATGGGCTGCATCGTGAACGGCCCGGGCGAGGCGGAAGGCGCCGATGTCGCCGTGTTCGCGGGCGACCGCCGCGGCATCATCTATGTCCAGGGCCAGCGCGTCGCGAATGTGCCCGAGCCCGAGATCCTCGACCGCCTGCTGCATGAATGCCGAGAATTCGAGGCCAAGGTGAAGCGCGGCGAGGCGAAGCTCGGCGAGAAGGTCGTCGAGATCGTGCCCCCCGCCCCGATCGGCGAACTTGGTTCCGGCGCCGACAAGATCCGCGCCGGTCTCGTCGAGAAGGTCACCGTCGATCAGGTCACCATCGGAAAGACGACTTGACGACGCGACCGACGGGGCTGCTTCTTGCGTTGACCGCCGTCCTCGCCGCCCTCTCCGCGGCCGGCTGCTCCATGCCGCGGCGCGCTCCGAATCCGTCGTTCTCGATCTCGAGGACGGATGCGGACGCCGACCTCGCGCGGATGGCCGCAGCACCGATCGCCCTCGAGCGGCCCCTCGTCGTACTCGCCGGGATCGGCGATCCGGCCATCTCCTCGAGTGCGATCCTCCGGGGCGTCGCGCCCTGCGTCGAGGGCACGATCGTCGAGCTCGAGTTCTTCAACGAGTTCACCTTCGACGGCGCGCGCCAGAAGCTGCTGCGCGAGGTTGCGGCGGCGCTCGCCGTCGACCAGGACCACATCCCCGAAGTCGATGTGATCGCGTTCTCGATGGGCGGCCTCATCGCGCGCGACGCAGCCATCCCCGACAAGGCCGGACGATGGCTTCCGATCCGACGGATGTTCTCGATCTCGGTGCCGCACGAGGGCGCCCGCCTCGGCGGTGTTCCCCTCGGGCTCCCGCAGGGCGACGACATGAGCCCCACCTCCGACTTCATCGACCGACTTCGCCGCGCCCGCCGCGACTACGAACTCGTCTGCTACGCGCGGCTCGACGACGCGACGGTCGGCGAGGAGTTCGCGGCCCCCGACGGGGAACCGCTCTGGTGGGTGCCGACTCCATCGGGCGAGTGGGCGCACATGGCGGCCTTCAGCGATCCGAGAATCCTTGCCGATATCGCGCGGCGGCTTCGAGGCGAGCCGCCGCACAGCCGCCCACCGGCGGCTCCGCTCCCGCAGTAGGTCGGCCCGACCAAGGTGTCCGAATGCCATGGTTGCCCGCGAAACGCCCGTTTCGACGCGGCCATTCGGGCGGTCAGTCCGTATAGTGCTTCGCAATGGACACTTCCATGCCTCGGACCGTCTCCACCCTCAACGCTTGCCGTCTCGCCGCGACCCGCTCCCGCGGATTCACGATCGTCGAGCTGCTGGTGGTCATCAGCATCATCGCCATCCTGCTCTCGCTGATCTCGATCGGACTGATCCGTGGCGGCGAGTCGTCGCGCCAGACGGCCGCGCTCTCGAACCTCCGCGAGGTTGGCCGCGCCTGGACGCTCTTCGCGAACCAGAACCAGGACCGCTGCCTCCCGGGCTATGTCGATCCGGCCGTGCAGTCGGCGCTCCGCATCAATGTCGATGACCAGTCCGGCAACGACATCCCGCCGCAGTTCTGCGCGACCTATCCGAACCGACTGCTGCCCTTCCTCGACTACGACCGGTCGATCCTCTACCGCTACCTCACCGACTACCAGGACCTCGGCAACATGACCGCCGACGATGTCGCGAACAAGCCCGCCTTTGGCTACAACGCGTACTACGTGGGCGGCTGGTACCAGGAGAACCCGGGCGTCCCCGGACAGCCGCAGATGCGGTTCTCCGACACGGGCTACTTCAGTTCGCCCGGCGTTCTCGTGCCGCGGCAGGAGGTCGTGGCGCGTTCGGTGAGCCAGATCCAGCGTCCGAGCAGCCTCATCACCTTCAGCGCAAGCACGCGCGCGACTCCGGGCTTCTACAAGGAGCCGACCGAACTCGCCGACGGTGCGGCATGGGTCGTCCCGCACACGCGCGCGCAGCAGCAGATCTGGCTCGCCTCCGATGGCGGCAACTTCGAGTCGATGAGCACCGGCGGTGCTGGTGCAGGCGGCTCCGGCGGCGCTGCGGGCGTGATCGGCAACAGCGGAATCCAGGTGCTGGTCGAAGAGTGCGTTCCGCTCCGCCGCATCCAGAATCTCGTGACCACGGTGCGCGCGGACGGTTCGACCGCGACCCAAGGCCCGCGTGAACTGATGGACCAGAGCCGCTGGATCAATGTCGCGCACCAGAGCGCGGATCCGATCTTCTTCACGCATCCGTGATTTGAGCGGCGGGATTTGAGCGGTCGCGGCTGCGGCCGCTCCCTGTGGTGCTTGTGACTTGAGCGGTCGCGGCTGCGGCCGCTCCCTTTGGTGCTCGTGACTTGAGCGGTCGCGGCTGCGGCCGCTCCCTGTGGTGCTTGTGACTTGAGCGGTCGCGGCTGCGGCCGCTCCCTTTGGTGCTCGTGACTTGAGCGGTCGCGGCTGCGGCCGCTCCCTTTGGTGCTTGTGACTTGGGCGGTCGCGGCTGCGGCCGCTCCCTTTGGTGCTCGTGATTTGAGCGGTCGCGGCTGCGGCCGCTCCCTTTGGTGCTTGGACACGGGGGAACGCTGGCGTTTCTGCGTTGGCTCTCGCGCTACGGCTTGTCGAGGCGCTTTCGCAGTCCGTCGGCGCGCAGTTCGATTCTGGCGGCCGCGGGGTGCGAACCCTCGGGGTCCTTCTCGCGCAGGACCTCGACCGCCTTCTCGAGTGCGCCGATCCGTTCGCGGAGCTTCTTGTCGTTCCACTCGTCGACGCTCATCGCCGCGCTCCACACGACTTCCGCAGGCTCGAGGCCCCAGCGCTCGCGCAGCGTCTCCTCGAAGTCGCCCATGTGGGCGGCGCCGTAGAAGATCGCGACCGATGCCGGCGGCTCGGGCTGCGCGAGAAGGTGCGCAAGCTCGTCGATCACCGCGTCGTTCCGCTCGTCGATGATGATGCGCTCGTCGACGGCACTGAGCCCGGCGCCGCGCGCGCCGCGGCGTCCGCCCGTGTCGCCTGCGCTGCCGAGAGCCTGGATCACGGTCTTCTTGAACTGCGGCGAGTCCGACACCATCGAGAGGAAGAACCGCAGGAGACCCTGCGTGAAGCCATCCTGCTTCGACAGCATCTCGAGCGTCGCGCTGCGCTCGCCGCGTCTCCAGAGGCGATCGAGCAGTTCCTCCATCGGGAGGTCCGCAGGCTCCCAGCCCGGACGGTCGTAGTCGATCGACCTTACCTGCAGCGCCACGCCCAGCGCATCGGCGAACTCCTTGTAGAGATCGCGCTGCTCGTCCTTCTTGCCATCGCTCTTCTTGCCATCGCTCTTCTTGCCATCGCTCTTCTTGCCATCGGTCTTCTTGCCGCCACGCTCCGGCTTCGGTTCCCCGTCTGCCTTCGACAGTCTTGGCAGCACGAGATCAAGCGCGGCGTCGGATCCACCGGCCGCGCCATCGGCCCCGAGCGAAACGAACGCGTAGGACCCGCCTGCGGCCGAATAGCCGATCCGCCGGCCCCATCCGTCGACGCACGCGAGGTCGAAAGGCCGCGCAAGGCGCGTATCGCGGGAGACGGTGAACGCGCGCAACTCGTCGAGCGATGCCGCCACGCGGCCGTTCGCGCGCTCGAACCCCTCCGCGAGCGATCGCAGGAAGAGAAGCGCGTCCTGCGTGCGGCGCTGCCGCTCGCCGTCGTTCCGGCCCCGGGTGCCGAACGCGCCGCGAGGCAGCACGCTCTCGTAGAGCACGATGTCCGAACGATCGAGGATTCCAACGAGCTCCTCGTAGTAGCCGCGGTCGCCGATGTGGACGACGCCCACGAGCGAAACGACCGGCCCGGTGCCGTCAAGCCGACGGTACACGCGGGTCGCCGTGTCGAACGCCGTCACGCCATCCGCGGAGCGGCTCCGCATGAAGGACGACGCGGCGGGGCCGTCCGCTTCGTCCGCACGGACGCCGCCGGCACACAGCGCGGCGGCGGCGAGCGCGAGCACGGTCGTGGTTCGCATCACTTCTTCACCGACCAGTTGCGCGTCGGACCGAGCCCCTGCTTCGCGGCGGTCACGATCGCCTCGAACCGGCCGAGCGCGCGATCGGCCTGGGTCTTGAAGATCATGTAGGGGAAGAGCGTCGCGAGCGCGATGATCAGCCCCGCGGCCGTCGTGATGAGCGCCTCGGCGATGCCGCCCGACACATCGCGCGGGTCGACGATCGTGCGGGCCCCGCCGAGCAGCTCGAACGACTGGATGATGCCGGTGACGGTGCCGAGGATCCCGAGCATCGGGCTTGCCGTGACGATCGTCGAGAGGATGCCGCTGAAACGCTCGGTGGTTCCGCGCAAGTCCTCGATCGACTCGAGGGCGATGGCGTCGTCGGGCCCTTCCTCGAGCATCTTTCGCGCCAGCTGGTCGTAGACGCCGCCGGGCTCCTCGAGGCATTCCTCGGCGCGCGAGCGGTCGCCGTTGCGCAGCGCCCGCAGCAACTTGCGGATGCGGGTCTTCTCGCGGCCCGAATTGAGCCGAGACCAGAACCAAAGCCGTTCGAGGGTGATCGCGAGCGAGATCACGCTGACCGCAAGCAGCGGCCACATCACGAACCCGCCGCGCTCGATCAGTCCGAAGATGTCCCAGAATCCGTCAGGCATACGCGTTCCAACCGCTTCGGCGGGCCATCGTATCGCATCGCGGCGGGCGTGAGGCGCGACGGCGATGCGGTCGATCCCGTACATTCCCGACCGATGTCAGCGGCCGAGACAACTTCAGCCCCGCTTGATCCCGCGCTGCTCGACGCGGTCGAGCGTGCATTGGGCGCCTTCCTCGCCGAGCAGGCGATCCCCGAGAACCTCCGTGCCGCATGCCTTCACGCGGTCCTCGCCGGAGGCAAGCGCCTGCGCCCGATCCTCGTCCTCGAAAGCGCGATGGCGGCCGGCGGCACGGTGACGGGCGCGATGCCTGCGGCGATCGCGATCGAGTTCGTGCACGCCTTCAGCCTCGTGCACGACGACCTCCCCGCCCTCGACAACGACACCATGCGGCGCGGCAAGCCGACCTGCCATGTCGCCTTCGGCGAGGCGATGGCGATCCTCGCGGGCGACTGCCTCCTGGCGCTTGCCCCCGTCGCGGCCGCGCGCGCCGCGCACAACGCCTCCGAGATCCAGCGCGAGCTCATGTCGGGCACGGTCCGCATGATCGCCGGTCAGGTCTACGACACGCTCCAAGGCTTCCCGAGCGGCCTCGGCGACGGCCAGAAGCTTGAACTCGTCCACCACAACAAGACCGGCGCGCTGCTCGAGGCCTCCTGCCGGATGGGCGCCCTGGCGGCCGGCGCGGACGCCGCCACCATCGCCCGCCTCACCGCCTACGGCCGCGCGACGGGGCTGATGTTCCAGATCGTCGACGACCTGATCGACGCGACCCAGACGGCCGAGCATGCTGGCAAGGCGACCGGCAAGGACGCGGAGGCCGGGAAGCTGACCTACCCCGTCGTCCACGGGATCGATGGGAGCCGCCGGGAGATCGCCCGTCTCCGCTCGGAGGCCTCCGAAGCCATCGCCCCCCTCGGCGCGAAGGCCGACCGCCTCGCCCAACTGCTCGAGTTCCTCGCAAGTCGGACCAAGTAGCGAACCGACGGGCCGATCGATCCGTTCTTGCGACCGCGCGAGACCCGATTTAGGCAGAAGTCCCCAAGGCGCTGCATCGGCGGGCGATATGATCGCCGAACGCTGTTGGAGACGCAGCGGGCCGAGAACTCCTCGCGCCACGCCCGCCCCCCTTTGAGTGCAAACCGTGCCCAACAAGATCCTTCCGACGCTCTCCTCGCCCTCCCCGCTGCGCTCCATGTCGATGGACGAACTGCGCGACCTCGCGGCGGAGATGCGCACCGCGATCTGCGAGCAGGTCTCGCGCTCGGGCGGCCACCTGGCCCCGAACCTCGGCGTCGTCGAACTCACGATCGCCATGCACCGGGTGTTCGACTTCGCGCATGACCGCCTGCTGTTCGATGTCGGCCACCAGTGCTACCCGCACAAGCTTCTCACCGGCCGCTACCCGCTGCTCTCCAAGCTGCGCCAGCGCGACGGCATGGCCGGCTTCCCCGAGCCGCGCGAGAGCCCGTACGACCTCTTCTCGGTCGGCCACGCCGGCACCGCGATCTCGACCGCCGTCGGCATGGCCCGCGGCGACACGCTCAACGGCGAAGGCTTCAGCGAGGCGAACCCGCAGGGCCGCCGCGTGGTCTCGATCATCGGCGACGCGTCGATCGTGAACGGCGTGGCGATGGAAGGCCTCAACAACGCGGGCACGCTCAAGCGGCAGTTCCTCATCATCCTCAACGACAACGGCATGTCGATCGCGAAGCCGCAGGGCGCGATGGCCGCCTACTTCGACCGCGTGCGCCTGTCGCACACCTACGGCGAGTTCCGCAAGGCCGCGAAGGAGCTGTCGAGGCACATGCCGGGCGGCAAGACACTCGCCGATGTCTATCACAAGCTCGGCGAGATGTCGAAGAGCTTCGTGAGCGAGGACAACTGGTTCGAGCACTTCGGCCTCGTCACCGTCGGCCCGGTCGACGGACACGATCTGCCGTCGCTCATCGATGTCCTCAACGAGGCGAAGCACTTCGACCGCCCGATGGTGCTCCATGTGAAGACCATCAAGGGCAAGGGCTACAAGTTCGCAGAGGGCGACTCGACCACCTTCCATTCGCCGAGCCCGTTCAGCGTCGTCAACGAGGATGGCGAGGAACTCGTGAGCGAGGGCTGCCGCGTCGAGCTCAAGAAGAGCGCGCGCAGCTTCACGAGCGCGTTCGGCGACATCCTCGGCGACCTCATGGCGCGCGACCCCAAGGTCGTCGCCTGCACCGCGGCGATGCCCGACGGAACGGGCGTGGCCAAGGTCTCGAGCCGCTTCCCCGACCGCGTGTTCGACACGGGCATCTGCGAGAGCCACGCGCTCGACATGATGGCCGGCCTCGCGAAGACGGGCTGGAAGCCCTTCTTCGCCGTCTACTCGACCTTCCTCCAGCGCGCCTTCGACCAGTGCTTCCAGGAGGCGTCGCTCCAGGGCCTCCCCGTGCGCCTCTGCCTCGATCGCGCCGGCTTCGTCGGCGGCGACGGCGCGGTGCACCACGGCTTCTGCGACATCGCGCTCCTCGCGACGCTGCCCAACGCGTGCCTGATGGCCGCGATGGATGAAGCGAGCCTTCGCGCATCGGTCGAGTTCATGGCGAACTTCGAGGATGGCCTCTCGGCCGTCCGCTACCCGCGCGACAGCGTGAGCGGGATGTTCGCGGGCGAAGCGTGCCCGCCGTTCGCTCTCGGCAAGGCGCGCGCGCTCGTCAAGCACACCGATCCCCAGGTGGCGTTCCTCGGCTACGGCACGAGCGCGATCGACGCGGCTGAAGCGGCGAAGGAACTCGCGGCCGAAGGCATGCACGCCGATGTCTACGACGCCCGCTTCGCAAAGCCGGTCGACATCGATCTCGTCGCTAGCCTGGTCGCCCGCGGCGTCCCGATCATCACGGTCGAAGATCACTCGATCCGCGGCGGCTTCGGCGCGTGCGTGCTCGAGGCCTGCAACGAGCGCGGCATCGACACGCGGCTCATCACCCGCATGGCCATGCCCGACGGCTGGATCTACCAGGGCGAACGCAAGGAGCAGCTGGCCGAGGTCGGACTGGATCCTGCGTCGATCGCGGCGAAGGCGCGTGCGCTCGTGAAGCGCGAGACCCCCGCCCGCGCAGCCGCGATGCGATGAAGTCGAGCGCGCAGCGCGAGCCTTGAACTGCGAGAGGCGACAGCCTTGATGGGTGCCACTACTTCTAGTAGTGCCTCGTGAGAGTCCGTGCGCTGTCGTACCCCGCACTACTGAAAGTAGTGGCACCCATGAAGGCTGTCGACGCCGACATGGGTCGCTCGGGCTTCGCCCTCGTCCGAATCCAGCACGAAAGCTCGCCGCCGCAGCCGCGACCGCTCAATCACGCGTCCTAGTACCAGAGGGAGCGGCCGCAGCCGCGACCGCTCAATCACGCGTCCTAGTACCAGAGGGAGCGGCCGCAGCCGCGACCGCTCATTAATGCCGCACGTCGCGCGCGCGACCGGAGACCATTCGGTCGACCGGCATGAGGATCAGGCTCACGCGCTCGGCGAACAGGCGGCCGAGGCGCTCGATTGCGGCGATCGACGAGGCAGCCACCGGGCCGCTCGCCTTCGCAGCCTCTGCGATCTCCTTGGCGTCCCACTCGGGGTGCCAGTCGATGCCGACGACCCACGGGCCAAGGCCCCAGGCCGCGAACTTCGCGCCCGGCGTCGAGCCGAACACGCGCGCGCCCTCGGGGAGCTTCGTCACGCACTCGTCGTTCCAGACGGGCTGCTCGCTTGTCCAGCGCTGGCCCGCGAAGAGCGGCTCCTCGCGACCGACGGCGTTGAGCTTCACCGAAACAATGCCGCGCTCGCTGGCCGCGCCGACCTCGCCGCCGAGCGACCGCGCCAGGAGGCGCGCGCCGGAGCCGATGCCGAGCACGGGGATCTCGCGCTTCACGCCCTCGCGCACGAACGCCTCGATCGAGCCCGCCGAAGCGCCCGTCGACGAGCCGCCGCCCGAGACGACGATGCCGTGCACCTCGTCGAGATCGAGGGGCATCGTCTCGGCCTTGCTGGCCTCGACCTGACGGACCTGCTGCCCGAATTCGCGCAGCGTGCGGCCGAGGAGCCCCGGGGCGCCGTCGGCATCGAGTTCAAAGTAGAGAATCGCCATGGTGCAGTCTCTCGATCGGAGTTTCGGAGGCGCAACGGATCAGCTGACGCCGACAGGCTTCGAGGCCGAGACCTTCGGACCAGCGGCCTTGACGGCGTCGGACATCTTGAACTTCGACTCGTTCTCGCGGAACTTCATCGCAAGTTCGGTCGCCTTCGCGTCGTACGCGGCCTTGTCGGCCCAGGTGTTGCGCGGGTTGAGCACATCGCTCGGAACGCCCTCGACCGAGGTCGGCATCGAGAGCCCGAAGATCGGGTGCTGCTCGAACGACGCCTTCGCAAGCGACCCGTCGAGGATGCGCGTGACGAAGGTACGGGTGTAGGCGAGCTTGAAGCGGTGACCGACGCCGTACGGGCCGCCCGTCCAACCGGTGTTCAGGAGCCACACATTGGCGCCGTGCTTCTTGATGCGCTCGGCGAGCATCTCCGCGTAGACCATCGGGGCGCGCGGGAGGAACGGCCCGCCGAAGCACGGCGAGAAGTTCGGCTGCGGCTCCTTCACGCCCGCCTCGGTGCCGGCGAGCTTCGAGGTGTAGCCGTTGAGGAAGTAGTACATCGCCTGCTCGGGCGAGAGCTTCGACACGGGCGGCAGCACGCCGAACGCGTCGGCCGAGAGGAAGACGACATTCTTCGGATGACCCGCGACCGACGGGATCTTGGCGTTCGCGATGTACGACACCGGGTAGGTGACGCGGGTGTTCTCCGCCTTCTTCGCGCTGTCGTAGTCGGGGACGCGCGTGACGGGGTCCATCACGACATTCTCGAGGACCGAGCCGAAGCGGATCGCGTTCCAGATCTCGGGCTCGCCTTCCTTCGAGAGCTTGATGCACTTCGCGTAGCAGCCGCCCTCGACATTGAAGACGCCCGAATCCGACCAGCCGTGCTCGTCGTCGCCGACGAGGTCGCGGTTCGGGTCGGCCGAGAGCGTGGTCTTGCCCGTGCCCGAAAGCCCGAAGAAGAGCGCCACATTCGACGGATCCTTGCGGTCGACATTGCACGAGCAGTGCATCGGGAAGACGCCCATGTCCGGCAGGTCGTAGTTCATCGCGTAGAAGATCGACTTCTTCATCTCGCCCGCGTACTCGGTGCCGACGATGATGACGGTCTTCTTCTCGAGGCTCTGGGCGATGCCGATGTGGGTCTTGAGGCCGAACTCAGCGGGGTTCGTGATCTTCATGCCGCAGGCGTTGATGATCGTCCAGTCGGCCTTGAAGGCTCCCATCTCCGCCTCGGGGACATTGATGAAGAGGGTCTTCGCGAACAGCGAGTGCCACGCCTTCTCGGTGAAGACGCTGACCTTGAGGCGGAACTTCGGGTCGGCGCCGGCGTAGCCGTCGAAGCGGAAGATGTCGCCCTTGCCCGAGAGGTGCTTGAGGGCCGCGGCCTTCAGCTTCTCGAAGTTGTCGGGCGAGATCGCCTGGTTGACCTTGCCCCAGTTGATGTTGCCGTGGATCCCCGCGGTGTCCTCGAGGAACTTGTCGTCGGGACTGCGGCCGGTGCGCTCGCCGGTGTCGCACTGGAGGGCGCCGTTCGCGGCCAGCTGGCCCTCGCCGCGGGCGAGCGCGAGCTCGATGAGGCGGGCGGTCGCGAGGTTCGCATGGATCTTGGCGGAACCGAAGTCGACGGGGAGGGTGGGGATTGCCATGTCGGTATTGGGTTGAGGGTCAGGTAGGCTCGGACACGGTCCCGATCCGCCATTTGGGGCGTCGCGGGGCCTTCCTTCTCGACCGAAACCGCCCGCGGACTACAGCGGCCGAATCGGTTTCGGAAGGGTCCGATGGTAGCACAACCCCCCGCCCCTCAGCAGACGCAGCCATTGACCTAAAACCCCGAGTCCGCTATTGTTTGCGCCTCACGGAGACCATAGCTCAGTTGGTAGAGCACCGGATTGTGGTTTCGGCTGTCGCGGGTTCGATCCCCGTTGGTCTCCCTTGCCTTGAGCGGCGGCTGCTGCGGCAGCCGCCTTTGGCGTTACGGATGTTTGAGCGGTCGCCGCTGCGGCGGCTCCCTTTGGCGTGACGAGCGTTTGGCGGCATGAGCTCTTTGCTGCCTCCGCTACGCTGCGCGCATGCGCTTTCATGCCGTGCAGACCGCTCCTGTCTGGCTCGACGCAGCCGAGAACCGTCGCCGCATCGAATCGATGCTCCGTGCGCTCGCCCCCGCGGCGGGCGACTTCGTCGTGCTTCCCGAGATGTGCGAGACCGGCTGGACCTCCAACGCCGACGCGCTTCGCGTCGTGACCGGCTCGACCGAATGGATCGCCTCGCTTGCACGCACGCACCAAGTGTGGCTGCAGGCGGGATTTGGAGAGCATGCAGGCAACGGCCGCATCGCGAACAGCGTTGCCGTCGCCGATCCATCGGGCGCGATCCGAGCGATCTATCAGAAGAACTTCCTCTTTCCGAGCGAGCGCGACTCCTTCGTGACGGGCGGAAACCTCGCCATCGTCGATGTCGGCGTGGCAAAGGTCTGTCCGCTCATCTGTTACGACCTCCGCTTCCCCGAGCTCTGGCGGCTCGCAAGCCGCGCCGGGGCCGAGATCTTCACGGTCAGCTCGTCGTGGCCGAGCGTGCGACACGAGCACTGGCGCGCCCTCCTCGTCGCGCGCGCGATCGAGAACCAGGCGTATGTGTTCGCGTCGAACCGCTGCGGCACCGACCCAAGCCTCGTCTACGACGGCGGATCGGTCGCCATCGATCCGCTCGGCGTCCGTCTTGAAGAAGCGAACAGCGAGGAGCGCACGGTCACGGCGCCGTTCGATCGCGCGCTCCTCGACGAGTGGCGCTCGAGGTTCGGCGCGCTTCGCGATCGTCGCGACTCGCTTCTCGGATCAATCGAAGTCCGCTCCGTCTGAGAATCGCATCGCGTGGAAAATTCTGTTTTTCACGCTCGCGTTCGGCACGCGTGACGAGTCGCGCTACATTGCCCGCGTCGGATGGAGTCCGACACAGGGTACTGATTGATGAACAACGATCGACATGGAGAGTCGTGCGCGCGGGATGTTGGCGCACGCGTCGACGAATCGGGCTCGAAGCCGCGCGCCGCACGCGCGCGCAACGCCACGCGCGAGCGTCGGAATTCCAACGCGATTCCGTGCGGCATCGAACTCACGCGCGACTGGGACGAGTACCGCCGGCAGCTGCTTCGCGCGTTCTTCCGCGATGCGTCATCGCTCGCCTCGCGATACCGCGTCGGCGGCGAGGACCTCGTCGAGCATGTGCGCGCGCTCTGCGCGCCGCAGCTCGAGCGCGGCAACTACCTGAAGCCGGTCGCGTGCGTTCCCGACCTCACGGTCGCCGCCGCCTGCTGCCTCGGACGCGCAAACGCATGGAACGAGCTCTGGATCTTCGCGGAGCCGTCGATGACGCGCGCCGCGTTCTCGCGGCTGCCTGAGACGCTCGCCCTGACCTGGACGCGCCGCTACTGGTCGCGCCTCGAGCGCGCCTCTCGCGACGGTTCGGCCGGCCTGATCCGATACGACGGCTCGCGCCCCATCCGCCTCTGGCTTGTCGAGAACCTGCTCGGGACCCTCGAGGAAGAGCGCGCCGCGGGCCGGCTTGCCATCCGCCGCGAGCACCTCGGCCGACCGATCCCGCTGCGGCTCGTCGGCGAGCAGCTGGCGTAGACGCAGATCAACGCGAACCAAAAACGAAACAGGCCCGCGCACGCGCGGGCCTGTCTCTTCTCATGCCAACTCCCGGACTTGAACCGGGGACACTCGCATTTTCAATGCGATGCTCTACCAACTGAGCTAAGTTGGCCCTCCGCCCTCTCGGGCAGGTCGGGAAGCGTAGCCGAAGGAACCACGGTGTCAAGCCATGCGGTCTGCGGCCCCGGCCGGGCGCTGCGACCGCGGCTTATGCGACGCCGCGGGGGAACAGTTCCGAGACGAGCGACCCGTCGAGCACGCTCTTGTCCATGCCACGCATGGGGTACTGGTGCGCGAGCAGCCGCGCCAGCGTCTCGTCGTCGGAGATCTCGAACTGGACGGGCAGGCCGAGCACGCGCGTGGCGAACCGCACGGCCCGCGGCAGCAGCCTGCGGCTGGTCGCCGCGACGAGGTAGCCGTCATCGAGCCGAAGCGGCACGATGCCGAACTGCCAAGCCTGCCGCCGGACCACAAGGACCCGCGCGTCGTCCTCGATGCCGCGTGCGGCCTCGAAGCTGGTGGCGCGCAACTGGGTCTGTTCGATCCAGGCGCGTTCGATCGTGTCAGAAGGCACCTCGTAGAGGCGCTCGGCGATGACGCCGAACGGCTCATGGGTTTCGGCTTGCTCCGCAAGCACCGCCTCGACCTGTTCGGTCGTGAGGACCTTCATACGGACGAGCATTTCTCCGATCCGCATTGCTTCGTACTCCTTCGCAAGTGATGTCGACGCACCGCAGTCCAAGCGTTGCCTCACGGGGCGAAGTTGCGCGAAAGCTGCGCACGCGAGGCCGCGCAGACGCTACGACGCGACGCCCGCCGGCCGCGGGAAGGAATCGTGCGGCTTGCGCAGGGGGCTGCGAAACCCGATAAAGCCCGAGAGCCCCCGATTCGACCCCATGGCGCGCCGCCCGAACGAACTCGATGCCCTCCGACCGCTTGTCGCGGATCTTTCCCGCCATGCGGCGCGTTCCGCCTCCGCGTGGCAGGACCTCGCGGAGGCTCGCCTCCTGCGCGGCTTCCGCCGCAGCCTCGACGAAATCGGCGAAGCGATCGCGGACACCGCGCCCTCTCCGGCGACGATGGACTCGATCCGCACCGCGTGCGCCGAGATCATGGTCGCCCAACGCCTGCTCGACGCGGGCTGCACGCTCGAGCGCGAGGCTCCGACGCCATCGGGCAAGCGCGTCGACTTTCTCGCGACGCGCGACGGCACCGCGCTCCATGTGCATGTGAAGCGCGCGCCGCAGCCGACGCTGCGCGACGCCTCGATCGTGGTGCCCCAGGCCTGGCGCTCGCTCGAGACGATCCGCCGCGGCCTTGTCGTCGCGCTGTCGCTCGCGCGCAACCTGCGCGGACGCGCGCTCCAGCATGCGCTCGCCGAGGCGTTTCCCTTCCTCGAGCAGGCCTCGGTCGGAGAGGAACTGTCGATCAAGGACGGCGAGGAACGGACCGTCGCGAGGCTCCGCGTCATCGCGCCGTCGGCCGGAGGCACCGTCGAACTTGTCGCCGACCTGTCCTCGGCGTTCGACAACCATGTGCCGCGCTTCCAGAACACGCTGCGCAAGGCCTTCACGCAGTTCATGCCCCGCGGCGAGAACATCATCGTCGTCTGCGGAAGCTCGGGTGCCGTCGAGGCGTTCGCGACCGCCCTGCTCGGGTCGCACATCGAGCGCTGGGACAAGCGCCCGCGCGTCGGCGAGCTCGTGGCGTACGGCCGCGGCGGCGACGGCTTCTGGTCTGGCGCGATGCGCAACCAGTCGCGGATGGCCGTCTACTGGCCGATGACGAAGGGATCGGGACCGCTGCTCTTCCTGCGTGAAGGCGCCGTGCGCGCGAGCGCGTCGAAGCCCGTGGCGCTGGCGCGCGCGATCTTCGCCTGACCCGCGCAGCCGTCAGAGCGCGTCGGACCCGTCGTCTTCCGGCTCGACAAGATGCGGCGCGCGGCGCTTGCCCGCGCCCCATCCGCCCCGCTTCGGCCGCGGATCCTCGCCATCGACGAGGAACGGCTCGCCCAGCGGAAGCAGCGCCTCGATCTGCCTGTCGCCGATCTCGGCGACCAGCGTCACGGAATCGTCGCCGTACTCCCGCTCCTGGATGGCGCAGCGCTTCTCGATCGCATCGATCAGCCGCGCGCTCGCGATCGGGATCGTCAGCCGACGCACTCGAACGCCGCCCGTCACGAGGCCGAGGATGCGCGTGCGCAGATCCTCGAAGCCCGTCCCGTCGAGCGCGCTGATCGAGATCGCGCCCGGCTCCTTCTCCTGCCACTCCTCGATGGTGCGGAGCGATGCGCGCTCGTCCGGCCGCATGGACGCGATCCGATCGACCTTGTTCAGGAGGAGGTAGCGCGGCTGCGTGTTCGCGCCGATCTCGTCGAGCACCTCGCGCACGGTCTCGAGCTGCATCGGCGCGGTGCGGTCGCTTGCGTCGAGGACGATGAGAAGCGCGTGCGCGTGCACCGCATCCTCGAGGGTCGCGCGGAAGCTCGCGACGAGATGGTGCGGCAGATCGCGGATGAACCCGACGGTGTCGGAGAGGAGCACCGCGTTCGCGCCGCCGATGTTCCAGCGCTCGACGCGCGTCATGAGCGTGGCGAACAGCTTGTCGGCGGCGTAGGCGCCGCCGCGGGTCAGCGCGTTGAAGAGCGTGCTCTTGCCGGCGTTCGTGTAGCCGACGATGCCGACGGTGAAGTGCTCGGCGCGTCGCTCGGCGACCTCGCGGCGCTTGCGGACCTGCACCTCCTCGAGCTCGCGCCTGAGCGCGACGAGCTTGCGCGACACGATGCGGCGGTCGATCTCGAGCTGCTGTTCGCCAGGGCCGCGCGTGCCGACGCCGACCGGCGAACCGCCAGTCACCTGCCCGAGGTGCGACCACATCGCGCGCAGGCGCGGCGCCGTGTACTCGAGCTGCGCGATCTCGACCTGGAGCTGCGCCTCGCGGGTCGTGGCGCGGTTCGCGAAGATGTCGAGGATCAGCTCGCTGCGGTCGATGACCTTGACCTTGACTTCCTTCTCGAGTTCCTGGATCTGCGAGGGCGAAAGCTCGTTGTCGAAGATCACGACGCGCGCGCCGAGCTCCGCGACCATCGCCGCGAGCTCCTCGACCTTGCCCTTGCCGAGGTAGGTCCGGCCCGTGGGCGCCTCGCGGTTCTGCATGAGTTCGCCGACCACGCGCGCGCCGGCGGTTTCCGCCAGCGCCGCGAGTTCGCCGAGCGGATTCTCGTAGTCCATGCGCGAACCGCGGACGCGGACACCCACCAGGATGGCCGTCTCCGCCTGCACTCCGATCGACTCGCGTGGATTCGTGTTCATCGAGGTCTCGTCGCGCGAACGCGCGGGAGGCTCACTGTACGCGCTTCGCGGCCGCCCCGCCGCGCACGACGGGTTCTCCGCGGGCGAGCCGCGAGACGGCCTCCGCGGGAACCGAAAGGTCGTCGCCCGCGTCGCCGAGACGGCGGCGCAGCTGCGCGTATCCGGCGATCATCGCGGCATTGTCGGCGCAGTAGCGCGGCTCGGGCACCACGAGCGCCACGCCGCGCTCCATCGCCCATGCCGAGAGCTCGCGCCGCAGCGTTCGATTCGCGACGACGCCGCCGCCGACGAACACGCCCCGCACCGGATGGGCGTCGGCCGCGCGCGCGAGGCGGTCGACGACCTGCGCGATCGCGGCACGCTGGAAGCTCGCGGCGAGATCGGCCCGCCGCGACGGCGCGAGGTCGTCGACCGAGCGCGCGAAGCTGCTCGATGCACCGCGCCCCTGCGGCACGCCGCGGATCTCGTAGAGGAGCTTCGTCTTCAACCCCGAGAGCGAGAAGTCGAGCGGATTCGCAAGCTGCGGCAACGGGAATCGCAGCGCCTGCGCATCGCCTGTCTCGGCGAGCCGCTCGAGATTCGGTCCGCCCGGATGCGGAAGCCCGAGCATGGCGGCGGCCTTGTCGAGCGCCTCGCCCACCGCGTCGTCGATGGTGCGACCGACGAGCGTGCAGTCGATCGCGCTTGCGATGCGGAAGAGGCTCGTGTGTCCGCCCGAGACGACAAGACCGAGCGCCGGCAGGGATTCCTCCGCCGCCGCGCCGGAATCGTCGTCGCGGCCGCGCAGGAGTCCCGCGAAGAGATGGGCCGCGACATGGTCGATCGCGTAGAACGGCGTGCCGCGCGCCCATGCGAGGCCCTTCGCGGCGCTCGTGCCGACGAGGAGGCTCCCGATCAGCCCGGGCCGCACGCCCGCCGCGATCGCATCGATCTCGGAGAGCGCGATCCCCGCCTCCGACAAGGCCCGCTCGACGACCGGCACGATCCGCTCGAGATGGGCGCGGCTCGCGATCTCCGGAACGACTCCGCCGTACTCGCCGTGGAGCTCATGCTGCGACGCCACGACGCTCGCGCGCACGCGCAGCGCGTCGTCGACCACCGCGGCGGCGGTCTCGTCGCAGGAACTTTCGATGCCGAGGATGCATCCCATCGCCGAACATGGTAGAGAATGCTGCCGACCCGGACCGAGTCGTCCGAACACCCGATGGCCTATCGCCCCCCGTACATCGACGAACGCTCGATCACCATCGAAGGCGCGCACCCCGCGACCCTCGAGGAGAGCGATCTCCTCGCGCAGTGCGAGATCACGACGGGCCGCGTCTCGGGCCCCGGCGGGCAGCATCGGAACCGCGTCGACACCGCCGTGCGCATCCGTCACCTGCCGACCGAGATCGAGGCCACCGCGACCGAACGCCGCAGCCAGGCGCAGAACCGCCATGTCGCGGTCTTCCGGCTTCGGCTCAAGCTCGCGTGCAAGGTGCGCACGATCACCAACCGCGACCGGCACCAGCCGAGCGCGCTATGGGCGCGGCGCCGCCAAGGCGAGAAGATGCCCGTGAATCCCGAGCACGAGGACTACCCCGCGCTGCTCGCAGAGGCGCTCGATGTCGTCGTCGCGCGCCGCTACGACGTGGCGGGCTCGGCCGGACTCCTCGGCATCACCATGAGCCAGCTGACGCGGCTCATCCGCCACGAGCGCCACGCGTTCGCTCGGATCAACGAGGGCCGCGAGGCGATCGGGTTGACGAAACTCAAGAGCTGACCGCCCGTGTCGGCGTCGAAGCCCGCTACCATCGGGCCATGGTGTCCACGCCGCTTGCCGCGCTCAAAGCCCGCGTTCGCGACCTCGTCGCGCAAGAGACGCCGCGCGCCACCGCGCTGCGCCGCGAACTGCATACGCACCCCGAGATCTGCTACGAGGAAGTCCGCACCGCCGCGCGCATCCGCGCCGAGCTCGACGCCGCCGGCATCGGGCATGCCGACGGCCTCGCGGGCGGCACGGGGACGATTGCGTTCCTCGCCGGCGCCAGCACGACGGCGGTCGCACTCCGCACCGACATCGACGGACTGCCGATTGTCGAGGAAGGCGAACCCGAGTGGAAGTCGCGCACCGCGGGTCGCATGCACGCGTGCGGCCACGACGGCCACACCGCAATCCTCGTGGGCGCGGCGCGCGTCCTGAAGCGACTCTCCGAGGAATCCCCGCTGCCGAACGCCGTGCGGTTTCTCTTCCAACCCGCGGAAGAAGGCGGCGCGGGCGGGCGACGCATGGTCGAGGACGGCGCGCTCGACGCGCGTCCCGAAGGCCCCGCGGTGCGCCGGATCTACGGCCTTCACAACTTCCCCGGCGTCGCGCTCGGCGTCCTGCAGACGCGCCGCGGCGCGCTGTTCGCATCGAGCGACCGCTTCGAGATCGAGATCCGCGGCCAGGCTGCGCACGCCGCATGGCCGCACCACGGCCACGATCCGATCGTCGCGGGCAGCGCGATCGTGACCGCGCTGCAGACGATCGTGTCGCGCGAGCTCGACCCGCTCGACGCGGGCGTGGTCAGCGTCACGATCTTCGAATCGGGCACGGCGATGAACCAGATTCCCGCGTCGGCGCGCCTTCAGGGCACCGCGCGCGCGCTGCGCGAGGAAACGCGCACGCACATCGAGCGCCGCATCGGCGAGATCGCGCGCGAGGTCGCCCGCGCCCACCGCTGCGAGGCCGTGGCGCGCTACATCCGCGGCTACCCCGTCACCAGGAACGACGACGCGAGCGTCGCGGAGTTCGAGCGCATCGTGCGCGAGGAGATCGCGTCGCAGCGGCTCGAGCACATGGATGTCCCGGTGATGGGAGGCGAAGACTTCGCCTTCTACGCCGAGAGGATCCCGGCCTGCTTCTACATCCTCGGCATGGATGACGGAAAGTGGCCCTCGGCGCACCTCCACCAGCCGACCTACGACTTCAACGACGCGGCGATCCCCCACGGGATCGAGGCGATGGTGATGCTGGCGCTCGCGGACCGCGGCTGAACGCGGGACGGTCGCCCGATAACCATTCGGGCCGGCTCCGGCAACCGGCGCAAGTGCCCTTGCGGCAACGGCCGCGGAACGCTACATTGCGCGGCTCGACATTTCAAACCGTTCGAACTACCGAACCCCTGTGGCGCGCCAACTCGCTTCAGGGTCCGCAGGACAGAAGGCGGCGTTCGCCAGAAGTCTTGAGTTCGGTGGGAGGTCATCGGAACCATGGCAGCAAAGAAAGTCACAAAGCAGTTCAAGATCATGGCGCCGGGTGGCAAGGCCACTCCCGCCCCGCCGATCGGCCCCGTCCTGGGCGCAAACGGCGTCAACCCCGGACAATTCATCACGAAGTTCAATGACGCCACGCGCGCGCTCAACGGCCGCGTCGTCGGTTGCGTCATCACGGTCTACAGCGACCGTTCGTTCGACTTCGAGATCAAGAGCTCGCCCACCTCGGTCCTCATCGCTGCGGCGCTGAAGGTCGAGAAGGGTTCGGGCCGTCCGAACACCGAGAAGATCGGCAAGCTCTCCAAGGCGCAGGTCAAGGCCATCGCCGAAGAGAAGCTCAAGGATCTCAACACCACCAACATCGAAGCCGCGATGCGCGTCGTCGCCGGTACTGCACGCTCGATGGGCGTGACGGTGGAGGGCTAAACCATGCCAGTGATCTCCAAGCGTCGTAAGGCGAACCTCGCCGCCTCCACCAAGCAGACGATGTCGGCCGCCGAGGCCATCGCGTCGCTCCGCAAGTTCAAGACCCCGAAGTTCGACCAGACGGTCAATGTCGTCATGCACCTCGGCATCGATCCGAAGCAGGCCGACCAGATCATCCGTGGCTCGATCTCGCTCCCCCACGGCATCGGCAAGTCGGCTCGCGTCGTCTGCTTCTGCCAGTCGGACAAGGTTGCCGCGGCGAAGGCCGCCGGCGCCGTCGAGGCGGGCGCCGAGGATCTCGTCGCCAAGATCGAAGGCGGCTGGATGGACTTCGATGTCGCGGTCGCGAGCCCCGACATGATGCGCGTCGTGTCGAAGCTCGGCAAGGTGCTCGGCCCGAAGGGCCTCATGCCCTCGCCGAAGGCCGGCACCGTCGCCCCCGATGTCATCGGCGCGGTCAAGGAGTATTCGGCAGGCAAGCAGGAGTACCGCAATGACGACGGCGGCAATGTCCACGGCGTCATCGGCAAGCTCAGCTTCGCCGACCAGAAGCTCGTCGAGAACCTCGAGGCGTTCATCGCCAACATCCAGAAGATCAAGCCGGCCGCAGCGAAGGGCACCTATGTGAAGAAGTGCGTCGTCGCCGCCTGCATGAGCCCTGGCATCCAGATCTCCCTCTAACGCAACTCCGAAAGGAACATCATGAGCAAGCCAGTCAAGAACATGATTGCATCGGAGTACGAGCGCCGCTTTGAGGGCGTCACCGGTGCCGTGGTCGTCGAGATCCGCGGTCTCGATGGCAAGTCCACGACCGATGTGCGCGGAAGCCTCCGCGCCAAGGGCATCAAGGTCACCGTCGTCAAGAACGCGCTTGTGCGCCGCTCGCTCAAGGGCGGTCCGCTCGCGTCGCTCGAGAAGGCCCTCAAGGGTCCCTCGGCGCTCCTCACCGGTGGCGAGAGCGCGGTCATCGTCGCTCGCGAGATCGTGAAGGTCGCCGAGAAGGAGAAGAAGGTCGTGCTCAAGGGCGCGATCTTCGACGGCGAGTACTACGACGGCGAAGCCGGCGTCAAGAAGCTCGGCAGCTTCCCCACGAAGGAAGAGGCCCAGGCCAAGGTCGTCACGCTCGTCCTCTCCCCTGCGCGCAACATCATGGGCGTCGTCAAGACGCTCCAGGAGAAGCTCGAGAAGGGCGAGGCGATCGCCAAGATCGCGTAAGCAACACAGTCCATTGTTTCCCGAGTCCAGTCCGCCACCGACTGGTCCCGCTTGAGACGCAAGTCTCAGGGAGCACACTCTCAGGGATGAAATGCCGCGCGTTGCGGCACCTCTCGGTGGCACGACAGTGGCGAAAGCCACAAGGAATGAAGACATGTCCGACACCAAGACCTTTGACGCGAAGATCAGCACCCTCGGCGACTCGATCGCCAGCCTCACCATCAAGGAGGCCGTCGAGCTCACCGACTACATGAAGGTGACCTACGGCATCGAGCCGGCCGCTGGCGCGGTCGTCGTCGCTGGCGATGCCGGCGCTGGCGCTGCCAAGCCCGCCGAGAAGACCGAGTTCAACGTCGTCCTCAAGGCCGCCGGCGCGAACAAGATCAATGTCATCAAGGCTGTCCGCGAGGCCACCGGCCTCGGTCTCGCCGAGGCGAAGGCCCTCGTCGACGGCGCCCCGAAGACCGTCAAGGAGAACCTCGGCAAGGAAGACGCGACCAAGCTGGTGGACGCCCTCAAGGCGGCCGGCGCGGACGCCGTCGCCGAGTAATCCTGTCGGGAGCCCTTGCGGCCCCCTTCGGACTGAAATCGTGCGGTTGGGGCGCCCGGAAGCACTGGCTTTGGCCAGATCCGGGCGCCCTCAACCCCTTCGAGACGGTCGGACGGGACGCAGAGGGGCGGCCTGCCAGGCGGCAGGCCAAAGGAACGCCGAGCGGGATGGGCGCTCGGCGAGACTTGTCGGCTGTGTGGATCCCGTCTACACTTATGGACTTCCCCGTGGTCTTCAGTTGGAACGCGGCGCTCGCTTGCTGAACCATTGCCAGATCACACTCTGAATCCTCCCACCAGGCCGGACTTCTCCGGTCGGGTGTTTTCTCCTTTGCAGGGGTCTCTCTGATGTCGTCCAAGACGATTCGGAATTTCTCGAAGCGTGGCGATGCGCTCCCAGTCCCGGTCCTTACTCGGGTCCAGGCCGACGCGTACCGCCGCTTCCTCCAGCTTGACAAGGCCCACGACGCGCGCAACCCGATGCTCGGTCTCGAGGCCCTCCTGCGCGAGGTGTTCCCGATCGCGAGCTACGACAACTCGATGCGGCTTGAGTACCTGTACTACAAGCTGGACGAGCCCCGCTACACCGCGGACGAGTGCCGTGAGCTCCGCCTGACCTACGGCCGTCCGTTCCGGATCGGCGTGCGTCTCGTGCGCGAAGGAACCAGCGAGATCGCCGAAGAGGAGATCTTCCTCGGCGACATCCCGATCATGCTCGGCGGCGGCGAGTTCATCGTCAACGGCGCGGAGCGCTGCATCGTCAGCCAGCTCCACCGCTCGCCCGGCGTCGACTTCTCGATCGTCAGCTCGTTCGGCGACCGTCCGCTCCACCAGGCGCGCATCATCCCCGAGCGCGGCTCGTGGATCGAGCTCGAGGTGACCAAGAAGGACGTCCTGGCGATGCGCATCGACCAGTCGACGAAGCTCGCGGCGACCACCTTCCTCCGCGCGCTCGACGAGCAGTATTCGTCGACCGACCGCCTGCTCGAGCTCTTCTACGAGGTCGAGGAGATCAAGGTCGCGAAGCTCAAGCCCGAGCACTACGCGGCCGAGCTCGTCATCGACTCCGACACCGGCGAGGAACTCTGCCGCGTCGGCAGCCAGATCGGCGACATGGTCTCGACCATCCAGGCTTCGACCCTGCCGACCATCCGCGTCATCACGAACGCGAGCGATCCGCTCATCCTCAACACCCTCGCCGAAGAGAAGCTCGACTTCCTCGCGGGCGTGACCGAGCACGAGGCGGCGCTCCTCAAGATCTACGGACGCCTGCGTCCGGGCAACCCGCCGCAGATCGACAAGGCGAAGGCGCTCTTCCAGGAGAAGTTCTTCGACGAGAACCGCTACCGCCTCGGCCGCGTCGGCCGCTTCCGCATCAACCGCAAGTTCGAGCACGACAAGGAGTACTGCGAGGGCGGCAAGCTCGGGCAGCTCCCGGCCGAGACGGTGCAGAAGATCCGCGCACAGGACTTCCTCGCGGTCATCCGCTACATGCTCGACCTGCGCGGCAAGCGCAACAAGGCGCATGTCGACGACATCGACCACCTCGGCAACCGCCGTCTCCGCACGCTCGACGAGCTCGCGACGGAAGAGATGCGCAAGGGCTTCCTCAAGCTCCGCCGCACGGTGCAGGAGCGCATGTCGACCCGCGAGCCGGGCGACCTCGCGAAGATCGCCGACCTCGTGAACTCGAAGTCGATCTCGAGCGCGGTGGAGTTCTTCTTCGGCCGCAGCGAGCTGTCGCAGGTCGTCGACCAGACCAACCCGCTCTCGATGCTCGTCCACGAGCGCCGTCTCTCGGCGCTCGGCCCGGGCGGCCTCAACCGCAAGCGCGCGGGCTTCGAGGTCCGCGACGTGCACATCTCGCACTACGGACGCATCTGCCCGATCGAGACGCCTGAAGGCACGAACATCGGCCTCATCGCCTCGCTCGGCATCTACTCCGAGATCGACGACTACGGCTTCCTGCTCACCCCCTACCGCAAGGTCAAGGGCGGCAAGGTGCTCGCGGACATCGAGCGCCTGCGCGCCGACGAGGAGCTCAAGCGCGTCCTGGCGACCTCCGACGTCCTCAAGGGCGATTCGAAGACCCTCGAAGGAACCGTGCTTGCGCGCATCGACGGCGATCTCGCCGAGGTCCGCTCGGCGGAAGTCGAGTATGTCGACGTGAGCCCCAAGCAGATCGTCGGCGTGTCCGCGTCGCTCATTCCGTTCCTCGAGCACGACGACGCCAACCGCGCGCTCATGGGTTCGAACATGCAGCGCCAGGCCGTGCCGCTCGTCAAGACCGATCCGCCGTGCGTCGCCACGGGCATGGAGAAGTCGGTCGGCATGTACTCGGGCATGATCGTCACCGCCGCCCGCGGCGGAACGGTCACCTTTGTCGACAGCGAGCGCATCATCATCGACAACGCCGATGAGTACGAGCTCCGCAAGTTCGTCGGCCTCAACGAGCGCACCTGCCAGAACCAGAAGCCGGTGGTCCGCCTCGGCCAGAAGGTGAAGGACGGCCAGATCATCGCCGACGGCGCCAGCACCAACATGGGCGAGCTGTCGATCGGCAAGAACGTGCTCGTCGCGTTCAACACCTTCGACGGCTACAACTTCGAGGACGCCATCGTCATCAACCAGCGCCTGCTGAAGGACGATGTCTTCACCTCGATCCACATCGAGAGCTTCGAGGTCGAGATCCGCGAGACGAAGCTCGGACGCGAGGAGTTCACCCGCGACATCCCGAATGTCAGCGAGCGCGCCCTCCGCAACCTCGATGAGAACGGCGTCATCGCGATCGGCTCGCGCGTCGGCCCCGGCGACATCCTCGTCGGCAAGGTCTCGCCCAAGTCGAAGAGCGAGCTCACGCCGGAAGAGAAGCTCCTCCACGCGATCTTCGGTCGCGCGGGCGAGGATGTGAAGAACGATTCGCTCGAAGTGCCCGCGGGCACCGAGGGCGTCGTCATCGGCGCGAAGCGCTTCAGCCGCCGCATGCACCTCAGCGACGAGCAGAAGAAGCAGCTCAAGAAGGACATGGCCGACTTCGAGGCCATGATGGATGCCAAGCGCATCGCCCTCTTCAAGAAGATGGTCGGCGAGATCAACCGCATCCTCGGGACCGAGATGGTCGACCCCGCCACCCGTCAGAAGGTCGGCTCCAGCGACATCCCGGGCGTCATCGTGGAGCAGATCGCCAACTTCAACGAGAAGTGGATGAAGGGCTCCGCCGAGGCGCGCGAGCAGGCCAAGGTCATCTACAGCCAGTTCTGGCCGCGCATCATCTTGACCGAATCGGAGAAGAACCGCCGCCTCGACCACATGAAGCGCGGCGACGAACTCGCCTCCGGCGTGCTCGAGATGGTGAAGGTGTACCTCGCCACCAAGCGCACCCTCTCGGTGGGCGACAAGATGGCAGGCCGCCACGGCAACAAGGGCGTCATCGCCCGCATCGTGCCTGAAGAGGACATGCCGTTCATGGAGGACGGCAACTCGGTCGACGTGCTGCTCAACCCGCTCGGCGTGCCGAGCCGCATGAATGTCGGCCAGATCCTCGAGGTCCATCTCGGCTGGGCTGCGCAGGTGCTCGGATTCCAGGCGGTCACGCCTGTGTTCGACGGCGCGCACGAAAGCGAGATCTTCGAGGCGATCGCACAGGCCAACGAGCATGTGGAGAAGCGGATCAGCGAGTTCAAGAACACCGGCAAGAACCCCGGCGCGCCGCGCGAGCTGCTCTCCAGGATGCCGGCGAACTGCAAGATCCAGCTGTACGACGGCCGCACGGGCGAGCCGTTCCATCAGCGCACGACCGTGGGCTTCATGTACATCCTGAAGCTCCACCACCTCGTCGACGACAAGATCCACGCTCGTTCGACCGGTCCGTACAGCCTCATCACCCAGCAGCCTCTCGGCGGCAAGGCACGCACCGGCGGCCAGCGCTTCGGCGAGATGGAAGTGTGGGCGCTCGAGGCCTACGGCGCGGCGTATGTGCTGCAGGAACTCCTCACCGTCAAGAGCGACGATGTCGAGGGCCGTACGAAGATCTACGACTCGATGGTCAAGGGCACAAACACCCTCCAGGCAGGCATGCCGGTCGTGTTCGATGTCCTCTGCCACGAGATCAAGGGTCTCGGCATGAACATCCAGCTCGAGAAGCAGACCACCGACGCGAACGTGCTGTTGTGACAGCGTGCCGCGCCGAGCCCCGGCGCGGAACGAATCCCCGCTGCACCGTTTCGGCTGATTGAGATAGAACCACCCCCCGCTGACGCGGGTCTTTCTGGAAGGCAACTGCGATGTCCGAGAGCGTCTACGACCGCGTGAACGACTACGGCTCCGTCAAGATCACTCTTGCGAGCCCGAACGACATCCGAAGCTGGAGCTTCGGCGAGGTCAAGAAGCCGGAGACCATCAACTACCGCACCTACCGTCCCGAGAAGGACGGTCTGTTCTGCGAGCGCATCTTCGGTCCTGAGAAGGACTACGAGTGCGGCTGCGGCAAGTACAAGGGTACGAAGTACAAGGGCATCATCTGCGACCGCTGCGGCGTCAAGGTCACGCACAGCCGCGTGCGCCGCAAGCGCATGGGCCACATCAACCTGGCCGCGCCGATCGTCCACATCTGGTTCTTCAAGGCGACCCCGTCGCGCCTCGGCAGCCTGCTGCAGATGAAGACCTCGGACCTCGAGAAGATCATCTACTTCCAGGATTACGTTGTCACCAACCCGGGCAGCACCGACCTTGACTACAAGAAGGTGCTGACCGAGGACGAGTACCGCCAGGCCGTCGACAAGTACGGCACCGGCAAGTTCGACGCCATGATGGGCGCCGACGCGATCCGCGAGCTTCTCCAGCAGCTCGACCTCGACAGCCTGTCGAAGGAGATCCGCGAGGACCTCGCGACCACCAAGTCGAAGCAGAAGCAGACCATCCTGTCGAAGCGCCTCAAGATCGTCGAGGCGATCCGCGGCTCGAACAACGAGCCGAAGTGGATGGTGCTCGATGTGATCCCGGTGATCCCGCCGGACCTGCGTCCGCTCGTCCTCCTCGAGAGCGGCAACTTCGCGACCAGCGATCTCAACGATCTCTACCGCCGCATCATCAACCGCAACAACCGCCTCAAGAAGCTGATGGACCTCAATGCGCCCGAGGTCATCGTGCGCAACGAGAAGCGCATGCTGCAGCAGGCGGTCGACGCGCTGTTCGACAACGGCCGCTGCCGCCGCCCCGTCGTCGGCTCCTCGAGCCGTCCGCTCAAGTCGATCACCGACATGATCAAGGGCAAGCAGGGCCGCTTCCGCGAGAACCTGCTCGGCAAGCGCGTCGACTACTCGGCGCGTTCGGTCATCGTCGTCGGTCCGGAGCTCAAGCTCTGGCAGTGCGGCCTTCCGAAGAAGATCGCGCTCGAGCTCTACCAGCCGTTCATCATCCGCAAGCTCAAGGAGCACGGCCTCGCCGACACGATCAAGAGCGCCAAGCGCATGCTTGAGCGCCGCGATCCCGAGGTGTGGGACATCCTCGAGCAGGTGATCCAGAATCACCCGGTCATGCTGAACCGCGCGCCGACCCTGCACCGCATGGGTATCCAGGCGTTCGAGCCGGTGCTCGTCGAGGGCAACGCGATCAAGATCCACCCGCTCGTCTGCACCGGCTACAACGCCGACTTCGACGGCGACCAGATGGCGGTCCACCTGCCCCTGTCGGTCGAGGCGCAGGCCGAGACCCATGTGCTGATGATGTCGACGCACAACATCTTCAGCCCCGCGAACGGCAACCCGATCGTCAGCCCGTCGCAGGACATCGTCATGGGCGTGTACTTCCTCACGACCGGCCACGGCGACAACACCAAGGCCGTCCGTCGGTTCAAGGACATGGAGGAGGCGCTCCTCTGCGCGCAGCTGCCGCACGGCGACAAGCGCCGCATCTCGTTCCATGATCCGATCGAGGTCCGCCTCGCGCGCTTCAGCGAGGTCGTCAGCGACCAGAAGAAGGCCGCCGAGCCGATGCCCGCGAACCGCCGCATCGTCACCACGCTCGGACGCCTCCTCTTCAGCGAGATCCTTCCCGACGGCATGCCGTTCTACAACTGCGCCCTCGGCAAGAAGGGCGCCGCGCGCGTCATCGACGACACCTTCGCCCGCAAGGGCAAGGCCGCGACGATCGACCTGCTCGACGCGATGAAGTCGACCGGCTTCCGCTACTCGACCGTCTCGGGCCTCTCGTTCGCCATCACCGACCTCCGCATCCCGGCCGAGAAGCGCGCGCTTCTCGACGAGACGCAGAAGAAGGTGCTCAAGGTCGAACGCGACTACGAGATGGGCGCGCTCACCGAGCGTGAGAAGCACAACCGTCTCCTGGACCTCTGGACGCAGTGCCGCGCCGAAGTCACGGCGAAGCTCGTCGACGCCCTCAAGAAGGACCGCCGCGACGACAACGGCGCGGAAGTCTCGATCGAGGAAGGCAAGGGCTCGAAGTACCTCAACCCCGTGTACCTCTTCTCCGACTCGGGCGCACGCGGCAATGTCAGCCAGATGCAGCAGCTCGCCGGCATGCGCGGCCTCATGGCCAAGCCGAGCGGCGAGATCATCGAGACGCCGATCCGCGCGAACTTCCGCGAGGGTCTGTCGATGCTCGAGTACTTCAGCTCGACCCACGGCGCCCGCAAGGGTCTCGCGGACACCGCGCTCAAGACGGCCGACTCGGGCTACCTCACGCGCAAGCTGTGCGATGTGGCGCAGTCCGTCGTCGTCCTCGAGGACGACTGCGGCGTGCCGTCGGGCATCCCGAAGAAGGCGATCTACAAGGGCGACGAGGTCGATGTCCCGCTCCGCGACATCATCCGCGGCCGCACGAGCGTCGAGACGATCATCAATCCGATCACGGACGAGACGATCGTCAAGCGCAACGAGGTCATCACCGAATCGATCGCCCGCCGGATCGAGGACCTCGGCGTCACGAGCATCCAGGTGCGCTCGCCGCTCACCTGCCAGACCGCCCGTGGCGTCTGCGCCCGCTGCTACGGCCAGGACATGTCGACCGGCAAGCCGGTCGAGATCGGCATGGCGGTCGGCATCATCGCCGCGCAGTCGATCGGCGAGCCCGGCACGCAGCTGACGATGCGTACCTTCCACACCGGTGGCGCCGCGACCCGCGCGCTGCTCGAGAACAGCTACAAGAGCGCGGCCGCCGGTACGGTCGAACTCCGCGGCTGCATGGATGTCGAGGTCACCAAGCCCGACGGCTCGAAGTCGGTCGTCGCGCTCAAGAAGAACGGCGAACTGGCGATCATGGACGCGCACGGCCGCGAGGTCGAGCGCTTCAAGGTCCCCTACGGCGCCCAGCTCTTCGTGCGCAACGGCGACCCGGTCAAGAAGGGAACCGTGCTCTGCGAATGGCAGCCGCACGCGACCCCGATCCTTGCCGAGAAGTCGGGCATCGTCCGCTTCAAGGATCTCGTCGAGGATGTCACCTTCCGCATCGATGCCAAGAAGGGCTCGGAGGAAGGCGGCGAGATGATCGTCATCGAGCACACGGGTGAGAAGCACCCGATGATCAACGTCGAGGACGAGAGCGGCAACATCCTCGACTACCACCACCTGCCCGCGAAGGCGCGCATCGAGGTGAAGGACGGCCAGCACATCGCGCAGGGCCAGATGCTTGCGCGTCAGCCGAAGGAAGCCGCCCGTTCGGCGGACATCGTCGGTGGTCTCCCCCGCGTCACCGAGATCTTCGAGGCGCGCATTCCGAAGGATCCGGCCGTCATGGCGGAGATCTCGGGCCGCGTCGAGCTCTACAGCGACAAGCGCAAGGGCAAGATGACGATCCGCGTCGTCAGCGACGCCGGTCTCGAGCACGACCACCATGTCCCCCAGGGCAAGGCGCTGCTCGTCCACACCGGCGACCGCATCGAGGCGGGCGACGCCCTCACCGAGGGACCGCTCATCCCGGCCGACATCCTCCGCATCAAGGGTGAGGACGCGCTGTATGTCTACATGCTCGACGAGGTGCAGAATGTGTACCGCGCCCAGGGCGTGCCGATCTCCGACAAGCACATCGAGGTCATCCTCCGTCAGATGCTGTCGAAGGTCCGCGTCTCGAACCAGGGCGACACCGAGCTCCTCCCGAACGATGTCGTCGACAAGTTCGTGTTCCGCGATGTGAACGACGCGCTTGCGCGCAAGCTTCGCATCGAGGACGCGGGCGGCACGACGCTGCCGGTCGGCTCGCTCGTCGACAAGGACGAGATCCGCGAGGCGAACGCCCTGGCGGAGGCCGAAGGCAACCCTGCGTGCAAGACCAAGAAGCCGCGTGCCGCCACGGCGAAGACGCTGCTCCTCGGCATCACCAAGGCATCGCTCCAGGCCGAGAGCTTCCTCTCGGGCGCCAGCTTCCAGGAGACCACCAAGGTCCTCACCGAGGCCGCGCTCGGCGGCAAGTCGGACGAGCTCCTTGGCCTCAAGGAGAATGTCCTCCTCGGTCACCTCATCCCCGCAGGCACCGGCTTCGAGGCCTACTCGAAGGCGAAGGTCAAGCGGCTGGTCGAGGAGTCTGCCTACGACGACGAGGCCGCTGCCGCGATGTACGAGGCCGCTGCCGAGGAAGCAGAGGCTCTCGGAGCCGAGCGCCGTGGCGAAGGCGCCACGACCGTGCGCGACCGCCTGCAGACCATGGCGGCGGGCCAGGACGGCGGCATCCTCACCGAGGAGCCGACGACCGACGCCCCGCAGGCCTGATCAATCGCAGCGGACTCCGCGCGTCCCACAAGTTCCCGCAGCCCCGGCATCCGCCGGGGCTGCTTTCTTTCGGGCTGACTCCCTACGGGTCCGTTCGCTCTGGCCCCCCTCGCGCGGCGCGTTCTTTCGCGACCGCGCGCGCTCGGGGCTGCGGGCCGTCGGGTCACGGGGGTACACTCTCAGACCTCAGGGATTTTCCACATGCCCTACTACACCAAGCTCGGCAAACTCCCCTCCAAGCGCCACATCCAGTTCCGCCGTCCCGATGGCGGTCTGTACGCGGAAGAGGTGTTCGGAACCGAAGGTTTCGTCGGTCCGACCTCGACCCTCTACCACATCAATCCCCCGACCCAGGTGATCGGGTGGAAGCCGCTCTACTCGACGAAGGTCGACTATGTCGAGCGCGACACCATGCGCATGCGCCATGTGAAGAGCATGCCCATGAAGGCGAAGGGCGATGCGGTGACCGGCCGCACGGTGCTGTTCGGCAACAACGATGTCGAGATCGGCGTCTGCGTTCCGGCCGAGCCGATGAAGTACCACTTCAAGAACGCGATGGCGGACGAGTGCTTCTTCATCCACTTCGGCTCGGGCGTCGTCTACACGATGTTCGGCGCGCTGAAGTTCGGACCGAAGGACTACATCGTGATCCCGAAGGGCACGATCTACCGCATGGAGTTCGACAAGCCCGCCGCGGGCGAGCCTGCGCCGCGCTTCCTCCTGATGGAGAGCGTGAACGGATCGCACATCCTGCCGCCGCCGCGCTACATGTCGAAGAAGACCGCGCAGTTCCTCGAGCACGCGCCGTACTGCGAGCGCGACCTGCGCCTGCCCGAGATGCCGATGACCTTCGACGAGAAGGGCAAGTTCGAGGTGCGCATCAAGAGCCGCGACAAGGTCCACTCGTACATCTACAGCTACCACCCGCTCGATGTGGTCGGCTGGGACGGCTGCTACTACCCGTACTGCTTCAACATCGACGACTTCAGCCCGATCGTCGGCAAGCACCACATGCCGCCGCCGACGCACCAGACCTTCGAAGCGCACAACTTCGTGATCTGCTCGTTCTGCCCGCGTCCGCTCGACTTCCATCCGCAGGCGATCGTGGTGCCCTACAACCACTCGAACCTCGATTCGGACGAGGTCCTCTACTATGTCGAGGGCAACTACAAGGCGCGGCGCGGCATCGAGCAGGGCTCGCTCTCGCTCCATCCGCAAGGCATCCCGCACGGCCCGCACCCGGGCACGGTCGAGGCATCGATCGGCGCGACGCACACCAACGAACTCGCGGTGATGTGCGACACCTTCGCGCCGCTCTATCCGACGAAGGCCGCGCTTGCGCTCGACGACATGAACTACCCGAAGAGCTGGGAGTCGGGCTGGACGCCGGCCGAGCGCGAGGCGCTTGCAGCGGCTGCCGCCAAAAACGGACATGCGAACAGCCACGCGAACGGTCATGTCGCCTCTGCGAACGGAAGCGCGGGCAAGCCGACGAAGAAGGCGGGCAAGAACGCGGGGAAGAAGCCTGCCAAGGCGAAGGCCGCTGCGGTGAAGACGGCCTCGGCGAGAACGCCCGCGCGCGGCGCCTCGGCCAAGGCGCGAGGCAGTGGCTCGGTCGACACCTGGAACTGATCGCTCGCGAGTGGGCAGAACGCGCCGTTAGGCCTCGGCCGGGTTCTGATCGCGCAGGAGGACTCTCATGCTCGCCATCGTCGTGATCGCTTCGATGTTCCTTGCCCAGTCGCCGCCAGCGACGCCGGTGCCCGCGGCCCCAAAGCAGGAAGCCCCCAAGCAGGAACCCCCGCAGCAGGACGCCCCCAAACAGGAAACCCCCAAGCAGGAGTCGCCGAAGCCCGCCGCTCCGCCAGCTGAACCCGCGAAGCCGGCGCCGAAGCCACCGACCGTGGTGACTGCGAACGATGTGCTGCATGTCGCGCCGCAGACCGGCCTCCCGCGCGAGAAGTTCACCTTCTTCGGCGAAGAGTTCGACTGCGAGCTCTGCCTCACGCCCGCAAGCCGCAACGCAGGCATGGGAGCCCGAACCGAGTTCCCCGAGGGGACGGCGATGATCTTCGTCCATCCCACGCCGATGCTCCTCAACTACTGGATGAAGGACTGCCTCATCGACATGGACATGGTCATGGTCGATGACAAGGGCGTGATCTGCGCGCTGCATGAAGCCGTGCGCGAGCGGCTTCGCACCAAGGGCGAGTCGCTGCAGGACTACGAGGACCGCCTCCGCCGCTACCTGTCGAACAGGCGCGCGAAGTATGTGCTCGAGTTCCCGTCTGGGACGATCGCGAGGCTCCAGCCGAAGCTCGGGCAGCGGATCGCGATCGACTGGAAGTCGCTCGATGCCCGCGCAGAGTGATGGCGGATCAATCCCCGTGCCCGGCGTCGGCATCGCGCATCGCGCCCACGCGCTGCGCCGGAGCCGGCCCGGCCCACCAGAGCCGGATCGTCCCGTCGATCCCGCCTGAGGCGAGCGTGGAACCGTCGGGTGAGAAGTCGAGTGCGATGACCTGGTCGCCGTGGCCGTCGAGCGCGAGCACCTGATTGCCGTCGGCCGCATCGAGCACCACGAGAACGGGCGCCTTGCCGCAGGACACCACCCGGGTTGCATCCGGGGAGAGCGCGACGCGCGTCATGTCCGCCGCGTTCGCCGGCACGCGCCAGACGAACCAATCGCTTCCACCAGCGCCGGCGTTGCGCCGCGAGAGATCGAGAAGCCCCACTTCGCCGCCGACGAACCCGACCGCGAGAAGGTCCGAGCCGTCCGCCGCGTCGATGTCCGAGACGCGGCCCTCGACTTGAAGCGTCCGACGCTGCACGATCTCGAGCGCGCCATCCCGCTCCGTGACCTCGAGGTGCAGGATGCGACCGCCGATCCCCACGAACAGATCGCGGCCAGCATCGCGTGTGGCGAGCAAGGCGAGTTCCTTCGTCCCAAGCGCAAACGATCCGGCGAGTGCGCCCTGACGGTCGTAGAAGCGCAGGTCGGACGACTCGAACGACGAGACCGCGACCCAGCGGCCGTTTCCGACCGACTCGAGGGCAAACGGGTGGCGCTCGACCCCGTGCGTGACCGCCGAGCCATCCCGAGCGACGAAGTGGAAGGCGCGCCCGGACGCCGCAACCACTCCCCCGAGCGGATCGGGTACGACCGACCAGACGATGGTCGATGTGCCGGCGCCCAGCGGGTTGATGGCGGCATCGGGCTTCCGCGATCCGCGCGGCCAGAACATCACGCGCCCATCGGGTGCGGGGGCCTCGCCGGCCCCCGAGACCAGCGTGCCGTCCTTCAGGAACGCGACCGAGTAGATCCACGCGCGCGACTCGCGCAGCACAGGCTCGATCACCTCGCGGTCGATGTTCCAGCTCCGCGCGCACAGGTCTTCGCCGACGGAGAGGAGTTCTCCGCGCTCGAGATCGAAGGCGAGTCCACGCACCTGCTGTTCGGCGCCGACGGCCGATCCGATCGGCGCTCCGGTATCCACATCCCAGACTCGGATCACGCCATCGGTTGCGCCGCTTGCGAACTGCGCGGGGCCGGGCCCGGCGGCGAGCGCGCGAAGGGCGCCGGATCCGGCCGCGATCATGCGAAGTGGCTCGCCGTACGCCGCATCGAACACCTGGATCTCGCCCGAGTAGAGCCCGACGAGCGCGCGCGGCCCTTCGCGTCCGACGCAGGCGCCGACACGCTCCACGACGCGGTCGCCGATATCGAGCGGAATCGGGGGCGCCTCGAACGAGGCGAGCAGCATGGCGCGCGAGGTGCCTCTGCAGGCAAACACCACGCCCTTCGAATCGGGCAGGAAGCGCACGATGCCCTCTCCGCCACGCGGCGAACTCGAGATCGCACCAACCCGCCGCACGAGTTCGCCGGTCCTGGCGTCGAGGATCGCGAGCGCGCCGCCGTTCGCACCGATCGCGATCCAGCGGCCATCGGGCGACCAGGCGACGCCCGAGGGCGGGCCGATCCGCGGATCGAGCGTCCGGACCACCGATCCGTCGCGCGTCGAGTGCACGGGAAGCTCGCGCTTGCTCGTGTCGACCGCGATGAACTCGAGGCCGTCGGGCGATGCGGCGACCTCCGAGATCGAGGCCCCCCGCCTGCCAAGCAACTTCGGCGTGCCGAGGCCGCGCGGGAGCCGGTAGAGCGAACCCTCGAGTCCGCCCACGATCACGCAGTCGGCTCCGAGCGCGAGCGAGATCGGCATGACCGGCATCTCGACGACCGTGGTCTCCGCGCCTGCGCGCGACGCGAGGTACATCCACTCCCACCCTCGGCGCTCGGGGGCGGCGCGCTCGAGCGCGCGGCGCGCGTCACGCGCGGCGTTGGCGCGGAGCGACGCCTCCGCGTCGCGGATCGCGCGGCGGTACTCGAGCTGCTCGCTGGTCTCGAGCGCGCGGGCGAGTTCCGTGCCCCGCTGCTCGGCGTCCTGGAGCAGATGGAGGACATAGCCGAGGAACCCAAGCAAGGTCGCGAACGCGAGGACCGTCGCCGCGATCAACCCGCGGTAGCGCCGTCCGAAGCGCTGCATCCGCGCGACGTGCGACACCGGCCGCGCGCGGGTCGGCTTCCCTTCGAGGAAGAGCCGCAGGTCCGTCGCGAGATCGGCGGCCGACTGGTATCGCAGCGCGGGGTCCTTCTCGAGAAGGCGGGCGACGACCGTCTCGAGATCGCCGCGCAGACCGCGATGCACCCGGCCGAGCGTCGAGGGAATCTCGTCGCGGATGATCGCAGCGGCCTCCGGGAGCGATCGCCGCTCGACCGGGTACGGGAGTCGCCCGGCGAGACACTCGAAGAGCATGACGCCGATCGAGTAGAGATCGCTTCGGGCGTCGACGCCACGCGTTCCATCGAACTGCTCGGGACTCATGTAGGGAACGGTGCCGACGAGCGCGTCGCCGGCGGTCGGGACGACAAGCGTCGGAAACAGACCAGTCGCGCGCCCGCCCGAACTTCCCCCTCCCTCGACCACGCCCGAGACGCCAAAGTCGAGGACCTTCGGCTTCCCCTCGGCGGTCACGAGCACATTGCCCGGCTTCAGATCGCGATGGATGACGCCGTTCGCGTGCGCGTACTGGATCGCCTCGACGATCTCGATGAACACGCGCGCGATCTCGCGCGGATCGCGTGCGCCGCCATGCGCGCGCGCCCAGCGGTTGAGCGGCACGCCGTCGACGAACTCCATCACGAAGTAGGGCCGCGCGGGAACGGTCGATGTGTCGGTGCCCGCGTCGTAGACACGCGCGATGCCGCTGTGCTCGAGGCGACCGAGCAGGCGGATCTCGCGTCGGAAGCGCTGGATCGCGTTCGGATTCCACGCCCCGCTTCCGAGCACCTTCACCGCGACGATGCGGTCGGTCGACGGCTGGCGCGCCTTCAGCACCACCCCGCTTGCGCCGAAGCCGACGACGCCCAGCACCGCGTGTCCGCCGATCTCCGCCGGAAGATCGATGGGCGCCTCGCGCTCGCCCGCCTCCGCTGCCGTTCCGGCCGGCACCGGCAGCCCTCCGGCGGCCCACGCGCGCCGGCGCGCGGGCTGCACGGTCGTCACCTCGCTCAGATCGATCAAGGTCGTGACGGTCGGGGTGCCCTCTCGGTCGAGTTCGAGCATCTCGCCGACCTCGCGCCGCAGCGCTGCATCCTCGATCCGGCCGAGGTACTCCTCCGCCTGCTCGGGCGCGAGGTCCCGGGCGGCGTCGAAGTGCGCTGAGAGAAGCCGGAACCGCTCACGATCGTCCATCGGTCCTCGATCATCACGCCAGGGCCCCGCAGCGCCAGAGTCGGCCGAGCATCGGGCCAACCCGCCCAACCGACGGGGTCAGGAAACGGAGTCCTCACCTCTATCCACAGGAGTTCGGCCCCCGACCCTTGATGGATCGCCGCCGACAGGCTCGCCTGCGGACAGTTCGCGGGCGAGCCAGGCCTTGGCCATGCGCCAGTCGGCCTCCACGGTCGACAGCGAGACCCCGAGGACGGTCGCGATCTCGGAGTGCGACAACCCGCCGTAGATCTTCGCCTCGACCACCCGCGCCTTCCGCTCGTCGAGGGCCTCGAGGCGCTTCAATCCCTGCTCGATCGCGAGGACATCCACTTCGCTGAGGCCGAGGTCGGGCGCCGCGATCGACGCATCGATCGGAAGAGCCGCCGCCCCGGCACCGCGCTTCTTGGCGCGGCGGGCCTCGGCGTGGTTGACGAGGACCTGCCGCATCGCGGTCGCTGCGATCGCGAGGAAGTGCGCGCGGTCCTTGATGCTGTCCGCCTTCGCCCGCGCGAGCTTGAGGAAGGTCTCGTTGACGAGCGCCGTCGGCTGCAGCGTGTGAGACGACGCCTGGCCACGGAGGTAGTGGGCTGCCAGCGAACGCAGCTCGTCGTAGAGCTGCTCCACCAGCGTCGGGGGACCGACATGACCTTCGGAGGCTGACGGCGCGCCCTCGCCCATGGGCGAGATCCTACCGAACCGACCTGCCATCCCCAAGGGATCGGGCGGTGAAGAGTGCGTGAGGACGCTGGCAGGCCGACCTTATCGCGCGGCCAGCACGATGCCGCGGCATTCGCCGAAGCCGATCCGGGGCCGCCCGGCGCGCACGCAGTGGCCACGGATGACGACTTCGTCGCCATCCTGGAGGAACTTCCGCTCCGAGCCATCGGCCAGCGTGATCGGCTCGGTGCCCCGCCAGGTTCGCTCGAGGAGGCATCCGCGAGAATCCTTCTCGGGCCCGGAAACCGTGCCCGATGCGAGGAGGTCGCCCACCT
>Ga0209985_10000360_pt1 | contig 51127 bp, 34 predicted proteins | sample NOAtaG_FD_187305 | JGI IMG/M metagenome (GOLD analysis project Ga0209985, IMG submission 187305) | Freshwater lake microbial communities from Lake Erie, under a cyanobacterial bloom - NOAA_Erie_Diel6S_1000h metaG (SPAdes) (version 2) | ecosystem: Environmental > Aquatic > Freshwater > Lake ... | reverse complement strand
CATGAAGCACTTCGTGCGCCGCGCCACGCCAAAGGGCCTGGCACTGGCCGGGCGCGAGGAGCTGCCGAGCGAAGTCGTCATCACCCATGTCGGCAGCGGCCGGCAGACGGTGCTGCCGCTGGCCTGGCCGCGGGGCGCGCGCAGCACCGAGTCGAGCTGGACCGTGCCGCCCGCCGCCGCACTGGGGCGCTACGACGTGGAACTGCGCAACCCGCAGCGGTCGCTGGCCAGCGGCAGCCTGCGTGTCGAGGCCTTCCGCGTGCCGCTGCTCGACGCCCGCCTGGCAGGCCCCCAAGGCCCGCAGTTCGCGCCGACCGAGCTGACGCTGGCGGCGCAGGTCAATGCGATGGCCGGCGGGCCGATGGCCCAGCAGGCGCTGAGCCTTTCGGCGCTGCTGCGACCCCGAGCCCTTCAGTTTGCAGGTTACGAAGAGTTCCGGTTCGATGCCCCCGGTGGTGCCGAGGCCGGCGGCGGCGACCCCGACATGGCTGACGACAGCCCGCGCAGCGCACCCGGCGAACGCCTGATCGCCCAGGCACTGCCCGGCCGAACCGATGCCCAGGGCGCGGCGCGCTTCGTCCTCAAGGACCTGAAGCCGCAGCGCCCCGGCCCGCACGAGGTGCTGGCCGAGCTGAGCTTTGCCGACCCGAACGGCGAGACACAGACCGTGCAGCAGCGCGTCGCGCTGTGGCCGGCGGCGCTGGTGCTGGGCCTGCGCACCCAGAGCTGGGCGCTGGTCCGCGGGCGGGCGCAGTTCCAGGTCGTGGTGCTCGACACCGCGGGCAAGCCGCAGCCGGGCCGCAAGGTCGAGGTCACCGGCCTTCAGCACCGCACGCTGGCCACGCGCAAGCGCATCGTCGGCGGCTTCTATGCCTACGACCAGACCCGCGAGAGCAAGCCGCTGGGGTCGCTGTGCAGCGGCAAGACCGACGCGAGCGGGCTGCTTGCCTGCGACGTGGCACTGGACGGCAAGGCCGCCAGCGGCGAGGTGGAGTTTGTCGCCCGTGCACAGGACGATGCGGGTCGCGCCGCCGAGGCGGCGAGCACGCTGTGGGTGGCGGGCGACGGCGATGGCGACTGGTTTGCCCAGGGCAACGACGACCGGATCGACCTGCTGCCCGAGAAGCGCGAGCTCGAACCCGGCCAGAGCGCACGGTTGCAAGTCCGCATGCCCTACCGCGAGGCGACGGCGCTCGTGACCGTGGAACGGGAAGGCGTCATCGACAGTCGCGTCGTCGTGTTGCGCGGGCGCGAGCCGGTCGTCGAAGTGCCGATCCCGGCACCCCGTGGCGACCAGGTCTCGGGCTGGTCGCCCAACGTCGTGGTGTCGCTGCTCGTGCTGCGCGGCCGCCTGCGCGAGGCCCCGTGGTGGAGCTTCTTCCGCTGGGGCTGGCGCGAGCCCGGCGAGTGGTGGCGGGCCTTCCGCTACGAGGGGCAGGACTGGCGCGCCCCGACGGCGACCGTCGACCTCGCCCGGCCCAGCCACAAGATCGGTGCCGTGGCGCTGAAGATCGGCCGCGCCGAGCACCGGCTCGACGTGGTGGTGACGCCCGAGCGCAGCCAGTACCGCGTGCGCGAAACGGTGCGCACCACCGTCAAGGTCACGTCGCTCGGCAAGCCGCTGGCCGGCACGGAGGTGGCGTTTGCCGCCATCGACGATGGCCTGCTGGCCCTGGCGCCCAACGGGTCGTGGGACCTGCTCGAGGCGATGCTGCCCGAGCGGCCCTGGCGCATCGAGACCGCCACCGCGCTGGGCGAGGTCATCGGCCGCCGGCACTACGGACGCAAGGCGCTGCCACCGGGCGGCGGCGGTGGCCGCGGCGGCACGCGCGAGCTGTTCGACACCCGGCTGCTGTGGCGCGCCCACGTGGTGCTCGACGCCAACGGCGAGGCCCGCATCGACGTGCCGCTGAACGACTCGCTGACGCGCTTCCGGCTGGTCGCGGTGGCCGACGCCGGTGGCGACCGGTTCGGCACCGGCAGCGCCAGCGTGACCGTGTCGCAGGACCTGCAGATGCTGCCCGGCCTGCCGCCGCTGGCACGCGAGGGCGACCGCTTCGATGCCGGCTTCACGCTGCGCAACACCACGGCCCGCGCGATGACGGTGCAGGCCACGCTGGCCGGCGACGCGCGCAGTGGCGTGGGTGCCATGCCGATGCCCAGGCCTGAACCGCAGACCGTGGCCCTGGCCCCCGGTGCGGCGCAGGAAGTGCGCTGGAGCGTGACGGTACCGATGGGGGCCGAGCGCATCGAATGGACGGCTGCGGTGCAAGAGCAAGGCGGCGCCGCCCGCGACGCCGTCAAGCTGCAGCAGGCGGTGCAGCCGGTGGTGCCGGTGCGGGCGTGGCAAGGCCAGCTGGTGGCGCTGGCTTCGGGCGTGCCGGTACCGGTCGCGCCACCCGCCGGCGCCCTGCCCGACCGGGGTGGCCTGGGCGTGGGCCTGCAGGCGCGGCTCGGTGCCGACCTGCCCGGCCTGCGCCGCTGGTTCGAGCAGTACCCCTACCGCTGCCTGGAGCAGCGCAGCGCACGCGCCATCGGCCTGCGCGACAAGGCGATGTGGGCCGAGCTGGGTGATCAGGTCGGCACCTACCTGGATGCCGATGGCCTGGCGAGCTACTTCCCGGTGCGCACCGAAGACGAGCCGCGGGGCAGCGACCGCCTGACCGCCCACCTGCTGGCGGTGGCGCACGAGGCCGGCTGGGCCTGGCCCGAGCCCGCGCGCGAGGCGATGCTGCGCGGCCTGCAGGCCTTTGTCGAAGGGCGGCTCGAACGCCGCTTCGAGGCCCCGCGCCAGGACCGCGACATGCGCCGGCTGGCGGCGCTGGAGGCCCTGGCCCGCCACGGCCGGGCCGACGTCCGCTGGCTGGCCACCGTCGACTGGGCACCGGGCACGGTGGCGAACTGGCCGACCTCCGCGCTGCTCGAGGCCTGGAGCCTGCTGCAACGCCTGCCAGGCACGCCCGAAGTCGCGGCCCGGCTGGCCGCGGTGCAGCAGCAGGTGCGCGGCCGGCTGGTGCTGGGCGGCAGCACGCTGCGCTTTGCCACCGAGGACAGCGACGCCTGGTGGTGGCTGATGGACGGCCCGGACGGCAATGCCGCGCGGCTGCTGCTGGCGGCCGTGGCGACGCCCGCCTGGCACGACGACGTGCCCAGGATCGTCACCGGCGCGCTGGCCCGCCAGCAAGGCGGCGCCTGGAACACCACGGTCGCCAACGTCTGGGGCGTGCTGGCGCTGGAGCGCTTCAGCGCCCGCTTCGAGGCCCGGCCACCCACCGGCCGCAGCCGAATCGAGCTCGGCGCTGCAAGCGCGGCCGTGGACTGGTCGGCGACACCCGAGGGCGGCCGTCACACCCTGCCCTGGCCCACTGCCACGGCTGCACTGGTGGTCCGCCACGAGGGCGAAGGCCGGCCCTGGCTGGCGTGGCAGGCGCTGGCCGCGGTCCCGCTGACCGAACCCGTGGCCTCGGGCTACCGCATCGTGCGCAGCGTCAGCGCCGTGCAGCGCAAGACGCCCGAGGCCTGGAGCCGCGGCGATCTGCTGCGTGTGCGGCTCGAGATCGAGGCCGTGGGCGACATGGCCTGGGTCGTGGTCAGCGACCCGCTGCCCACAGGCGCGACGGCGCTCGGGACTGGATTGGGCCGCGACTCGGCCATCGCCACGCGTGACGAGACGCGAAGCGGCAACGCCTGGCCGGCCTTCGAGGAACGCGGGCCCGGGCACTTCCGCGCCTACTACCGCTGGCTGCCGCGCGGGCGCCATGTCGTCGAGTACACGCTGCGACTCAACAACGCCGGCCGCTTCGGCCTGCCGGCCAGCCGCGTCGAGGCGATGTACGCGCCGGAGAACTTTGCCGAGACCCCCAACGCGGTGCTGGAGGTGCGGCCTTGACGCCTGCCGCGGCGGTGGTCGCCGCGATCGTGCTGACGGCCGTCCTGGTGTCGACGCCGGCCCGGGCCGTGCCGGCCTTTGCCGATGTGCGCGCCGCGCATGCGCCGTCGGACCTGACCCTGCTGGACCGTCACGGCGAGCCGCTGCAGGTGCTGCGCATCGACCCCGGGCAGCGGCGCCTGCCCTGGCAGCCGCTGGAGGCGATGTCGCCGGCGCTGCTCCATGCCATCGTGCTGAGCGAGGACCGCCGCTTCTGGTCGCATGCCGGCGTGGACTGGTCGGCGCTCGCGGCCAGCGCCTGGGCCAACGCCTGGAACACGCGCACGCGTGGCGCCAGCACGGTGACGATGCAGCTGGCCGGCCTGATCGACGAGGATCTCGCCCGACCCGAGGGTGGCCGCGGCATCGGCGCCAAGCTCGGCCAGATCGTCGTCGCGCGGCGGCTCGAGTCGCAGTGGACCAAGACCCAGATCCTCGAGGCCTACCTCAACCGTGTGCCGCTGCGCGGCGAATCGGTCGGCGTGCCGGCCGCGGCCTGGACGATGTTCGGCAAGCACCCGGCCGGGCTCGACAGCGCCGAATCGGCACTGCTGGCGGTGCTGCTGCGCGGACCCAATGCCACGGCCGCGACGCTGAAACGTCGCGCCTGCGAGTTGCTGGGCGCGATGCAGCAGGGCTGCACCGGGCTGGCCGCGACCGTCGACGCCGCGCTCGCCCGGCAGCCCGGCCCGGCGCCCGGCCCGCAGTGGGCGCCGCACTGGGCGCGACAGTGGTGGGCCGCACAGCCCGCGACGCGGCAGGCCAGCCTGCGCCGCCAGCCGGCCGCGCTGCGCACGACGCTCGATGCCCGGGCGCAGCGTGTCGCACGGACGGCGCTGCGCCAGCAGCTTGCGGAGCTGCAGGGCCATTCGGTGCACGACGGTGCCCTGGTCGTGCTGGACAACGCCAGCGGCGAGGTCCGGGCCTGGGTCGGGTCCTCGGGCGCGATGTCTGACGCCGGCGACGTGGACTTCGTGCTGGCCCGGCGCCAGCCCGGCAGCACGATCAAGCCCTTCGTCTACGCGCTGGCGTTCGAACGCGGCCTGCTCGAGCCCGGCACCTGGCTGGACGACTCGCCGCTGCAATTGCCGGCGGGCGGCGACGCGCTGTACATGCCGCAGAACTACGACCGCGGCCACAAGGGCCTGGTCACCGCCGCCACCGCACTGGCCAGCAGCCTGAACGTACCGACGGTGCGCGTGGCCGCGATGCTCGGTCCCGAGGCGATCTTCGACCGCCTGCAGGCCAGCGGCCTGCAGCTCGGGCAAAGCGCCGGATTCCACGGCCACGCGCTGGCGCTGGGCAGTGCCGAAACCCGCCTGATCGACCTGGCCAACGCCTACCGCATGCTGGCCAACGGCGGCCTGTACCGCCCGCTGGCGCTGCCGGGCCCAACACCGCATTCAAGCGGCACGGCACGCCGTGTCTTTGCCGCGTCGACCGCCCGGCAGGTCACCCGCATCCTGGCCGACCCCGCGGCACGCGCACCGACCTTTGGCTTCGACTCGGTGCTCGCGACACGCCGCAGCGCGGCCGTCAAGACCGGCACCAGCAAGGACCTGCGCGACAACTGGTGCATCGGCTTCGACGACCGGCACACGGTGGCGGCCTGGGTCGGCAACGCCGGTGGCGAGCCGATGCACGCCGTCAGCGGCACCAGCGGCGCCGCCCCGGCCTGGCAGCAGACCCTGGCCTGGTTGCAGGCCCAGGCCCCGCCGGGCACGGCCGCGGGCGCCATGGCCGTCGGGACGACCACCACCCTGGCCGGTCACCGCCCGCCACCCGGCGCGGTCGGCCGCTTCGGCATCGAGCAGCCGCGCCACGGCAGCGTGATCGCACTCGACCCGGAGATCCCCCCCGCATCGCAGCGCCTGGCCATTGCCGGAGCGCCGGCCCGCTGGCAGCTCAGCGCCGATGACGGCCGCCGCATCGCACTCGGCCGCGGTGACCGCTTCAGCTGGCCCCCCCAGCCCGGCCGCTGGACGCTCGAGCGCAGGGCCGCCGATGGCGCGGTGCTCGACCGGGTGCGGTTCGAGGTCCGGCTGCCGCCGGTGGGCGGGGGTCGAGCGCGGCGGTGAGCGGGCGCTGAATCCCGGTTCAGCAGGCGACGGGTCCGGGGTCGCGCTGACTGCGCGTCATGGATTGCATTGCAGGCAGTACCGCGCGGCAGCCCTTTGCAGACCGTCGCGACGCGGTCGTTCTTCGCGGTGCGTGCAGGCCACGCAGCTGAAGACCTCGCAACGCACCAGGGTCGAGGCCCCGCCGCAGTCCTCGCACGGCAGGCCGTCCAGGGCGCCAGTGGCACCCCATCCCGGCGCGCCGCAGGCAGGGCATGGCGTCGCGATGCGGCGTGCAAGCTTGAAGGCCAGCGCGCGAATGCTGGCCATGCGGGTGGGATTCAGGTGAGCGCGCATGTCGGTCTCGACCCAGGCCGTGCCTGCATCGGACAACGCGCAAGCCTGGGCGATGGCCGCAGCGAGCTGTTCGACGCAGGTCAGACCCTTGGCAATGACCGCGTCACCACCACTGCCCGTGCGCTTGACGATCAAGGCGTGGGACGGGAAGCCCACGACGGGCAGCCAGGCTTGCAAGGCGGCCAGGCTGGCAACCTGCCGGTGCCCATGGTTCGTGCGTGCCGACAACAGTGTCTCGGTGATGACGAGGTCGCGCTCGGCATCGATGAACGCCATCCGTTCGATGCCCGCCGGCATGAACGGCACGGCCGGGTGCGGCCCGAAGCTGCCCTCGTTCGCCAGCCCGAGAGGAAGGCCGGAGGCAGCCATGCCCAGGCGCGCTTTCGCCAGGCAGGTGGCCATGGCGGTCCCAGGGCGTGGCCGCTCGCCTGTGAACGTGCCCAGGGAGTCTGTGTCCAAGCCAGGCGGCACCACCACCTCCAAGCCCAGAGCGGCACGAAACGGCCGCGCGACAGCGCGCTGTTTGCCATGCTGCGTGGCCAGGCTGATGGGTCGGGTTCTGTACTGCAGCGGCAGCATGGCGATATGGTGCCATGGCGGCTGCGCCCGCGATGACGTGCCGATGATCCCTCTCGGTCGAGTCCATCAAGCGCTTTGCCTGGTCCCGCCGCCGGCCCACGCCGGCTGCGCCTCAACCCGCCTCAACCCGCCTCAGCCCACACGCGCGCGCTCGATCCAGGCCTGGCGGTAGGCCGTTGCCAGGTTGCGGCCCTCGAGCGCGTCGTGGCGTTCGAGCGCGGCGTGGCACAGGTCCCAGGCGCCCAGCACGTGGTGGGCCAGCAGCGCAAACCGCGCGGCGCCTTCGGCCGTCATGCGGGACAGACGCTCGGGCGTGGGCACGAAGATGGCGTCCGACCACATCGCCTGTGCGCGCCGTGGCATCGGGGTGCCGGGCACCGCCCAGCCCGTGCGCACGTTTTGCGAGGTGTCGTCCAGCGCATAGAACATCAGCCCGTGCTGACCCAGGCGCGCGGAGATGTCGCCGAACAGCGGCTGGCCCTGGTAGACCGGCACGAAGGCGACCTCGGTCCAGACGACCAGGCACTCGTCGAGCAGGCGCCGGGCACCGTCGAAGACCATCATCTCGGCGCCCTGCACGTCGATCTTCAGCAGGTCCAGCCCACCGGGTGGCAGCACGTCGTCCAGGCGCGCCGTCTGCACCGGATGCTGGGCCAGGCCGCGTGTCGATTCGGCCAGCAGGTGGTAGTGACCGAGCAGCGCATGGTTGGCCGGCAGCAGCGACCCGGTCATGTGCCAAGGGGTCTGGAAGAAGGTCGCCGGCGCGCCATTGCCGACGAAGTGCGGCAACACCCGGTGACCGCTGCCGGGCCAGGTGCGGGCCTCGGCTTGCAGGGCGTTGCAGGCCCCGGCGTCGGGCTCGAACGCGGTGATCCGCGCGAGGCCATGCGCCAGCACACCGGCATATGGCGCGGTGCCCGGGCCATGCGAGCTGGCCCCGACATCGACGATGTCGAGCAGCGCCACCGGCAAGGTGGCCAGCACCCCGGCCGGTCCCAGCGTGGCTAGCGCGGGCGACAACGGGATCGGCGCCCGGGCCGGCGCCATCGAAGCGCCGAACGCAGCCAGCACCCGGCTCCAGAGCTGAGGGTTGGCGGTGGCGCCGGGCTCGGCCAGGTGCGTCACCAGGGCCAGGTTCGCGGCCTCGCCAGTGCTGGCGTGGGCGAGCAGGTAGCGGCGCTCGATCTCGTTGCCATGGTCCGGATGGGCCAGCAATTCGGCCCAGCGCTGCGGCGCCGGCTGCTGGAAGTAGCCACTCCAGGCCGAACGCATCGCCACCCATTCGGCCAGGCACTGGCGCAACCACGCCGCCAGGCCGGTGCTGCGCCGCCGTTCGAGGTCGGCCCGCTGGGGTGGCACGACGGCACGCGCGATGGGGCCCGCCTCGGCGACGGTCTGCGGCCATTGCTGGAGCAACTGGATGCCGAGTTCCAGCGCCGCGGCAGACTCACCCAGGGCCCAATGACTGTGGATCAGCAGCAGCCAGGCCTCCGGGCTGGCCTCGCTGCCGTTGTCCAGGGCGGCAAAGATGCGGTCGCGCGCGTCCAGCACCAGGGCCACGCGCTGCAACGGGGTCAGCCCGGGTTGGCGGTGGGCAGCGGCGATGGCCCACAACGCATCGTCGTAGGCCGACAGGGGCTGCGTCGTGTCGGGTGCCGCGGGGCCGTCGTGGGCGGCACCGCGCAGACCGGGACGGCCGCACCAGTCGGCCAGCACGGCCGGGTCGCGGCGCACGGCGCTGGCGATGTGGTCGGCCTCGGGCAGCACCAGCAGCAGGCCGGCATCGGCCAGCTCGCGCTGCTGCGCAGGGCGTACGGCAAACAGGTTCAGCTCGAATCCGGTGTTGGAGCCGAACTCGTCGAAGGGCATCAGCACGCCCAGTTCGGGCGCGAGCTTGAAGACCCCGAATCCCATCGCACGGAAGCGCTGCGCCAGCTCGGGGCTGTGGCTCGCGCCGTGCATGAACTCGAACATCACCACCGGCGACTGGGTCGCGAAGAAGCGCTCCGCACCGGCGATCACGCGCAGTTCGTCGCCTTCGGCGTCGAGCTTGACGAAGTCGAACTGGACGTCCGGCGCGGCACTGGCGAGATACGGGTCGAGTGCGAGCAGCTGCACCTCCTCGTGGCCCACCGGGGCGGCACCGGCCACGGAGGCGGCGAGGTTCGCGTCGCGGGCGTTGAGCTCGCTGTTGTGCTGGACGCGGAAGCGGGCACTGCCATTGGCATCGGCCAGGCCGGCGGGCACCACCGTCACCTGCGCCTGCACGCCGTTGGCGGCCACGCTGCCGAGCAGGCGGCCCCGCGGCACCTGGGTCGGCTCGAAGGCCCAGACATGGCCCGCGGGTCCGATGGCACGGGCGATCTCGACCGTGTACACGCCATGGTTGGCCCCGATGTCCAGAACCTGCATGCCGGGCTTCAGCCAGCGCGGCAGCCAGGCCATCTCGGGCTCGAACCAGCCCTCCTGCTCGAGCAGGACGTAGGTCGTCAGGCTGGTCGTCGTCGGCGGAACCAGCAGCACGCTGCCACTGGCGGTGCGCAGGCGCCAATCGGGGCTGGTCGTGGCTGCGGGGGTGGCGCTGGAGGTCATGGTGCGGTTCCTGACGGCGTACGGAGTACGTCTGGTTTGCGGGTTGGGTTCACGGCAGCGGCTGTGCCGGCAGGTGGTCGGGCGCCAGTCCCTGCCGCCAGCGCGCGACCATGCGGCCGAGCAGTGACTCGAATTCGCGCGTCCAGCGCGGGGTGTCGAACAGCGGCAGCGCCATGCGCTGGCTGACGAGCCGCTCGCGGTAGCTGTGGCGCAGATCCCGGTCCAGCGCCAGTGCGGTGATCGCCAGGCGGTAGTCCTCGACGCGCTCGAAGGCCAGTTCGCCGACCCCGGCGGCCGCCAGCACGCTGGCGGCCACGCGCGAGGCGTAGCTCTCGCCGAAGCGCGTGACCACGGGCAGGCCGGCCCAGACCGCATCGGCCGCCGTCGTGTGCGCGTTGTAGGGCCAGGTGTCGACGAAGATGTCGGCCAGCGCCAGGCGCGAGAAGTGATCCTGGTACGACACGTTGCGTGCCCACAGGATGCGACCCGGATCGACGCCACGCGCGGCGGCCTCGCGGCGCACGTTGTCGTGCAGTTGCGGGTTGGTCTGCTTCAGCCACAGCACCGCCTCGGGCACGTCCCGCATCACGCCGCACCAGGCGTCGAAGGCCTCGGGCCCGATCTTGTAGGTGTGGTTGAACGCGCAGAGCACGACCGCGTCCTCGGGCAGGCCGGCCTGCTCTCGCGACATCGGTTGCGGCAGTGGACGCCAGCGGCCGTTGGGCTGCATCGTCACCGGCAGCTGGGCGATCTTCTCGCGGTAGTGCGCGGCATGTTCGAGCGGCGAGATGATGGCGTCGCTGACGATGTAGTCGATGAAGTCGGCCCCGGTCGAGCCCGGGTAGCCGAGGAACCCGGCCTGGATCGGCGCCGGCTTGCGCGCCAGCACGCCGATGCGGTGGCCGCGGGTGTGGCCCATCAGGTCCACCAGCAGCGTCACGCCGTCGGCGCGGATGCGGTCGGCGGCCTCGGCGTCGGAGTCGCCGCGCAGATCGACAAAGTGGTCGGCCGTGGCCCGCAAACGGGCACGAAGTGGCGAGCCGTTGTCGTCGCGTCCGCTGGAGTACAGGCTGAGCCTGAAGCGCGATCGGTCCAGATGCTCGAGCGCCTCGACGATCAGTTGCGAGACCGGGTGCTCGTGGAAGTCGTACGAAAGCAAGCCGAGGTGGACCGGCGCGTCCGTCGGCACGCTGGCAGGCGGGACCACGGGCAGGCGTGCAATGGCGCTCGTATGGCCCTGGGCCTCGGCGCAGGCAGCCTTCAGGTGCAGTGCCGGCGTCAGCGGCAAGGACAGCAGGCTGAAGGCGCTGACGACCACGCGCTCGCCATCGGGCAGCCGCTCCAGGCTTTCGGAGATCTGGCGCACCGAGTCGTCGAAGCCGCTCCATTCGCACAGGTGGCGCTGCTCGTAGCTGATGTGGGCCAGCGCCGGGATGTTGTCCGGGGCCAGCGCGAGCACGGTGCGCAGGCACTCGACGGCCTCGAGCATCATGTCCATGTCGCGGAACGCGGTGGCCATGCTGGCGTGGATCTGCAGCATCGTCGGCTCCATCGCCGCCGCCTGCATCAGCAGCTTCACCGCGTCCATCGGCCGGCGCAGCGCGAGCAGCATGCTGGCCTCCTGCAGCATCGCATCGGCCTCTTCGATGCCGTCTTCACGCAGGCCCTGGTACAGCGCCAGCGCCTCGGTGTGTCGGTGCTGGGCGACCAGCAGCTCGCCGTGCAGGCGCCGCGCCAGCGGCAAGGCCGGGTCCAGCTTCAAGCAGCGCTGCAGGGCCTCGTGCGCGGCGACGATCTCGCCCGCGTGGCGCTGCGCATTGGCCAGGTTCAGCCAGATCAAGGCGTCCTGCGGTGCGGCCCGGGCGGCATCGCGGAAGGCGGCGATCGCCTCCACCCACCGGCCCGCCGCGACCAACGCCTGGCCGCGCGCCCAAGGCGAATCCGAGCCCGCCTTCTGCCGCTGCAAATGGCGACGGGCAGCGCGTGACATCTTCACGCCGTCGGGCGGCTTGGACCCCGCCGAGGCTTGCCAGGGCGGCGAAACAAGAGTTGGTGCAGAGAGTGGCGTGGCGAGGTTCATCTTGGCCTTGATGCTGGCCTTGACGACTCAAGGGCGATGGCGGGAAAAGCGGCACGGCAGCAGCGCAATTCGCTCCCGGCCCGCTCAAGCCCGGTGCCGCCTCGCCGATTCCGCGGGCGCGCTCGCGCCCCCAGGCGCGCTCACCACGCATGGGCATGCGCGCGCTTTCTGCTCTGGTCGGCGTTCGACCGCCGGCGGCGGCATCGCCCTCGGTCGCAGGATCAGAGCCGGATACCGGCCGCTAAAGAAAGCGCCGAGGTGGGCCGAAAAAGGCTTCATCGCAGCGCGCCACAAAGCTCGCCGCGGGGTCCGGACCCCACAGGGTCGTGCCGCCAAACCGAAACCAAGGCGACACGACCACTGGCAGGCCCGGGCGAGTTCCAGCCTCGGCTGGCGTTTGCCCCTTCGGGTGGCAGCCGCCAGCAGGGGTTGGTGGCAGGCAGGCACCGCATCCCCGTGCGTCACGCCGGCTGCGAACCCTGTCAGGCCGATCCAGCCTGTGGACCTTGTTTCAACCCGGAGATTTTCATGAGCAACTCGATCAACACCAACATGGTTTCGCTGAACTCGCAGCGCAACCTCAGCAACAGCCAGTCGGCCTTGGCCACCTCGATGCAGCGCCTGTCTTCGGGCCTGCGTGTCAACAGCGCCAAGGACGACGCCGCCGGCCTGGCGATCGCCGAGCGCATGAACGCCCAGGCACGTGGCATGAACGTCGCGATGCGCAACGCCAACGACGCGATCTCGCTGTCGCAGACGGCTGAAGGCGCGATGGGCCGTGTCGGCAGCATGCTGCAACGGATGCGCGAGCTGGCGGTTCAGTCGGCCAACGGCACCAACACCAGCGCCGACCGCACCAGCCTGAACAACGAGTACACGCAGCTTGCCGCGGAAGCCTCGCGGACGCTGGGTGGTACGCAGTTCAACGGCATCAACATCCTGGCCACGACCGTCAACAGCACGTTCCAGGTCGGTGCCAACACCAGCACCTCGATCGACCAGATCTCGGTCGCGGCTTTCGACTGGACCAGCAACGCCTCGATCACGACCGCCATCGGTTCGGCGGTCGGCACGGCACCGACGACCGCGATCTCCGGCACCGACGGCACCGCCGCCGTGGCCGCGATCACCGCGCTCGACGCCGCGATCAACGCCGTCAACAGCCAGCGCGCCACCTTCGGTGCGGTGCAGAACCGCTTCGACAACGTGGTCAGCAACCTGATGGTTTCGTCCGAGAACCAGACCGCTGCCCGCGGCCGCATCATGGACGCCGACTACGCCGCCGAATCGGCGAACCTGTCGCGGGCCCAGATCCTGCAGCAGGCCGGCAACGCGATGGTCGCGCAGGCCAACCAGCTGCCGCAGCAGGTGATGGCGCTGCTGCGCTGATCGACCCGCCGTACCGCGCACTCAAGGCAAAAGGGCCCGCCGATCGGCGGGCCCTTTTTTCGCTTGGGTGTCGCGGGTTGCGGCGTCGCGATCAGTTGACGAAGGAGATCGGGCCGACGTTGATGAAGGTCGGGTACGACGGCGGTGTGCTCGGCGTCAGGTTGACGAAGTTCAGGTTCGCGGCACCGGTCAGCCGGATCACCACGGAGCCGACGGCCGACCAGACCGTGTCACGGGTGTAGGCCCCACCGCAACTGGCCGTCAGCGTGAAGTCGGTCTTGTTGATCGTGTAGTCCGAGCCGGCGCCGATCTTCTGGGCCGCCACGGTCCGCGTGAGTTCGGGCCGGCCCGATGGGTTGGTGCAGGCGTTGTTCTGCGGACCTTGCAGGATCACGTCGACCTGCGCCGTGAAGTTGGGCTTCTCCCAGGACTCGGCATCACCCCAGAACTTCAGCTTGATCTTGCTGTAGGCCGAGGCATCGGCGGTGGTGTTGCCCGGCGCATTGACGAATGCACCGAAGTAGGCGTCGGCAAAGCTCGCCGAAGCCGGCTTGCCGATGCCGTAGTAGAAGTTGAACACGCCGCCCGGGTTGCAGGCACTGCCGCAGACCGAACCATCCTCGAAGACCTTGGCCGCCGACAGACGGGGGTCGACGAAGAATCCGACCGTGCCGTTCTTGTCGGACTTCGCCGTGTTGGCGCCCAGGTTGCCCGAATAGTCGCTGGAGAAGATGCCCCCCGTGAAGGTGCCTCCGCCGCCGCCACCACCACCACCGGCGGCCGCGCCGTCGAAGTGGACGTTGTCGACGTAGATCGTGCCGGCCTTGTTGGGCTCGAGCTTCATCTGGATGATCGCGGCCTTGTCCGGTGACGTGTACAGGCTCATGTCGATGGTCAGGCGCGTCCAGGCCCCGGCCGTCAAGGTCTTGGTGATGCCGTTTTCCTGACCGCCGCCGATCAGCGAGACCTTCACGTTCTCGACGTCAGCCGTCCACACGTCGAGGTTCACCATGCCCTTGCTGGCCACGTTCTGCGGGCTGCCGGCCCAGTCGATGCCCTGGTAGAGGAATGGCGCACCGCCGAAGACGTACTTCTGGGACTTGTTGCCCGCGATGGTCTCTTCGCTGCGGACGACGTTGTTCTGGCCCCAGTCCGGCGCCATGTTCAGACCAGCCACCGAGGCGGCGTCGCTGTAGATCACCGTCGAGCCGGCGGCAATCGTGCCGGCCGGCGCGCAGGTGGGCGCCGTCGTGCCGCAGGCATTGCTGCCACCGGCCGGCGTGTAGAAGTAGATGTTGTCGACGTACAGCGTGCCCGCTGCGTTCGGCTCGAGCTTGATCTGGATGATCGCGGTCTTGTCCGGAACGGTGTACTCGGACATATCGATGTCGATGGCGTTCCAGCTGCCCGGCGTCACGTTGCGCGTGACGAAGTTCTCCTTGCCGGCGCTGATGATCGAGACCTTCACGCTGGTGATGTCCGGCGAGAAGAAGTCCAGGTGCAACCGGGTCCGGGTCGACACGTTCTGCGGGCTGCCCGACCAGTCGATGCCCTGGTAGAGGAACGGTGCGCCGCCAAACACGTACTTCTGGGACCTGTTGCCGGCGATCGTCTCCTCACTGCGGCCGACATTGTTCTGGCCCCAGTCCGGCGCCATGTTCAGGCCCGCCACCGAGGCCGCGTCGCTGTAGATGACGGTCGAGCCGCCCGGGATGACCGTCGTCGGTGCGCAGGTCGGCGCCGTCGTGCCGCAGGCACCACCGCCGCCGCCGCCACCACCACCGCCCGCACCCGGGACAAAGGTGATGTCGTCGAAGTAGTATGTCTTCTCGACCGCCGTGGCCTTGGAGCGGCCGAAGTCAAAGAAGATCGTGGCCTTGTTGTAGTTGAAGGCCAGGTTCAGCGCCGCCGTGCCGGCGGCCTGGTTGGCGAAGTTGAAGGTCAGGGTCTCCCAGCCCGCCGCGACGGTGACCGTCGCTTCGGTCTCGACCGACTTGTTGGGATCGGTGCTGTCCTCGACCTTCAGGCGCACCGGGATGCCGGCGTTGGGCGACCACACGCGTACCGACATGCGGGAGTCATTGGCCGTGAACGGGATCTTGGGAGAGAAGCCCAGCTGGACGTTGTTGCGCGTGTCGGTGACGGTGGTACCGGCAAACGTCTCGGCGCCAGCGGCTCGCACGACCCGGGCCACCTTGTTGGTCGCCAAGGTCGGGTCGGTCACGATGGTCGATGCTTCGGCACCGCCAAAGCCGGCCAGGCCGTAGCCGACATCCGCGACGTCAAAACTGACCGGCAGGGCCATCTGGATTCGCACCACGGTCTCGTAGGCCTGCTGCACAGACGCCGCGGCGTTGCTGTTGCCCACGGAGTCCTGCACGACGTTGGCCGCCACGCCGACCGTCATGCTGCCGCTGCTGTTGGCCGGCGGCGTGACCACCAGCGTGGCGCTGGTGCCGCTGAGACGCGTGAAGGCACCCTTGGTGCCGTTGGTCACCGCGACGTCGTCGGCGGTGAAGCTGGTGCCCACGTCGCGATTGAAGGTGAAGGTGAACGTCACCGGCCCCGTGGCGGCGGCGTCGGACACGCTCTTGGTGATGGTGACCACCGGAGCGCCCGTCGGGACCACGGTTCCCGGTGCCGGCGGGGGTGCACTGCCGTCGCCGCCCCCGCAGGCGATCAGGAACGCGCTTGCAGCCGCGACGGCTGTGGCGGCACGGAAACGGGACAACAGCGGGTGGTTCATGGTCGTGAATCCTGTGGGGGTCGTGGACGCCATCGGCTGCGCTCGCTCGGATGCAGTCCGTCGTCCTGGGGTGGCGTCTGAAGTCATGGCAAAGGCTCTGAAAGCGCTTTCACAAGTATGTGGACGATTCGTCCCGCTTGACAAGTGCGTCGGCGTTCTCGCTTACCCGTAGCGTGCGGAACTCAAGGCGGGCTGAGCCGACCCAGGGTTCCGGGCTGCACGGTGAGCTTCTGGCCGTCGCTGAAGCGCACCTCCAGCGGCGTCTTGCGGGCGTTGAAGGCCAGGTAGGTCCGCTTGCCATCGGGGCGCTTGAACACGGCGTGCAGCGGCGTGTCGGCCGTGACGCTGAAGTCGGGGATGCCCTTGGCCTCCAGGCTGAGCATGAAGTGCAGCGTGTAGCTGCGCGACGCGCCCAGTTCGACCGAACCCCAGCGCTCCCAGGTCTTCAGCGCTTCGGCCGGGTCGGCCAGCGCCAGGTACTGCGCGAAGATGTCCTGCCAGATGTCCTTCGGCGGGGGCGGGCTGGGTTTCTTGGCGATGCGGTTCCACAGCGCGGTCTCGGCCGGCAGCGTGGCCAGGCTCTTCTTGACGAAGGCCGGGTCGCGGCCCAGGTAGGTGTGGCCGGTGGTCACGGGCAGCAGGTTGATGCCCTTGATCTGCCGCGGGTCGTCGATCCACCAGGTGTCGTGGCGGTACATGCCCCCGAACAACTGGCTGACCTCGACGTTCTTGTTGTACTCGGGCGCAAAGACCAGGCCGTGGATGTCGAACCAGTAGTGGTTGATGGCCTCGATCTCGTTCGTGTACAGGTACACGCCCAGGTCGCGCAGCGCCTTGTTGCCGGTGACCTCGCCCCACAGGATCAGCCCGACCCAGGCGTTGATGGCCTCCGATGAGCTCTCGTTGTTGTTGCCGAATTCACCGACGCCCGCGCCGATGCCGTTGGCCCAGGTGTGCGCCTCGTAGGCGTCCCAGTTGCGCAGGAAGGGGAAGTCGGCGCGGCCGCGCTCGGCCGTGGCGATGTCGGCGATCAGCAACTCGATCATGCCGCCCCAGCGGTCCTTGGCGATCCAGGCCGGGTCGCGCAGGCCCACCTCGGCGGCGACGCGGATCCAGTAGCCGTACCAGAACTGATGGTCGTTGATCTCGGTGATGGCGAAGAACTCCTCAGGGTAGATCGACACCACCCCCATCGCCTTGTCGTACTGCACATAGCCACGGCTGCTGTCTCCGCCGAGCCATTCCTCGGCGCGCTTCTTCAGCATGTCCAGCAGCCGGTCGCGGCTGGCGATGTCACCCTGCTGCTCGAACACCTCGGCCAGCTTCGACGTGCGCTGCAGACCCTTGCCGGCCCAGTAGGCGCTCTTGCCCTCACGTTGCAGTTCGCGACCGGCGGTGGCCAGGTCCTTCTGCATCACGTCCCTCAACTCGCTCATGCGTGGCGACGCGGTGATCGCGGGCCAGTAGGGCACGAAGCCGTTGTAGGTGTAGGTGGTCTTGAACTCCGACGCGGCCAGCAGGCGCAGCTTGCCGCGCACGGTGTCGAAGCTGGCGCCCAGCTTGCCCTCGACCGAGGCGTTGCGGAACCACTGGTGCGGGTACAGCCCCAGCAGCGGGCCGTTGTCGGGCCCTTCCATGATCTGGGTGGTGGCCTTGAAGGTGGTCTCGACCTTGCTCGCGGCCTCGTCATAGCGCCAATCGGCACGCGTGCTCCGGATGAAGGCGTAGGCGTGGCGCGTGAACAGGGCCAAGGTGGCAGCCTGGTCGTCGGGCAGCGCGGCCACCGACAGATAGCCGGACCCCGCAGGCAGCCGTGCGATCCACTCGGTCGGCGACACCGCTTCCCACTTGACGCCCGTCGGGCCGAACATCGCGTACGACTTGGCGCCCACCTTCAGTGCCAGCACGCGGGCATCGGCCTCGGTGTGCAGCCGCTGTCCGGCGGCAGGCAGTCGCACCCGCAGATCGCCGCGGGTGACCTGGATGGACGCGTACGGGTTGCCGCGCGCCACGGTGGTCCGCATGTCGTCGGCGCCACGCGCCATCGAGATGTCGATCGACCAGTCATCGGCACCCGCCAGCTTGGCGGTCCCGGGCTCGAAGGCCACCGGCGAGATCACCAGCGGATCGCGGTGCGGGTAGCGGATCTCGATGTCCTGGCGAACGCTGTTCACGACCTCCTTGGACGGGAGCGCGAATTCCAGGCCCGCAGGCGTGGTCTTCACGGTGATCGGCTGCACGAAGATCGGGTCGGGCTTCGGGTTGAAGATCAGCGTCGAGTACCACTGACTCGTGGGCGCCGCACGCTTGAGCATCGCCTCGGTCCGGAACGGCGCGGGCGGCACGGCCTTGTCGCCCGCCCGGGGCATCAAGTGGTAGGCGCCAGCCCCCAACTTGACGGTCTGCGCCGTGGCCGGCAGAACCACGGAAACCACGACCATTGCGGCTGTGGCTGCCAACCCGGTCAACCGGGCCAGCCGACGGGTGTTCGTCGGGTTCATCGCGTTCCCTTTCCATGCAGAGACGGCCTGCGCGGGCATTGTTTGTGAAAGCGCTTTCAAAGCGATCCCGCGTTTTCCCGGATGCCGCGTGGTTGTGGCTTCAGGAGACGCTAGCGCCCTCGGCAAAACCCCGGCAGCAACAGGCGCGAGGGTAAACACGGGCCCAGATGCGTTGACTGAACCGCACCGACGACCGTATTCTTTGAAAGCGCTTTCATCGCGTTCAATCCAGCCCAAGGTGGCCAGACCTATGCAGCAAGAACTCTTCCGTCCACGGGGTACCCCGGCCCGCCAGCTCGGCCAGCCGCGACGTCTTGGCCGCAGCCTGCTGCCTGTCGCGCTGTGCGTTCTGGGGCTGGGTGCGGCGACGACGGCACAGGCGTTCGAGTACGGACCCTTCAGCCTGACCGGCTTCATCAAGGCCGGCATCAGCCGGGTCAGCAACGGTTGCGAGGATTGCCAGCGCGACCCCAACGCCGGTCGGCACTTCATCTGGGCCGACGACATCGTGTTTGGCAGGCCGTACGGCGGACTGACCACCGACAGCGTGCAGGTGCAGCCCACGCTTGGCGTCAAGTTCGACCTGCCGATGGGATTCAAGATATCGGCCGCCTACTCGCAGCGCTTGCGCGACGGCGAGGCCGACCTGCCCGGCGTGGTCTATGAGCGCAGCGCGACGCTGACGCACGAGTACTACGGCACGGTGCAAATCGGCAACTTCCTGTCGCGTGGCTGGAACCGGCCGGACTTCCCGTACGCGTCTGACCTGGGTCAGACGGTCTTCAGCGACTCCGGCGCCGCCTACGGCATCCTCACCAAGGCGGTGCGCTACACCTCTCGTGAGCTGTTCGTCGCCGATGGCAACCTGGTGCTCGAAGCCACATACGACCAGGGTGACACCCACTTCAAGCGCAACAAGCCTGAACTGTTCGAGGTCTGGGCGTTGTGGGCGCGCGGCCCGCTGGTCATCGAGGCCGTGGCGCAGTCGGCCAAGAACGGCCCACCCGCGGCTTTCGCGAAGGCGCCCTTCACGGGCTTGACGCCCTTCCCCGAGCGCGATGACAAGCAGCTCAACGGCAGCAGTCAGGGCATGTTCCTGCTGCTGAGCAAGTACCAGATCGGCACCGCCTATGAAGTGTCGGGCGGGATGCGGTTCAACCGTTGGAGCGGGTCTTATGCGGTGCCACTGACCCTGGGCGCGCAGGCGCAGTGGAACAACCCGTTCAACGTCAACTGGGGTGGCTTCGACGCCAATGGCGTGCCCAATCCCGGCTACTCGGCACGCTCTACCGACCTGATGCTGGGTCTGCGCAAGTACATCAACCCGAAGTGGGTCGGCTACACCGGCCTCACCTACCTGGGCAAGGCCCGCACCGCCAACCCCAGCGACCGCGGCCAGAACAACTCCGCGCTGTTCGCCAGCATCGGCGCCCGTTACACCATCGGCCATGGGCTTGACATCTCCGGCTCCCTGAATGCCGTGAGCTACGCCCGCAAGGGCCAGGCACCCCTGAGCATGCCCGCCCACAACGCCTTCTCGAACGTCGACTCCCGGATTGCCAGACGCGGCAACTGGGTCACGATCGAAGCGAATTACAAGTTCTGAGTCCGAGGTCCAACCATGATGTCCAACTGGCTTCGCACCGTGCCCGGCACCCCGCAGCGCACCCTGCACCGAACCCTGGCCGTGGCCTTCGCGGTGGCGCTGAGCGTCAGCCTCACGTCCTGCGGCGGTGGCGGCTATACCGAGTCGCCCGTCTCGGTGACGGAACGCCGCCCGCTTCCGCAGAGCATGGTGGAGCGGGCCTCGGTGAACTACTCGCCGTACCGCACCTCGCGCAGCCCGGCCGACCTCGACAGCGAGGTCATCACCCCGGCCAACGTGCTGCAGGACCTGCGGCTGATCCAGGCCGCGGGCATCGGCAACATCCGGCTGTTCACGAGCCGCATCTTCTCCGAGACGGTGCTCACGGTCATCCGCGACAACAACCTGGACCTGAAGGTGCATCTCGGCTCCTTCATGGTGCCGCCGCGAACGGCGGCCATCGAGGCCTCCAACCAGGCCGATCTGGACGCGCAGATCCGCCTGGCCAATGCCTTCCCGGACATCGTGGTGGCGGTGAGCGTCGGCAACGAGGCGCTGGTGGAGTGGTCCACCTACCGCATGGAGCCGGCCGTGCTGGCCGGTTACCTCCGCAAGGTGCGGCCCGCCGTGCGCCAGCCGGTGACGACCAACGACAACTGGCTCATGTGGTCGCGCGTGCCACGCGAGGTGGCCGCGTTGGTGGACTACGCCGCCGTGCACGTGTACCCCTTCCTGGACACGTTCTACGATCCGACCAAGTACGACTGGCGCCAGAAGAACGTGCCCGAGGCACAGCGGGCGCAGGCGATGATCGACGCCACCATCGCCGAGGCGAAGAAGCAGTTCAACGACGCGCGGGCCGGCCTCGCGCAAGTCGGCCTGGGCTCGATCCCGATGGTGATCGGCGAGACGGGCTGGGCCGCGGTGGACGCCGCCGGCGGCCCGGCACTGAACCTTCGCGCCCACCCGGTCAACCAGAAGATGTACTTCGACGCGCTGCAGGCCTGGGCGCAGCAGGGCCGGCGCGACGCGCAGGGCCCGAAGGCGATCTACTTCTTCCAGGCCTTCGACGAGCCCTGGAAGCAGGGCGACGACGGCTGGGGGCTCTTCAATGCCCAGCGCCAGGCGCGTTACACCGTCCAGGGACTGGGCACGTGTGGTGTGTCCTGGACGTGCGAGGCCGGCAACTACACGGCCGCCGATGCCGTGAAGTGGATGGCGCCGGCCCAGCTGCCGGCAGTGGCCGCCAACCGCTACACGCTGTACGCCAACGCGGTGGCGGCCGGCGAGCAGATCGCGACCGGCATGCGTTGGGATCCGTTCGTGGCGACGGGCTACCGAGACGACCCGTCGACCGCAGCGCCCGGAGACGGTGGCACCAGCCTTGAGATCACGCCCAATCCGGCGGACTTCGGCTGGGGTCTGTTCCGCTACTCGGCCACCGGCGTGCCCGAGAACCTCTCAGGCTTTGCCAGCGGCCGGCTGAACTTCAGCGTGCGCAGCGACTTCTATCCGGGCCAGATCGAAATCGGCATCAGCACCGACACCGAAGACCGCGACGGCCAGGAAGCCTTCGTGCAGATCGGCCCGGGCGACTTCGGCTACTGCAACGACAACCGCTGGTGCCAGGTCTCGATCCCGATCTCGGCGTTCACCGCCAAGAACCCCAAGCTGGACCTGCGCTACGTGAACTTCCGCTTCATCGTGGCGGATCGCTTCAGCTTCACGGGCAAGCCGCTGAACACCACCGGGCTGCCCAAGCTTCGCATCGACGACATCCACTGGTCGCGCTGAACATGGCGGCGCCCATTGAAGTGGCGCCGCAGACCGGACCCTGGCGTTGGGTACTGACCTCGCGCGATGGTTCGGCGCGGTTGACCGAAGAAGTCCTGACGCCCGGACCCGCGCGGACCGACCTGCCGCGGCTCTGGGTGGACAGCAAGCGCCGGTTCCAGACCGTGCTCGGTTTCGGCGGCGCCTTCACCGAAGCCGCCTCCACGACCTGGCTGAAGCTGCCACCCGGCGAGCGCGACGCCGTGCTGCGCGAGTACTTCGACCCGGTCGCAGGCCACGGCTACACGCTGTGCCGCGTGCACATGAACAGCTGCGACTTCGCGCTCGGCCACTATGCCCACCTCGACACGCCGGGCGACACCGCGTTCGAGGGCTTCAGCATCGAGCGTGACCGCGAGGCGCTGCTGCCGATGATCCGCGCTGCACAGCGCGTCGCCGGGCCGAAGCCGCTGCAACTGCTGGTCTCGCCCTGGAGCCCTCCGGCCTGGATGAAGAGCAACGAGCGCATGGCCGACGGCGGCCACCTGCGGCCCGAGTACCGTGCCGCCTGGGCGCAGTGCTTCGTGCGCTTCATCCAGGCCTACGCGGCCGAAGGCGTGCCGGTATGGGGCGTGTCGGTGCAGAACGAACCCGAAGCGCGCCAGCGCTGGGACTCGTGCCTGTACACGGCCGAAGAAGAACGCGACTTCGTGCGTGACCACCTGGGCCCGGCGCTGCACGCCGCCGGCTTGGGGGACGTCCGCATCGTGGTCTGGGACCACAACCGCGACGCGATGGTCGAGCGGGCCAGCACGATCTACGGCGACCCCGAGGCCGCCAAGTACGTTTGGGGCACGGGCTTTCACTGGTACATGGAAGACCATTTCGACCATGTGCAGCTGGTGCACGACGCCTGGCCCGACAAGCAGCTGCTGTTCACCGAAGGCTGCCAGGAAGGCGGCCCGCACCACGGCAGCTGGGCGCTCGGCGAGCGCTATGCGCGCTCGATGATCAACGACCTCAACCGCTGGACCGTGGGCTGGATCGACTGGAACCTGCTGCTCGACGAGCACGGCGGCCCCAACCACGTCGGCAACTACTGCAGCGCCCCGCTGCTGGCCGATGTGGCCCACGGCCGCTTGATGCACCAGAGCTCGTACTGGTACCTCGGCCACTTCGCGCGGTACGTCAGGCCGGGTGACCAGCGGATCCTGTGTGCCGCGACGCGCGAGGCGCTGGAGTGCACGGCCTTCGTCAACCCGGCAGGTCGCGTTGCGGTCGTCGCGTGCAACCGCGGAGAGGACGCGCTGCCGTTCACGCTCACCATCGACGGCGTCGCCCGCGCGGTCGAACTGCCGCCACGGTCGATCGCGACCTTCCTGGCCGGAGCTTGAGGGTTCGGCCCTGGCTTCGCTCGCAGGCCGGTCAAGCCCGCCGCCTGCACACCGCCCCAACCACTGCCAGACCGAGCAGCATCAACGCGTAGCCGGCCGGCTCGGGCACGGCCACGGTGAGCGTTCCGTCCTGGTACAGGCGGCTCGAATCCCAGTGCAGACCCGGCGCCAGCTCGGGCAGGAACAGGCTGCCGAACTGGCCACTCAAGGTGCTGTTCGTGCCGTTCCAGTCGAACAGGTCGAAGCTGTCGCCGGCCTGTCCGGCGTAGCCGGCCAGCCAGCGCACACGCAGATTCACCCCGCCCGCAGTGACGAAGACGTTTCCGGCGTCGAAGACCAGGCTGTCGTGCTGGCTGCCGGGGGTGGTGCCGCCCAGTTCCATCACCAGGTCGCCGGCGTCGAAACGGATCTCGCCGGACATCTGCACCTCGGCCGCGCTGTTGCCGGGCTCGTAGCCGCCGGCAAAGTGCTTGGCCCCGGCGCCGCTGAAGTCGCCGCTGCCTCGAACCAGGCCGAAGAACGTCGCCGAAGAACCGGCGGTCACGGTCACCAGACCGTTCTGCTCCATGGAGTCCCAGAACAGCACATCGGCCGCGGGGCCCGAGACCTGGATGCGGGCGCCGGAGCGGTTGACCACCGCGCCGGCCACGCTCGAGTCGCCGCTGACACTGAGCCGGCCGCTGTTGTCCAGGCCGCCGGCCAACACCACCTGGGCCTGGGCGAGGTTGATCTGGCCGTCGGCACGGTTGACGGTCCGGTCGGCCACCTCCAGCCGGGCCGTCCCTCTCAGGGTCTGGACATCCACGTTGCCCTGGTTGTTCAAGCTGCCGGCGAGCTGCATCGTCTGGCCCTCGACCACGCTGACGCGGCCGCCGCGCTGCACCTCGGTATCGCCTTGCAGGCGGCCTTGGCCAGCCAGGATGCCGCCGGTGGCGACCGTCGTTCCAAGCGCAACGCGGGTGGTGCCGCCGGACAGGTCCAGGGTCACGAGCTGGCGCGACGTGCCGCCAATGCGCAGTTCGCGCGCCTGGCCGTTGGCACTGCCGCGCACGGTGGCGCTGACGCCGGGGTCGATCACGACGTCATGCATCGCGCCGACACGCGCGGCCGCCGTGCCGGTGCCGGCCCAGTTCCAGCGATTGCCGGTGTTGTCGTCCCAGGCGCCGTCGCCACCCACCCAGTCCGGGTGCAGCGTCATCACGAAGCCGCGCTCCTGGCCATTGGAAACCAGCACGGCTTCGCCGACGACCTGGGCATGGCGATCGATGTCGCGCGCCCGTGTCGGCCGCAGGTCGGGGCCGGCCAGGGTGCGCAAGTCGGTCATCGAGCCGTCGGTGCGCCACAAGGCGGCACCGCGATCGGGGCCCTGCTGAAAGCCGCCGACGATCTGGCCGGCGTTGTTGATGGCCTCCGCTCTGCCGATGAAGCCCGCTGGTGTGCTCAGCTCGGTCATGCTGGTGCCTGCGCCCCAGAGCACGGGTCGCCGACGGCTGCCGGCGTCGAACGACTCGCCGACAACCCAGCCGGCGTCGTTGATGCCATGGGCCTCGCTGCGCCCGCCCTCCAGATTGCCGAGCAGCTGCAAGCTGTTGCTGACGGTGTTGTAGCGAAAGGCCTGGGGCTGGTTGACTCCGCTGGCGAACTGGCCGGCCACGATGCCGCTGGCGTTGATGGCTCGCGCCGAGCTGGAGCCGGGCGCCCCGGAGGGATTGCTGATCACCTCGAGCGGTGCGCCCGGTGTCCAGACCACCGGGTCGAAGAAGTTACCCGGGCGGCGCGCCCAGCCCGCCGTCTGCCCCGCGTCGTTGATGTCGAACGCCAGGCTGCTGCTGTAAGGCGCCGGCTGGGCCAGCGCCTGCATGCCGGTGGCGGAGGTCCAGCGGAAGGCGCGGTAGGCGCTGCCATCGCCTTCGATGTCGGAGTACCCGACGACCTGGCCGAGGTTGTTGATGCCGCTGCCGTTGCTCCCGACGTGGCCGGCGAGCACACCCAGGTCGCGCATCGCGACGCCACGCTGCCAGATGAAGGCGCGGCTGGCGCCGTCGCTGCGCCAGGCAGAGCCGGTGACCTGACCCAGGTCGTTGATGGCGGCGGCGCTGCTGCGGTCGCCGCCGAAGGTGGGCACGATCTCGAGCGTGACGCGGCCCTGGGCCGAGGCGGGCGACACGAGAACCGTTGCCGAGCAGACAGCCAGGCAGGCAGCGGCGATGGGAAGAAGGCGGATCGAAAACATGGCGGGCTCCCGGGCTGGCACGCGGCACCTCGCCGCATGGCCGCCATGCTCCCGCGCAGGCGTTGCGTGGCCGTTGCCGCGCTCAGGCCGGTGCTTCGCGCACAAGGGTTCGGCTCTGGGCCTGGAAAGTCAGTGCGGTGGCAAAGGCGGCATCGGCGAACGACAGCGCCGCGGCAAAGTCGGCATCGGACAGCGCGCGCGCCGCATCGTGGCTTCTGTAGATGTTGGCGAACTCGCGTTCGCGACCGGCCTGCACCAGCAGGTGGCCCACGCCAAGCGCCTCCAGCGCGTCCCACATCTTCGGGTTGTACGCGCGCGTCATCTGCAACGCGAATCCCACCGGGTCGTTGCGGCCGAGCACCGCGGTCAGGCGCAGGATCAGCTCGAACGGCAGACCGACCTGGCCCTTTTCCACCAGGCTCATGAACGACGGGTCGTCCACTTCCAGCGCCCGGCCCAGGTCGTCCAGCGTCAGGCCAGCGGCCTGCCGCAGATCGCGCAGCAACGCGGCGCCCTTGGCCACGGCGGCTTTGGTGCCGGGCCGCTGGATCCGCGACTGGGCGAGCGTGAAAGCCACGTCGGAGGCGGTGCCAACGTCACCCAGCACCGAACTCGCGAAGGACTGCAACTGCCGCGCCAGCGTGGTGGCCAGCGAGGGCCCGGCGCGCTTGTCAGCCGGTGCGGCCTGCGCTCGCCGGGCGCGCGCGGGCGCGGGATGCACCGCCTTCTTCATGCCACCGGCTCGCCCGCCTTCGCGGCCGAGCCCGAGGCCTCGCGCACCTGCCGCCGCAGGACCTTGCCAAGGCTGGACTTGGGCAGCGGATCTGCGCTGAACTCGACGAAACGGGGCATCTTGTAGCCCGTCAAGTGCTGCCTGCAGTGGTCGAGCAGCGCCTGCGCGGTCAGCGCGGCGTCGCTTCGAACGACGACGATCTTGACCACCTCGCCCGAATGCTCGTCGGCCCAGCCGATGGCGGCCACCTCGGCCACGCCGGGGTGCATGGCGACCACGTCCTCGATCTGGTTCGGAAAGACCTTGAAGCCCGAGACGATGATCATGTCCTTCTTGCGGTCGGTGATCTTGAACCAGCCGCGTTCGTCCATGAAGCCCATGTCGCCGGTGCGCAGCCAGCCATCGGGGGTGAAGGCGAGCGCGGTTTCGGCGGGCAGGTTCCAGTAGCCCGCCATCACCTGCGGGCCGCGCAGGCAGATCTCGCCGACCGCGTTCGGCGCGAGGACCCGGTCGGCGTCGTCGAGGACGGTGGCCTCCGTCGACGGGATCGGCAGGCCGATCATCCCCGTCCAGTCTTCGATGTTCAGCGGATTGGCGATCGCGCCGGGCGAGGTCTCCGTCAGGCCGTAGGCCTCGACCAGGGGAACGCCAGTGGCCTTCTTCCAGCGTTCGGCCACCACGCGCTGCACGGCCATGCCGCCCGCGTTGGCCATCTTCAGGCTGCGGGTGTCGACCTCGGCGAAGCCGGGCGCGGCCAGCAAGGCCCGGTACAGCGTGTTGACGCCGATGATCGCGGTGAACGGATGCCTCTTCAGGTCATGGATGAAGGCGTGCATGTCGCGCGGGTTGGCGACCAGGAGGGTCAGGGCGCCGATCTTCATGAACACCAGGCTCGAGCTCAGCGCATAGACGTGGTACAGCGGCAGCGGGCAGACGAAGATCTCCTTGCCGTCCAGCAGGTTGGGCGCGATCCAGGCCGACAGCTGCTGCAGGTTGGCCACCATGTTGCCGTGGGTCAGCATCGCACCCTTGGCCACGCCTGTGGTGCCGCCCGTGTACTGCAGGAAGGCGGTGTCGGCGTGACCCAGCGGCACGTCTTCCAGACCCAGCGTGTGCCCCGCACGCAGGGCGGCGTTGAACTCGACGGCACCGGGAATCGTCCAGCTCGGCACCATCTTCTTCACGTACTTCACGACCGCGTTGGTGAGCACTTCCTTGAGCACCGGGAACATGTCGCCAACCTCGGTGGTCACGACGGCCAGTTGCATCTTCGGGTTGCGTTGCAGCACCTGTTGCAGCGTCCGGGCGAAGTTCTCGAGCACCACGATGGCAACCGCGCCCGAATCGAGCAACTGGTGCTCAAGCTCGGTGACCGTGTACTGCGGGTTGACGTTCACCACGACCAGGCCCGCCCGCAGGGCGCCGAACATCGCCACCGGGTACTGCAGCAGGTTGGGCATCATGATCGCCACACGGTCGCCCTTGCGCAGCCCCAGGGACTGCTGCAGCCAGGCCGCGAAGGCCCGGCTCTCGCGGTCGAGCCCGGCGTAGGTGATCTGCGCTCCCATGCTGCTGAACGCCGGAAGCGCCGCGAAGCGCCGGCAGCTGGTTTGCAGCACGTCGACCAGCGACGCAAACTCGTCCAGATCCACCTCGGGCGGAATGCCCGCCGGGTACTCCTTCAACCAGACTCGTTCCATCGACTGCACCCATGCCGGCAAGCGCCGGCCGTCGTTCACCGCGAGACGCCGGACTTCAGATCTGCGACTTGAAGTAGTGGAACGAGTGGACGAACGCGTCGCGGAGCTTGTCCATCTCCGACACCATCGCTTCCCAGCGGTCTTCCCCGGCGGATTTCAGGTCTTCGAGCTTGGCTGCGGCCGCCTTGGACTGTTGACGCAGGCTGGCCACTTCGGTGTTGTACTTGGCGCGCACCTCTTCCCTGGCGTCTTTCGCCTTGGTCGCGAGCTCGTCCATCGTCGCATTCAGGGCGTCGAGCTGTCTCTTCATCTTCTGGATGTAGTCATCACGCTTTGTCATGGCACGGCCCCTGTTGCGGTTGATCGGACTTGGCATCTGCTTTGGAAGCAGCCTAGTGCGACGGGCGCCCGGGGTCGGTTCGCTGGCGCACACTGCGGGCGCCCTGCGGGGTGCTGCGCTACCCGCCGCCTGCCCCCGCCTGCCACACCCGCACGTGCTCGATCTCCATCGTGCGCGGGAAGATGCTGTCGTCGACCGCGCCCCCCAGGTTGCCGCCGATCGCGATGTTGAGCAGCAGGTATTGCGGCGCATCGAAGGGCCAGGCCGCGCGGCCGGTGCGCGGGTTTCGGTAACGGTGGTAGACGTTGCCGTTCACGCCGATGACGATCTCGTTGGCGGTCCAGTGCAACTGGTAGTCGTTGAACGCCGTGCAGGCCGTCGGCAGCTGCGTGCGTGAGCCGTTGCCGCTGCCGCCCGTGATGGGCGTGTGCACGGTGCCCAGGATCTCGGTCGGGTTGCGGCCGACGTGCTCCAGGATGTCGATCTCGCCGTCGTCGGGCCAGACGCCGCCGGTGCCCAGCATCCAGATCGCCGGCCAGGTGCCGGTGCCGCAAGGCATCCTGGCGCGGATCTCGAAGAAGCCGTAGGTCCACTGCGCCTTGCCGCGCGTGATCATCCGGGCCGAGGTGTAGCGCTGACCCCCGCCGTCGGCGAAGCCGGCGGTGGACTCGAGCCGCGCCGTGATCCGCAGCCGTCCGGACTCGACGACGCTGTTCAGGGCCCGTGCCGCGGCGTAGTACTGGCGCTCGTTGTTCCACCAACCCGGCCGGTTGCGCTCGGTGTCGTAGCCCCAGCGCGTGGCGTCCGGAAGGCCGGGCACGTCGAACTCGTCGGCCCACACCAGGCGATACCCCGCCGGCGCAGGACCGGTGACGACCGGTGGCGCAACGGGAGGCGCCGCGACCGGGGGTGCCGCCGGCGGCGCAGCAGCCGCAGGGGGAGCAGAGGGCGCTGTGGGCGCAGGCGCGGAATCGCCTCCGCCCCCGCAGGCCACCATCAGCTGCAGCAGGCCCAGCAGCATCACGGACCGGCCCGCGCAGCGGGCGTTGACGACAGCCCCGGTCATGAAACTGCAGGCGCCGCGTACTTGGGACGCTCGTCCTTGTCCCACAGGCCCCACTGCGTACCGACTTCGCCTTCCTGCTGCAGCTTCCAGGGCTCGTCGAAGGACGAGAAATAGAACATCTTGACTCCTTCGCTCCGGCCCCATTGCTGGACGTCGATGAAGAAGCGCATCGCGTTCTCGGCCGAGGGCACGGCGTCCGCCACGGCCTGGCCGCTGCCGGGCCAACCGGTCTCGGTGATCATGACCGGCTTGTCGCCACCGGCAGCCTTCACGAGGCCGTACATCCGTCGCACATACTGCGCGGCCACGTCGATGTGGGCGCCTTCCCAGAACGGGTAGCAGTTGGGCAGCAACACGTCGCAGGCGGCCGTCAGCGCGGGCCTCTCCAGGAAGTGGAAGTAGGCGTCGACGCAGCCCACGGGCACGTCTTCCGGCAACGCCGACTTGACACGCGCGATGTAGGCGAGCAGTTCATGCTCAGGCAACTCGCCGCGCAGCAGGACCTCGTTGCCGACCACGGCGACGCCGACCAGCCCTTGTCGGGCCAGTTCGATCAGCGCCGCGATCTCGCGCTCGTTGCGCGCGCGGTCGGCACTGATCCAGGCGCCGACCATCGTCTTCAGGCCCTTCTCATGGGCCAGGCGGGGAGTCCACTCATGGCCCTCGGTACACGAGAACGAGCGAACCCAACGGGTGTGCGGCGCGATGAGGTCGATGCGTCGGCGAACCTGAGCCTCGGTGACCGTGTCGCCGGCGCGCTGACCCTGCGTGTAGGCGCTGAAGCACATGCCGTACACGCCGCGCTCGAACTGCTCGGCGTACAGCGCGCGGATCTCGGCCGAGGCCTTGCCCGCCAGTGCCGAAGGCTCAGCCCCTGGCAGCAGCAGGCCGTGGTCGGCCAGCCAGGGCCGGGCCCCCGAGCCCTGTGACGACGATGACGCGCTGGCGCGCTGCTTGCGACGTTCCAGCTCGGCATGGACCTCGGTGGCGCGCTTCTCGTCGAGGTCGTAGTTGCGCATGATCCACATCGCCAGCAGCGTGCCGACGATGGGCACGCCGGAGTAGAAGAGCCGCAGCCCGTCCACCGCGCCCTCAGGCTGCGTCGCAGCCCCTGGAGTGAAGGCCACCACCGACATGATGGCGCCGCTGAGCAGGCCGGCGATGGCAAAGCCGAACTTGACCATCCACCAGTAGATCGCACCGAAGATGCCCTCGCGCCGCTTGCCGGTGGCCAACTCATCGAGGTCGCAGACGTCGGCGGTCATCGACATCATCAGCGTGAACAGCCCGCCGATGCCGAACGAGAAGAACGGCAGCGCGAACATGAACATCCACGGCTTGCCCGGCACCATGAAGAACCAGAGCAGGATGTAGCCGATGATGGAGATACCCTGCGACACCATGAAGGCGTTCTTCTTGCCCATCTTGCTGGACATCCAGGCCACCGTCGGAATCACGGCGAAGGTGGTGACCAGCGCGCCGACGCTGCCGAACAGCGTCGGCCAGATCCAGGCATCTGCGGTGCTGCCATTGAACAGGTGGTAGACGACGATGAAGAACGAAAACGCCGCCACCGTGTTGAAGGCGTTGAAGATCAGGAACGTGGCGTAGCAGAGCTTGCGGAAGGGCTCGTAGCCGAACGACTCCTTGAAGCCGATCAGGATCTCGCGCATGCCGCCGCCGAAGTTGGCCCAGGTCAGGGGCACGAGGTGGGTGTCGTCCTTGGTCGACCGGCTGGGCAGGAAAAGCGCCGGCACCATCGCCAGCAGCATGCAGATCACGCCGACCCAGACCGACAGCGTGCGAGTGGCGGTGTCGGCGTTCTCGAACCAGGACTTGTCGTACATCACGACCCAGAACCACGGCGCGATGACCCAGGCCCACTGGCCGATCCACTGGGCGACGGCCATGATGCTGGTGCGCTCGTGGAAGTCGTCGCTCATCTCGTAGCCCATGGCCACGTACGGGATGCTGAACAGCGTCAACCCGGCATAGAAGACGATCGACCAGAACAGGAAGTAGACGAAGTTGTAGTTCACCCCGTCGGCGCGGTGGAGCTGCCACATCGCCACGAAGGAGATGCCCATCACGACGGCGCCGATCAACACGTACTGCTTGCGCCGGCCCCAGACCGAACGCGTGTTGTCGGAGATGAAACCCATGATCGGGTCGGTCACCGAATCGAAGACCCGCGGCAGGAAGAACAGCACGCCCCACATCCAGCCCGGGAAGCCCATGTCCTGCACCAGCACGACCATGAAGATGCCCAGGGCCGCCGGGAACATCTGGTTGGCCAGCATGCCCAGACCGAAGGCCACCTTCTGTCCGAAGGGCACCTTGTGGGCGGCGGCGGGTACTGCGGTGGTGTTCATGTGTCTCCTGCTTTTGTCTTGAGTCCCGCCGCCGGCAGGGGGTTCAGCTGCGAAGGCTGCCGAGCAGCGCCAGCAGCCACATGGCGCCGAAGACGAAGGGCAGCGCCTTTGCCGCCCAGCGGCCCCGCCGCGCCAGCCGCGTGGCGGGGGCCAACGGGCAGAGGTCGGCCAGGCCGGCACGTTCGAACTCGCGTCGCACGTCGTCCGACGCTGCAAGCGCTGCGTGGATGGCAACGCCGATCAATGCCGCGACCAGCATTCCGAACAGCGGGAAGGCCAGCGCGAGCCAGTTGCCGCTGCTCGCGGCCTCGGCGCGGTAGGCGGTGAACAGCAGGCCGCCGGACAGGATCAGCCAGCTCACGCGGTGGTTGACCAGCGTGTCCTCGTGCGTCCACTGCTCGCGCAGCGCGCGGTACTGGTCCCACAGCGCCACATCGGGCGTGCGGTGGGTGTGCATCGTGGGTTCGTTCATGCCAGCGCTCCCGGGGCCGGCTCCCGCTCGGGGTACAGGCTCTGCACGACAAGCTTGGGTCGGCGGTCGACGGTGAACAGGCCCCAGTGCTTCTCGGGCTCCAGCGGGTCGGAAGACCCCTTCCAGGGCTCGTCGAAGGCCTCGAAGACGAAGCAGAGCAGGCCCTCGGCCCGCGTCCAGTCCATCAGGTCCTGGTGATAGACGGCCTGAAGCTCCTGCACCGCGTGCTCGGCATTCATGCCGCGGCCGTTGCTGTTGGTGCACCAGCCGGCTTCGGTGATCACGACCGGCTTGCCCGGATACAGGCGCGCGACGCTGGCGACGTTGTCCTTGGTGTAGTCCAGGGCCTCGTGGATGTGCTTGTACTCCCAGACCGGGTAGGTGTGCAGCGAGATGAAGTCGAGCTCGGCCACCAGGTCGCGCAGCTTGTCCTGCCAGGGCACGTAGTTCTCGCAGAAGGTCACGGGCTGCGGCAACCGCGCCTTGACCCACCGCACGTACTCGATCATCCGCGGCACCGGCACGAAGTGGTCGGTCCAGTCGACCGTGGCCTCGTTGCCCACGGCGACACTGAACACCGTGTGCTCGTGCCGGCGCGCCAGCGCCACCAGCCGCTCGAGCTCGGCCGCGTTTTCGCGCCGGCTGGCGTCCAGTTGGTCCTCGCTGTACGTGCCGCCCCAAGGGCAGCCGAAGTTGTTCATCTCGGCGCCGAGGTAGGCGCCCAGCATCACCCGCAACGGCAGGCGGTCTTCGGCGATGACCTGGAGCACGCGCTCGGCGTGAACGCTGCAGTCGTACAGGCGCAGCAGCGACCAGTGGCGGGCCAGCAGATGCAGGTCTTCGCGGATCTGCTCGACCGAGGGATAGACCTTGAGGTCCGGGCTCTGGCCCTCGCGGTAGCCCGAGTAGCAGATGGCATTGCCTTGCGGCAGGACGAGGCGACCGGACATCGCGGCCCTCATGCGAACTTCGGTCGTGCGTCCTTGTCCCACAAGCCCCAGAAGGCGCCGACGTCGCCTTCGGCACCGACCTTCCAGGCCTCATCGAAGGCCGCAAAGTGGAACCACTCGATCCCTTCGCGTTCGGCCCAGGCGGCGGTGTCGACGAAGTACTGCATCGCCGCCTCGGTGCCGGGGATGGCACCGTGGAAGGCGCTGCCCTGGTCGGGCCATCCGGTCTCGCTGATCAGGATGCGCTTGCCCGGCGCCGCGGCGCGGGTCTTGGCCAGCATCTGCTGCATGTAGGGCAGCGCCTGCTCGCGCGGGCAGCCTTCCCAGAACGGGTAGCAGTTGGTCATCACGACATCGCACTCGGCGGTGACGCGGGGGTGCTTCTCGAACAGGAAGTAGGCATCGACATAGCCCACCGGTACGCCAGGCAGGGCCTCCTTCATCTGCCGGATGTGGGCAATCAGTTCGTCTTCGGTGAGGTCGCCACGCAGCAAGACCTCGTTGCCCACGGCCACGATGTCGGCGTGGCCGGCCTTCGCGACGGCGATCGCCCCGGCCATCTCGCGGGCGTTGATCTCGAGATCGGTGCCGAGCCAGGCACCGACCAGCGTCTTCAGGCCCATCTCGTGCGCGATGCGCGGGGTCTGCTCGTGGCCGTCGGTGCACGAGAAGCTGCGCACCCAGCGCGCGTGCGGCCTGCAGATGGCCATCCGCTCGCGGATCTGCGCTTCGCCGATTGGGTCACCCGGCTGCTGGCCTTCAAGGTAGGGGCTGAAGCACAGGCCGTGGATGCCACGGGCCAGCGTGGCGCGGAAGGCGGCGTCCAGCGCCGCGCGCTGCTCGGGCGGCAGCGGCGGCACGGCGGGCGCTGCCGCGGCACCGTCGGTGCTGCCGCTGCCGGTGATGGCAGCACCATGGCTCCCGCTGTGGGAGTGGGCATGCGAGCGGGGATGGCTCATCGTCGGATCTCCAGGAAAGCGGGGCGGCGCTCAGGGGGGCCGTCAGGTGCGGCGCTCGGACACATGCCCGGGCTCCCAGGGCATCACGCCGGGGCCACGCTCGGGCACCGGCCCGTAGCCGCCGACCTTGTCGTAGACGCGCACGTAGTCCACCACGAGTTCGGCCGGGAACTTCGTCGCGGGGTTGGGCACGCCGGGGAAGTTGCCACCCACGGCCACGTTCATCACGATGTAGAACGGCTGGTCGAAAGGGGCCGGCCAGGGGTGGAGGTCGTGGTCGCCGGTCGCTTCGACGCCCATGCCGTTTTCGAGCCGGCCACAGCTCCACCAGTGGCGGTAGGTGCAGGTCTGCACGTCGTCGACGAAGAAGCGGATCTCGCCCGGCTCCCACTCGACGGCGTACAGGTGCCAGTCGGACACCAGGCTGCCGCCCGGCAAGGGGTGGGTCGTGGTGATCAGCGAGCGACGCGGGTAGGTGCTGCCGAAGTGGATGCTGTTGAGCACCTCCTCAGGCTTTTCGCCGACGATCTCCATCAGGTCGATCTCGCCGCTGGCGGCCCAGCCGCCGTACTTGTCCTCGACCGGCAGCATCCACAGGGCCGGCCACAGGCCCTTGCCCCAGGGCACCTTGGCGCGGAACTCGATGCGGCCGTACTGCTTGCCGAAGAGCACCGTGCCATCGCGTGCCTTGGTCTTGAGCCGGGCCGAGGTGTAGCCACACCCATGCAGCGGTGCCTTGACGGCGCGGATGAACAGGCAGCTGTCGCGAACCTGCACGTTCTCGGGCTCGTGGGTGTAGTACTGCAGTTCCTCGTTGCCCCAGCCCGGCACCCAGGCGTGGTTCTTGTAGTCGTAGAAGCCGTTGCCGAGGTCGAAGTCCCACTTCGAGCGGTCGACCTCGGTGCCTTCGAACTCGTCGGCCCAGACCAGGGTCCAGCCGTGTGGGTGCAAGGGTGCGCTCATGTCGAATGAACCTCGATCGGTTGCCTTTGCTCCTTGTGCGCCGCGAGGAAGTCGCGGTACCAGAGGTAGCTGTCCTTGGGCGTGCGGGTCAGCGTCGCGTAGTCGACGTGCACGATGCCGAACCGCTTGGCATAGCCGCTGGCCCACTCGAAGTTGTCCATCAGGCTCCAGACCATGTAGCCGGCCATCGGCACGCCCTGTGCCAAGGCATCGCCGACGGCAGCGATGTGGCTGGCGATGTAGTCGGTACGCTCGGTGTCGTGCACCCGCGGACCGGCGGGCGTGTCGACCCGCGTGTCCTGGAATGCGGCGCCGTTTTCCTTCACGTAGAGCGGCGGCAAGGTCCAGTCGCGGTGCATGCGGAGGAGCAGTTCGGTCAGGCCTTCGGGCACGATCTCCCAGCCCATGTCGGTCAGCGGCTTGCCGCTTGTCTGTGCGCTCCAGGCTCCGCTGGCGCTGACGACACCGCGCGTGTAGTAGTTGATGCCCAGGAAGTCCATCGGCGTGGCGATCGTGGCCAGGTCGCCAGGCTCGATGTGCGGTGCGTCGCCCCCCAGCTCATGCCAGACGTCGGCCGGGTACTCGCCCTTGAACAGCGGATCCATGTACCAGCGGACCGAACGCCCGTCCTCCAGACGCGCCGCGGCCACATCCTCGGGGCTGTCGGTGGCCGGCCCGATCGGCGACAGGTTCAGCACGATGCCCAGGCGGCTCTTGCAACCGTCGGCACGCAGCGCCTGCAAGGCCAGGCCGTGGCTCAGCAGCAGGTGGTGCGCCACCTGCATCGCGGTCGCGCGGCTCTTGATGCCGGGCGCGAAGATGCCGTTCTGGTGGCCGAGCACCGCAATCACCCACGGCTCGTTGTGCGTCGTGATCGCGGCGACGCGGTCGCCCAGCCGGGCGGCGACGGCTCGTGCGAAGGCGACGAAGCAGTGCACGGTCTCGCGGGAGGCCCAGCCGCCGGCATCCTGGAGCGCTTGCGGCAGGTCCCAGTGGTTCAGCGTCAGGTAGGGCGTGACCCCTCTTGCCAGCAGCCCGTCGACCACCCGGTCATAGAAGGCCAGGCCGGCTTCGTTGAAGGCGCCCCGCCCGTCGGGCTGCACGCGCGGCCAGCTCATCGAGAAGCGGTAGGCATCCACGCCCAAGCCGGCGATCAGGTCGAGGTCGGCCTCGAGCCGGTGATAGTGGTCGCAGGCGACGTCGCCGTTGGAACCATCGGCGATGGTGCCGGGCTGACGGCAGAAGCGGTCCCAGATGGACTCGCCCTTGCCTTCGACGTCGGCAGCCCCTTCGATCTGGAACGAACTTGTCGCCACACCCCAAACGAAGTCTGGCGGGAAGACGTGGCGAGGGTGCAGGGAATCAGGTGAGTTCATGGGCATGCAGCGACGCGCCATTTCATGAAAGCGCTTTCACAGTTTGCAAGTCGACGCCTCGACTGTCAATCGAGGGTAATCGCGGGGGGCCGGCGGGCCGGCGGACTCAGCGACGCCGTGCCGGCCGGTACTCGCGGCTGCTCTCGCGCACGACCAGGCGCGGCACGGGCATCTCCACGGTCGGGGTCTCGCCCGTGAGCAGCTGCAGCATCGCGGCGGCAGCCAGCTGGCCCAGCTCCTGCACCGGGTGATGAACACTGGTCAGAGGCGGAATGGCATACACCGCTGCCGCGAGGTCGTCGAAGCCGACCAGCGAGACGTCCTCGGGCACCCGCATTCGGCGCCGGTGCAAGCCCAGGCCCGCACCAAACGCCATCTGGTCATTGGCCGCGAAGATCGCCGAGAACGATTCGCGGCTGTCGATCAGACGCTCGACCGCCGCCAGGCCGCTGGCCTCGGTGAAGTTGCCGGGCATCACGAGCCCGGGCTCGTACTTGAGCCCCGCGGCCTCCAGCGCCGAGCGGTAGCCGCGCAGCCGCTCCTTGCCGTCCGGATGTTTCAGGTCGCCGGAGACGAACGCGATGCGCCGGTGCCCCAGGCTCAGCAGGTGGTGCGTGGCCAGCCGCGCCCCTTCGAAGTTGTCGAAGTCGAGCGCGTACAGGCCTGGGGCCTTCAGGGTGCGCCCGGTGACGACCACCGGCAGCTCCTGCGCCGTCGCCGCCAGCGCGCTGTCGCTGAGCCGGCCGGTCAGCACGATGATGCCGTCGACCCGGCGGGAGCGCAGCGTGTCGATGCAGCGCGCCTCGTGCGTGGCGCTCCACTGCCCACTGACGAACAAGGGGCTGTAGCCGGCGACGCTGAGCCGGTCCTCGATCCCGCGCAGCGCCCCGCCATAGAAGGGACTGTCGATGGCCTGTGTGACGACGCCGATGCTCAGCGTGCGTCCGCCCGCCAGCCCACGGGCGACCGGGTTGGGCACGAAGCCCAGGTCTGCAATGGCCCGGTCGACCGCCTTGCGCTTGTCGTCGCTGACCACCGCAGTGCCGTTGAGGATGCGCGACACGGTGCTGGGAGACACCCCTGCCGCTGCCGACACCATGTCAAGCGTCACCTTGCTGCCCAGGCCGTCTGCGGCCCGGCGGCGCGCTCGTACAGGCGCCTTCACTGTTTGGCTGTTGGCCACGACCCCTCCGGATTCGGCCCCAAGTCTACAGGTCGGCCCCCCGGGCCCAGGGGCCATGATCCGGGGCGCGGCACGGGATCCCGGAACCGCCTTCGTCCATCACGGCTGCGGCTCACGCGGGGCCTGGCGACGGTCGGTCAGCGACACCGCGCGACGATCGGCGCCGGACCGGCGATCCCCCCAGGCATGTTCGAGTTCCATGCGCTTGAGCTCTTCGACCGCGCCCTCGTCGGCACCACCGACCTTTCGCGCCTGGGCGCGGGCCAGGCGCTCCATCAGGCGCAGATCGCGGTCGGTCAGCTCGAGTGCCGACTGCGCCCATTGCTCGACGATCGCGATCAGGTCCTCGTAGCGCACCGGCGCGGCCATGCGACGGGTCCGCAGAGCGGCGAGCGTGCCCCGATGCCGCGGGTCGACCTCGCGCAGCACGGCATCGAGCACCTTCTCGCCTTCGCCGTCTTCGGCGACCACGTCGACGATGCGCCGGGTGTGCATTTCCTCGGCGCTGTAGAGCCGCCCGGACAGCACCATCTCGCTGGCCACCGCATATCCGGCCTTGCGGATCGTGAAGTCCCATGCCCCCATGCCGGGGAACAGGTTGAACAGCACCTCGGGGAAGCCGGCCTGCGCGCTGCGCTCGAAGATCACCTTGTGGAACGGCAGGACCGACTCCAGGCCGCCGCCCAGCGTGTCGCCCTGCACCAGCGCGGTGGTGTGGATGCCGAGTTCGGCGGCGTTTTCCATCCACCAGACCAGATCGACGCACTTGCGGCCGTACAGCTGGAGAGACTGCACGTCGCCGGCGCGGACCAGAAGCACGAACAAGGAAAGATCGCCGCCGAAGTTGAAGACCTTGGGCACGTCCGAGCTGAGCACGAAGTGCCTGACCTGCCCGGGGTTGGCGGCAATGTCGTCGAGCATCAGTTGCAGCTCGCGCAGCGCGGCCAGGCTGTAGCACTGGATCGGCCGGACCGCCAGACGCGCCCGCAGCAGCCTCAGGTCGGAACTCCACTCCAGGCGCAGATTGCGGTAGGGCCGGCCCAACATGGCCGCGATGCCCACCGCCGGTGCCGTGCCCGGCCCGGCGGAACCGGGCAAGGGGGCGTTCATACCGCTTCGACGATCCGCGTGAAGTGGTGGAAGTTCACGCGCACCGACTCGATCACCGCCGCCTGGGCGGATCCATCGGTCACGAGGTTGAGCACCTGCCGAAGCTCGGCCATGTGCTGAGCATCCATGGTCGCGTGCGAATCGATGAAGGACACGCCGCGGTCCCCGTCGAGCAGCAGGGACTCGCGGATCGCGTTGGCGAACGGGCCGCCGTAGACCGAGGCGATGACCTCCAGCGCATACAGCATGCCCAGCACCGAACAGGGATGTCGCCGGTCCGCGGCCCAGTGGTTGTAGCCGTTGAGCGCCAACGTGTCGGCGCGCGGTGCGTGGGCCCGACTCGCCGCGGGCGGCACGCCGATGGCCTCGAGGTCGTTGAGCACCCAGTCCTCATGGCCAGCTTCTTCGTGCATGTGCTCGTACAGGAAGCGCCGGATCGCCTGGAAGCGGTCGTCCAGACGACTGGCCGCGGCGGCACAAACCGGGTTGAAATGCCAGACGACGTGATAGAGCTCCAGCAGCAATGCGCGGTAGCGCTCCAGGCTCATGCCTTCGGCGACTGCAGCGACGACCTTCGGGTGAGTCTCGAAGCCGCGGCGGTCCTCGTCGGTCTCGGTCACCAGTTCGGCAAAGAAGGGCAGCATGGCGTTTGGAATGTCTGACATCACCCCCCCCTTTTCTGGATCCCGGGTGCAAGGCTGGATGGGCCAAGTCCCTCTTGCTCTTTCCGTACATTGTGCGACCTCGCACACGCGCTGGAGACGAACACCAGCGTTCCTAGAATGGACTGCATGTCCGTCTCCGTTGTGACAGCGCGACCTTCCCCCACGGGCGGACGCCGCATTCAGGCCCTGCCCGACACCCTGGTGAGCCAGATCGCGGCCGGCGAGGTCATCGAACGCCCGGCCTCGGTGGTGCGCGAACTGATCGACAACGCGCTGGACGCGGGTGCACGGCTGGTCGTGCTGAGGCTTGCGGCTGGCGGGGTGCGGGGCATCGTCGTCGAGGACGACGGCAACGGCATCGCCGCCGACCAGCTGGGGTTGGCACTGCAACGGCATGCGACGAGCAAGATCGCGAGCCTGAGCGACCTGGAGTCGGTGGCCACGATGGGATTCCGCGGCGAAGCGCTGGCCGCCATCGCCTCGGTGTCGGATCTGTCGCTGGTATCGCGCACGGCCGACGCCGCCCATGCCTGGCGACTGGATGCCGGCAGCGGCGAATTGCAGCCCGCCGCGCGCGGTGTCGGCACCACGGTCGAGGTGCGGGAACTCTTCTTCAGCACCCCGGCACGACGCAAGTTCCTGAAGACCGACGCCACCGAGGCGGCCCATGCACTGGAAGCCGTCCGCCGCCACGCCCTGGCCCGGCCGGATGTGGGTTTTGCCGTCTGGCACGACGGACGGTTGGTGACGCAGTGGCGGGCTGCATCGCTGGAGCAGCGCTGGGCGGACGTGCTGGGTCCCGAGTTCACGGCGGCCAGCCGGCCGCTGCTCGCCCAGCGCGGACCGCTGACGTTGCACGGACGCGTCGGCCTGCCGGAGGCGGCCCGCAGCCGTTCCGACCTGCAGTACGTCTTTGTCAACGGTCGATTCGTCCGCGACCGCCTGCTGGGCCACGCGATGCGCAGCGCCTATGAAGACCAGCTCCACGGCAGCCGCCAGCCCGCCTATGCGCTGCTGGTGACGATCTCCCCCGAACTGGTGGACGTCAACGTGCACCCGACCAAGATCGAGGTCCGGTTCCGCGACGGCGGTGCGGTGCACCAGGCACTTCGCATCGCGGTGCAGGCGGCACTGGCCCCCAGTGGGGCGCATGCCGACCCGGGGCCGGAGGCTTCAGCGCCATCTTCGGCGCCCAACGTGCCCGTCATGGGTTCGGCGATACCCGCTGCGGCACCGGCCTGGACACAGGCCGAGCAGACGGTCGTGCCCTGGGGCAGCGTACCGGTGCAGACAACGCCCCGCGGCAGCGGCGGCCTGGCGGCCTGGGAAACCCTTCGTCGCGGGCCCGAAGGTCCTGCAGTCGATGCACCGTCGCCGGCGGCCCATGCGCCTGAAGACTGGCCTCTGGGCCGCGCCATCGCCCAGATCGGCGGGATCTATGTGCTGGCCGAGAACCGCCAGGGCCTGGTCATCGTCGACATGCATGCGGCGCACGAACGCATCGTCTACGAACGCCTGAAGGCCGCCCAGGCCGACCCCGACGCGGCGATACCAAGCCAGCCGCTGTTGCTGCCGCAGAGCTTTGCCGCCACCGCCGCAGAAGTCGCCACCGCCGAGGCCGAACAGGAAGCGCTGCAGGCCCTGGGGCTGGATCTCAGCACCCTGGGCAGCGCCACGCTGGTCGTGCGCAGCCGCCCGGCCGCGCTGCCCGACGCCGACCTGGTGGAACTGGTCCGCGCGGTGCTGGCCGACCTGGCCGAGTCCGGCGGCAGCCGCGTGGTACAGCGGGCGCGGGACGAGCTGCTCGCGACCATGGCCTGCTACGGCGCAGTGCGCGCCAACCGCCGGCTGAGCCTGCCGGAAATGGACGCCCTGCTGCGCGACATGGAAGCCACCGAACGTGCCGACACCTGCAACCACGGCCGTCCGACCTGGCGCCAGGTGACGCTGAAGGAGCTGGACACGCTGTTCCTGCGCGGGCGCTGAGCGTGGCCACAAGGCGCGCTCAGGCGGCGGCCGGCAGCGCCGCCCGGCGCAGCGGCGCCTCGCGGATCGGCAGGTGCAGCAGCGCGGCACCGACGGCCAGGCCGGCGTCGATCAGCCACAGCACGGTGTAGCCGCCGGTGGCCTCGAACAGCAGGCCGCCGAGCCAGGCGCCCAGGAAACCGCCGACCTGGTGCGACAGCATCGTGACGCCGAACAGCATCGCCATGTGCCGGGTGCCGAAGAACTTGGCCACCAGGCCCGCGGTTGGCGGCACGGTGGACAGGTAGGTCAGGCCCATGACGGCGGCGAAGATCAGCAGCACCGGGCCGGTCTTGGGTGCGACGAGGAAGATCAGCACCGCCACCGCGCGTGCCGCGTAGACCGCGGCGAGCAGGCTCTTCATGCGCCAGCGGCCGACCGCCCAGCCCATGGCCAGGCTGCCGGCGATGTTGAACGCCCCCAGCACCGCCAGCGCCCAGCCGGCCCACTGCGGCGTCAGCCCGCAGGAGGCCACGACCCCGGGCAGGTGCGTGGCGAGGAAGGCGACGTGGAAGCCGCAGACGAAGAAGCCCAGCGTCAGCAGCACGAAGCCGGGCTCGGCAAACGCGGCGCGCAGGGCCTGGCGCGAGCTCATCGTGGCCATTGCCGCGTGCGCGGCCGGTGGTGGCGGAGGTGCCGCGGCCCCGGCGGCGGCCACGGCCGCGGGCTGGCCGCCGCGCAGCACCCAGGCCGCCGGCAGGGCCAGCAGCACCATCGCCGCCAGCACCCACAGCGCCGGTTGCCAGCCCTGGGTCGCGAGCAGCCAGGCCGCCACCGGTGCGAGCGCAAACTGACCGAACGAACCGCCGGCGTTGACGATGCCGGTGGCCAGCCCGCGCCGCTCGGGCGGCATCAGCCGCATCGTCGCCGACATGAGCACCGCCGGGCCCGCGAGGCCGGCGCCGCCGGCAGCGAGGATGCCGATGGCCAGCGTCAGCCCGAGCGTGGTCTGCATGAACGGCACCAGCGCGGTGCCGACACAGACCATCGCCAGGCCCAGCAGCATCGGCCGCCCGGCGCCGAAGCGATCCGCCACCGCGCCCGCGAAAGGCTGCGTCAGCCCCCACCAGAGCTGCCCGACCGCAAAGGCCAGGCTGATGCTCGCCAGGCCAAGACCGGTGGCAGTGTTGATCGGGCCGATGAACAGGCCCATGGTCTGGCGAGTGCCCATGGTCAGCGCAAAGGCGCCGGCCGCGGCGAGCAGCACGATCCACCAGACGGCGGGGCGGGCGGTGGATGCCGTCATGTGTCCGCCCCTTCGTCCTCGATCGCCTCGTCGTCCGCGAGCCGGGTCATCGCGTCGTCGATCAGCGCGTGCAGCGCCGCCACCGTGGCCACGCCCAGGCGCCGGTTCAGCGCCTCCTGGGCCTGGCGCCAGCGGCGCTGCGCCTGGGCCCGCTTGGCACGCCCGGCAGGAGTGACGACCAGGCTGCGGCTGCGTGCGTCATGGCCCGGCAGCACCTCGATCCAGCCCGCAGCGACCAACGGCTGCACATTGCGCGACAGCGTGCTGGCCGACAGCGTCATCGCCGCCGCCAGCGCCGCCGGCTGAACCGGACCCTTGTGCAACACGTGCGAAAGCAGCGAGTACTGCGTGACCTTCAAGCCCGCGCCGGCCAGGGCCTGGTCGTAGTGCTGTGTCACGCGGCGTGCCAGCTGGCGCAGCTTGAGATTGGTGCAACCCTGCGGCACCGCGGCAGCAGCCCCGGAGTCGGGGCAGATCGAGCGATCAGACACCTGACCAGTGTATATGCAATGATTGCAGGTGCATGCATCATGGCGGATGCCAGCCCGCCACCGCAGAAGGCCGCGTCGTCGCCGGCGCGGTGACGAGGGCCGAGTGCCGGTCCGCTCAGGCCCGCGCCGCCGTCTTGGCCAGCCGCCGCCGCCGCTTGCGGCGAACCCGCCAGTGCCAGATGCCGTTGCACAGCGCCCAGGCCAGCGCCGAGAAGCCGACCGAAAAGATCAACGTGCCGACGAGCAGCGGCTTGCCGATCTCCTGCAGGGTCTGGACCGTGCGCGCCCACCACGAGCCCTGCGGGGCGGATGATTCCGGTGCAGACGCGCCCGATGCCGCCGGGGCCGGACCCCGGGTCAACACCTGCGGCGCACTCGCCTCGTCGTCAGGTTCATCCAGTACCCAGCTGCCGACCTTCCAGGCGGCGTAGTAGACCGGACCGAAGGTCGGTGGCGTGTTGACCAGGGTCGCGACGATGGACACCGGCACGTTGGCCCGCAGCACCACGCAGGCTGCTGCCGACAACGGGATCTGCGCAATCGGCGTGATAAACGCGAAGAACACGCCGATCGCAGCGCCGGTGGCGACGCCGCGCCGGCTCAGGTGCCACAGGCGCGGGTGCAACACCCGAGGCCCCAGCCAACGCAGCCAGCGGTTGCTTGCAACCGCCTCGTGCGATGGCATCAGGCGGCGAAGCCGCTCGAACATCGGCGGCTCAGGCCGCGAGCAACTGACGAAGCACGAACGGCAGGATGCCGCCGTGCTTGTAGTAGTCGACCTCGATCGCGGTGTCGATGCGCAGCGTCACCATGACCTCGCGCTTGCTGCCGTCGGCAGCGGTGATGACCAGCGTGGCGTCGCTCTGCGGCGTGATCGTGCTGCCCAGCACCACGTCGATCTGCTCATCGCCCTTCAGGCCCAGCGCCTCCCAGGAGTCACCGGCCTTGAACTGCAGCGGCAGCACGCCCATGCCGATCAGGTTGCTGCGGTGGATGCGCTCGAAGCTCTTCGCGACCACGGCCTTGATGCCCAGCAGCTGCGTGCCCTTGGCGGCCCAGTCGCGGCTGGATCCGGTGCCGTACTCCTCGCCGGCGAAGATGACGGTCGGCACGCCGGCGGCCATGTACTTCATCGCCGCGTCGTAGATGAACATCTTCTCGCCCTGGCCTTCGCCCGGCATCTGCCACAGCGTGTAGCCGCCTTCCTCGCGGCTGCCGCCTTCCTTGGCGGGCAGCATCAGGTTCTTGATGCGCACGTTGGCGAAGGTGCCGCGCATCATGACCTCGTGGTTGCCGCGGCGGCTGCCGTAGCTGTTGAAGTCGGCCTTCAGCACGCCGTTGGCCAGCAGGTACTGGCCAGCCGGCGTGCTGTCCTTGAAGCTGCCGGCCGGGCTGATGTGGTCGGTGGTGATGCTGTCGCCGAACAGGCCCATGATGCGGGCACCCTGGACACCCGCCACCAGCGCTGCGGGCTGCATCTCGAAGCCCTGGAAGAACGGCGGCTCGGCGATGTAGGTGCTCTTCGGCCACGTGTAGACGTTGCCCTTGACGCCCTTGATCTTCTCCCACAGCTTGCCGGGGTCGGAATCGACCTTGTCGTAGTTGGCACGGAAGGCCTTGGCGTTCATCGCGTGCTTCATCAGCTTGTGGATCTCGTCGCTGGTCGGCCAGATGTCCCCGAGGAAGATGTCCTTCCCGCCCTTGCCCTTGCCCACCGGCTGCGTCATCAGGTCCACCGTCACGTTGCCGGCGATCGCGTAGGCCACGACCAGCGGCGGGCTGGCCAGGAAGTTGGCCTTCAGGTTCGGGTGGATGCGGGCCTCGAAGTTGCGGTTGCCCGACAGCACCGCGGCGCAGATCAGGTCGTTCTTGGTGATGACCTCGTTCAGCTCGGGCGTCAGGTCACCGGCGTTGCCGATGCAGGTCGTGCAGCCATAGGCGGCCACGGCAAAACCGAGCTTCTCGAGGTAGGGCAGCAGGCCGGCCTTCTCGAGATACTCGGTGACGATGCGCGAGCCCGGGGCGAGGCTGGTCTTGACGTGCTTCCTGACCTTGAGCCCGGCCTCGACGGCCTTCTTGGCCAGCAGTCCGGCCGCCAGCAGGACGCCGGGGTTGCTGGTGTTGGTGCAACTCGTGATCGCGGCGATCAGCACGTCGCCGTTCTTGATCTCCAGGCCGTCGCTGGTCTTGAAGGCCTGCGCCAGCTTGTCGGCCGGCTGGTTGAAGCCGTTGTCGGCCGCAGCGGCCGAGAACAGCTCGCCGAACTTGGGTGCGACCTTGCCGAGCTCGATGCGGTCCTGCGGACGCTTGGGGCCGGACAGGCTGGGCGCGACGGTCGACAGGTCGAGCTTGACCAGCGACGTGAACTCCAGGTCCTTGGCGTCGGGCACGCCGAACATCTTCTGCGCGCGGAAGTAGGCCTCGAAAGCCTCGATCTCGGCCTTGCTGCGACCGGTGCCCCGGAAGTAGTCCAGCGTCTTGTCGTCGACCGGGAAGAAACCCATCGTCGCGCCGTACTCGGGCGCCATGTTGGCGATGGTCGCGCGGTCCGGCACCGACAGCGTGCGCGTGCCTTCGCCGCAGAACTCGACGAACTTGCCCACGACCTTGTGCTTGCGCAGGATCTCGGTGACAGTGAGCACGAGGTCGGTCGCGGTGACGCCCTCGCGCAGCTTGCCGGTGAGCTCGAAGCCGACCACGTCGGGCGTCAGGAAGTACACCGGCTGGCCGAGCATGCCGGCCTCGGCCTCGATGCCACCCACGCCCCAGCCGACGACCCCGATGCCGTTGATCATCGTGGTGTGGCTGTCGGTGCCGACCAGGCTGTCGGGGTAGTAGACCTTTTCCTTGGTCTTGTGCACGCCGCGCGCCAGGTACTCCAGGTTGACCTGGTGGACGATGCCGAAGCCCGGCGGCACGACGCCGAAGGTGTCGAAGGCGTCCATGCCCCACTTCATGAACTGGTAGCGCTCCTGGTTGCGGCTGAACTCGAGCTTCATGTTCAGGTCCAGCGCCTTCGGGCTGCCGAAGTGGTCGATCATCACCGAGTGATCGACCACCAGATCCACCGGCACCAGGGGCTCGATGGACTTCGGGTTCTTGCCCATCTTGTCGGCGACGTTGCGCATCGCGGCCAGGTCGGCCAGCAGCGGCACGCCCGTGAAGTCCTGCAGCACGACCCGGGCCACGACAAACGGGATCTCGTCCTTGCGTTCCGCCGTGGGCGCCCACTGCGCCAGCTGCGCCACATGCTCGGGCGTGACCTTCTTGCCGTCGCAGTTGCGCAGCACGCTCTCGAGCACGATGCGGATGCTGTGCGGCAACCGGCTCACACCGGGGTACTGCTTGGCCAGGGCGGGCAGCGAGTAGAACTGGCCCTCCTTGCCGGATTCGGTGCTGAAGGTCTTGAGCGTCTTGCCGAACGCGTGCTTCGGGGTCTTGGGGGCGGCGGCTTTTTTCGTGCTGGGCATGTCAGCGTCTTTCAGGGTTGAACGGAGGGGGGAGTGGTGGGGCAAACAGGCGACCGGTGCTCAGCCTTTGGGCACGACGATCTTCAGGCCCTTGAAGTAGTCGCGGTAGAAGCCGACGTCAAAGGTGATCAGGCCCTGGCATTGCAGCAGCGCGTGCGACCCGATCAGGAAGTCCGGTACGGTGCGCCAGGGCGCGGGTTGCACAAGGCGCTGCAGGCGTCGACGTTCGTTGTAGCGGCGCTGCATCTCGCCGGCGCGCAAGGCGGAACGGTACTCCAGGGCCGAGTACGCCACGCCGAGTTCTTCCAGCGTCTCGATGATTTCGGCGCTGCGCCCCAGCCCGGCGACGAGTTCGCTGACGACCACCTCGCAGACGACGACGGCATCGTGGCCCAGGCCCTGCCGGACCGCAGCGCCAGCGGCGTCGGCTTTCGGACCGTCGCCGAGCAACTCGACCATCACCGAGGTATCAACGGCGATCACTTCGCGGCTTCGGCTTCAGGACGCTTCGCCATCGTCGGGCGGCAGCAGAGGATCGCCGGGGGCACGTCCACGAAGCTCGCGCATCACGTCGTCGGTGCTCACGCCCACGGGCAACTTGAAGCGACCGCGGACGCGCGACACGGCATCGTCCACGTCCTTGCGCAGCACAATGCGGCCGCCATCGAGTTCGACCTTGAGCTTGGTGCCCTTGGTCAGTCCAAGCGCGTCGCGCACGGCCTTGGGCAGCGTGATCTGCCCTCGTTCGGCCACGGTGGCGTCCATCGGAATCTCCAATGCATACCGATCAGGTATGCATCGATGATACGTACCACGTTCGCCTGAGGCAAGCGACCACGCCAAAAATGGACAAGGCCCCGCAACACGACGACCCCGACGCCACCGTGTTGCGTCCAGCGCCGACCTGGCACGGTCGACCGGCAGCACCCAGCTGGGCGGCCGCCAAGGCGCTGGACCCCGACGCCACGGTCATTCGCGCTGCGAGCACCGTGGCGCAAGCGCCTGCGGGCACCCCGGCTCTGCCGGCATCGGCGGCACTGGCCTTGCCGCCGGGGTTCAGGCTGCTGGAGTACAGCATCGAGCGCGTGCTGGGTCAGGGCGGATTCGGCATCACCTACCTGGCGACCGACGCCCACCTGAACGCCGCGGTCGCGATCAAGGAGTACCTGCCGGCCGAGGTCGCCTTCCGCACCGGGGACCTTTCCGTCAGCCCGGCAGGCTTCAGCCACCGTGAACGCTACCGCGAGGGTCTGGACGCCTTTCTCGCCGAGGCCCGCACGCTGGCGGCACTGCGCCACCCGGCGATCGTCCGCGTGGCCCGCTTCTTCGAAGCCCACCGCACGGCCTACATGGTCCTCGAATACGAGCGCGGTGCGCCGCTCAAGACCTGGTGGCCGCACAACCTGGCGCTGGGCGAAGCCGGCCTGATCGAACGCCTGCTGCCGTTGTTCGACGGCCTGGCGGTGGTGCATGGCACGGGCTTCCTGCACCGCGACATCAAGCCCGACAACATCCAGGTCCGCGAGGCCGACGGCTCGTTCGTGCTGCTGGACTTCGGCTCCGCCGGCCAGGCGGTGGCGGTCGCGGCTGATGGTGCTGTCGTGCTGACGCCCGGCTACGCGCCACCCGAGCAGTACGACCCCACCGGCGGGCATGGCACCCAGGGCCCGTGGACCGACGTGTATGCACTCGCCGCAACGCTGTACTGGGCGGTGGCCGGACGCAAGCCCCCGGACGCCGAACTGCGCCAACTCGACCCCGGGCGATTCAAGCCGGCCGTCGAAGCGGGTGCCGGGCGCTTTGGCCATGCGTTCCTGGCCGCGATCGACACCGCGCTGGCCCTCGACCCCCGCCAGCGGCCGCAGACCGTGGCCGCATTCCGCCAGCAACTGTGCGCCGACCACGTCGCCAGCCTGAGCCTCGACCAGGCCTTGCAGCGTGGCGATGCCCCGGCCACGGGCGGCCCGCAGGCCAGCCGCTGGGCGCGGTTGCGGGCCAGCCGCTGGCGAATCCGCGACTGGCCACTGGCCCCCAAGCTGACCGCGGCCATGGTCGCCACGGCGCTGCTGCCGATGCTGATCGCCGGCAGCTACAACATGCAGCGCGGCACGCAGGCGATCATGGCCTCCGAGCGGCAGAACCTGGAGCTGCTCGCCGGCGGCGTGGCGGCCCGCGTGGCCCAGTTCATCGAAGACGGCCGGCACGTCGCGCGCTCGCTGGCCACCGACGAGCAGCTGATCGCCGCGCTCGCCGCAACGCCGGCGCTGCCCTCGGACCGTGAGTCCATGCAGTCCGCCGTGAACCGGCGCTTGCAGCGCCTGGTCGCGGCCGATCCCGACGTGCAGCTCATCATGCTGGTCGACACCCAGGGCATCGTGCAGCTGTCCAACGACCCGGAGATCGTGGGCCGCAACGTTGCGTTCCGCGACTACTTCCAGGCCGCGATCTCGGGCCGGGCGGCCACCACCGGCATCGTCCTGGGCGTGGTGGCCGATTCGAGCGGCATCGTCGCGGCCGAACCGGTGCGGGCCGCCGACAACCGCATCGTGGGCGTGCTGGCGCTGCGCCTGCTCGCCAGCACCGTCGACGACATCCTGAGCGAGCTCGGCGAAGTCCAGGGGGCCACTGCATCCAGCGGCGACCCGTCGCTGGTGCCGTTTCTGGTCGATGGCGACGGCGTGGTGGTTTCGCACCCGCAACCGGGCTGGCGATTCCGCAGCCTTGCGCCCTTGACGGCCGAGCGCCAGGCGACGCTCCAGGCCGACCAGCGGTTCCGACGCGACCGCATCGAGCCGCTGGCCGAGCCGGTGCTCGCCGAGGCGCTGGCCCAGGTCCGGCGCACCGGCAGCGCCGGCCATGTGGTCCACGACTCGGCCACGAGCGGCCGCAGCGAGATCGTCGGCTTCGCGCCGGTGCCGGGTTTCGACGGCACGGTGGCCCTGGCCAAGCCGCGCGCCGTGTTCGAGGCGCCACTGCGCGAGATGCGCCAACGCCTGATGCTGAGCGCCGGGCTCGTCGGCCTGCTGTTCACGGGCCTGGCGCTGGCGCTGGCGCGCAGCATCCTCGACCCGGTCAAGAAGCTCAGCGACGCCGCCGAGGCGCTCAAGGGCGGCAACCCGAGCAGCTTCGACACCGCTTCAGCAGCAGTGGCCGGTGTCCCACGGCGCGACGAGCTGGGACAACTGGCGCGGACCTTCGGGGTGCTGATCGAAGTGCTGCGCCGACGCGACCGCGGCCCGAAGTAGCGGCATCGCGGGCCCGGACAATTCAACAGCCTTCCACGCCCGTCCACCAAGCCCCGCCATGAGCCCCTTGAACCTGGAACACCGACGCATCGCCGTCACCGGTGCCTTCGGCACCCTGGGCCGCAGCGTCGCCGCCCTGTTGGCCGCGCGCGGCGCCCGACTGGCGCTGATCGACCGCGCCGCCGCGCCTGGCAACCTGCCGGCCGGGTTGGCCGATGCCGTGCTGCTGGGAGGCGTCGATCTGGCCGACGAGACGGCCTGCCACGCCGCCATGGCCCAGGCCGCCTCGCGGCTCGGTGGGCTCGACGGCCTTGTCAACATCGCCGGCGGCTTTGCCTGGGAGACGCTCGAAGGCGGCAACCTGGCGACCTGGCAGCGCCTGTTTGCGATGAACCTCCAGACCGCCGTGGTCGCGTCGCGTGCGGCGCTGCCGCACCTGCTGGACGCATGGCCGGCGTCGGCGGCCGCGATCGTCAACGTCGGCGCCCTGGCCGCGGCGCGCAACGCCGGCACCGGCATGGGCGCCTACGCCGCGTCCAAGGCCGGCGTCGCCAAGCTGACCGAGGCCATGGCCGAGGAGTTCAAGGACCGGGGCCTGCGCGTCAATGCCGTGCTGCCGAGCATCCTGGACACGCCCGCCAACCGGGCCGACATGCCGCAGGCCGAGTTCGACCGCTGGGTACGGCCCGAAGCCCTGGCCCGGGTCGTGGCCTTCCTGCTGTCGGCCGAAGCCGATGCGGTGACGGGGGTCAGCCTGCCGGTGGCCGGGCGGGTCTGAGGCTCGGAGCCTTTTCCCCTCTGGAAGCGGGTTCAACCCGTTCACCGCAACGACTCACCGATCCATCCATGCACCTCTTCGGCAGCACCGACTCTGGACACTCCTTCAAGGTCAAGCTGTACCTCCAGCTGTCCGAAACCGCACACAGCTACGAGTGGGTCGATCTGGGCACACCACGGCCGAGTCGGCCTGCCCACTTTCAGGCCGCGAGCAAGTTCGGTGAGGTTCCCGTTCTTGTTGACGAGGGCCAGACCATTTGCCAGTCCAATGCGATCTTGCTGTACCTGGCTGGGAAGATCGGCAGGTTTTCGGGCACCCAAGAAGAGCAGCCCCATGTTCTGGAGTGGCTGTGGTGGGAGGCCAACCGGATCGGCTTCAGCGTCCCCAATCTCCGATACGCATTGAGATGGGCGAAGCAGCCGCCTGACGTGCTTCACTACCTGCACAGCCGAGCCATCACCGATCTCGACACCTTGAACAACGCGCTCGGAACCTCCGAGTACTTGCTGCCGTCCGGCCCCACCCTTGCAGACATCAGTTGCTCGGCATATCTCTACTGGCTGGAGCAGGCCGGGATATCCAGCGCTGGGTTCCCACACGTTGCCCGCTGGCTGAGTTCCCTTCAGCTGTTGCCCGGTTGGGAGCACCCGGACACCGCGCTGCAGCCGCGGCGCACGATCGAGGCTTGACCCCCCCTTCAACCGGACCCGTTACTGCTGGCGCCGCCCAAGGGTGTCGGCAAACCAGAGCGACACGTCGCCCGTCAGGC
>Ga0209985_10000359_pt1 | contig 51220 bp, 34 predicted proteins | sample NOAtaG_FD_187305 | JGI IMG/M metagenome (GOLD analysis project Ga0209985, IMG submission 187305) | Freshwater lake microbial communities from Lake Erie, under a cyanobacterial bloom - NOAA_Erie_Diel6S_1000h metaG (SPAdes) (version 2) | ecosystem: Environmental > Aquatic > Freshwater > Lake ... | reverse complement strand
GACCGCCCCTCCAGGACTCCAGTTGCACGCCGGAAACGGATATCAACGGAGAGCGAATCACATAATGACACTATGCATAGCTTTGTATAGGTTTTTATGAGCGGTCAGCTGCCCGTGCCCGTCCCGAGAAGCCCGCTTCAGCGTTCAAAAGGGACCAGTAGGCTAGACGTGGAGGCACCCAAGCGCGAAGGGGACATGGGATCCATAAGGAGCTGAGGCGGTGCATGCGACCACGCCAGGGAGCAATGTCTCGACTCGCTAGCTATTGGCCTGCAGGAGCTGCTTTTGCAAGGGTAGTAGAAGCCGAACCCAGCAGCAGCACCGAGCCCCCCTCGAGTCAAGCCATGCAAGAGGTGTCATGACTTTTCCCTCAGTTCGAGGATACCGGGACCGGGGCTGGCCAGTTCCATGTGCTGAGCACTATGTTCCTGATAAAAAGCCAGCACGCGATCATCAGGGTAAGCGTCGCTCAGTCGAGTCCATAGCTCCAAAGCCTGATCCCACCTGCCTTCGCTATACAATCGCAGAGCCTGCTCAAACGTTTGAAGATAGCTAAGCTTGAGCTCAAGCCGTTCAGGATCCGCATCCAAGACTTCCCAAAGGACCACAGTGGTGTGACGTCCCTTCAGTCGGACGACCCCTATGGGTCGCCAATGCCATCGTCCCGGGTTCGCGAGGGCCTGCCGAAAGTCTTCGGAAACCAGTATAGCCAAGCCGAAGATTTTGCTTGCCCCCTCGATTCGCGAGGCAACATTTACCGCGTCCGACAGCACAGTCGCATCGAAACGCTCCTCCTCGCCTAAAGTCCCAAGCATCGCTTGACCGTAGTGGATACCGGTCCCAAAATGAACATCCTGTAGCTGACGGGTACTGAGCTGCATCGCTACAGCTGCCGCTAACGCAGCGTCTGGAGACTCTGGAAAAAGGGCCATAACAGCATCACCGATGTACTTGTCGATGAACCCACCTGCCTTGCGAATCTCCGGACCCATCAACTGATAGCAGCGATTGAGCCATTCGAAAGCCTGGGCTGGAGTCATACCTTCGATCGCCTTGGTGAAACCAATGATATCGGTGAAAACAATCGTGAACGTATGCTGAGCTGCAAGGCCCAAGGTCAGGTCCGCAAGATGTTCACACCCCAGTAGCCGGATCATGTCCGCAGGCACGAAACGTCGCATCGCTCGCGCAGTTTGTCCCAGGTGAAGATGACTGGCGAGGCGTGCCATGAGTTCGGCTTTAGAAAATGGCTTATGTATATAGTCGTTCGCTCCAGCCTCAAAGCCTGCGAGTACATCCTCGGCTTGTTGCTTCGCCGTCACCATAATGATCGGTAGTTCGCTCGCTCCCTTCAGCTCACGCAAATACCGTGCACATTCATAGCCGGACATATGTGGCATCATGACGTCGAGTAAAACAGCATCGAAGGGACCTTCACGGGCGTAAAGTTCGAGCGCCTCAGAACCAGAACTGGCCTCAACAAAGTCGTAATCAGCAGCTATCAGGTGATTGATGATCACTCGACGGTTGATCGGCTCATCATCGACCACCAGAATCATGGGAGCTCGGTTCGCTTTGGATACAAGCCTACCCGCCACTGTGATGTTATCAGCGCCGACAGCTAACGCGGGCCGTGAAAGATTGCTCTGTTCGAGAAGCTTCGTCTTCATCCTTTGGATCGACAGGACGTTAGCTTCGGACGATGCTGACGTCACTTGGGATTCAGACTGAGCGACAGTGACAGATGTTTTCTCGACGGCAGGGCTTTGTGATTGCTCGGCGGCCACACTCTCGTTACGTGTCTCGCCCCGACGCAGGCGAAGTGTGACCCGTGTTCCCTTACCGAGAGCCGACTCCAGCTTAAGGCCGATACCCTGCAGCTTAAGCAGACGATCCACCAAGGCTAGACCAATTCCCGTGCCACCATGAGCGCGGGTGATACTCCCATCACCCTGTTCAAAGACTTGACCTATCGACTGCAACTGGTCTTCGCTCATCCCACAGCCACTGTCGTGGATGTATAGATTGATATGCTGTGAGTCCTCATAGAACGAAAGCCTGACTGCACCAGCATCTGTGAAGCGAAAGGCATTCGATAGGAGTGCCGCTAGAGCCTGAGTCATCGCCCTGCGATCGCCTTGGATCCAGATCGGATCTGTACCAAGCTCGATCTGAAGGTTGACACCCGCCCGTTTATCACGAACGTCCAGTGCACGCAATGCATCTTCAAGACACTGCAAGAGATCCAGTGACTCAAGCTCTAGAGTCACACGCCCTTGATCGACAGCACTGAAGTCGAGCACCGAATCCACCGTACGGGCAAGCCTGCGCGATGCATCCAGCATCGACCGCACTGTCTCACGTTCTTCCTCCCTAAGATAGGGTATCTGAAGTAGATGTTCCGCGAGACCAAGCAAGCCATTGATCGGCGTTCGAAGCTCGTGGGAGGTATTGGCTAAAAACTGATTCTTGATCGCAAGCAGTCGACCTTGTTCCCGACTGCTCATTTGCTCAGCCTCTAAGGCCTGACGATGCAGCCGAAGACGTTCGATCACATTGCGGACGCGGACACGCAGTTCCGGCGCATAGATGGGTTTAGCGAGATAGTCATCGGCGCCTATCTTGAGCGCTTGGATCTTATCTTCTTCACTGGCACGAGCTGTGACAACGATGACAGGAATGGTTTTGAGAAGAGCGTCCGCTTTCATCGCTGTAAGCACGTCCTCTCCAGAAAGGCCGGGCATCATGAGATCAAGGAGCAAAAGATGTGGTGGCTCTTTTCGCATGGCATCCAGAGCCTCCTGACCACCTAAATGAATCTGACATGTATAGTGATCTGCCGCCAAGATACTCGCAATCACTTCGGCATTAGCGGGATGATCATCCACGACCATCAGTTTCCAGCCGTATCCGTAGTTGCTCTCGTCTTGCGCTACTTTCGGCGCCAAGTCACCAAGAGGTTGACTATCCAGGGCTAAATCTTCATCTCGCAGGTTGGTATCGAGGGCGTCCGAACTACCGTGCGGGATCCGGACGATGAAGCAGGATCCTACGCCAAGCTCCGACTGGACCGAAATGGTTCCTTTCATGGCCTCCACTAAAGCCCGCACCATGGCGAGACCCAGTCCCGTCCCCTCGTAGGTGCGTCGGGAGTCACCCTCCAGCTGCGTGAACTCTTCAAATATCTTTTCGAGGGCACTCGTTGGTATTCCTATCCCCTTATCTCTCACAAGAAGAGACAGGCCTTCGGCATCTACATGGATCTCGAGAGTGACGGCATTGAGTCGTTGGGGATCGTAGAACTTGAAGGCATTGCCGATCAAGTTACGTAAAACGGTGAATATCTTCTCACGATCTCCACAAAAATCAAGAATCTGACCCTTGAGTGTCGAACGGAAGCTGAAGTCAGGACTTTTGAGACAGAGACCTTCGGCCAAGTTATCCACGTCAGCTTTGAGTTCTTTGAGAGAAAAGTTTCTCGGCGCTACCTGAAGCTCACCCTTGCGAGATTTGGCGAGATCAAGAATGGTATTGACCTGAGTCTTGAGTCCCTCGGCCAAACGACGCGTCTTCTCCAGCTGCCTGATCGCGGCGTCAGGTACGACGCCGTATCGCCCTTGATTAACAAGGTCGAGAAACCCAAGGATGCCGTTCAAGGGGGTTCGAAGCTCATGGGACGTATTGTGAAAAAACAGTGTTCGAGCCCGTTCTTTCTCCTGGATCTCGACGAGCAATTTAGCGTTGTGCTCGTATGTGAGAGCAAAGCGCCGTCCGATCATGAGAACCAAACTGAGGCAAAAAATCAAGTTACCGTAATGCATGAGAAAGGGAAGATCGGCAGAGTTAAAAGCGACGCCAAAGTCCCACAAAAAGCCCCCGAGATGGGCGCTAGCGCCCGTCGCTAAATAGAGAGACCAGCTTCGCAGACGGCAACTTATTGCAATGATGCCTAAGATCGTCAATAGATCCAAGATGGCAAGCAAAACCCACAACGCGGAGTTGAGCTCAACAAATAAACTATCAAAGGATCCGCGGATTACAACATATAAGACGTGAAGAAATAGCACGGTTGTCAGGATCAAGCAGAGCCACTGTAAGCTGAGAAAAACTCGCTTCCAGGAGTTGTAAGGCGTCACCCTGCGTACAAAGGCCAGCAGAAAGACCAGCGAGCTGCCCTGTGTGACTGTGAGAATCATACTCGAGAGACTGCTCCATAGATAACGAACCTCGGGACTGAGCTGGGCAGCCTCAGCCCAACGGACCATAAAGGACTCGGTGCCGACAAAGCGTAAGGCGAGACTGAGACAAACTCCCGCACCCAGGACATACAGCGACTCTTCGCGCCGTTGAGCGTAGAGACCCAGACAAAGAAAGCCTAGCAGCAGGAAGCCTCCGAGCAGTCCGTAGCGTTCAGCAGATTTCAAACTTGAATGACCGAACAATGCTACTGGAGTCCCCATGGAAACGCCGTTGAAACTAGCTGTAGCCGAAACGGAATAAGCGACGAGATAAAATTCTTCGCTCGTCATCTGATCGGGAATGGTAAAGATCGACTCCCCACCGTAGCCTAATATTCTGGTTCTGAAGTCATAGGGAGGCGGTCCCTGGGGTGAGATGATGGGGTAGGTTCGCCCGAGAGCATCGATGAGAAGCATCCCTAGGCTGCCACCCGACCAGACGAATTCAGGCCAGATAGCTAGGTTCTCTTGCCTCGCAATTCCCCTGACTTTCGCAATGTAAGTGACATACCGAAGGCCCGATTGAGCATCCTGCGGTGGAGGAGGCTCCCCGCGCAAGGCAATACCTGGCACGCGCAAGGTACCGAGAGTTGCTAGCAGCTCAGGCTTCACGTCTTCGGGCGCAAGGTACCCGGGATAGTAGTGCCAATCCCCCTTCAACCAGACCGGTCCCTTCCGCGGAAAGTCCCAGTTCAAAAGATCAATTTCGCCCTGCTTCACGCGTGGCTGTTCAGGCTTGATCGAGTAGTAATGGCCACAACCTGCAAGCAACAGTCCACAAAGACTCAGCCAAAGTCTTTGAAACAGGTCTGTGCTTCGCAGGATCATACCGAGCTCCGGTGATAGAACAGAGAGACACTCTTGCAAAAAGGGAAAGCTCCGGGATCTCACCGAAAGCAGCGCAGCCGCGACCGTTCCCCAAATCGGTCTATCGTAGATACCGAAGAATACTTGAGTAAATCGGGGTTACGAGGGAGAGGAAGTACTGCATGAAGCCGATATACTTGAATATTTTCCAATTTTCCACCGGTAGCGCGCTGCTTAGCTCTTCTGAGACGGCAACATGGAGTAAAGGCTTCAGACCGACTCCAGAGACCGGCAAGGACGGCCCGAGCAGTCCTTCACGCGAAAGCTCGTCGAGGCAAAGCGAGGCTAGCAATGCAGGTTCGGATCGGCGGGATGTTTTTCCTCTGGGATAAGCTCGAGAGACCCATTATATTCGGGTTCCCTACATCTCGGAGGGCCGCTCCTGACAGACCGAGGGTTGGGGATGAGACGCGCCCAAGCAGCCGTCCGGCTGCAGGGGTTCGCCGACCTTAGGACCTATCATCGATGCGGACACGTGACTTTTTCTAATGATCCATGAGGGATGCCTGCGATGACCCAAGCTTTTCGAGACCACCTTCGTCACGAGATTCAGACCGTAAAGGACGGCGGTCTCTACAAAAAAGAACGCGTCATAACAACGCCTCAGCAGGCACGTATTCAAGCCGAAGGCCGTGAGGTCATCAACCTTTGTGCTAATAACTACCTAAGCCTCGCCAACCATCCCGATGTCCTCGCAGCAGCCCGGCGTGCTCTTGATGAGCATGGTTACGGAATGGCCTCGGTCCGATTCATCTGTGGGACTCAGGACGTCCACAAGGAACTTGAAGAAAAGATTTCAAGCTTTCTCGGGATGGAGGATACCATCCTCTACTCGAGCTGCTTCGATGCCAACGGCGGCTTGTTCGAGACCTTGCTTGGAGCTGAGGACGCCATCATCAGCGACGCTCTGAATCACGCAAGTATCATCGACGGCATCCGGCTCTGCAAAGCCCAGCGTTTCCGTTACAACAATAACGACATGAACGATCTTGAAGCCAAACTAAAAGAAGCACAAGCCGCAGGAGCTCGTTTTAAACTGATTGCGACCGACGGCGTCTTCTCCATGGATGGATCGATCGCTCATCTGCGAGCGATTTGCGATCTCGCGGACCGCTTCGGAGCGATGGTGATGGTCGATGATTCGCATGCGGTTGGTTTTATGGGGCAAAAGGGTCGCGGCACGCATGAACATTGCAATGTCATGGGCCGTGTCGACATCATCACCGGTACCCTCGGTAAGGCACTCGGTGGGGCATCCGGGGGGTATACCTCGGGACGCAAGGAGATCGTAGAATGGCTCCGTCAGCGTTCACGCCCCTATCTTTTTTCGAATAGCCTTGCCCCCGTGATCGCAGCCGCCTCGATCGCCGTGCTCGATATTCTGGAGCGATCCAATCAACTGCGCGAGCAGCTGCATCAGAACGCCCGCACATTTAGGGGCGGCATGGAAAAGTTAGGGTTTCGGCTCCTGCCTGGGGAGCATCCTATCATACCTGTGATGTTGGGCGACGCGGCCCTGGCCGCACGCATGGCCGATGCCTTGCTTAACGAGGGCATCTACGTGATAGGATTTTCCTATCCCGTCGTCCCCCATGGCCAGGCCCGTATCCGGACACAGATGGCTGCCGCACTGACCAAAGAGCAGCTAGAGCAAGCGATTCATGCATTCGGCAAGGTCGGCCGACAGCTGGGTATCATTTGAAGGAGACTCTCATGGCGAAACTGATGCGCGCTCTCGTCAAAAGGCACCGGAAGCCCGGTCTCTGGATGGAAGAGTTGCCAATCCCGGAGATCGGTCCGGACGATGTCCTGATTCGAATCAAGAAGACGGCGATCTGCGGGACCGATCTTCATATTTACAACTGGGATGCTTGGTCCCAAAAGACCATTCCGGTGCCGATGGTAACCGGACATGAATTTGTCGGTGTTATCGAGCAGCTTGGCTCAAACGTGAAGGGCTACAAGGTGGGCGATCGCGTGTCCGGGGAAGGGCATATCACCTGTGGCTATTGTCGCAACTGCCGAGCTGGACTTCGTCACCTGTGCCGCAATACGATAGGAGTCGGTGTCAATCGGCAGGGCTGCTTTGCCGAGTATTTAGCGATTCCCGCCGGCAATGCCTTCAAAATCGCCGACGGAATTCCGGATGAAGTAGCAGCCATGTTCGACCCTTATGGCAATGCTGTGCACACGACCCTCTCATTCAACCTTGTCGGAGAGGACGTGTTGATCACCGGAGCTGGTCCCATCGGCATCATGGCTGCAGCCATCGCCAAGCACGTCGGAGCTAGGCACGTGGTCGTCACCGACATCAACGACTATCGCCTGTCCCTAGCCAAAACGCTCGGTGCGACGCGTGTCGTCAACGTCAGCAAAGAGAATCTTTCCGATGTCATGCGCGAACTCGGTATGGTCGAAGGGTTCGATGTTGGCTTGGAAATGTCGGGAAATGCTCGAGCCTTTCGGAGCATGATTGAAACCATGAATCATGGCGGGCGGATCGCACTCCTGGGGATTTTCCCGGACGAAGTGTCTATCGATTGGAGCCAGGTTGTATTCAAAGGCCTGTTTATTAAGGGGATTTACGGGCGCGAGATGTTCGAGACCTGGTACAAGATGAGCAGCATGCTGCAGAGTGGTCTTGAGATTGCCCCTGTGATCACCCATCGTTTCAAAGCGGAAGATTTTGAGAAAGGTTTTAAGGTTTTGAACGAAGGTCAGTCTGGCAAGGTCATACTCGACTGGACGTGATGTTGTCTCCTTAGGAGGGAGCCCCCGTCGCTCCCCCTCACTTCAGATTTGCCTCCATTTTGCCACCACTCAAAATAGCAACTTATGTGCGCCACGGTGCAAATTTCATTTTTCTTCAAAGTCTCCTCCGTTTGTCCTTATCTCAATCATTAAAGGCTCATCATTCGAGCTTTTAGCTCGGAGACTTAGAGCCAAGATTTAAGTCGAAAGATAGCCCAGCTTTCACTGTTCTTTATTCACTTAGCTTGCACAACCTAGTCCTTTCCGGAAGGGCATTCAAGCCCCAGCTTGATCGAGGCGATAAGATATTAGGTGAAGCAAAGGGGAGTCAGCAGCATGGGTTTAAACTGGATCGACAAACGTCGAGAGTTTCGCTTCCAACTGAAGGGCACCTTTCAGGACGTATGTTTCGCCCTAGGCTCGAAGAAAGTCTCCGTTGAACCGATCGATATCAGTCGATCAGGAATCGGCTTGCTGGTCGACGGGACATGGCATTCCGACGATTACAAGGAACTCAAGATCGTCTTCCCCGATGCACGTCCCTCCGTGACTCTGCAGGTCCGATTCCGGGTTCAAGAACGTGATGCGGATACCATGCAAGCTCGGACCCGTTGTGGCCTCGAATTATCCGATCGCGACAAGAATCGCGGGATCGATTTGATCGCCCTGTTCTCTGGTGTCCCTACGCTACGTCTTCTTTGCGCTTAAGCTAAGGAACGGGTGTCAATAATTTTCGCTTTAGATGATTGCGTGCTCAGACTCAAACCACAGGCATGGTGACCCAAATATCGTAACCCGCGGGGACCGTCCGCTTCGAGGCCGGTTTCTCACTGTTGAATGGCAATCCATAGGCTTAAAAAAAGGGAAAATCAAGGCGGCAACTGGTCAACGGACAGGACGTGTCCCCCAGAAGATCGGGGGCTTCCTCGTCTTTCCTGCCTTCGCAATCCCGTCGTTGGAGTCAGACTGCATACGAGATAAGTATCGGAACTCTAAGAGCTCAATCTTTTGCTCCTGCTGAAAGCTCTCTCGCAAGAAGACATTCCACTTAGCCTTCTGCTCTCAGCTGGCTTTTCGCAGACCACCCAAGGCTTCATGTCCGGGAATCAGTCGATAGTAGAGGCGAGTCGCGGCCAAATCGTCCCGTATATAGAGATGGGCGGCATCCAGTCCTATCTCTTGAAAGCGGCGCTGCTGCTCTTCCGGCAAAGCTGCGTAGACTTTCTGGTGGATACAGATGATATGCGAGCCAAGTCCCTCTGGGAACATCACCTTGCGAAAGGCTTCATAGCGGGTCGCAAGCACAATCCCGCGCCCGTAGATGTCATACTCTCGAGTTCCGATTTGAGGGTAGTTCCCTTCCAGAACATCATAAGCAATCCCGATCGAACAGTAGACCGGATGATGATCAACCAGCTGCTCGACACAGTTTTGAAAAATTTCAATGAAGCGATACGAGAGATCAAGAGCTGTCTCAGCTTCCTGCTGACCTTTAGGTACAGGGAAAGGAAAGCCAACGGAACACAGAAAACCATCCCCCATCTCTTTGATGCGATAAGCCTCCGCCACCATAGCAAGGTCGTCATAGCTTTCGCTAACAACAGCAAGACAACGCTTGATCGAACTTTCAAGAAAAAGTTTGAGATTGGGATGATTGATCTTTGAACTACCCACAATATCGAAGCTAATCACATAGGCTGAACTTTTACCGGTGGGCATCGTCTTCTCAAGTTCTATCCCCTGCTTGATCTGCTTTATCTGGTGGGGGTAGAACACCTTCTTCAATTGATTGAAAGCGTGTTCATTTTCGCGCAGGGCCTTTTGTTCTGATAAACGAGCTTTCTGTCCAATAGCAAAGGAGAAGAAGCAGACCTCACCAGCAAAACCAGCGACAAGGACATAGGAGATATTGAGCTCGATGTTAACAAAAAGGGTATTCACCACCCCCAGCAATAGAGCCATGAAAAAAAATCCCCACCCGATAACGAAGTGCAGAGCAGGCTTAAAACCATTGCGATACCGCAGAAGCGAGAGGAACCATGAAAAAAGCATGATCACAGGGATCGTCAGTATGATAAGGCTCCAATCCGCGAGTATCCACGATAAAACTGCTAGCAGGACACAACCGACTTTAAACACATGGGAGATCCAAGCGACACGAGGATGGTACCTGACAACCCCAAGAGACGAATCGCAAAAAAGCAAGAGCCCGAGCCCGGATAGAGCCGTCGCGACACCTTGATTGCGAATGTCCATAACAATCCAACCCCACAATCCAAGAAAGCTATAGAGCGAGGCTCCACTATAGAGACAGTAGTAGAGGAAGTAAATCTTTCGAAAAGCCAGAAACATGGCCGTATTATACAGAATCATGATACTCACGACCCCGATCACGAAAGCAAAAACAAAGATCTCGGTCTGCAATCCTTCGACCAGGCTCAACAAATCAAGGATTGAGGTTGACCGCGCATTGCCTTGCATATGTCCGGTACCGAGACGGGTCCCAATCACAATCGATTTGCCAGGTGGGATATCAGCAAATACGATATCGATATGAGCTGGAAAGCGTTGCATTTTCTCCATACGCTCGTCATCTCGAAGGATGTGCGCCTGTGAAAAAGGTAACTTTCCGGGCCATTTGAAAAAGACAGTCTGGGTCTTTCCGGTTCTGTTTTCCACGGAGTACGCAAAATAAAAGTACTTCTTGTTCACCAACTGGTAGGTGTCTTTTCGGACATACTTTTGATTGCGGATGATGTCGAGCATTTCAGCTTCGGACAGCGGCTGATCGAATTGTCCGATGGAGTAGTCATGGGTTTGAAACTGAACGTACCGATCCGTTTCGATGATGAAAGTCGGAACGTCAAAAGCCCGTGCACTGACGGGGACGAGTAGCCCAAGAATGAGCCCACACACAAGCCTCCAAAGCCCCTGCGTGCGGGGCAAAGGACGATCGGGAACTTGTTCAGAAGGGTGCTTCGTGTTCATGGTCCTACTACACGTGTCGCGAGGGGGCGAGTCGCACGTTCAAGGCACCCTGCCTTGGTCGACCCACACCGCCCGAAGGTTGTATCGGCTGTTTTCTTCATTCCTTCACTGCCTGCAGGCGGACGGAGACTCCTTCTTTCCGCTGAGGAATTGGGATCAGTCACAAAAAGCTTGGCTTTTTACCTCGACCTCAGCAGTTTGGCGCTACTCATCCTATGGCGATCCTTTATGCAAGCCGTTCCGTAAAGCGTTCTCTGTGACTGGTTCGACTCCAGTCTCGTCACCACCAGACAAGCCGTGCTATACCGATCCTGTGTCCACTGATCTGCATGAGGCTAACCATGTCGTTACGCTGTTTGAGTTATCTGCCCTCTCTGCTGCTGAGCCTTCCTCTGCAAGCAGCACCTTTGACACTGAATCAGGTCTTTCAGCAGGCATCTGCTCGTTCAGAACCCATCCAACAGGCGCAGCTGGATATCCAGAGACAGGAGGCTGCCAGAAATGAAGCTCAGAGTCTTCAGGGGTCGCGCATTCGTCTCGACGCTGGTTTAGACGCCGCAGCAAACAAAATCGAAGATCGCGACCTGAAAACGGGTCTCGAACCCACGATTCGTACAGAATGGCGCCATCCTCTCTACGATGGAGGGGGACGTGAGGCTAGGATAGAGGCCACTCGCAGCTCCCAAGAAGCGGCCCAGTGGGACGTCGTTCGTCTCAAAGAAGAGCTCTATCTGCAATGTGCCCAACTCTTCTACAGCATCATTGGTCAGGAGCGCGATGTTGCCAATCTGCGCGAATCCGAAACGATCTATCGTGAGCGCATCGCGACCTTGCAGCAGCGCGCAAGGATCGGACGGTCACGCCGTGCCGAGGTCCTCGCTGCTGAAACCCAGCTCGAAGTCATCCGCGCTCAGCTAGCAGCGAGTCAGCAGGCACTGCGGTCTGCCAAAAGCCGTCTCCGCTGGCTCATTGGTGCTGAAGCCTCACTTGACATTCAAGATACGATCGACCTTGCCCAACTTCGCCAAAAAACTCCATTGGAACGCAAAACTCCTCTCCCTGCCGTTGCTGCGACACAGGCCCGCGTCGCCGCCGCCGATCGAAGAATCGAAGAGCGGCGGGCGGCTGCTTCCCCGCGTTTCGACTTCATTGCTGCACATCGCTGGTCGAGACCAAACGATCTTAGCACCCAGGCCCTGAGCTTTGGGGTTGGGCTCAGCTGGACCCTCTATGATGCCGGTGAAATCTCAGCCGGAGTCGCTGGTCTATCACTGGAAAAGCAAAGGGCAGACATCCAAAGTCAGTGGCTGGGGCGGCAGGCGCAATTGGACCTAGCACTTGCCGGCCAAGAATGGGAAGACGGTCTCCTCCAGATCAAAGACCTCGAAGCAGCCTATGCTGCTGCTGACAAAAATGTTCGTCTGCAGCAGCAGGAATTTGAAACAGGTCTTTTGACAAATTTGGAAGTCATGCAGGCGATCGACACACGGCTGCAGGTCAAACGTAATCTCGACCAGGTCAAAAATCGAACCAAGCTCGCCTACGTGGAAGCTCTCCTTCGTGCGGGACTTTGGAACTTATAAGCAGAAGTCCCCCGGACTCAGGGGGCTCTGCTTTAGAGCTTAGACCCTCGAAAGGATCGAGTCGAGATCCCTCTTTAAATCCTCGACTGCCTCGATGCCGATCGAAAGGCGCAGCGACGTGCGATCAATCCCAGCGCGGCTGCGCTCCTCGTCAGTCAAATCTCCTGCAAAAAAGAAGAGGGCTGGTGTCATGAGGGATTCTGTCGCACCGAGGCTAGCCGCCAGTTTAAAGAGACGCCCGCTTGCTACAACGTCATCCAAAGACTGATGTTTGTCTTTGAGATTAAAGAGGATCATGGTCCCATAGTCCTGGTAGCACTCGCGGAAGAAAGCATGCTGTGGATGCTGAGGCAATCCGGGGTACTGCACCCGATCGACCTTCGGGTGAGCTTCTAGCCAACGTGCTAGCTCCAAGGCATTGGCGCACTGCTGGCGCCGGCGAAGGTGATAGGTTTTCATGCCGCGTAGAATAAGGAAGGCAGCATGAGGATCGAGTGTCGCCCCAAGAAGAATGAGTGTCTCCTCGAGACTGTCGATCATCGCTTTGCGCCCTAAGATCACGCCCCCCATAACGTCGCCGTGACCCGAAGCATACTTGGTTAGGCTATGGATATAGAGGTCAACTTCGACAGCCCCAAAAGCTTGAAAGCCTGCAAAGGTATTATCGAGAATCGTAATCACCTGATTCCGTCGGGCTTCCTCCGTGATCAATTCAAACGGCGGAGCTTTGAGCTGAGGGTTGCTCATCGACTCAAATAGCACCACTTTAGTATCAGGGAGCCTGAGGGCTGTTTGAATGCCCTCGTGATCGTCAATCGAGAGCTTCGTGAGTTTGACACCCATTTTTTTGAGGTGTCGTTCGGCGAATGCACGCGTGGGTCGATAGCTTTCGATGAAGTATACGAGCCTGTCACCGCTGGTCAACAGATGCAACAAGGTTCCTGTAATGGCCGAGACGCCCGTGCTCGTGGCCCAGCCGGCTTCGGTCCCCTGCAACTGCGCCAGTAGCTTTTCGAGTTGGCGTACCGTGGGATTACCATGCCGCGAATAAAAGTATCCTTCACGTTCACCCCGGAAGACACGCTTCAGCTCATCGAAGCTCTCCATACAGAACTTCACGCTCTGATAGATCGGGGTACTGAGTGGGTAATTATCGGGCGGCAGCAGATTGTGATCCAAATGATTGCAAAGGGTCTCGGGTGCTTGTGATTCAGTCATAGAAAGTTCCGTAGGTTAGGTCTGGTATCGGAAACAGCCGCCCAGAGACCTCCTAGGGATTGTGTCTGTGTCTTGCTGCGGCAGAACGGAGGCGAAGGATGCCCAGCAGCTATGGCTGGACACTCGCAGGGCCTTGCTTCTTTAGTCATTTCGCATAGGGCCAGCGAAAATAGTCCCGCGGCTCTGATGGTACCAAGATATTGGCAAAAAGACGGTCTTCCAGCGACTTCTCGGCGACTTTGAAGCCAAACAGTTGTTTCAACTTTTTTAGCATGTGGTGTTCCTCCGCTTTTATTTGAAGGCCGTAACTTCCCCATCTTAAAAAAAGCGACACAGAAGCTCAACCGAGAAAAAGAGGGCTTAGGCTTGCTGCATGAGCACTCCTGGCGGTACAATACTGCTAATAATGGAGACCTTAAGCATGAAGCTTGGCCGCTTTTTGACCGTCTGTCTGTGTTTACAAATCTTCGCCTGCACCAAGAAAAAGCCGGAGCCGGTGTCTACAGAAGCAAGCAATCCTGTGCCGGCTCAGGACTCGGCCATTCCCGATCCCCTCGAGCAGCAAAAAATCATGACCAATCCTGTCCACCTTGGGATCCCCCTAGTGCCGGACTCAGCGACTGGCGATACGCGCAACGTCTTCAAGCTCAGCGAGCGCGAGAAGGTCCAACTCGCAAGTCTCGAAGCGGAGCGGCCATCTTACGAATCGTACAAAACCAACTTGGCGGCAGGCAGAAAAGTCTACGAAAAGCATTGTGTCAGCTGCCACGGTGCAGAGGGCAAGGGCGGCGGCCCGGTTGCCGATAGTTTGCCCATAGCACCGACCAATTTTCACGAATGGCCCATTAAATATGGCACAAATCTAGGCGAGCTGGCACTATCGATCGCTTATGGTCGAGGCGAGGGTTCGATGCCAGGCTTTGCAGGTACTCTCAGCAAGGAAGATTTCTGGGCTGTATCCCATCTGATTGCTTCCTGGGTCCATGCGCGCGCTGACGTGAAAAATTAGGATCGCAAGTCAGGGAAGGGTCCTCGCTTCATCGGGCAGACGGTTCGAAGAGCACCCGTGACGACTCGGACATCAGTAGGCACCACGTCCGGTAAGCATGACCCATACCGTGAGCATAATTAACTTCAGATCCATGAGAAGCGACCAACGATCGACGTATTCGAGGTCCATACGCATCCAATCTTCAAACCTGACATGATTTCGACCACTCACCTGCCAGATACAGGTACAACCCTGTTCCACTGATAAACGGCGAGCCTGCCAAGGTTGCCACTGCGCAACTTCCGATGGCAGCGCTGGTCGTGGACCGACCAGACTCATGTCCCCAATCAGGACGTTCCAAAGTTGTGGCAGTTCATCGAGACTCGTCCGGCGCAAAAAGCGTCCCAGACGCGTGACGCGCGGATCATTCTTCATTTTGAAGACTGGACCATCCACTTCGTTGAGTTTCAGGAGATCTTGCTTTAAAGCCTCGGCTTGGGGGATCATGGTGCGAAACTTATGAAGGCGAAACAATCGCCCCCCACGTCCGACGCGAGTCTGGCTAAACATGATAGGACCGCGACTGTCGAATTTTATCAAGACACTCAAGACAAGGACGAAAGGCCCGAGCAAAAAGAGACCAGCAGCTGACAGAACAACATCCATGAATCGCTTAAAAAAGCGCTGAACAGGATACCGACCTGTATCCCGATCCAGCATCCGCCGCAAATCACTGCTGAGTTGAAGATGGGTCGAACCAAAATCGTAGGTTTGCCCATGGATCGACGTCGGAGGCTGCAAAGGTGCTTGAATGCTAATCCCTTCGATACGAGCCTTGAGTGTTGGATTCCCTTCCGGGATCTCCAGCGTCGGGTCTTGCCTCTCCATATCTGTTTCCTCTGAGCCAACAGCAACAGCCACGCGGGGACCAACCCGCACTGCCCAGGGAGCAAGTCCAAAGCCAGATCTTATAATCTGTAATGATTGATGTTTTTAGGATACGGAGCGACCAGACACCGACGACTGTCAGAGATTTAGACAGCAGATATCCGGACGCAATTAAGAGAATATGCCTTGGCTAGAGGACCAAGATTGGACATAACAAAAAAAGTCCCATCTTAACCCTGTGAGGAATCATCGATGTTGCACACTTCGAAGGCATTGGTTCGTCTGGTCGGCTTGGTCTGCCTCTTCGGATCTTGGTCCCCCACCCTCCTCGCTCAGGAGGAAGCAATTCCTAAGCTCGGCTCGGGAGTGCCCCTGCTGCCGGGACAAGACGAGTTAACTGACACTCGCTACCAAATTGGTCCGGTTTGGGGTAAAAAGCCGGTGGCCCTGTCCGACTTCCGTGAACTGCCAACCCTGGAGCGTATCGCTCGCGGAACCGGCCGTATCAGAGGGGCCACGGGTTTCTACCTCGGAACCTTCGGAGGTAGCCATGTCGTGGCTACAAATCATCATGTGTGCCCTTCAGCCACGAGCTGTCGCGGGCAACGCTTCAGCTTACCGTTGGAAGGACTTAGCTTCACAGTTGATACCTTTCTTGGCACCTGGTCCTCCATCGACCTCGCGCTGATGACCATACAAGCGCCGGACAAGGACCTAGCAACTTTAGCTCGGATTGCGAACCCCTTTGTTTTTGATTTGCCTCTCCGTCCTGGACAAAAACTTTTGACTGTCGGCTTCGGCAGCGCTGCCAATCCCAACCGACAACTGGTCGCTGTTGCTGATGCCGACTGCAAAGTCTTCTCTGCCGAAAACGAGTTTCGTTTGATGGCAGATCCGGACACTTTCAATCCCAGTGGCTACCTAGCATGGTCATTCGCCAATGGGTGTGATGTCTCCCACGGAGACTCTGGGTCGGCTATGGTCGATCGGGAATCAGGCGCTGTGGTCGGCATCATCTGGACGGGAAAGGTGCCGAAGAAGGCTCAGGTCCGTGATCCGAACTATCTCAATGGATTGCTAGAATCGGGCAGCACTGAAATCTGGACAGAACTATCCTATGCTGTGCCGGCGGTGAAAATGCTGGAGGTGCTCAAGGATGAACTCGAAAGTGGTCGCCTACCGATCTCCACCCGTGCGATCCTCGAAGATTTGCTAGGTAGCTAGGACACGTCCAGACATAGCCCCCAAGGCGTCGTTGTATAAAGACCTTCGTCTCCGCATGGTCCGCATGTCTGCTCCGGGCTTCGGAACTTGATGCACCTAGCCTCTGGACTGTGTCTCAAAACTTAAACGGCCCCTTCAGGACCAACAGGATAGAACCCAGCTTGATCACTTCGGACGAGCCGAAGTGATCCGATTGGAACCATACTCTTACTCGATAGCAATTTGCCGTCTATAGTCTTGAATCTTTTCATACCACTCTTCCATCCGATCCTTGAGTTCATCGAGCTCTTCACTTTGAGTTTTCCGACTTAGGATCGGATCTTTTGCGTAAGCTTGCGCTGTCAGTTCTCCCAGGCGATCCACCTCGCCCTTCAGCTGCTCAAGAGGAAAGCGTGTCGTGAGAAGATCGAGGATTTCGATCCAACGCGCTCTGACTTCTGGAATTTTCAGCAGGCGAACTAAAAGAGCATTGATGGAAATAACAGACTGGGGTGTGAAGACCCCCGTGCGCTCCCAGATCCGGTCGAGATCCCAGGGTGTGGTGACCAATTTCTGCCGTTCGAGCTCATAGCCGAGATAGTAGTTATTATTGAGACCATCCCAGTGGCAGACAAAGACAGCTGCAGCCATATAGCGCAAGAAGTTATCAATATCCAGCAGCTGATCTGCTCGTCGATAAAAAACCGCATCGTCGTCTATCGACCAAAGCGCCTCATAGAGCTCTTTGAGGAAGGTATAGTTATCTGGCTTATCTTCCACTGAAAAAGCCTCGCTCAAACGATTGAGAAAATCGCGCTGGAACCCGGCGTTACCAAAGCGAGCCTTATAGATTTCACGAACCGCAACCTTGCGTTTGCCATAGAACTCTCGATCGACTGTTTCGAGCAAAAGGTACAAGCCCAAGTAATCCTTATTCACATAGGCCGCAGCTGCCTCGACCTCCGGTGTTTTCAATTCAACAGCTTGAAAAATCGGATATCCCACAAGTGAGCGCAACATGGTGCGATCGACGGACTGAGCGCTCAGTCGATAGCTCTCTCGACCGCGATAGGTCTGATCACAGAAATCAAGTTCGAAGCTTTTCCGATAGGCATCCAGCGAGGAGCGTCCGGCATAGGACACCTGACACTGGGTCCGCATGCTCCCTGCAATCCGTATTGTAGCTGCAACAGGTCGCTTCGATTGGACTTGCGAATTGAGCCGCCCCATATCTTCAGCCTTAAGGTCGACACTCACCAACTGCAGACCATAGCTATTGATCTCTTTCATGGGCAAGGAGCGGCAAGCCCACAGGTTCAAAAGTGAAACAGCCAAGCAGAGCTGCATTCCGCGGTGCATGAGAGGCCCTTTCAAAAGAAATAGATCGCTTCCAGAGCGGCCCGCGAATCATCGTAGGTGCGCTTCTCCGGCTCAACGGGGCTGCTGGTCCCCACCAGTTCGGCATTGAGGGATACACGCAGGTCGTTCCATTCGTAACCCACGCCAAGCATAAGACCGAGGCTGTTATACTTCGGTTCGCGATGATCATGCAGCAACATGGTCGATCCACCCGTCACGGAGATAGACTCTTCATCTTCCTTCCAGACTGGAGCGGTGTAAAGTCCGGTAAGGCCTGTGAAGAACACCCGTTCGTCATCATCAAAGACCTGTTCGAATTCGGATTGATTGGGGTCGAGACCGAAGGCCCACTCGATCTGCCAGCTAGACTCTGAGTCTCGCTTCCAGAATGAGTTCATAGCAACCGCAGCGGCCTGGTTGCCTCCTTCAATCTTATCGACGCCGAGCATGAGCCACGTCCCAAAGCGGACGGCTCCACCACCGACGGGGGTCTGCCAATTCCCGACTAGGGATCCATTTTGGGCCTCAGAGACCGCAGCTGTGATACTCCAATCGTTAAAGCTGCCGCTCGCGTCTTCCTTGAAGTAGCGTAGGATTGTCTCACGACCAACGTAAGTGAAGAGTTCAAGGCGGCGATAAATCAGGCTGCGTTCGATTGTCGTCCGGGCCTGCCGATCCTCCTCGTACTCAACACCCAGGCGTTTTTGGGTATATCCAAGCTCGAGACGCCGATCGTCATCAAATTTTCGATCGAACACGACCTCGCGAACGTCGAGAGTGTCCGTTTTGGTTTCAACTTCAATTTCAAGCGCGGCGCGAAAACCCTCTTTCCTTCTGGTTTTAACGGTTAATCGACCTTCATGCCACAACTCGCCATTCCTAAGAGATTCCGATTCCAGGATGGATCGAATAAAACCTTCCCAACGAAGCTTAGATTCCCTTTCAGGACTCTCTCCCTTCGCTAAAAGGGGAAAAAAAAGAAGAAAAAGGAGGGTATAACGTCGGTCCATAGGTCAGGGCTCACGACTGAGGTTCAGCGGCAATGAACCTTAATCATAAATGAGATCCGAAACGTAGGATATAGAAATTGTACTCCCGCTTGGTGGGGATATCAGAGGCGATAAACCAGAGATCATCCTTAACGGCCAGGGCCTCTGGACTGGCAATGTCGGCTGGTAGCTGAATCGACTCGCGAGGCTTTGCTTCGAGCTCAGGCACCAAGCGATCAAAGACCTCGACATGTCGACAGGTCTGACTGAGCACGAGCATCCGCCCTTGCCCATCGATGGCTAGATCACTGAAATCACATTTGCTGTGGCCGGCCACTATCCAGGTTGCAAGAGGCTGATAGTCAAGATGCATCATCTCGTTACCAGGAATGGAAAACAATTCGGTAGCTCCTAAGACGGACTCGGGACTGACTCCGAGAGCCTGATCGCCCTCAGGTCCGAACTCGACGAAAGCTAAAGGATACTGTTCTTTCGCGATGAGCACGTGACCGTTTTTGAGGAGGATCATCCCTTCCCCGAGTGCGTTAAGCCGGAACTTGCGTGTGCCTCTGTTAACAAGCTCAGGAAAGGCGTGCGCGAAGTTGAAATGGATCACCTTTTCAATGGTCTTGAAATCAGAACTGAGGACAACGATGCTCTGGGTGTGTTCCTGGAGGATAAAGAATCGACCTGCACCATCTACGCTCAGAGCTTCCCAGTTCGAGGTCAGCTTTTTTACCATTCTTTTGCAGTCTTCGAAATCTTCAGTCCGGCAAAGCGAGAAGCGATCAAGCAGCTGGTTCTTGAAAGAGTGTCCCACACTTTGACCCGAGGGTTGGGCAAAGGCCAGAATCTCAGCTTTACGGTCACCGACAAAGGCTAATTCCGTTCCGTTCTTTCGTGGCATGACGGCCAGGCCTGAGATCTCTTTCAACGGAACTTCGAACTTCTGAACCAGCGTCAGCGGACTGTCTCGGCCTGCTTGCGTCACTTCCTCCTGATAGATCATGGCAAACAGGAGCGATGCCAAGACTAGGACCAAGATCTGAGCTACCAGACGGCGCCGGTGCTTTTTTCTATCCCAATGAACCATGATCACACTCCTTGTTGATCACATTCCCAAACGTTCGTTGGGATAGAAGATGTTGAAGCTTGCTTCACGATCGAGCGATGCCAAAAGCTCAGAGATTCGATCGTGCTTTTCTTTGGTAACTTTGGGTGCGTTAAAAACGAAGGATGTGATCCCATCGTAGGTTCTTGAACTTACGAAATCGGCCTGCACCCCTACATCATGAAAGGCCCGACGAATATCGCTGATACCGGTCTGGGATCGCGTGTTGAAGGTCACAATCGCAAACCGCTCACCTTTCTTCGATCCTAAACCCCAAAGATTACGCACCAGGGTGAATCCAAACAAAAGCGTGATCAGCACCGAGGCTATGATAAAGTTCATGGTCGCGCAGGAAATTGCCACGGCCAGGGCGATCACAATAAAGGTGACATCCTCGGAACGCTTCACTGGAGTCCGAAACCGCACGAAGGAAAGTGAGCCGAGGAGACCTAAAGACAGGATTACCGAGGACTGGATAATCCAAAATGTCGCAGTGAGCGAAGGCGTCAGGAGGATGAGACTCCGAGCCAAACTTCCATCCTGCGGTTCGTTATCCCGAAAATAAAGACTGTAGAGCAGGTAAAGAAGGACGCCAAAGACCATTGCAACGATCATACAGACGATGAAACTCTCGACGTCACCGATCGTTACACCACCAACTTCGACCGCCTCGCTCAAACTATCCAATAGCGCCTGCATCTTTCAACCACTCCAACTCTATCGACGACCGTTATCGTTCCATTCGTCTCTGTCATGGATCGTATCAACTGACACTGATCTCACCGGTTGCCAGGACGTTAAGCCCCATGAAAAATTTCGAGTAAGACACCTGCGGCAGACTCGACAAACCCAAAAGGGGCAAATAGGGCCTTCGGTCGACCGTTTTAATCTCCAGCACGTGATGAGGTAAGACAGCATAATGATGCTTGAGATCGATACCGTTCGAAAACCCCATGACTTCGACCTGGGTGTCTAGCGTCAAGCGATAGTCGTTGATACGAAAACGACGCCTTTGATACCGCACGCGCACGACAGGGATCATAACACCGTACTGCTGAGCCATTGCCATGATCGCATGAAAATGCTGCGAACTTGGATCCTTGGGGTAGAGTTCGTGGAAAAAGGGTGCATTGTGTCCGTCCAAGTGAACAGGCTGGATCTTGTCCTTCAACTTCCGGATAATCGTCAGATCCTTGTCTTTCAGATGAATCTGATGAAATTGCCCGTCACCATACCCACGGATCCGAAACTTACGCTTGCGTGCTTCACCATTCAAACTCTGCCCATAAAACCGGCGATCGAGTGTGTCGTAATAAACAGAATCGACCACACCCGAAGGGAAGGGGTCACTCCCACCATGCAAGGACTCAAGGACGTCGGCAACGTAACGCAATTTCTCATTGGTCACGAGGAACTTGTATTCATTGTAGCCGAAGTTCACAATATCCAAAGTCAACTCCTTCGTGCGATCGCTACCTCAGTCAAGCAAGTCTCATGCCGCACGAAAAGGGCCGCGAAATCCCCTCAGCTGCCTGTCATGTCGCAAGAACTGTTTAATGGTTTGACACAAAAAAGGAAAGCAACTCTCACGAAGGATCACGATCTCGCTCTCCAGTTGGTGGGGGCTATTACCGAACGACATAGCTTGTTATGCTCAGGCCTGTGTTGCATGGTCTCAGGCAAAACGTGCGTTGCACAAAGCAACCACAAAAAGACATCGATACTTCGTTGGCCTCGCAGATTCCGGCCTCAGGCACCTGTCGGCTTGAAAAGCCCGTTTCAGCGCTCTGAAACGCTCTCGATGCGAGCCGGATAAAGCTCGGAAGCCCCGAGTGGACATGCTGTCCCTGCCGAGCTGAGGGTTTTTTCGGCCACGACGCCTCTGTGTTATTTCTGGACATACACAAGGTAAAACTCTGAAATTTTTCGAATTATGCGATGCGATGGAAAATGCAACTGTCTATGTCCACGTTCCAGCTGGACTTTAAACCCATGGCTTAGCTTTCGGTTCGAGATCACCGAATCGTCACATAGTTGGTGTGATCCATTCATCTATGAGAGAACAACGTGGCATCCAAGCGCCCCAAACGCAGTTCGGGACGAGCTCGGTCTTCGTCCAGTTCCGACGTCGGTTCCCAGGGATCGACGAGCCAGCATCTGCTGCCTATCCTATCCGTGGTGATGGGACTCTTTCTGGGGATCGGAATCGCTTATGTCGTCAAGCAACAGTTTTTCGGTGCGGGTCAATTGACTCCTGACTTCCCCATGGTAGAAGAGTTGTCTCGGGAAAGACCACTGACTCCGGGACGTGGCCGGGAGCCTGAGATGGTCAAGACATTCGATAATCGAGTCGGCGATGGCTCAGCCCCAACGCCGATCGACATCGCACCGGGTAGCTCTCAAGCAGCGGACGGGAACCAACCTAGACCCCTCTCGGTTGATGCTCCTAAAGGCGAGGGAAGCCGTACGGCACTCAGCACGACAAAGCCATCTCGACCTACGAAAACGGCCCTTAGCAAACCCGGGGACGAGCGCAGAGTTCCTCCGAATCGCATCAATCCCCCACGGCAAAATTCAGGGTCCCCATCCGTGGGATCGAGCTCCACCCGTGCTGGAGCGCCTTCCAACAACCTGGCGATGGCTGTGACGGAGAATCCTCGTCCAACCGAAGCTCGGGTGGATGAATCTGCTTCGAGGCCTGTGAGCCTGAGTGGACTTACCTACAGTCGGCAACTTTTCAATCGCTGTCCTGACGACTGCATCCTCCTGTTCCGCACAGCCGACGGCACACCGATCAAGACTAAACTCAAAAAAGCGGCCTTCCATCGCGTTCTTAGTGGCAATCTTTCCCACGTAGACATGGACGGCATGGAGACGACAGTCGACGGCGAACGGGTGGTCCTCGTAAGAACGATACGGGGACATGCCGCCAAGGTCGATGCAGCCAAATTGAAGGAAGACAAACAGTCTGATGCATCCAGACTTGCTCGGACGAAGAGGGATGGAACGATGGGGGATGCAAACGCTCATCTCAAATCACGAACCGATACCAAAGCGAAAAAGGACAAAGAACCCTCACCGGAGGAGCAAGAAGAGGAGGAAGAAGAGGAAGACGTTACAGCCCCAAGCAGTTTTCAAGACCGGCTCAGACGATCTGTAGACAAGTGAGGAGCGAACCCGTATGCGGCGATCCATCTACAACCGACTCGTCAGCACCTTGCTTTGCATGGGCCTCTTGAGCCCAGCAAACGCGCAAGGTCAGGAGGCCGAGACCGACGAGCGTCAAGTGGAAGAGTCGCCTGCCTCCCCACCTGTAACACCTAAGAAGAAGAAGAAGAAGAAGAAAGCACCTCCGCCGATCTACTTCTCATCTCTTGGACTGGGTAAAACTCTTCCGGAAGGTTTCTATCGCATCCGATCGATCAGTCGTTTCGGTCAAGGAAATCGACAGATCGATTCTGAAGGTAAAGCTCAAGACATAGGCTACGAGCTCTCGGCTGTCGGCACTGCGCTGGCAATTGAATACGGCATGAGCGACGACTTTTCGTTCCAACTGGCGATACCCTACGTCGCGAAAAACTCGATTGCTTTCAATCGCCGAGCTTTCCAGAATTCGAATACTTACGCTAATTCGGTCAGAAACTTTGAAGATCGATTTTACGGTCTGCTGGCTGCCCAAAATATCTGCGCCTCCCGCGAGGCATGCAAACCCATCATCGACGGGGGCTTGACCCTTCCCTCGATCCCCTTGACCTTGCCAACCGGCGAGGTGCAGGTCATACCAGGTCAGCGCGCTTCGGACACGCTTAATCTGATTCCCCAGCTTGTCACAAGGGCCGCGACTCCATCTGATGGCCAAACAGGCATAGGTGACGTTGAATTCGGTATCCTCTACTCCGTCTTGCAGAGTCGCCATCATGTTTTCGCGCTGGGTGCTGGGCTTCGTCTCCCTTTTGGTGCGTTTCAAGACGTGCCGAGAGCCCAGCGTCCGACCGGCGAAGGCCTGCTCCAGTTTGGTCTTCGTCTGAACTACGACTATCACCCGACCCCTGCCCTCTGGCTGTCCTTTCAAAACCTCTCTGAGTTTGTGGTGCTCGAGGGCAAACGGAGGAAAACCAGCTTACTCGATCCGACCCAGCTGAATACGGCAGACCCTACGACAGACGCTGCAATTGCGGCCGGATCAGACGGTGACCCCAACCTTCAGTCTGTGACCCGCAAGGGGGTGGGGCAGGTGGGGCAGTTCCGAGCTGATCTAGGTCTTTCTAAGCTTGGTTCCTTTTGGCAACCAATCGCAATCGAAGCAGCATTAGCCTATCGACTCACGGCTCCCGAGTACTACGGTCCGACGAAGGTCTCTGATGGCGAACAGCGTTTTTCTTTGCTGCATGGCGTGAAGTTCGATGGGTTGGGTCTCGACCGACCCTTCCCAGGTTATGTTCGCATCCTGCGCGACTCCTTTCTTGGCGGCAAGAACGTGCCTCTTCAGGTCGATAGTTTCATCATCGAATTTGCACTTTATAGGAGCTTCTGATGGAGGGGATTCCCTGAGTCACGATTGATCAAGCGAATGTTGACCGCACTTAGACTCTAATCTTAGACTGTGACGCGACCCAAACCGAGTGCTTGAGAGGAGGACAAGACAATGAAGGAGAACCTAGGGCTATGAGTAAAAAAGGCGAAGAACGTATCGAATCGCAGTATCGCCTGGACCTTGCGGGTCGTATCTGGATTATTCCCGAAATCCGACTTCACGCTGATGTTAATGGCGACAAGACGATTCAAGAGGCGGACCTCGAGCGATCTAAGCTGTCGATTGCCAACTGGATCTGCCATGAAGATTGTGAGATGCGAGCGGCTGAGTTTGAGTTTTTGTGTGAATTGAGTCAGACATCCTATAAAGAAATCGCAACCTATCTCCACAAGGACAAGTCGACTGTTTCACGCTGGGCCAACAAGCAACACATTGACTACGCCGAAAGTCGTCTGCTCAAGGATTTTTTCTGGCGTAAGCTCTTCGGCGAATTGAATCGATTGAAGGACGAGCTCGCAGGCCGCCGCGAATCTACCGAGCGAAGCAAGGGGCTTCCACCCATTTCGAGCGCCTCTTGAATCGTGCGTTGCAGATTTAGAAATCATCTTTTCTTGTCTTGGTATTCTGTGTTTGAAGACCCCATCGAGCTGAGCTGGAAGGGGTCTCATTTCTCGCCTAAGCACCCGAGATCTCAAGCATCTTTAAATAGTCAAATCGACTCCCTCAACCGAGTAAGCCTGATCGAGGCGACTGAGAGCCTAGGGCTGTCCTCAACACCAAAAATAGGCAATGAAGCCAACAAAAGAAATATGATATGAGGTTGGGGCTTCGCGTGAGTGATTCAACCCTACTTCTGGGAGTCATAAAACCTTGAGACAAGTCTGGTATCTTGCAATCGCCTGGCTATGGGTTTTCGACGTGTGCAATGCGCAGACAGGTGGAAATACGCCTCCGCCTGTCGTCGATCCCGGACTCCCAAGACCGCCCAAAGTCCCCTCATTCGTCTACCTCCGCTGCCATTCCACAGGCTGGAAGCTCGATTCCAAGAGCCTTATGCTACCGGCTGGTCTGGATGGAGTTTACTCGCTACGTCTCGAGATCAAGGAAGAGATTTTGAAAAAGGGCGGCGATACCTGCTTGTTCACGGCGACCGCGACGGAAGGAATTCGTGACGAGAATGAGCTCTGTTTTGGGATCACCACACACTCACTGCAAATTGCTGATGGCAAGCCTGGTATAGCTTCGATCGATCTGACCGAAACCAAGGCTAAAGTTTTCCGTGTGATCTATCCCAAGCAAGGACCCTATCAGGCGTTCTTGAATCTGAACGAGCCACCTTCGCTGCTCATTGCACCGGACAACGGTGAAGATCCCATCCCACCCTTGCCAAGGGGTGTTGGATCAGGAAACGGTGACTCGATTGCGCCCCGAACGTTTTGATTGATAGAGGGCCTCGTCGGCCTTCTCTACCAATGCATCCTTGTTTTTGACATCCTCAGCAAGATAAGAGACACCGAGAGAAATCGTCACCTTCAAATCAACGTCTCCATGTGCAATGCTCATAAGTTCGATCGCTTTTCGAATCCTTTCAGCTACGAGGCTTGCCATGTCAGGGCTGGTCTCGGGTAGGATGACAGCCATCTCTTCACCCCCATACCTTGCGACGATATCAGACTTACGACAGGTCTCACGAATCGCTTGGGCGACTCGCTTCAGGACCAAATCTCCCACCTGATGTCCCCATTGGTCGTTGAATCCTTTGAAATGATCGATATCAATCATGATCAGCGAAAGGTTGCGTAGCTGTCGCTGCGACTGCAGCGTCTCTTGTTCGAGCATGCTCTGAAAGTAATCATGGTTGTAAAGACCAGTCAGGCCATCCGTAGCAGCCTTGACCGATAGCTCCAGACGACCTGCAGCTGCCAAACAAATGATTTCGAGCGTTTCGATCCGTTCCGCGGTAAAGGTGGCATTGGCTCGATTGTTTTCAAGATAGAGCAAACCCACGATCTCAGCCTCTTCGCCGATTCCCACGGTGATGGGGATGCAGAGGATCGAGCGAATCTTGTTTTTTTGAATGTAAGGTTCGCGATGGAGACCTGGGAGGACGTCCTGGGGTACCGAGGCATTATCGATAACCAAGCCCTTCTTGGCTCGACGCACGTAATTGATGACCATCCTCGACAGGTTATGACTATGTTCGACAGCGATCGATTGAAGAATCTTGGGTTGATCCTGGTCGACTGAACTTTCTGCCTCGACAAAGAACTCACCTTCCTTCCTTAGCAGCATCACGCCTTTCTGAGCACCAGCAAATTCGATCGCGCTCGAGATAATTTTCTCAAGCATCCGGCTATGCACGTTCTCCTCTGCTATCGCCAGCAAGGCTCGCTTGAGCGTTGTGATATCGATTGTTGACGAGGACATGGTTGCTAAGGAGCCAGTGTAGGAGCGTTCGCCAGTCGGACCGCTGAGCATCTGAGGATAACGCTCTTCAAGCAGCCGAGCCTTGGCGACTGCACCCCATCGCTCGTAGTTGTAGCGGGCTCGCTTCATGTACGCGTAAGCTGCTGTTTGCCGTCCATGCAGGAGGTGGAACTTCGCAGCTAACTCATTAGACAAAGCCTCATCCTGCAGGTATTGATGGCTTTTGGATAGATGAATCGCTTCGTCATAGGCAAGCTGTGCCGCATAGGCCTTGCCATGGATCGCTAGCCATTCGGCCCGAATGAGCAAGTATTTGTGCCTAAAATTCACGGGTGCGAGCTTTGCCCACTTTTTGTACTTGCGTAGGATTTTTTGAATGGTCCGACCATAGGCTTTGCGCGTCGTCTTGTCGACCTGCTTCCAGCGGCGCAGGAGAGCTAGGGCATAGTAATAGTAGAAGACAGCCCCTGACAAAGTACCCATGACCAATTTGAAGTAAGGCTCCGCCGTCTGGGCAAATCGAACAGCTTCCTCGAAGCAATCGAAGGTGAATGCTAGCATAGATTTGAAGAAGTAAGTGTTAAAGAGGGCACTACCATCTTCATTGCGTTCATAAACGGGTAACATAAGTTCTTCGTTGAAGCTCACTCCCTTGAGAATATAGGGCTGTCCGTGTGGATCGCAGAAATTGCTGGCTGCTTGTTGAAAGAGCTTCAGCTGTTCGAGATCACCCCGATGACCTAATTGCTCGACAATCACAACGAACTTGGTCATCTCTTCGATAAGCGGCCGCAATTCATTGCCAACAAAAAAGCCTCGATTGCAATAGCCTGCTGCAGCATGTGCGGCAAACTCAAAATCTCCCGCATCAAGCCCAGCCTGATGCGCATAGAGCAATGGCTTCAGCGTCATGCGCACATGATCCTTCCACGGCCTGATAAACATATTGAAGCATACAAGAGTCGCTGCTTCGATATCTTTAGCATTCAGCTTTTCGTAGAGACGAATACCAAGCTCTCCAAAACGGTAACCTGTCTTCACCTCACCTAACATGGCGGCCATCAGCATCCCATAGGTCGTGTAGGAGAGCGCGGAGGTCGAGGTATTGCCGTGCCGCATGGTCTGACGTAAAAGTTGGCAGGTGATCAAGGGTACTTGCCGTGGGAAGAAATAAAACAGCGCCTGTGCCATGGCGTAAAGGAAGTGCATGCGAGCCAGGTGCAAGGGGTCTCTTGACTCAGGCAGATTGAGCAGACCTTCTGTGCTTCGCCTACGCAATTGAAGATGGGTCCAGAGTAACGAGGCCCCGATGCGCAACCAACCCGGGTTATCTGGCAAATGCACACCCAACCGATGCAGGATATCCCGCCCCAAGACGATAGCCTCCTGCATATCATTGCGAGCGACAGCTGCATGGACACGGGTTTCGTAAGCTGGTATCTTTTCAATCAAAGTCCGAGCTCGATGCACCACCGTCTCGATATGATCGTCCATGCGCTCATAACTCTTGCTTAGGAAGGCGACTTCCGCCGCTTCCCGATGCAGATCAAGCATCAAATCGTAAATTGCGACCCAATCACTCTCTTTGTGCAGCGCGATACCTGCATGCAGATAATCAAGAGCCGTATGATAGGCTGCAGATACTTTAGCTCGTCTCGCCGCTGTGAGATTCAACTGCATCAATTCCTGACGCTCGCTCTCTTGTTCAATGAAGTCCGTACTACTGTTTAGATGGTTGACAATCGCAAAGATAAAATCATCACGACGCGCACCGCGATGCATTTCGAGAAGACTTCGGCCAACTTTATGACGAACCTGTTTGCGGGTACTCTTTTCAATCAGATCGTAGGCCGCTTGCTGAATTCGATCGTGAGTGAACTTATACTCAATGCGAACTTCCTGACTCTGGATGGGAATCTCGAGTTCGACCAATCGATAGCCATCCCCAATCGGGACGATGAGACCCTGTGACATTGCCTCTCGAAGGCGCGAAGCTGTGTCACCCAAAGCGAAGCCTGCTACCTCTGCGAGCGTCCGCAAATCAAAAATCAAACCGATGCAGGAGGCCAGCTGGAGTAGATTGCGAGATGACTCACTAAGCTTTTGAATCCGCGAACTCATGAGCTCGACGACATTATCCGTCATATTCGCCGAGCGAATGCGCTCGAGGTTCCACTCCCAGATGCCTTTGTCCGGATTAAAGTAGAGCTGTCGGTCGGTGTAAAGCATCCGCAAAAATTCATCGGTAAAGAAGGGATTTCCCCCAGTCTTTTCGATCACAAGTGCCGCGAGTGGTGCTACACGCTCGACCGTTGAATACAGCGCATCGGCTATCAGCTGACAGACCTCTCCAGCACCTAGGGGCTGAAGATGGATCGACTGTGCATGCACGTCAGCCTGTTCGAGTTCCTCCCGCAAAAGCATCAAAGGATGGTGACTCCCAACCTCGTTGTTGCGATAAGAACCGATGAGATAAAAGTGTTTGAGCCGGTGATCGAGCATCAGCATCTGAATCAGTCGTAACGAGGCCGAGTCGATCCACTGCAGGTCGTCGAGATGAAGAACCAAGGGATGTTCAGCCTCACAGAAGACCTTGACAAAATTACGGAAGACCAGCTTGAAGCGGTTATCGGCTTCGGTTGGCCCCAGGTTCTGATAGCGGGGCTGGGGCCCTATGATCAATTCAATTTCCGGGATGACTTCGACCACAATTTGCCCGTTTGGACCGAGGGCCTGCAAAAGCTTGTTCCGCCATTCGATCAAAGCCTGCTCGGACTCGCCGAGGAGCTGGCGAACGAGGTCCCTGAATCCATCAACGATCGCAGCATAGGGTGTGCTACGCCGGAAGGGATCGAACTTTCCACTGATGTAGTGACCATTATGCCGCGACACAGGGCGCTGCAGCTCTCGAATCAGCGAGGTCTTACCGACGCCTGAGTAGCCAGAAACCAAACAGAGCTCTTTGCGTCCGTCGCACACGCGTTCGAAAGCTTGCACGAGCAAGTCTAATTCTTTCTGACGTCCGTAAAGAACTTCTGGGATGTGGAAGCGATCGGGTACGTCCTGCAGAGCAAGCGGAAACTTCTCAACACTCGCATGCTCTTTCATATCTTTGAATATGCGTTGAAGATCAACCATGATCCCCCAGGCACTCTGGTAGCGATCCTCTGCGTTTTTGCTGAGCAACTTGAGGATAAGCTCGGCCAGCACTTCGGGAATCAGCTGGTTAAAGTGTCGGGGCGAGATGGGTTTCTTGGCAATGTGGTGGTGGATCAATCGTAGCGGATCGTCGGATTCAAAGGGAAGCCGCCCGCTGAAAAGCTGATAGAAGGTGACGCCGAGAGAGTAGAAATCGGTCCTGTAATCGACGAAGCGATTCATGCGACCGGTTTGCTCAGGTGACATGTACGGCAGACTACCTTCGGTCACGCCGTTACTGCTGAGCTCGGCTTGCTCACGCATCAGACGCGTCGAAATACCGAAGTCGATGACTTTGACATCGCCTGTTTCCCGATTGTAGAGAACGTTACTCGGGTTGATGTCTTTATGGATGATATGTTTGGAATGGACCTCGACCATAACCTTGGCCAGCTTACTGGCGATATCAAGCCCTTCCATCACCGAGGGCCGCGCTTGACTCAAGACGTCCTGAAGTGCCGAACCTCCACTATCCTCGAAAACGATCATGGGGGCATTCTGATGCTTCTCGTAGGCAAGCACGACGGGAGCACATTGAAGCTGAGCTTCAGACAGGATACGAAACTGGTTTTTATAGCGGGCGATCTCATGCCGCTCGAGAAAGTCTTCCTGGAGAATCTTGAGTACGACCCGTTTGTGATCGCTTTCGCGTAGAGCTTTGAAGACGCGGGTACGAGGACTTTCAAAGACCTTGATGAGATGCGAGTAGCCTGGCACCCTCACAAGGTTCCTCTCATCGTGGTCTATGGCCTGCACGTTTACGGCTTGCGTCATGACGCCTGCATCCTCGCTTTAAACGGGGGTCGTTTCGGAGGCGATCGGCCAGGTTTGTCACGATCTTGAGTCAAGCTAGGACGAAGCAGACTTGGGAGCATCAACAAAAAAAGCCAAGTGGCGATGTTCCTACGACAAGTTGCCAGGAGCGCTTGCGACTTGTGAGGTCCCCGAGCCTTTGTTAGGCTAGGGACGGTTCCTGTCATGCCTGCTTAAGCGTTCAGAACGTGGCGAAAGGCTGGGCCACCACGTTCCAAAGCCCGAAGCGGACACGAGTCAGTCTAAAATTTTTATATAACGACGCATACGGGCCCCTTCTGGACACGAATCGATGGTTCCAGGTCAGTCGGGGTCTTAGGCGTGAAAGCCACGAAAAGGGGGACGATGTATGCAGGATGCATGGGTAGAGATCGGTCGCCATCCTCTGACCCGCGCGGTACTGAAGCGTATCGGTTTATCTTCTCCCCCGCCTTTGCTCCGATCCAGTCGTGCTTGGTCAGACGATCTACTCCGAGGCAAGCGAGTTCTCGTCAATCAAGAAGGGGACTACGGTCGCGATCTCGTGTCCTATCTCCACGAACTTAAAGCCCAGACAGATTTTGCTTCGACGTTCGAGCTGCTCGCACCGCAGCAGACAGATTCCAAGCCCTATCCTGCGGACGTCTACCAAGGAACCGTGTACGATGCCACTCATATCTCGACTGTAGCACAATTAAAAGAGCTTTATCGGTTCTTCCACCCCCATCTACGAAAGCTCGGTTTTAACCATCGCATGGTGGTGCTCCTCCCATCTCCCACAGCTATGGCAGCCCCCGAAGCCCACGCGGCCGCGCAGGCGATCGAGGGTTTTGTTCGGAGTCTGACCAAGGAGATTGGCCCTAAGGCTGTTAACATCAATGCGATCTGGGTCCCTAAAGATGCCACGAGTCTCGAACGCTTGAAGCCGCTGGTGGCATTTTTCCTATCCGATTTCTGTGCTTTCATCACGGGCCAGGTGTTACATCTCAGCCTCATGGCTCAAGGCTCGACTCCACAGGCTCTCGCCGGTTCTCTAGCTGGCAAGCGTGCGTTGGTCACGGGAGCAGCGCAGGGTATTGGTTATGCCATCAGCCGCCGCCTCGCAGAAGAGGGGGCTCATGTGATTGGTTTGGATCGAGCCAACAATGCCGAAGCCCTTCAAGAACTTGCTCGAAACATCGACGGCGAAAGCATGATCGCCGAGTTGGGGGGGCCGGAAGCTTTGACTCAAGTCCTAGAAGAACTCCAGCGCCGCCCCTCACCCCTCGATATCATCGTGCACAATGCAGGTGTCACTCGGGATCGCTCGCTCTTTGCCATGCAGGAAAAACAGTGGGATCAGGTCTTGCAAGTGAACCTTGAGGTTGTGGTGAATCTGACCCAAGCGATTCTTCACCGGGGGCTCTTAGCTCAAGGGGGCAGGATCATTTGTATGTCTTCCATCGTCGGGATCGCTGGAAACTACGGCCAGACAAATTACGGAACATCCAAAGCGGGTTTGATCGGCTTTGTCGAAGCCTTGGCGACTCACCTCGCACGGCAGGGCGTAACGGCTCATGCGGTTGCGCCTGGTTTTATCGAAACCCCCATGACGGCGAATCTCCCCTTTCTAGCGAAACAGGTGGCCCGGCGCTTGTCGAGCTTGGCTCAAGGGGGGGTCCCGGATGATGTCGCGGAGCTGGTCACATTTCTTGCTAGTCCTTGTTCACAGGGCGTGAATGGCTCGGTCGTCCGTGTTTGCGGTGGGTCTTTTCTCGGCGCGTGAGGCCGGCAGCAGAGTGTGTCATACCATTAGTAAGCCGCTGCAGCACCGTCAGCCCTCTCCTTTCCACCTCGCAATCAAGAGCGAGGTATCGTCTTCGGGCTTTGCCGTGCCCCACACTTTACGAATGTTCTCCAGAATCGACTGCCGGAGCTGATCTGTAGGAAGCTTCGAGTTCAAAAGTGCCTGAAGGTCTCGCTTGTGCAGAGTCTGTCCTTCTGGTCCCACATTCTCAAGTAAGCCGTCCGTAAAGAGGAACAACCCATCTCCAGGGGCAAGCTGGAATGGCTTGAGACCAAAATAAGGCTTTTCGGTGCTACCCAGCGGACTACCAGGTGCCTGCAGTTCTATAGCTTTGGCAGCAGTCAGATGATAGATGGATCCATGGCCTGCACTGAGCAGGAGTCCCTCCCCGTTCGTCAGATCTAAACCGACAAAAGCCATGGTCATCCATCTTTCGACTTTGCCCCCAGAATCAAGAACAGCCTTATTCACAGAGTGAGCAAGAGCCTGCAGAAATTCATTCATAGATCGCTTTGTATCCGATTGCTCCGCCATAAGAATAGCTCCGCGAATGGCTCCTGCAACAGCAACTGTGACCAAAGCTGAGACCATACCGTGTCCTGTGACATCACCCATCATAAGGTAAAGCCGCCTGTTACCTGCATCATGGTGGATACCAAGCCAGTCACCACTGGTCGATTCAGCAGCCTGATAATACTCGCTGATTTCAATCCCTGGTACCTGCTTCAATTCGCGCCCCAAGGCCTCGTGCACCTCTTGAGCTGCCGCCAAGGCCTTGATCAAGACAGATTTCTGTGCCGAGTCGCGGGCATAGTTCAAGCGGCTGATGGTATTATTGACCCGTAAGGTCATTTCATCACTCATGATCGGTTTAGGAAGATAGTCGTCTGCGCCAAGATTAAGCCCTTTGATGCGATCTTCTTGAGAAGCACGTGCTGTGAGCAGGATGACGGGAATATCTTTATACTGCTCCTGGGCCTTCAAATGAAGCAAAACGTCCTCACCTGAGACATCGGGCATCATGAGATCAAGGAGAATAAGGTCGGGACGTTGCTGTTCGATCAAACTGAGTCCTTCTCGTCCACCTTGGGCGACATCCACGAGGTAGCCATACGACGAGAGAATTTCGCTTATCACTTCACAGTTCACTGGATTGTCATCGATCACAAGCACCCGTGATTGGTGCCCCTCAATTGGATTAGCGGCAGGGACTTTAGCGTCCCGCTGGTCAATGGCAGATCCTAGAAAGGGAATACGGTCGACCAAATGCTCACTTTTCGTCTCTGCTGTCTGCACGCTCACTCCAGACTGAGCTGGAATTCTGACTGTGAATGTCGAACCATGCCCCAGCTGCGAATCCAGACGAATCGTCCCCCCCATAAGCTCAACGAGCTTACGCACCATAGCCAAGCCGAGGCCAGTCCCTTCAAACGATCGCCGAGCATCATTTTGTACCTGATAAAATTCGCCAAAGATGGCTTCATGGTGCTCGGGCGCTATGCCAATACCCTCATCGCTGACTTGTATCTCAAGGTATTCTGCATTGTCTGCAAGTATCAACTTGAGTCGAACGTGATTTTTTTCATGGGAACGACTGAATTTAAAGGCATTACCCAAGAGATTTCGGAGTATTCGACTTAGCTTTTCACGATCAGAGTTAAAGCCAGGTTTGACTTCAGGACCCCAAGAGAGACTGACTTCAAACTGAACTTGAGGGTACTTGATCAAAAGACCCTCGCACATGTTGTTCATCTCCTCTACCACTTCGTCCAGAGGAATACGGGAACTGAAAAGAACGAGATCTCCTCTTCGCGATTTAGCTAAATCCAAAATAGTGTTTACCTGCTCCATAAGACCACGCGATAGAGTCCCGATTTTTTCAATTTGTTGGATGACTTTAGGAGCAAGCGTCCCATAGCGCCCCAGTAACAACAGTTCTACAAAACCAAGGATTCCATTGAGAGGAGTCCGAAGTTCATGCGAGGTATTATGAAAAAATAAGATCCTAGACTGTTCCTGTTCCTTCAGCTCTTTGACCAACCATTCCGATCGGCGGAACGCAGCTGCAAACTTTTGGCCAATCACCAAACTTTGAACAAGAAGAAAAATGCTTACCCCTATGCCATAGATGAATTTAGACCCAAATAGATTCAGACTCACCAGCACATCGTGAATCACGGCTGAAGCAATGATCAAACAGCCAAAAAAGCTCAAACGAGCCGACTCAGCGTTTTTGACGAAGGCCATGATCCAACCATAGAGCAGATACGCTTCGATGGCGAGTAGGAAGACCTGTAGGACTCGGATTCCGTACGTGAAAAAAGCTGCTTCTGTGAAGAGAACCAGCAGTGTGACCAGACCCGCAACCCAAAGACAAGCTTGAGCCACTGACCGATGGATAAACGAAGGAAAACAGTGACTCAAAAACATAGCAAGACATGCGGTGTTGCCAAGAATAGTCATATACTCAATCTTGAAACGAAGCTCGTAGGTCCAAACATGTGCTGGAGTCCAAAAAAAACTGATGAGATCGCTGGTGCAAAGCTCCCGACTGGCGATTAAGAAACAGTAAGCAGATAACCATAGACTTGTTTGATCCTCACGTCTTTGGAGAAAAATGCCTAAGTTATAGAGTCCAATCATGAAAATCATGGCAACAACTGCAATTTCTTGGACCTTGGTGTTACGAAGTAAGGTACTTGCTTGAGGAGATTGACCGAGGTAGGGAGCTCGCCAGATTCCTCCCGTACGATGATGGAAGCTTGCCAGCTTTATGACCACGAGGAGGTCCCCCTCCTGCTGGTGATTAAACTGAATCACTTTGGGTATGAGCTCGGGTATCGTAGTGGCTTTGGATTCACTGATGTGCCCAGCCGAGGTGCTCCCCAGGACTTCGAAGTTCGAAGTCATCGACAGCACCTGCGCCTGATAGCTAGTCCCAACCTGGGGAAAATACAGCTCGTAGGGTTGATCGCTGGGCGGTAAGCCTCGGATCCGCAGCCAAGCTGTCCCGTACCCCTGAGCAGGGCGGGGATCATTTGCGGGCCTCGACCATGAACCTGGAACGGGCAGCATATGAGTCTCGGCAAGCCGAGAGATGGCTTCAGGCGGTAGAAAGCTGTCCCAGACCATAGACCATTCCCCCTTGAGCGGAAGAGGTCCTTCTGTCGCTATGCTCCGATTATTAAGATCCCATACACCCTGCCTCACCTTCAGCGATTCGTCAGCCGAAGGCCGGCGATCACAAGCCAAAGCTATCAAGCCCATGAATATAAAAAGCAGGATATGAATGCTTCGATTCACGGCTCTATTCTCCTTACCAAGGACTCCAAAAGCATCAAGCTTATGGATTCGATGTCATGGCTTGACTTCTACGGATACCTCGGCAAGCAGCCTTGCATTGCCATATTTCGATGCACATGCCTCGCCCCTATGATAGCTGTTTTTTGCCCACTCTTGGAGGGCCACTGAACGGTGAGAAGCGTTATCTGAGGGCAGGGTGTTCACCCAGATGGAACTAGCTCCCTTTTTCGCCGGCTCTTTTCAGCTGTTCACTCCCGACTCAAGAACCATAGGTAAGATATTGTTATGGATAAACAATATTGCAAATGTTACCAGCAATAAAATTTCAAAAACTGCTGAAAATCCTCAAGATGCGAGGACACCCCGAAATTTCAGCAGGTGCAGAAGCCACAAGGCTTTGCGTCCAGGGATGAGCTGGGAAGCTTGATGGGCTCATGCCGAAGCGGGCACACTCACAGAAAAGCTCTTTTCTATTCCTCTGCAAACAAGAAAATAGTCACGACAAGTCGCTAAGATCGCTTGGTTATCCTTCCCCTCTCAAGGTAGGTGGATCCGTCCTCCGAACACTCGGGAAGCTTATGGAGGAACGTCCCGTGCGCGCTACGATCAGCTTTCTTACCTGTATTCCGCTTCTGCTGCTGTCAGCCTGTGGCGGTGAAATCGTGACCAGTCTCCGCCAGGAGCGACTGCAAGGTCTCGACGCTGCCAGCAAACGCAGGTTAGACTTCGAATTTCGCCTGCCTGACCGCGGTAGCATCACGGCTCGTGACTCAACCACGATCGACCGACTCAATGCTTACTACTATCGCTTCGAAGGCGAGGGCCCGGAGTGCCCGAAAGGAGAAAGGTTTGAGGGAGCTGACGCCTACCAAGATAATAAGACCATCAAGCTCAAACTTACCGATCTCTGTAATTACTCAATAGTCATCAAGATAGGCGAGAGTGAGGCGAGCCCACTGGCTCTTACCGCTAGCACGATCAGCTATGAGCGCCATATCCAGCCTATCCTCCAGAAAAGCTGTAGCAGCTGTCATGCAGGTTTTGCAAGCTACCAGGGCGCTCGTGCATCGGCTGAAGCAATTGTCATGGCGGTCGAAGAGCAAACGATGCCTCCTGACCAAGCTTTGCCGCTGTCTGACATCGCTGCTTTCGTGGCCTGGGCTGATGACGGATTCCTAGAGAGAGATCCCATAGCCGCCAAAACAACTGTCCTTGAGCAACAGATTAGCAAAGTGTATTACCGAAACAACAACAACGACTCCCTTATGGCCTACGAACTTCTGGGTCGAACGACTTATGAGCTTCGACGCTCGCTTTGGCTGCAAGACGACGGCCTTACGCTTGGTCTAGAGACCAAGCAGCTTTATACCTTCTACGATGCCACTCGCTGAGGCTTCGGGTCGGTTACAATCCGACCCCACCTACGCAGCACTCATACATTCAAATATTTCGGACACTTAAGTTTCGCCCCCTCAGGTTTGTCGGTTTCCCTCCGATACCACATTCAGCCAAGGGAGCGAAATCAGGAGGCATCGACTGTGGTCCGCGCCGGATTACGCAAAGAGCATATCAAAAGTATTATTGTCACGAAGGATCGCGAATTCAAGCGGAAGGCTATCACCTTCCTCAATGGTTCGGCCTTTGCTGCAGAGAAATTCACCGTCGAGGAGCTGAGCGAGGGCCTTAGCATTATCGATCGTGATCTCGATTGTATGAACCTCGTGTTTGATGCTACACCATTGAACACCGAGGATCTAAAAAAGCAGCTCAACCTCTATCAAACTCGCTGCAAAGTGCCCGAACTGCGGGTGCTGGTTTATCTTGACGAAAGTTATCAGGCCAAGGACAAGGATCTGATCAGTAAAACCCTGCCACGTGCACAGGCGTTCTTCATGCCCATGGCACAGTCTCATTTCAACAAGGTTTTCCATGGCCAGAAGGTGATACCAGATCCCCCAAAAGGCCTACCGGTGCCAGCTCCTGAAGAGGAAGCTGCTGAGTCTTCACCGAAGAGAGCGAGTAAACCCTCCCTCACTTTGATCGAGACAAGCGCTCATATCAAAGAAACGGTCGACATGCTCAACGCAGTGAGCAAAGATAAATCTCGCATCGAAACTGTACGCATGATTGGCCAAAAATTCAATGGCTTGATCGGCGCATTCGCATTTTTTGGTCACTCAACGGGTTACCCGAAGCTGCGGGAGCTAGCTGTGATCATCGATGACATCTCTCGCACCTACAGAGTCGATGAGACACTTAAGATTACCGAGGATCACTGGGAGATGATGATGGAATCCGCGAAATGTCTTTACCTTATTCTGAAAGACATGCGGGAAGGTCGTCCACCAGCCCCAGCCTACATTCGCAAGGCGGACTCTTTGATCAGTATGTATAAGGTCGCCGACGATATCGATAAGCGTGAGGCGCAAACACAGGAAGAAATCGATCAGCTGATCGCTGAAGAAATGCTGAAGCGATCGAGCTAAAGGCCTTGGCACGAATCGGTGGCCAAGCGGTTTAGGAAAATCCGTAACCCTCATAGAAAAGCATAGATGAAGCCATCGCCTCCCTGTGATATAAATAGGAAAGGTGTGACATGAGTGTTTCATCTGCGCGCGCCAAGAGGGAGGATCTATGTATATCGCCGACACCGAAGGGATTTGTGTCAGGGTTGAGCCACATTTCATCGCCAAGGAAAGCAATAGCGGCGTAGATTACTTCATCTATTCCTATACCATCAGTATCAAAAACAACGGACATAGACCCTGTCAATTGATGAGCCGGCATTGGATCATTCGTGACGGTCAAGGCCGTGAGGAGCACGTGATCGGTGAAGGAGTGGTGGGCAAACAGCCGATGATTCGACCAGGCGAGGTTTATACCTACCGAAGTGGTTGTCCGTTAGGAACACCAACGGGCAATATGCGAGGGACCTACCAGATGTTGGGGCCGGACAACCAACGGTTTGAGATTCGAATCCCCCTGTTCTTTCTCCGGCCTGATTGCCCGCGTTATAGTGCTGCCTCAGCAGCGCTAAATTGATATGTTATAACTCACCGTGAGTTCCCGCTCAAATGGCTCGATATCGGGCGGGTACTTATAGTGGTAGACCTCATACTCAGCCATGACGTACATGCGAGGTGAAAAGCGGATCCCCACACCCAATCCCGAGTGCGGCTTGTAGGTTGGACCGTCCGTGATTTTTACCGGTTCCACACCGATCTCTTCCTTGTCTATAATCCGCTGCCGGGCGGTAATTCCCAATTTGAACCGAGCGATGAAGACAGAAAAGCTCGGGTCGAGAATAAGCGAGAATTTGCCGACGTTTTGCGTTTCCGTCAGACGAATCTCCTTGTCTGGATCCGACGTATCCATGTTGAGCTCTTCGTTGAAATCGATTTCTCCGTACTCGTCTTTAACGGTCGAAACTTTCTGCGTCGTTGTGAGCTTACTCTGGCCGACAGAGAGTTGGGTTTTGAAGAGTTTCCAAAAGCTCAGTGAAGCACGAACCCCGTACTCCTGACGCTTCTTGATCGTTTCCGTCTCGGTGGACTTGTCCTTCTTCCCAGGCGTCACGCTTTTGGTCGACTTTATACTGACGTAGGGCGCAAAGCTGAAGCCCGCAAGCGCTGTATGGCTGCTGAAAAAAAGTGCCGTCAGCAAAGCGGCTTTGCCAAAATGAACCATAACTCCTAGCCTCCACGCATGAACATAGGCAGGTATCGGCGTCAAAGGCCTGAACTTGAGAGGGTCTAAGCTTGGATTTACTTGTACCTCGGGAGTCCCTTGTTTAATACTGAAGGCCCTTTTCCAACTTGAGAGGTGACCTACATGAAGACCCGTACTCTGTTGAGCCTCACGCTGATCCTCGCCGCCCTGACCTTTATGGCTTTGCTGAAGCATAATGCCGAATTAGCCATGGGTCTTGCCGGTAGCACTCTGCTGCTTTGCGTCGGAAGCCTGACCCTCGAGTTGATAAGCTATCGCAGAGGAGCCAAGGAGGCTCAGGCAGCACTCGAACGATCCGCTCGCCTCGAGACTGCCGAACGCGAGCTGAAGCAGCTCGAAGAAGCGGTCAAAAGTCGAGATCAGAAAAATCAAGAGCTGCACCAGTTGCTACGCAACGCAGAACGCCTTCAGGAGACGATGCAGGCTGAAGCAGATCAACAGCTAGCCCGCAACAAAAGGGCCGAAGCCGAGCTGCAGGCTTTGCGCGCTCAGAAGATTCAAGCCGAAGCCCACCAGAGCAAAGATGCAACGGATACAGCCGTCCTCCAGTTTCTGCGTCATCTTCAGGAGAGAGGACGCTTGCTTGACTTTGCCATGGCCGACATCCATAAGCTTCCGGATGCCCAGGTGGGAGCTGCTGCCCGAGTTGTGCAAAACGGTGTCAAAGCAGTGCTGAGTGATTACTTTGAAATCAAGCCGATTCGCGAGGAGAGTGAAGGCACAGTCGTTGCGATTCCCGAGGATGTGAGTGAAAGACAAAGATTCCGCATACTCGGGGGTGACGTCTCTGAAACAGGCGTTTCGCAGGGTCGCCTTCTGCATAAAGGCTGGGAAGCGATGACCATTCGCCTCCCTCAGACTATGCCCAGGGCAGGTGCAAGCTCTCGCATTATCGCCCCAGCTGAAGTTGAAATGAGAGGAGCTTAACGATGGCGACGAGCCCGTTCCAGACAATCGGTATCGACCTTGGTACATCCCACAGCGCACTAGCCTGGAATGAAGCAGACTCCGCACCTCAACTTCTGGACATCCTGCAATTGGAGGCTCAGGGACAGGCTTTTGCAAGCGCCCTTTTGCCCTCCGTCATCTACCTGCCGCGACCGGGAGAGATTCCCGCCAGCGACCGCATCCTCCCGTGGGACCAGGAGGGGACGGCCCCCCTCGTCGGACGCTGGGCCCGTGAGCTCGGCGCCCTGAACCCAGAGCGGGCTATCGTATCGTCCAAGAGCTGGCTCTGCTATGGCGGGCGAGGAGCTTCGGCGAGCGAACCCTTACTTCCTGGGAAGTCGCAGGATCCAGGTCGACGCACGCCGAGGCAAGCGGCTCGGGATCTACTGCAACATCTGCGTCTCGCCTGGAATGCGGTCCATCCGGGTCGGGATGCAGGGGATGCTCCCTTAGTGCTGACGGTACCGGCTTCCTTTGATCTCATCGCGCGTCAGTGGACAGAAGACGCTGCTCGTGAGGCTGGTTGGAAAGACTTGACCCTGCTCGAAGAACCTTTGGCTGCTTTTTATGCCTGGCTTCAATGCCAAGGTGAGTCCTGGCGGCAGCACCTTAAGGTCGGCGATCTCGTCCTGGTCTGCGACCTTGGGGGTGGTACAAGCGACTTTTCCTTGATTGCTGTCTCGGAAGAACATGGCGATCTCCGACTCGATCGCGTTGCCGTCGGTCGGCATCTGCTTTTGGGTGGCGACAATATGGATCTTGCCCTCGCCTACCATCTTCAGGACGATCGTGGCCTATCGCTGGATCACTGGCAGTTTCAGGCTCTGGTGCAGCAAGCCCGTCGAGCAAAAGAGTGTTTGCTCGCACCTGAAGCCCCTGCCAGCTATCCCATAGCGATCGCGGGACGAGGCAGTCAGCTCTTTGCACAAACCCTGAGTCTCGAGGTCCGTCGGGAGGAAGTGGAAGCTCTCCTGGTCGATGGCTTTTTTCCGCTGTGCGAGCCAACAGCTGAAGTTCCCCGCTCGCGGAACCTCGGTCTTCAGGAGCTAGGTCTGCCCTACGAGAAAGATCCGGGCATCACACGACACCTTGCCAGTTTTCTGCGAGAGGCCCAGCGCAACGTTCAGGCATCAAGTCTGCTCCAAGCTCGTCTCGGAGTCGCTTGGGATTCCAAGGCGCTCAGCCTAATGCCCAGCCATGTGCTGTTCAATGGGGGAGTCTTCCACGGTGCCCGCCTCAGACAACGCATGACCGAAGTCTTGCGAAGTTGGAGCTCCCAGGACATCAAGTTTCTGGAATCAGCTAGCTTCGATCAGGCAGTTGCTTTGGGGGCTGCAGCGTTTGCAGCCATCAAACAGAGCGGACAGAAGCTTCGAGTCAAATCAGGAGCAGCGCGCTCCTACTACATCGGGATCGAAAGCAATGAGCCAGCGATTCCAGGCCGTCGCCCGAAGCTGCAGGGTCTTTGTGTTTTGCCTCAGGGAACCGAAGAAGGCGAATCATTGGAGCTACCGGACCATGTCTTAGGATTGTGGACGGGTGAAGAGGTGAGCTTTCGACTCTTCAGCGCACCCGATCGTGCAGGTGACCAGCTGGGGCATATGGTGCGCGATGCAAGCAGCGAACTTGAAGAACTGAGTCCCGTATCCTGTCGATTGACCACCGCCGAACAAGCTGCACCCGAAGTTCTGCCTGTGTATCTAAGAAGTCAGCTCACCGAGCTGGGTACACTCCAGTTGGCCATGCAACATCAGGATTCGCCCCAAACATGGCGACTTGATTTTCATTTGAGGCCCGAACATGGCTAGTCCACGATTTGCCATCGGAATTGATCTGGGCACGACCAATTGTTCATTGGCCTACGTGCCTCTCGATCTTATCAATCCCGAAGTGCAGCTCCTGCCTATTCCCCAGTGGGAAGGTGAAAATCAGATCATCAGCGATGTTAGGCTGCCCTCTTTCGCCTGGATTTTGCCTAAATCTCTGATCAAACAGCAAACCCGTCACATGCCCTGGCATGGGGCCGAGGATCGCATCACCACGGTCTTGGGTCGCGAGGCGAAATTTCGTGCCCTAGCCGAAGCCGACCGAGTCGCCTTCGCAGCTAAGTCTTGGATGAGCGTGGGGGCTCTCAGTACGCGCCAGGCCCCGATCCTGCCATGGGGATCGGCCGTGCTGGTGGGCGATGAACGTCTCAGCCCTGTCACCATTCAAAGCCTTCTCCTTTCTCACCTTCGTGATGCCTGGAATGCAAGCTTTGCGAGCGAAGCCCCCTTCCATGAGCAACGGATCGTGATCACGGTGCCCGCATCTTTCGATGATGTAGCCCAACGCCTGACGCTCGAGGCCGCTAAGCTTGCTGCTTATCCCGAGTCTCTTGAGTTGCTCGAGGAACCTCAAGCAGCCTTCTATGACTGGTATGCCCTGCTCCCCCATCCGGAACATCTCAAGACTCAAAAAATTGCTGTTTGCGACGTCGGTGGCGGCACCTGCGACTTTACCTTGCTCAGCGTGCAAGGCCAGATATCTGGCGAACCCCACATCGATCGTCTGCGGGTCAGTGAGCATCTCCTGCTGGGTGGTGACAATATCGACTTGGCCCTTGCAGAGGCTCTGAAGCTGCGTATGGGAGTGGGCGAGCTCCCGCGACATTCCTGGCATCTGCTGCTTGCGCAATCTCGAAGCCTAAAAGAGGAGGTGTTGAGCCACGAAGGCGAAGCTGATGCGATCTTTCACGTGAGTGTCCCCCTCCAGGCCCAGCAGCTCTTTGGCAACCATGCCAGTGCCTCGATAACGCGAGCCGAGATTCAGACTCTGTTGATCGAGGGTTTTTTTCCGAGGGTCTCAAGCGATTCGAAACCGGAAAAAACCAAGAATGCACTGCGCAGTTTCGGTCTCCCCTACGTGCAGGATACAGCTATCACCCGGCATTTGGCTGCATTCCTCCAGGGCACGGAGATCGATGCCCTGCTCTGCGCCGGAGGGACCCTGATGCCACGCTTTTTGCAGCGGCATCTGCAGACGGTGCTCGAGAGTTGGCAGGTTGGCAAGGCAGTTCCATTACTCGAGCAGCCTCACCCTGATCTTGCGATCGCTCGCGGCGCAGCCTGGTATGCCTGGCAACGGCACAAGGGTCAAACTCTGGTGACTAGCCACTTTCCAAGATCCGTCTTCCTCGAACTTGGCACCGACAGTGGACAGAACCATTATCTGTGTTTGATTCCTCGTGGCCATGCCCGGGGGCAAGTCGCTCGATTGGAGCCTGAAGGTCTGCACCTGCGCGTGGGTCAGGCAGTGTCCTTTCACCTTTACAGCACCTTGGAAGCGGCCAGTTTAGTACAACATCCGGATCCAGACTGGCAAGCTTTGCCCCCGCTGACGCTCGAACTCAAAGCTCAACAAGCTAAAGATCAAAAAGCGCAGCTGGTGCCGGTGGCCCTGGAAGCCCTGGTCCGTGAAACGGGAGTGCTGGAGCTATCCTGTCGCTCCCTAATCGACTCGACTCAGAGCTGGAGTCTTGACTTCGCATTAGAAGGCCCGTCTCGTCCCGATACTGCCATCGCAACGGGGATCAGCCCTTCGGCTTCCACCCTTGCCAACCGAGAGCAGGCGCAGAGCACCGTGCGCCAGAGCTTTAGCAAAAATCAAGATAGTGATAGTCTAAGGGTCAGCCAACTACCGAAGCGTCTCGAGGATATCCTCGGTCTACCACGCGAGGATTGGCCGGTGCCGCTCCTGCGCGAAATCTGGGATACGCTCGAGGAAGGTTTGCATCGCCGCCAGAAATCCTTGGAACACGAAGCGAGCTGGTTGTATCTTGCAGGCTTTTGTCTGCGTCCCGGCTGGGGTGCCGCACGAGATCCACAGCGCGTACGACTGCTCTGGACTCTTTTTGATCATGGCTGGAACAAGCAATTCGCTCAGGACAAAAGACTCGAGAATCAATGGTGGCTCCTTTGGAGGCGGATAGCGGGAGGGCTGGATGGTGAGCAGCAACGCAAAATCCTGGACCGGATTCTACCGACACTTCGCAAAGACAAAGACGCAGCTGCAGAAATGATTCGCCTGGCTGCGACCTTAGAAAAAGCTCCCATGGAGAAAAAGATTCAGCTCGGTCGCCTCTTCACACAGCAACTGCTGAATGGTGTTCGGGATCAGCTCGATGCCCGTATGTGGGCCTTAGCCCGACTAGCGAGTCGCTATCCTTGGGCTGCAGGGCCAGAGGCCGTGGTCCCTGCCCATATCGTTGAGGAATGGGCCGAACAGCTCAAAGCTTTGCCGTGGCCTTCTAAAAGTATGCAAAAACTCACCTTGTTCTATCAACTTGGGGGGCGTATGCGCGGCGAGCCAGCCTTGGATATCGATCCAGACTACCGTCGACACTTTATCGAGCGACTTGAGACTGCAGGGATCGACAAGAGCCAGATCGAGCCCGTACGTAGTTTTCAAGAACGCAGCTCGAATCTGGATCTCCAACTTTTCGGTGAGGCGCTGCCTTCCGGCTTCGTTCTGCGGCATAGTCGCTGAAGGTGGGTCCAAAAAAAAGAACCAGAGGTTCCTTCGAACCCTGGTTCGAAACACACTAAGGGACGGAAACATTCTCGCCCTAAATCTTCGTAACATACCGCACACAGCTCGCATGGGCCCTAACCGAGAGACTATCGACGTCCACCTCCGGCACTCTCCATCAAGCTTATGGCAAACATGAGTAGCTTATATGTGGTGATGACCTTCCTCGGAAAATACAACTTTTTCTGAATCTAATAAAGATTTTTCTGTGTGCGCTCGATTCAGAACCTGTGCCTCATGGTGTGTCTTCTATCTTCATCGAGACTCGTCGCCGAAGAGCTAAGTCTGATTAGCAGATTTTACCAGCGCGATAAAGCGCACAGTGGTGCGGGTGAGTCGGCGTTTTGATGCGGTGCATGAGTAGCGAAGAACGGAGGCCATGCTCTTGAGAGGTACTGACTTTCACACCCTCGCTTTATCTGAAGTGATTACCAAATATCACTCCACCGTTCGCATAGCTGGCAACGACCTGGACTGTGATCTAGCGAGCATGGATCGTAAAATATAGGTACGCATAAGTTCGGTCCAGGAGTGCTGCACGGGACCTGCACGAATAGTCTTGGCCAACACAGGCAGCTGGACTCGGATCTTAAAGTGGGTCTTCGCGATTGATGTTTCGCGCTGTCCGCGCTGAGGAAGTGATTTGGAAATCGCAGCGGCAGTCGTGGATCCTATCCAGATCATACGCTATCTCAAACATCAAGGCATGCCTGCTGTTCCGCCTCCGCGAGCTGGAGTGAACATGTGAGTTGTGTCGGAACATTGGTCCGAGTGGCTTCCTAGAGAATTACAGGATAAATTGTGCAAGCGTCTATCAAAACCTTGGTCAGTCGAGTGAAGCGATTGCAAAGATTATTGGAGAGATTGCGACTGCAGCGAAACCTTATTTGCGATACGTAACATCTGAGTTTGCCAAAAAACTGTGGCACCAAAGTTGGTGGATATGGACGGTGATCATGTGGTGGCAATGTTTGCAGCACGGTTGACCAGAGTCAGGTAATTGAGATCTGGGGACACGACCAAAGCTGAAGAAGGGAAGCCCGAGGTAAACCTCGAACTGTCATGAAACGTTGAAATCGCATCTTCTGTTTTATGTTGGACACCACAAAGCTTGACGTGAGGACCTGGATGGCGTTTTTTAGAAAACTGATGGAGTAGGCCTGGTCCGTTCCTTAGAAAAACGCCACAGACCCCACTCGGTGCAATTTTGTCAGTGTAAGGCCGAAGGGTATTCTTTACATGACTGTCATGATATGAGCTTTTTGTCAGGGTCGGAACCTGTTCATACTCATCTGGTGACAAGAATAGGCCAACCCTGGGATCGTAGACTCGACCCTTCCTATGCACGTTCATGCTGTCTATCGTCTCGCGCCCCGTGAAGGCTGGCCTACATAGGGCTTGGGCCAGAGAGGCTCCTACCGCCGCGACCACGGCGGCAGGACCCCCTCCCCGAGAAGCACGGCTTCCCTATTATTGGAGGAGGGCTAGATTGTTATAGGTGCAGTCAATATCGATCGATCGGAGGGTCGTGACGGAGTCTGGACTGTATCGAATATCTGTCTCAACCCAGCTCTCATCATCGTTCGCCATGAGGCGCAGGCTAGGCAGGCTTTCATTGCTCGTCGAACCTTCGGTGGTGATAGCGGCCTTCGCGCTCGGGGCAAACTTGATATCGATCACATAATTGAAATCTTCTTGTCGGCGGGTGATGGACTGGACCCGTGCGTCGAAGCGAATCGTCCACGAGTGAATGTACTCGAATTCCGAATCCTTCATGTAATGCCCATCTGTCTCGACGATCCCCTGGATAGCCACAACCTTGCCGCTCGCATTGGTGCGAGCCGTGATCTTGATCCGTTGCGAAGCTGGGAACTCCCTCACATCCCACAGCGGATCCGTAGCATTGCAGGTTGCGATGAGCCAACTGCCAGCACCGTCTTTGGCCTCGGCGACCTTGCTCACCAATGGGGTGAGGGCTAGCACGACGAAACAGCTTTTGAAAGCGTTCATAGAATCTCCATAGGTTTAGGTTGCGGACCTGAGGGTCATGAGAAAAAACAGTCAAGGGGCCAAGTTTGTACCCCCCTTTATTAGCCACAGAATGCTTCATTTCAAGTGGAAAATCGCAAACTGCCAAAAGTTAGACGAAGATGATGGACTGCTGCGCGAGCCCTCCTGCCTCTCCCAGATCGAGACCTCGGCTAAGCTCCAACCATACTCGTCAGTTGCCGATTCTGGACATAGTCTGTTCGGGCTCACGTCCTTTGTATTCTGCAGAGGTTTTTCTTATCATTCTCTGGAAATAGTTGTGTATCCGGGAAAAACATGGACACTGACATCTTCACATCAGAAAAGACATCCATGTCATAAGCCTAACCGAGATCCTAAGTTTTAGGCCAGATCTGGGTGGGGCGGTTTCCACAAACGATACGGGTGAGAGGGTCTTAAGACTGACTCTGTCGCAGTAGTTTACGGGCTTCTTCGCGGGCTTTTTGGGCACCTGCCTGATCCCCCTGCTCATCACGCAGGCGGGCGATCAAGTCCCACGTGCGTATCCGATCAAAGACCGAGTCAGGTCCAAGAGAATCAAGGGCTTTCAAAGCCCACTGTTCAGCATCTACCGGGACCTTTTGGGCCTGGGCGATTCTCGCCTGGAGTAACAACACCCGGCTGTCCTGTGGCTGCAGGCGATAAGCCCGCTCCGCCTGCGATTCAGCCATGATCAGATGTCCTGCGCGCAGGTGTTCCTCGGCACTCGATAGAAGCATCGAGACTGCGGGAAGTGGCTGGACCTGCGGCCTTGTCGAGAGCTCAGGCTTCGGGTCGTTATGAACACAGCCAATCACAAAGCTTATAAGGATCATGCCACAAAACAACCTTAGAATACTCATAACGCTCCCCCTCACTGCATCAGCTTAAAGAGCCAGTCGAAGGTAGGCTGTTGTTCCGCTTCTTGAGACGTCGTCGGTTCCATGGCAGGCTCTGGAATCTGGCAAGGACCGAGCTCTTGAGGCTGAGAATGATTCACGAACGGCAGATAGCGCACACCGAGACAGTTGGACGAACTCAGCAGTCCGGTCGAGGTGTCGATCCACTGGTAATTCACGCCCTGGGGAGCTTGCAGCTGCAGCGATTTGCGGCTGACCTTGGCCATGATTTTAGCCCAGACGGCCAGCCCCCCACTCGAGCCGGTGAGATGAGTGGGATCGTGATCGTCATTACCCACCCAAGCGACTGCCAGTTTATCACCTGTAAAACCAGCGAACCAGCTGTCACGCTGTTCATTGGTGGTCCCTGTCTTGCCTGCTGCATGGATATCCATCGGGAGATAGATGAAGGCTGAACGCCCAGTTCCTTCGAAGATAACCGCACGCATAGCAAAATGCAGAAGATGCATCACCTGGCTATCGAAGACCTTCTGCACCCGGGTTGCATAGCTTTTTAAAGGCTTGCCATCACGACCCTGTACGCCCCGAATCGCCTTGAGATCAGTCCGTGATCCGCCGGAGAAGATTGTGTAGTACATCTTCGTCACTTCAAAGGGACTCATGCCGAGCGAACCGAGCATGATCGAAGGAACAGCCGGGATGTCGTTGCTGCCCGTGAGCTTTTTAAACGTTTCCTGCACCTTCGCCACACCCACCTGGGTGCCGAGGCGCACAGTCGCCTGGTTGTAGGATTGGGTGAGCGAGCTTAGCAGTGAGACCTGCCCGTGATTTGCGTAGTCAAAATTCTTTGGTTCCCAAAACTGCCCTGCGCTGAGGGGAACTCGGATGGGATCGTCCGCAATCAGTGACGCGAGAGTGTACTTCGTAGGCTCGTTCAAAGCCGTCAGAAGCACAGCTGGTTTAGCCAGCGAGCCGATGGAACGCTTGGCGTCCAATGCCCGGTTAAAACCCTGATAATGCGGCAGTTTATTGCCGATCAACGCCTGCACCTCCCCGCTTTCGGAGACGACGACGGCTGCGACCTGAAGCTTGTTCCCACTTTTGCCCTGCCCCCGCACGAAATCGGCGACAGCTCCTTCGCTTTGCCACTGCACCACTGGATCGAGACTGGTGAAGATTCTCAGTCCCTCCTCGGCAAGATCCTGGTACTCGTAGTCTCTCTGCAGATTTCGTCTCACCAAATCCATGTAGGATGGGAAACGATTCGGCATCCAGCGCAGCGATGGGCGCAACTTGATCGGCTTCGCCTGAGCTGCTTGGTATTGGCTCTTAGTGATTTTCTTTTGTTCAAAGAGGAGCTCCAAGACTCGGTCTCGCCGCTTTTTCGCCCGATCCGGAAAGCGCACGGGATTGTAGTGCGAAGGACCATTGACCATCGCAGCAAGAAGGGCCGATTGGTCGAGAGACAGACTTTCGATCGGTCGACCGAAATAAAATTCACTAGCAAGACCGAAACCGTGGATCGCATTGTCCCCACTTTGGCCGAGATAGATCTCGTTGATGTAGGTTTCGAGTATCTCCTCCTTGCTGTAGTGCAGCTCAAGGAGGACCGAATACATCGCTTCAACCAACTTGCGACGGAGCGAGCGCTCGGATGTTAGGTAAAAGTTTTTGACCAACTGCTGGGTGAGAGTGCTTCCCCCCTGCACGAGACGACCCGCTCGCATGTTTTGCCAAACCGCCCGCGAGATGCCTTTCACCGAGACACCCCAGTGATCGTAGTACTCACGGTCTTCGATCGCCAGAAGCGATTGGATCAACTCTTGGGGCACCTGCTTCAGCTGCACGAGCTTGCGATCCTCGCGCTGCGTTGGATAAATGCCTCCGACTTTCAAGGGCTCGAGACGAGCCAAAGCGACTGGTTTTCCGTTTTGCTCGACGGCCACCACGCGACGACCGCTCAGGCGTACCTTGATCCGAACGGCATCCTCAGCCCCTTCCCAAAAGGTGAACGAGCGACGGTAGATCTCGTACTCCTCGCCCTTTCGGCTGTATTCGCCCGGTTGCGCCGCACGATCGGATTTAATATAGCCGAGTTCCTGCAGCTCCTGAATGAGATCGTCGCTTTTCATAGTAGCATCGGCGTAGAATTCGAGCGGGCGTGCGAAGACAATAGACGGCAGACGCCAGCGTTTGCCTTCGAACTTCTGTCGCACGACGTAATCCATCTGGATCAACTTCGCTACGAACAGAGCGCCCAAGACGAGGAAGACCCAAGGCAGAAAACGCATCCAGGGACGAAGCTTGTTGCGGACGAGAGACAGTCGCATAAAGTGTAAAACCTGAGTGATCCAAGGAACTTGTCGGGAGGAATTCCCACCAGATCCCGCAATTTAGTCCTGATCGAGACAAACTGCTACAAGAAAACTGGATCAGTTCGATCCGCTTTCTCAGAGACAGCAGATAGACCCACAAAATCGTAAACTTATCCTTCCATGGAGAGTTCGACGGCCCCCTGCAAACCGCAGTATGATGATTTCATTCGTCTGCTATTGCGCAAGCTTAGGATCGATGGAGAGGACGGAGGCTGTGATAAACCGGGGGTCCTCTAGCCCGAAAGAACGGCTTGAGCTGCTAGGGAAAGGGGGGATTCCGGATGGGTATGACTGCAGCAACCGAGAGATCGGACTAAAGTCCGGTCCCTTGTGTGACTGCCATCTGGATGAGAAGCCTCCGCTCATAAAAACCTATACAAAGCTATGCATAGTGTCATTATGTGATTCGCTCTCCGTTGATATCCGTTTCCGGCGTGCAACTGGAGTCCTGGAGGGGCGGTCATCCTGCGGGGCAGAACTAACTC